>Ga0302178_10000432_pt1 | contig 38535 bp, 36 predicted proteins | sample I_Palsa_E1_3_FD_198790 | JGI IMG/M metagenome (GOLD analysis project Ga0302178, IMG submission 198790) | Peat permafrost microbial communities from Stordalen Mire near Abisko, Sweden - I_Palsa_E1_3 | ecosystem: Environmental > Terrestrial > Soil > Palsa > Peat permafrost | place: Sweden... | reverse complement strand
AAACCTCCGGCTGCGGATCTAGTCACCATTGATTCGGTGTCCGAACCATATTCCACGCTCGAGCGAACGTCTGTATTTCATGCCACGCTAAACCTTGATTCGCCGAACCACGTTCATTCAAATCAAAAGCGATCAAAAGCAGCCGCACAAAAAACAAAACCCCAAGAGACCGCGATCTCTTGGGGTTCCGCCGCCATTGCTGGCGGAGACGGAGGGATGCCAAACCGCCCGGAAAGCCTTTCCCAGAAAGGCTCTGAAAAAACACCGTTTCACTACCCATACTCCTACCCATACTAAAAAAGACCCGTTTTTCCGCTGTTTGGGATGCCCCAATTCCCGATTTCAGCGCGCCGAAAGACGATTCGAATCCCCACTTAGGACATCGCCCACGGATCTATGACTGCAATCTCGCATCCGGTGAAATCCTTCACGTTGCGCGTGGCCAGCGCCGCCCCTCTTGAGCGCGTACAGGCAGCGATCATGGCGTCGAACTGGCTGATCGGTCTGCCCTCGCTTTTGCGCGCCCCCGCAATCCTTGCGTATGCGTCGGCCGCATCGCTGTCGAACGCGAGAAGCCGACCCGCAAAATCCTCGATGAAAATCGCATCGACCGCGGTAGACAGAGCACCCTTGCGGGAACCGTCTGGCAGCAAATGCAGCCCGTAGAGGATTTCGGCACGGGTTACCGTCGTCGTGAAAAGCGCCGCGCGCGGCTGTGCGCCAAGCCACGCCATCACCCTGACGTCTGGCACAGGCTTCAACGTCTCGGACAGAACGTTCGTGTCAAGAACGATCATGCGCCGAGGTCCACTCGTTCCCGAATCGCGTCGCGTGGCGGCAATTCTAGGTCGACACCACCGAACGGCTCGATCCGGCTCCGGATCGATTCAGCCAGGCTACGCTGACCGCCGATGGATTCGGTCGAGAGCGCCGCGCGGAGAATATCCCGGGCCTCGTCCTCCATTGACCGTCCATGCTGCGCCGCCTGGACGCGCAGACGCGCCTTCAACTGCTCGTCAAGGTTACGGATCGTCATGCTCGCCATTTTTCCTCCATCATTGATGGCATTTTAATCAATGATGGCAAGAATTTCAACTAGCACCGCTGTCTGATCAGTACGAAAAATGGCGGTCATTGTCATGACCGGATCTGAGGCAACAGCTTCAAATCGATTTATTTATATGCGCACTTGAGCAAGCCCATCAATCGCACGCTGAACCAGCGGGAGTAACCGGGCTGCAACCTCATCCAGTTGCGAGGATTCAAGCAGTGCTCGCTCCCGCACAAGTTCCACTGTCAGATCCGGCTGAAATGAGTCACTTGGGTCTTCTGCGCAGAGAATGACCTGTGCGTTTGCCGGCGTCTTTCCTGCGAGGAGCCCCATCACTCGTTCCAGATGCTTCCTGTCCTGCGCGTTCTGGTTCGGCGAGTCGATCACAACCGGGCTCGGAAGATTAGAATCGCTGTTCTTCATGACAGTCCAGAGTGATCCATAATAGGCCACCACAGATCGCGGCCCCGGGCTACCGGAATCTGTAGGTCGTTTGTTGAGTTTCCATGAGTCTAAATTTGTAAAACCCACCACGTCAGCAACAACCAGCAGCTCCTTGAAGGTTTCGCGAAAAACAGCGAGTGGCGCACTGGCATCGTGATCTTTCATCACTCCGTCTAACTCGATTTTTAGATCCCGCGCCAATTCAGTTGCACCTGCTGCAGCCTTCTGAACGCTTGCTATCTCGGCGTCCAGCGCACTTTCTGCAGCATCGGCACCATGGCTTTTTACTACATCCTCGAAGGTGATGCGCCCCTTCTTCACTGCCAGAATGTTCGAGATCTCCGTGTACTGCTGTCGAAGTGCAGTAGATTCCCTGCGTGACCGGGCCAACCGTTCAACGACTGCCGCAAGATTTTGCTGAAGACGCTCCTTCAGCCGGTAGAGTTCGCGAGCGTCCTCTGCCAGATCGAGGAACGTGTGGAAGGAAGCATCATGCTCCGCGTGACAGGTGGGACACCGGAATGTGCCTTGATCAGCCGTCGCCAAGCCAATGCTCTTGAAGTCGGCCTCATGCTCACGAAGGGCCGCCTCGGATAGTCGAATCTGATCGCCAAGTTCGCGCGCGAGCGCCTGGCCCTCGACAATGTCACTCCGCACCTTATCCTGCCTTGCCCCTAGCTCGGTGGCCAGCTTAGCCAGCTCATGTACTTCCTTTTCGAAACCGGCAGTTGAGAGCTTCACACGCGAAGCTTTTACCGACCTCCTCAGTCGCAAGCGAGTCCGCTGTAGCGTGCTGACCTCTACCTCCAGTTCCGCGTACCTACTCTTGGCGGTTCGCTCGCGAGCCTTGAGTTCGAAGTACTTGAACGGGCGAACCTGAGCGAAATACTCGAGGGTATGCGGAATTGCGCTGGCATCAAACTGCTTGAGGCTTTTGAAGGTATCCCAATTACCAAAAAACGAGCCGTCTTGATTGATGTAGAACGGAAGAAAGAACATTGATGGCGAAGCAGCCCGGACGTTATCTTCCCGGTCCATCAGTTGCAACGGGAACCCGATTGCCGAAGCAAATATTTCATTCCATCGGGCGCTACTCGTGGTCGCGCCAACGAGTTGCTGACCACGAAAGAGCGCCCTCAAGTCGGCGCGGCGTACAGTCGTGTATTCGGTTTCACCAACAGAGAAATCGACCGCAACGATCGCTGAATAATCCCACCCGCGGAGATCCCCGGTAGGTTCTGCGTCAAATGCCCGGAAGAGGGATTTGACGATCGTCGACTTCCCTGTCGAGTTGCCGCCCAAGAATAGGTTCTTCCTTGGATGAAACGACTGACTGTAGGCCTTCTGCTCCTTCTCTGAGCAGATGCTTATTCTTCTGAATCGCAAGCTTTGCATTGGTGTTCTTTCTTATAGCTCTCAGAATCAAACGAACGTTTGGTTTGTCCATGCTTGTACCATTGCGTAAACCGCTAATGCACGAATCCGCGCGACACTCTCGCCCGGGAGGAATTCTTGCAGCGAGGCCTCGATCGCCTCAAATTCCCTTACCGTTGACCAGGACTGCGATTCGCTTGTATTGCTGATGGCCTTCAGCGCCGGCCAGTCCACTTCAGAGAGGGCGAGTTCCCCGCCGGAAAGCTTCAGGCGCGCAAGTTCAGTTAGCGCCACCTCGATTCTCATGCGGGCGCGTGTAGGCCACGAAAGTGCCAGTGAAAGCTCCATCACAACATCCTCACGCAACTTCTGCTGGTCAGGTAGTAGTTGAAGGTCAGCGAGCGCGTCGCCAAACTGCGCTTTGCTGTACCCGCGCTTGCTGATAAGCTCATCCCAAGATTTGCATTTCGACGTGTTACGCGATGCTGTTGCGAGCTTCGCGAACAACGCATCGACAAACGAGTCGGCCTGCGCGGCATGAGCTGCGCTCAGCTTCTTGAGCATCCCGTGCGCTGCCCCAATGACGTGAACTCGCATGTCATTGACCTCGATAGGAGCGTATCTCAAGCCGATCCTTTGCAAAGGAATGTCGGTCTTAGCAACACCGTGGCGCGCTGCCGTACTATCGCGAAGGTGTGTCTGCCGTTCCGGAGTCAGCTCCGAAAGCGCCACATAATCCATCGACAGGGCCGTTCCACCTGCCGCGAGTTCAACTCTGAATCGTGTGTTAGAAACAAACTCGGCATCTGCTGCCAGCGTCTTAAAGCCAAGGACCGATTTCAATAGTTTAGCCAATGGAGAATCAGCTTTAACCTGCTTGCCTTTGGCGGTTAAACCAGCAAGAGAATTCAGATCCCAGACGTTGCCTTCCTTTTTCTTGAGCTGATAAAGAGTGATCGTCGCTGGTGATTGAGGTTTGTCAAGACGCGCGATGTCCTGAACATACTCAAGGATGAAAAGGAAATCGGTCTCGCCGGCTTCGGTCAAGGCCAGCATTTCATTGATGAGCCAGAATCGGGCAAAGTCATTGCCTTTGTTTCCGTGGCCACCACCGAATTCATGGAGATCATCGTCCGCCTCAACCTCGCATAGCTCAATAATGGCAGTGGTTGTCGGCATCGCATCCCCTTTCTGGTTCTTCACCCAGCCCCCTACCATTCGCTGCTGAAACGTTGCTGTCGATGGCGATGTGAACTCAATGACTCGTACTAGCCGACTGCACTATCACGCCTCAGCCCGAGTGACACATCCAACCAAGAATCTGTGTCGGCCCCGCCTCACACTGTAGTCGTGAGCCATATACCGACTTTACCCGTCAGAATCCCGTCCCACTGTCCGTTCCAAGCGATCCGGGCGCCGCTGCTCTGCGTGCTGGTTGAGTCGCCGTCCGGTCGCAACACAGTCGGCGGCAACCCGAATATCGGCACGTAGCTCGCCCACTCCCGGAATCCGATCAGTGATACCCGGTGAAGCGTGGCGCACGTCCCATCATTCTATTTGGTTAGGCAAGTATAGCCCCCTTACAACACAAAATACACGGTCGACCGCCACTACGGCCCCGGAAGGATCTCGCCGGCCCAAACAGGCGCCGACCTGGGTCGACTTATGGCATCACTGCAGATGCTGTTCCCGCAGCTTCCCCGAGGCCGTACGTCCGCCGACGTACGGCCATCGTGAATCTGGCACGCGTTGAACAACCTGAGCGCGCCTTCGCCGGACGCGAGATCTGCCCTTCGCGGACAACCTGGTGGTCAACGCCGCGGCGCCCGTTTTACCGTCGCAGCAATAGTCGTCGTAGTACGACACGACATGTTCAAGCAACGAGACAACCCTAGTCATCTGCTGAGGCTTGTCAGAAAAAACGAAAGCCAGCAGATAGAAGCAGCCCGCAAGAACGACCGGCATCCATAGCCACGGGTTAGCAGTTGTGGTGAGCTTCTGGGCCCCAGCAGCGACAGCCAGCCATGCCGGAAACAGTCCGATCTTTTTAAGATCGCCGCTGGTCAGCGCGATTCGAGCCTCGAAGGCGTCGCGATTAAACCGGTATTGCATCAATGCGTATTCGAGAAGCGATTTAGGAAAACCCGCAAGCAGCCCAATGAAGTGCGCATATTCCCTGATGTCAGAATCTACGGCGCGAAGCACAGCCCCAAACGGGTCTTTTCTGATTCCAAGGAGCGAAGGTATCGTGCTGAGTAAAAACAGGATTAAACCAGCAGTTGCTATAACCGCCATGATCAACCCCGCGAGCCAGCGGGCACCGCCCGGTACAACAATCGCCGCCGCCACTTGCGTGCGGAACAGAAAGGCCATCACCACAAGGCCCGCGAGTTCAGCGATTGCGGTTACACCTATAACCCGAGCACCGATACGCTGGCTGGTAGTCGACTCACTCCGCGAAACCACCCGTGTCATGTCCGCGATGACTCCAGCCAATTCGATCAGCGCTTCCGTGGACGTTTCGCGGTTCCTCGGCTCGCTTTCGTTACTCATCGTTGCATGTCTTCCCTAGATCTAGGTGGTTGGCCACATCAGCCCAGATGTTGTCACGGCCTTGCGGGTGCTCCGCTCTCACGCTGAAGAGCTCCAAGCAAGAAAGTGCCCGGGCGACATCCCGGATGCTGGTCTCACGCGTATAAGCTTTGAGTGTTGACGACTAAAGCGATTCTAATTGTTACGTTAAAAAGTCAGCTTTTCTTAATGCCCGCGTGGCATCGAAGACTTGACGCGTTACCGTGCGTGAAGGTATTTGTCAGTACCCGAAGGCACGGTGAGCGCCTGCATACGGTATTGCGTAACATTAATATTGCTATCGGATCAACCTCTCGCATGCAGGACGAAGCGGGGACGGCAGCCTTTAATGCGCCCTGTTCTTGGTTCAACGAGGGATAAGAGGAACGGTCACGGCATCAAACCCTTGCCGCGAACATTCCCTCGTCAGCTCGCCCGCTTCTGCGTCTTCTTTTCCGACGTTTTCCGTGATGGCTTTCGAGCACTACTGGCCCCTGACGGTAGAGTTGAGGGCGACTCTTGGTTGAAAAGCTCCCCTTGCTGCCGTTCCTCGGTCTCGAGTTTCGCCATAGTTTCGGTCATGCGCAACAGTTCCGCCTTCATTTGCGCCAGCAGATTCAGGCGTCTATCTTTCCCAACATCTCCCCAGGCGGACTTAGAGGAGCCTTTCTGCACCGTTTCCACAGAGTGTACTATCGCCGTTGCGATTTTCGAGGTAGCTTGCGTGTTGTCTTGCAAGCGTAACTGACACGTCACCCCGGGTAATAATTCGACCGAAAGGACGCGTGGATACATCTTAGGCGTTTCCTTCATCCAAGCCGCGCTTTGTCGCAGCCCACGAATCCACGAATACTCTACCCAGCACAGGTCCGCCGTAGGGGGATCATTCAATGTCACCGACGATCGCAAAAGTCGCTCGACAGACGTGGAAAAGCGCATCCATTTCTCATCCCAAACCTCTGGGCCAAGCAGTCCCGCGAGAAGCGCGAACCAACTAATCGCCGTCGGGTAAACCTTCGCGTATTCATCTAGCAACGTCAAGTGCGTTGTGCGTCGGCCCACAAGCATCGCGAGGGCGGCGAGAGCCAGTGCTGCTTCCGATTCCCGCGCTTTTGAAGCTTCGAGCCGTTTGGCGACGCGCTCGAACTCGAGCACACGTTCCTCGATAGAGTCGGACGCAATAGCTTGCACGTTAAGTCCCAACTGTTCGAAGACAGCGGGAAACGGGCCTGCTCGATTTTCCTTTGCCCCGGCCACCACACTTGCTACGAATTGGATAATCTCGTGGCACTTTTCGTCGCCTTACTCCAATGGCGCGTCTGACGAACGAAGTATCCGCCTCGAGCAACTGGAGTCGCTCTCGGCATTGCTGAACGAGAGCGGAATTGCGTTCGTACAGAAGATGGGCGCGCGCCTGAGCGTAAGTGAAGGAGGCGAATACTCGTGAAAGCGGGATGCTTGCTAGGTCATGCTCACGTTCGCCTTGCCCCAAAATCTCGCCCAAGATAAGGCTGGGCCAAATCGCGTCTTTCGCAATCCGCGGGCGAGTAGCTAGCGAATCAACCCCTGCCTCCCAGTCAGCAAATGTCATTACTCGAAAGGCCTGACTGATAGGAAAAGCCTCTGGCGCGAACGTCGACAACCAAGAGAACAAATCGGCTGCCGTTGACGCATCGACCAAACCCAGGACGGCCGGCGTCGTGGGCGACGGCACCTCCGGAAATCCGATGGCGAGGCCATCAATGCCGGTCGCATCGCTTTTTAGTTGTGAAAGTTCGCTTTGCGGTACGGCGAATCCGTGGATCGTGTCAGGCAGGCTTGATCGCGGTACCGAATACCATTTCATATTGTGCATATGGCGTCGATTGGGACCTTAAAAGAGGCTGTCAAAGTCGGGGACTGTGCGCTCGGCGAATGCGGACTTGATGAACGGCTCCAGTGCGCCAGTATGGTAAAGGCGCAAGGAAGTTTTCGCGCGGGTAAGTGCGGTAAAGACGAGGCGCCGGCGGTTTAGAGGGAAACGGAATCTCTCACCAGCCAGGACATGGACAGCCCGGAACTCGGTACCCTTCGAAGAATGGCAAGTCATGACGAATATGCGCTTTCCTTCTTCGAAAGCGCGTTCACCGTCTGTATGATAGCCCACGAGCCCTGCGAGATCTGTCGCGCCGAGGCATGCTTGCAGTTGTTCCAGAAGCCCATCTTTGAACGTCGGGAGGAAGATACCAAACGTATCCTCGGGGAAAGCTTTCACTTGCAAACGAAGGTTCACGAGCATTGCGTCAAGCTGATCCTTATAGCTGTCACACGGTATGGCTTCAGCCGAGGATTTGACTTTCTTGTCGTCATAGCGGCAGGTTTGCTCGAGCGGCTTGATCGTGTCATCCGAACGCACCTTGTCGGCAACCTTGCATACTGCTGGGCCGATTCGGTAGTGGTATTCGATTACCGACTTTCGCAGACCAAGCTCAGCCGCCGCGTCGAGTCCGTTACCTTCGTAAATAGTCTGACGCGCGTCGCCCGCAACGTTTAGCCGCTGGGTGAGCCTCGCCAGAATCTTGAGCTCTTCGCCCTTCAGATCTTGGACCTCATCGACGAAGATTGCGTCGAAGTAATTTCCAGGTAGGTCTTTGGTGGCCTCATCTAAGGTGGCCGCGAACCAAGCCCTGACATCCTCATATTCTCCCTCCGGCATACTCGCCAAGGCAGCTGGCATCAGTTCCTCGATAGTGGAGTATGCCCACCTACGGAACGTCATCACTTGTTCCGGGTCGATGTGCTTCTTGGACGCCATGCCGGTCTTAATGAATTCCGCCAAGGTACGTCCATATGTGACGAATAGTATGTTGCTGTCCCCTCCGCCGCTGAGATATTTCGCTCTCAGTACCAACATGTTCGTCTTACCGCATCCAGGAGGTCCAACAAAAAGATGGCTCCCGTTTGGAGGCAGCATCACCATCTCTTGCTGAACTTCGTCAAGGTCCTTTCTATCTCGCCACCAATTCGTCTGCATGTCTGGTCTCCTACTCGACGCTTAAATCCTTAGGTGTTTCCACTTCTGTCTCCGAACCGCTTTCGATTTCGTCGAGCGCTCTAGTAGCCGCTCGAATTAGACGCTTTCGCAAACTGGCTGCAAGGAGACCAATCTCGTCTTCACGCGGCCCGAGTCTTCCTGCGACGGCGGACGGCATCATCCACTCCGTTTGTGCTCCCTTTTGCTTCAAAGTGCATGCGAGCGATACTGCCGCTACTAGCGGAGTTTCCTGCTCCATCCACGCAAATCCGATCAAAGCATCAATGACCAATGTGCTGCCAGGGAGATGTAAGCGGAACATCCCACGCTCATCCTGCGTCTTGAACGGAACGCGCTCGGGATGCATGCTCGCAGTTGCACCCGCTTTCAGCTCCCCTTCCAGCACGCGCAATAGTGACTCTATCGTCCGCTCGCGCTGCAGCGCCAGTCGGCGCTGTTCTTCAATTAGGGTAACTTGCCCACGCTGTCCGCCGGTGCGCTGCTCAAATCTTCGAGCTAGCAACGCTTCCTCGTCGTCGCCGGGCGGTTCGAAATCCTCCCACCGAAGCAATCTAAGGCGCAGGTCCAAGTCTTTCGTGAGGCAATATGTCGCCAATCTCCGTAGCTCTGGTGGCACAGTCGGGTCCGCCGGGATTGCTGGCGCCTTTGAGAGCACAGCCATCGCAACAGCGTAGCGATTTGCCGTCGCGACCTCGTCGTCGAAAAGCGGCTTGCTCGCAATTAGGTCGTGTATCACCGCACCGATTTGGTAGAAGGTAAGGCCCTTCCACAATTCCGGCGATGGTTCCCGAAGACGGAATAGATATTCTGGCGAACTATATTGGGCGGTGGCCAAGAAGGGACGCCGATGCCCCTGATCAGTTCCGTCTGGCCGGTCCTCCCCATCTTCAATCTCGCGGATTACGCCAAGATCGATCAGCTTCAAAGACGCGTAGTCTTTGGACACCATGACGTTATGTGGTTTGATATCACGATGGACTAAACCAGCGTCCTCAAGAAAGCGAACTGCCGAGACGAGTTGTGAAACCAACGGCCATAGTTGTTCGCGGGGAACCGCATCTAGACACTTGCTAAGCTCGTGCCATGGCAGAAATTCCATGCTCATGAAGCATGTATCTAGATGGAAGTCAATGATCTCGATACTCACCAGTGAGGGACAGTCGTGCCCAACGAGCCGTTGCTGGAGCTCAAGACGATGACGTTCAGCTTGCCCGTTTTCCTCCTGAAAAAAGGTCGGGTCGTAGACCTTCAATGCCCTACTCCCCATCGGCGTCTCAGTCAAGAAGACCGCTGCCGAGCCACCCGAGCCAACCGTTTCCCCAATTGCCCAGTCGCGAGACCGCGCATACTCCTCGGCCAAACCGCGCATCGCGCCAAGCTTCGCTGTCGACATCTCGGGCATAAAATTCCCTTAGTTTTTTTAGTCGTCCGTCAATACGGTATATTTTGCCCACCCACGGGCGAATGATCCAACTACGCGACGCCAAAGGGCGTCCCGTCGGCAGATTTTTCGACCCTGCATGGACGTGCGATGATACAGCCAAGCGGCACATTCGCCCTTCACCGCATTCGCCTGCCGACGCGCGCGACCCGCGCCGTCGGCTCAAGCTCCGGTCCTCCGGTTCAGAATGCGTCGACTTCCACGACCTTGTAAGCGGCCGTCGAGGCGTACATTATCGGTGCCTCGAACCGCCAGTGTGCGCCGCTCTCTACGTTACTGGCCTGCGCAATCGTATTGCCGAGCAGATTGCCCTGTCCGTCATACAAGTTGATCTTGACCACAGCGAAGTGCAGTTGTCCGTTTGTCCGGTTGGTTGCCGTTCCGATGACCGACCGGATCCCAGTCTGCCCGGTTCCCACCGTCACGTCGGACAGTGACAGGGACGACGCCCCCGTAATCTCCTGCGCATCCGCTGTCGTGAAGGCAAGTGCGGACAGCGCCAAGATGGCAAATTTCTTCAAGGGTTGACTCCTTTTCTGGATGGCACGGGACGCCCGGCCCGAACCTGCGCCGGTCGTCAATCGAGATATCGGCTGTCGGTCACTGGAACTTGAATCCCCATCACGCGGCAATGTCGACAGCTCGCCACGATGGTCCGGATTTTACGGTCCAGAATGAAAAGCATCGTTGTCGGAAAACCGGCAGACACGACGACCACACGGGTCGGACGTCTCCCTCCAGTTATGTTCCGGGCCGGGCTTTCATGCTTCGCACCGGGCCGCCTGCAGCGTCCCGGCCCTGACGGGCATCAATCCCTGACGTAACCCCTCAACCCCTGAAAGACCTGGCCAGGTGGTGGCCGCATACGGCCCCCACGATCGCGCTCGCCGCGCAGCGGCTCATCCCGGTCAAACCCGGAGCTTCGCAGCCGCCTGCCCCCTGAGTTCCCGCCCGACACCCGCGACCGTAGCCGATGGCCGCCCGGTGTCAAGGGGCGAGGGACCGTGTTGCCCGCACCCCTCCCTCACCTTTTTCCTTGACACCGGGCGGCCATCGGCTCCTTGAGTCGCACGGGCGCGAACTCAGGGGACTGGCGGCAGCACTGCCAACCCCGGGTTCCACCGGGACGAGCCCAACCCCTACGAGGCGGGCGGAATCTTGGGGCCCGGTCAGCGCAACACCCCTCAACCTTTTTTGCTGTGGAGAGTGTCATGCAACTCGCTTCCTCCTTCCGTTACGGTTCCCCGATGCTCCGCTCCGACTCGCCGCTGTCGGACGACCAGATCCGCAGTGTCGCGCCTTCGATCTTCGCGGACGGCAAGCACGAAAGCCGCTCCGAACGCTACACCTACATTCCCACCATCGCCGTCCTGGGCGGCCTGCGCAACGAAGGCTTCCAGCCGTTCATGGTCTGCCAGACACGCGTACGTCATGACGACCGCCGCGAATTCACCAAGCACATGATCCGCATGCGGCACACCGACGAGATCAACGGCGAAGAAGCCAACGAGATCATCCTGCTCAACTCGCACGATGGCACGAGCAGCTATCAGATGCTCGCTGGTGCGTATCGCTTTGTCTGCCAGAACGGCATGGTCGCCGGGGACACCGTGCGCGATATCCGTGTCCCCCACAAGGGCAACATCGTGCAGAACGTCATCAACGGCGCGTTCGACGTGCTCGACGGCTTCGACCTGATCCGCGAGCAGAAGGACGGCATGAAGGCCCTCACGCTCGGGCGCGACGAACAGCACGCATTCGCGCGCTCCGCGCTTGCGCTGCGCTACGACCCGACCGACGCCGAAACACCCGCTCCCATCACCGAAAGCAGCCTGCTTGCCCCGCGCCGCTTCGAGGACCGCCGGGACGACCTCTGGACAGTGTTTCAAAGGGTCCAGGAAAACCTCACCAAGGGCGGGCTGCACGGACGCTCGCGCAGCGGACGTTCCATGTCCACCCGTCCCATCACCGGCATCGACCAGAACGTGAAGCTCAACCGTGCGCTCTGGATGCTCGCCGAAGCCATGCGCCAGATGAAGGCGTAAGCACCGCAGGGGCGGCGTTTCCGCGCCGCCCCCATTCGATCAGGACTCCTCTCCGGTTCAAGTCCTGATGCATCCGGCAGCACCCGACCCGGAACCATCTTTCCAACCTTCTGGAGTCAGTCATGCAAGCCCAAGTTGAAACCCCTGTGGCAGAAACCACCGAAACCGCATCGCCGCTCGAAACCAGTTTCGGCAACGAGCAGCCCGTCATCACCGTGCCGTATTCCAGCCTGCGGCCCTCGCCACTGAACGCGCGCACCCAGCCCCTTTCGGGTATTCCGGGCCTCGCCGCCAACATCCGCGCCAAGGGCCTTTTGCAGAATCTTGTCGTTCACGAAGTGAAGGGCGGACGCGGAAAGCAGCGCCGCTATGGTGTCTGCGCGGGCCAGCGTCGCGAGGCCGCGCTCGACCTGCTGTTCGAACAGAAGCACATCACTGCCGACTATCCGGTACCGGTACGCATCGTCAGCGAAGGCGAAGCCCTCGCGATTTCCCTGATCGAGAACAGCGAACGTGAAGGACTTGACCCGTTCGACGTGCTGCGCGCGTACCGGATGCTGGCCGAGAAAGGGCGCAGCGTCGATTACATCGCCGCGTTGTTCTCCGCATCGCCGCTCACCGTCAAGCGCCACATGAAGCTCGCCAACGTCTCGCCGAAGCTGCTCGCGCTGCTGCGCGAGGACGCGATCACGCTCGACCAGCTTGCGGCCCTCGCGCTCGCGGACGATCACGGCACGCAGGAACACATCTGGTTCGACGCGAATGACTGGCAGCGCCAGCCCAACTATCTGCGGCAGGCCATCACGCGTGCCGAGATCGATGCGAGCCGCAGCCGGCTCGTGCGCTTCGTCGGCGTTGCCGCCTACGAAGCAGCGGGTGGCTACGTTCGACGCGATCTGTTCAGCGACGACGAAAACGCAGGCTATATCGCTGACGCCGAACTGTTGCAGCGCCTCGTCGCGCAGAAGCTCGACGCCGCCGCAGAGGAAGTGCGTGCCGAAGGCTGGGGCTGGATCGAAACGCGTGTCGAGCGCGACTTGCTGGAACTGAACCGTTACGGCAGGCTGCGGCCGGTCCAGCGCCCCTACACCGGCGACGAGCAGCAGCAGATGGACGCGCTCACCGCGCAGCAGGACGAACTCGCCGAAAAACTGGAGGCGCTATCGGAGGATGACGAGAACGCCTACGAGGAAGCCGACCGGCTCAACGAGGAAATCGAGCGCGTCAGTGCCGCCCTCATCGCCCTCGAAAGCATCGCACTGGTATGGGACGAACAGCAGATGGCCGAGGCGGGCGCGTTCGTCATCGTCGGCCAGCAGGGCGAACTCGTCATTGAGCGCGGCCTCGTGCGCCGCGAGAACGCCAACGCGCTCGAAGCCGCAGGCGCGAATGTCACCGGTACACCAGAAGCCGAAGCACACGACACGGTGTCCGCAACGGTCCCGAAGGTCAAACCGGTCCACAGCGCAAAGCTCTGCCAGCGCCTCACCGCGCAACGCACCGCCGCCATGCGCGCGGAACTCGCCGCACAGCCTGCCGTGGCGCTCGCCGCGCTGCTGCATCACCTAGTCCCGAAGGCGCTGCCTGAGCATTTCGGGCACACGTCCGCGCGCGACTTCCTGGCCCTGACCGGCACGAACAATCACGACGGACTGCTGCGCGCCGCCGACGACCTGGAAACCGGCCCCGCGTGGAGCGCCATCGAAACGCAACGCGCGCGGTGGATCGCGGAACTGCCCGCGAAGCGGGCCGACCTGCTGCCCTGGCTCGTCCAGCAGGACCCCGGCACGACGCTGCTCGATCTGCTCGCGTTCTGCACCGGCGCCCTGCTTGACGGGATCGCGGGCGAAGAAAGGCCGCATGCGATCAACGCGCTCGCAGGTGCGCTGAACCTCGACATGACCGGGTACTGGACGCCCACCCGCGCCACGTATTTCGACCATGTCAGCAAGGCGCGCATTGCCGAAGTCGTCGCAGCCGCCGTATCGCCAAAGGCCGCAGCCGATCTCGACAGGATGAAGAAGGCCGACGCGGCAGCCGCCGCCGAACTGCGGCTTGCGAAAGTCGCCTGGGTGCCGGAAATCTTCACCGACCGGGAAATCCCTGCCGCACCCTCATGGGAGAGCCGCGACGACGACGATGAGGATGAGGACGGGACCGACGGAGCGGACACCGCAGCCGATGCGGAAGAAACGCCGGAAGGCGAGGACGCCGCCACGCACGCGGATGCCGGTCACGGTACGGAACACGTCAACGACACTCCACCCGAAACGTGCGCCGCGCCTGCCTCCGCCAGCGAGCAGTCACCGTGGCCTTTCCCGACCGCTGACAGCGTGAGTACCGGACAATCCGGCGCGCTCGCAGCATAACCCCTGCCTCGCCCCGGCAACGGGGCGAGGCAGGGGCAGCGGCATCCCATCACGCCCTGCCGCCTGCGCATCCCACCTTAACCGGAGAGTCCGTCATGTTCAAACATATCCGCATGGTCGTGCTCGCGACCAATGCCGTGGGTTCGCCCGATCTTTTCCTCACTTCCGTCGAGGCAACCGACACGCAGTACCAGCATGGCCGCCACTACGACATGGCTGTGCTGCGCGCCCGCGACGAAGGCTACAGCACCCCGATGATTGCCTTCGACCAACACGACGCGGCGGCCCGCATGCTCCGCCGCGCCGCTGCGTTCATGGAAGGCGACACCGACGAGGTATAACCCGTGCGGACAGACGGCTTGCCGTCTGCCCGCCTCAGGCGATGCCCTCCACCCTGTCCAGCCAGTTCCGACAAAAATGCGCGATATACCTGCGAAACCGCGCGTGAACGAAGTCGTCACAACCTAGCCGGGAGATCGCCGTGAACACTTCTGACCTGCTCCCCGCCGCAAGGCAGCAGCTCGCCGAAATCGCCAAAAGGATACTTTGCGTGAAAACCCTCGAAACCCGCAACTCCGACCCGCTCGATTTCCACGATACGGCAGTCTGGTCCATCAGCGCGGCGCCAGAAGCGGCTTACCTGGCCTGTGTCACCAGCGCGAAATCCAGTGCAACCCGAACACGACCCCGGCCGCTCGCCATTCGGGTGGTCTCCAATACGACAGCTGCCGAAACGCAGACCGTCCGGGCGTTTCCCGACAGTTGTCGCGCGCCACACACTCCCCACCTTACCGACGAAGTCAGCAACCGCCTGCCCTGTAGAGTGGCCCTGTCCGAACCGTCGCCACCATCATGCAAAAGCAGACGGCCCCGAAAATCGGCATCAGGATCAGCCGCCAGTATGGCCTTCCGCACGACCTGCCCTGACTGACGCGCTTCGTGATTCATCGCGGCCTGACGGACGGCGATATTAGCGACGTGTAGCCTGTCCCGGCAGACCGCAAGGCGTCTGCCCGCGCCCAATGGTCGCCTGCCCACCACCCTGCCATCCCGCCCGCACCCGCCGCCAGCAGCATCACAACCAGTCCGCCCACCACCAGCGCGTAGCAAGCCCGCACCAGTCGCCGCATGGTGACGCGCTCGAATGACGCGAGCGTCGCGTCGAGCCGTTGCCGCTGTTCACGGGCCGCGACCGCCGTCGCTGCCACGAGCCGGTTTCCGGCAGCACGCGCAATCCGGTTCGCCGCCCGCTGGGTGAGCGTAGCGAGCGCCTCATCGTTCAGCGCAGCAAGCGCCGCCCGGTAGCGCGCCTCGTGCTCGGAGGTCATCTTCTCCGCCAATGCGATCGTTTCCTTGCAGCGTGCGAGCGCTTCGCGATGCTGCGCCATCAACGCCTGCGTCGCCGCGTGCGCTTCGGCGCGCGCCGCATCGACCCCGCCCGCGCCCGCCTGCCGGATGCGCTCCGGTATCGCTTCGTAGAGGCGCACGTAGTATTCCAGCACCGCCAGCACCGACCACAGTGCATCGTTGTCACGCAGATTCAGCGCCGCCGACACGTGGCGCATGCGCAGTAGGCTCGTGTCGTCCGGCGGCTCGCCGCTCACTTCAAGGAACAGCCGCGCAAGCGGATCAACCGGGCGCGGGTGCGGATCCCGCCGTGTACGTCGCTCACGCATCGCCCGTCACCTGCGCGAACATCGCATCATAGGATGCCCGCCAGCGCAGCAGTTCCGCACGCTGGCCGATGGGTAACGTATCAACCGCCTTGCGTACTGACAGCCGCTGGCTGCGCAGGTCATCCGCAACGCGGTCAGCCAGATCAGGAAAGTCCAGCGACCTGCCCTTCGCTTCGATAGTTTTGCGCAGCTTCGAATCCTGATACAGCACGAAGCGTTCGGGCGTGCCGTAGTAGCCATTGCGCACGACATGTACCGTCGCATCCGGGAATGTATCGCTGAACTGTCGCAGCAGTTCGAGACTGTCGCGCTGACGATTGATGACCCAGAACACGACGAGGCGCCGTCCGAGTTCGTCGAGCGTACTGCTCAGCGTCGCGCCATATCGCGTGACCCCGTCCTGATTGCGCGCTGCCGTGCTGACCACCACGACTGCATCGCGATGCGCGTCACAGTAGTTCACGAAATCGATCCAGCCACTGGCCTTGTCCAGATCGAACGACGCGCAATCGATCTCGTCGTGCACCGCGCGCATCACGTCCGGGTTCGACGTATCGTTTTCCACCAGCACGGTATTCACGCCCCGCCGCTGCAGGTGGTCCACGAGCGCAAGCGCGACCACGCTCTTGCCGACACCGCCCTTGCCGCCGCCGACGAGATAGATGGGATTGACTGTCGTGTCGACTGTCGTGTTCATGGCGACTCCCTACAGATCGTCGGTGTCGGGCCGGATTACAAATCCGAGCGTGCCCTGCACCGGCATGGGTTGTCTGGTTACGGTCTTTCCCCCGTCCTTGCGGACCTGATTCGTGCGCGGCGGTGCATCGGGCTGACGCACCGCCGCGCCGCCAGCCTGCCCTGCCGTATGCGCACCCGACGACGGGCGTGCGCTGTTCGCGACACCGCTGCCCTTCCGGGTTGCGCGCAGCGCGTAGCGGATCGTTCCCGCCGTGATGTCGATGCCGTGTGGTTGCGCCTGCTCGGCGATCTGCTCCAGTGTATAGCCCTTCGCCTGCGCCGCGCGTACACGTGCACGCATGTCTTTCATCGCATCGCGCACCGTCACTCCATGTTCAGCCTCGGGCTTTTCAGGTAGCGCATCGAGTGCGCGGGCGAACGCCTCCCATTGCGACTTTGTATAGACCCTCGCGACAGGCATAAGTCACCCTCCTGCGCATACCGTTACGCACCACATTCACCCCATCCTGCGCACAGCGCGCACACGCGTCAACCACCTTTTTCGCAGGGCAAACGCACATGGGAACACCTGGGAAGCGACGGGAACTGATGAGAACAACGCACTTTTTTGTGACTGTCGTACGCGCGCGACATATCCTCCATTACGCATCCCGGTTTACTCCTGACACGCATGCTGTTCGACCGGCATCGTCACTGGTTACGCACGGCCCTCGATCAACAATACGCAGCGTATGCGTATCGGACAAGGCAAGCTCAGGATGCGCACAAGCGTAGCGAATCGCACATCAATGCGCCGGTCATGCGCACTGCCTGCGACACCGTCAGCGGATCTGATACGCACGCAGCCGTACCGACCCCGAACACGTTACGCGCGTGTCCGTTCGCAAGACATGCACACAACGCCAGCATGTCCTACGCACCGGATTGACAACTGACGGGAGGGCATCACGCACGGCTTACGCATCCTTTCACGCACAGACATACGCACACCGTTTACTCCAGAGGGGAGACCTCTACGCCCCCCCTTGCTCACCCATTCGCACATGATGGTGCAGGGCCTGAACAGACGTTTACCAGGCGACGGAAACCTCAACGCAAAACGTTTACGCCAGGCGACAAAATGCGCACTGAAAACACGGTATTGCAGGATAGGCTACCGCCGGTTTCGGGCGCCATGGACACACGCGGACATGCTTCGCGATCTCGGCATAGTGGCTTCGCGCTTCTAACACGCATCCCTTAGCGAATCAACGCGAGAATCGCGATATGTGCTCAAAGCGCCGAACGACTTCAGCCTGCTGCGACATCGAAAGGATAAGTGTCCGACGCGAGTCGGCCAAGATTTCGTGCCGAAAACTATTGGCAAAGATTTATCGGGCGGCCTTAAAAGCGATGTTGCGGTTGGTGAATCGTCGGCTATGTCGATTGCCGAAAATTAGTCTCTACTAGAATCTAAGAGACTTGCGCAGAACAAGATCACTTCGGCTCCAGCGACAGGTTGTTGATCTCGTCGGGGCACTTCCACTTTTTTCCTTCGTGACTATCAAAATTGTCCGTATGAGATAGACAAGGGCTCACGTCGGATAATTTTCGGGACGGGGCTACCCAATGAGCCGCCGATCTAATTGAAGATAAGAAAAGGTTTGTAACGAGCCTTTAATTTTTTAAGCTTATTGCGAAAAGTGGCAACTTTAATTATTTAGAATTACGCATCCTATAAAAAACCCATTCTCTGTAGGCAAATTGAATTGACACCCGCACCGACCTTGACCTTCAGACTTTGCGTCACTCGATCAGACAGACCCACCGTCGTCCGATAGCCCTCGTAGCCGGTCGCACCCACGCCGATTGCGAGGTCCTTGTTGTCCCCCGTGACTACGTGCTCTCGATCCGGCGAACCACTGCTGCAGCGAATTCGCGCGTTGACGCGGTGCCTTTCAGATCGCGCGTACGGATATGGTCGGTGTTGAGTGTTTCAGTGATTGCAGTTCGCAATCGTAGGGCGAGATCACCCTTACCAACATGCTCAAGCATCAAGCCCGATGCAAGTAACAAGGAGATGGGGTTGGCCACGTCTTTACCAGCGATGTCCGGCGCCGATCCATGCACGGCTTCAAAAATCGCCGTGTCATTACCGTAATTGGCGCCAGGCGCCATGCCCAGTCCGCCAACAAGCCCCGCTAAGTGATCTGACAGAATGTCTCCAAACAGATTGGTGCACAGAAGCATATCGAACTGCCATGGGTTCAGCACAAGCTGCATCGCGCAGGCGTCGACAATGATGTCATTCATTTCCACCCGACCTTCGTAATCCCGGGCAACGTCTCGAGCGGCGTCCAGGAACACTCCTGTGAGTGCTTTCAGGATGTTGGCCTTATGCACAACGGTGATCTTCTTTCGTCCGTGCTTCACGGCATATTCGAAGGCAAATCTTGCGATTCGTGCGCACGCATCGCGTGTGTTTACCCCGGTCGCGACTGCAACCGCGTTCGGATCATCGCCGACGGGAATGTAGTATTCATGCGCGACATAAAACCCACCGAGGTTTTCGCGCACAAGCACGAGGTCGATCTCGTCGTAGCGACCAGGGATGATGGTATGGACGGGCCGAACGTTGCCAAAAAGCTGAAACTCTTCACGAAGCCGAACGTTGGAAGAGCGGAACCCCTCCCCGATCGGGGTCGTCAATGGACCTTTGAGCGCAAGCCTGTTCTTGCGAATGCTCTCGAGTGTCACATCTGGTAGCGGGTCTCCACAGTGGGTGACCCCGGCGATTCCGGCATGCTGTACGTCCCAGATGAATGGGGATCCTAAAGCGTCAAGAACCTGAACCGTTGCAGCCACCACTTCCGGCCCGATTCCATCGCCGGGGATCAGTGTTGCGGGGATTTTGTGTCTCGGCGTGCTTTCCATATCAGTCTTCCAGAGTAGACAGGGGCAACCGTCCGCGGTTGATTGGCTATTGCTGACGCCGCTGGGTGCGATGAGTTGGTCTCAGCCATGGACCAGCTCAAAACTTCATTGCCGACGCACGCCGCTCCCAGGCAGATGTGTCGCCATGTCATGACTGTTAGTGTTCGACACCCGCAGTGTGCATACCGCCTGGCTAATCTATCAGAGCGCCACAGCATGCGGGCTAAATATCCGCGGATCGCCAACCGGCAGAATCACGCGGCCGTGCACCTCGTTGATCACGTCGGCTGCGGACAGGTAGAACGCGAGCGCCGCCGTGATCAGCCCCATATAGCCGCCCGCCATTCGTACCAGACCTGAACCCGTCCACTCTCCTCCAGCCAGCAGGCCGAAGGTGATCCAGAGCGCCAGAAAAATGAACTGCAGCACGCGAGGCGAGCGAAAGGTCGCCAGCCACATATAAAACGTGAAGACGCCCCAAAGAAACAGATACCAGCCGACGAACGCGGCTGGCACCTTGTCGTGTAAAAAGAGCACGAACAGTGCAAACGACCACCAGAACGCGCCATAACTCAGAAAGGCAGTCGCGCCAAAGGTATTGCCGCGCGGCAACTCCATCATCCCCGCAATGGCCTGCGCGGTCCCGCCGTAGGCGAGCGCGCAGGCGAGCACGAGGCCCATCGACTCGCCCGAAAACCAGCCGGCGTTGATCATGCTCAGCAGCCACGTTGTCAATGCAAAGCCGGCGAGACCCAGTGGCGCGGGGTTCGCAAGTGTAGTTCGGATCGGTGCGCTGGCCATGACCTGCTCCTGAAGATAAAAAACGTTCCGGCAATCTCGCATCCTTCGCGAACCCTCACCCGAGCTGATCGAGAATCGCCGGATTTTCCAGCGTGGATATGTCCTGCGTAATCTCTTCGCCGGCCGCCAGCGAGCGCAGCAAGCGGCGCATGATCTTGCCCGAGCGTGTTTTCGGCAAGTTCTCACCGAAGCGGATTTCTTTGGGCTTCGCGATCGGTCCGATTTCCTTGCCGACCCAGTTGCGCAATTCGGTCGCGATTCTGATCGCCTGGTCCCCGGTTGGCCGCTCGCCCGTCAACACCACGAACGCGACGACGACCTCACCGGTCGTGTCGTCGGCGCGGCCCACGACCGCGGCTTCGGCGACCAGTGGGTTCGCGACGAGCGCCGACTCGATCTCCATCGTGCCGAGCCGGTGGCCCGATACGTTGAGCACATCGTCGATACGACCGGTAATCGTGAAGTAGCCGGTGTCCGCGTCACGCACCGCGCCGTCACCGGCGAGGTACAGCTTGCCGCCGAGATCTTCAGGGAAGTAACTCTGCTTATAGCGCTCCGTATCGCCCCAGACGCCGCGCAACATCGACGGCCATGGCCGTTTGACGACGAGAATGCCGCCCTGCCCGTTCGGCACGTCCTGCCCGGTTTCGTCGACGACCGCGGCCATGATGCCCGGCAGCGGCAGCGTGCACGAACCCGGCACCAGTGGCGTGGCGCCCGGCATCGGCGCGATCATGTGGCCACCCGTTTCGGTTTGCCACCAGGTGTCGATGACAGGGCAATGGCTATGGCCGACGTGTTCGTAGAACCACGTCCACGCGGCCGGGTTGATCGGCTCGCCGACCGTGCCGAGCAGACGCAAGCTCGACAGGTCGTAACGGTCCGGATGAACTGCGGGATCGGACTCGGCCAGCTTGATCAGCGAACGGATCGCGGTCGGCGCGGTGTAGAACACCGTCACCCGATGTTTCGCGATCATTTCCCAGAAGCGGCCGGCGTTCGGATAAGTGGGCACGCCTTCGAACACGACCTGAGTCGCGCCGATCGCGGTCGGACCATACGCAATATAGCTGTGACCAGTTATCCAGCCGATGTCGGCGGTACACCAGAATACGTCGCTGCGCTTTGCGTCGAAGGTCCACTTCATGGTCTGCGCGGCCCACATCAGGAAGCCGCCCGTGCTGTGCTGCACACCCTTGGGCACACCCGTCGAACCAGACGTATAGAGAATGAAGAGCGGATGTTCCGCACTCACCCATTCAGGCTCGCACGTGTCCGGTTCGGCTTGCGTCAGCTCGTGCATCCACAGGTCGCGGCCTTCGTGCCACGCAATCTTGCCGCCCGTGCGCTGATAAACGATGACGCTCTTCACCGCCTCGCAGCCGCCCATCGCAAGCCCTTCGTCCACGATGTTCTTCAGCGGCAGGGCTTTGCCGCCGCGCATCTGTTCGTCGCAGGTGACCAACGCGATCGCACCCACGTTGACGATCCGCTCGTTGAGCGACTTCGACGAGAAGCCGCCGAACACGACGGAATGCGTCGCGCCGATGCGCGCGCACGCCTGCATCGCCACGATGCCTTCAATCGACATCGGCATGTAGATCACCACGCGGTCGCCTTTCTTCACGCCGCGAGTTCGCAAGGCATTGGCAAAGCGGCTCACCCGCTTGAGCAACTGCCGGTAGGTGACGTGCGTGACGGTGCCGTCGTCCGCTTCGAAGATCAGCGCGACATGCTCACCGTTACCGGCTTCGACGTGGCGGTCGAGGCAGTTGTAGGACGCATTAAGGGTGCCGTCGTTGAACCATTCATAGAACGGCGCGCGGGATTCATCCAGAACCGTGGAAATCGGCTTTTTCCAGTCGAGCGTCTCGCGCGCGAGGCGGGCCCAGAATCCGGTGTAATTACGTTCAGCCTCAGCGACCAGCGCGCGGTAGGCGTCCATGCCGGAGATCGCAGCGTAAGCCGCCACGCTGGCGTGAGGAAGGAAGGCCTGCGGCTCCTCCAGAATCGAATCACTGGTTGACATGTATGTCCCTTGCACGCTTTCGCGCGTGCTTGATAGGTGCGTTTCGGTCAGTCACTAAGCCGCCGCTGCACCGCGGGCGGACGCGAAAAGAGGAACTTGGCTGCGTAGGTGACTGTCAGTAAATCAAATATGTTTCGCAACGTGAATACCCGCGAGCCATGCTGCGCCGGGCGGCGTGTCCACGCACCCCGCATGATCCGATCGATCTCGCGACGTCAGCTCCAGGCAGAATGGGGATGGCGCACAGATTGTTTTTGGAAGCCTTGTCACGCGTACTGATTTCGATCGCTATGATTGAGAAATTCAAGGGGGCTGACAATGACGTTGCTCGCGGTGTGACCAGAAGTCGGTACGGTGGCGTACCGGCGCGAGAAATCAGGCGAGGCGTACCGACTCGCCCCCGAATTCCGAAGCTTGTGAGCAGCACCTCCTTGCCGCCCGGCCACCAGGCGCGCGTGTCGACAACGAAATAGCGAATGACCCACGCCTCGTCGTCGAAAATAAACCCGCTAATGTGGCCGATGCTGCCGTCTACGGCCTCGATGGCGCAGCGCTCAACATGACTCGCGCTGCGCGGATGAACATCGCCCGGTGGCTTGTCGCCGTACAGCGAAAGTTGCTGCTCACCATTTGAAAAAACTTGCGTCAAGACGAGCTCGCGCCATTTCTATAGCGCTTTCAAAGCAGGAAACAGCCGGTCGAATTCGCGCTTCACTACGCCGTAACATTCACACACACGTGTTTCGAGTCCCGGCCTGTCCAGTACCTCGATGTGGCCATGGCTGTAGCGAATCAATCCCACATCCTGCAATTTCAGCGCGGCCTCGCTTACACCGGATCGGCGTACGCCCAGCATATTGGCGATCAGTTCCTGCGTCATCTTCAGTTCGTTTGACGAGAGACGGTCGATGCTGAGCAGCAGCCATCTGCACAACTGCTGGTCGATCGAATGGTGCCGGTTACACACGGCGGTCTGCGCCATCTGGGTGATCAGCGCCTGCGTATAGCGGAGTAAAAGGCGCTGGACAGGGCCGGCACGATGGAATTCCTCTTTCAGGATTCGAGCGTCCAGGCGATACGCCTTGCCCGCGCTTTGTACGACCGCCCGGCTGGGCGTGGTCTCGCCCCCCATGAAAAGCGCGATGCCGATGAGCCCTTCGTTGCCGACGATCGCGATTTCCGCAGACGCACCGTTCTCCATCACATAGAGCAGCGACACGATACAGGTAGTTGGGAAATAAACGTAATCGAGGCGATCGCCGGATTCGTAGACGACGTTGCCGAGCGGCATATCCACAGGTAACAGATGTGGCGCCAAACGCTCCCACTCCAGGTCAGGCAACACTGCCAGTAGATGGTTTTCGTTTTGACGATGATCGTGAGTCATTTCGCACCTCCGCAGCTCGCCCGGAAACGCGTTGCTTTCGCCGACAATTTCCTAACGGATAACTATGGATAGAAGAAGGAATGCTCCAACACCTTTGCGAGCTGTGTCACAGCGCGTCACCGTGCGGCAATCTTCGCGCCCCCCAAATCTCGCCGATACACAATACATTATAAGTCGCGTCGAAATTGTGGCGCCGATCCGCACCTTGATACGACTTCGCGTTACCGCGCGTCCGTGCATGCGGGTTGCACGAACGTCGAAAACCATTGCCAGGCAGTTGCGCGAAAACCCGTGAGGTTCAAAGCACGTCTGATGATTGCGGCAAGCGTCAGCGAACCCGTGCCCGCCTGCGATCAGGATGTCACGTGACGATGAACGCGGATTGGCGTTTGCACGTAGACAGATCTCTGTACGTTGTCGTACCGCTTTCTCCCGCGCGCGCGCGTAACGTGTCTTTTTATCGTTGACCAGCGGAGAAAAAGTCATGCTTAGACGAACCTTCATCTGGAGCACATCCGGATCGCTTCTGGCGCTCGGCGCAATGCTCTCAGGTTGCACCACCACCTCTTCTTCCGATGCGAGCCGCAGTCAACAAATGGACAAGCGCCGCGCCATCGATGCAGGTGTCGACTCGACTCTGACTCGCCTGTACGGCATGGCAAGCGGTTCACGCGAACTGGCCGGCAAGGCACACGGGGTACTGACGTTCCCGTCGGTGATCGACGCCGGCTTCGTGGTCGGCGGTCAGTATGGCGAAGGCTCGTTGCGCGTTGGCGGCCACACGGTCGGCTACTACAGCACGGCGACCGGGTCGATCGGCTGGCAGATCGGCGCGCAATCGCGCGCAATCGTATTCCTGTTCATGACCGACGAGTCGCTCAACCGCTTTCGTAGCAGGGACGGATGGTCGGCTGGCGGCGATGCCTCCGTGGCCGTGCTGAAGGTCGGCGCGAACGGCAATCTCGACAGCAGCACTGCGACCGGACAGGTCGACGCTTTTGTGCTGACCAACACTGGCCTGATGGCGGGCGCATCGCTGGAAGGCACCAAAGTCACGCGGCTCACGTCGCTTTGAAATAAGGGCTGGGGGACGCGCGTGACGCGCGCCCTGGTAGGAACACAGGAAGAAAAGCCATGTTACGAAGCATACGAGACTTGCACGGAAGCACCGTGAGCGCAGTGGACGGCGACATCGGCTCAGTCAGTCAGGCCTATTTCGACGACGAGTCATGGGGTGTGCGTTATCTGGTGGTCGAAACAGGCAATTGGCTCAACGACCGGCAAGTGCTGGTTTCGCCGTATTCGGTGAAACACACCGACCCCGGATCGAGCATCGTGCATGTCGGCCTCTCCCGGCAGCAAGTGAGAGACAGCCCGATGCTGGACGCCCACAAGCCGGTATCGCGGCAGCACGAGATCGAGTATCTGCGCTACTACAGCTATCCGACCTATTGGGGCGGTCCGAACCTTTGGGAATGGGCGCCTACCCGGCCTACGACCCGACAGGTGTGTCGCCAGACGCCCTGCTCGATGAGCCACCAGGGCCAACCCTGGATGCGGTCAAACCGCAACCCGACGTCCATCTGCGTAGCACCGACGAGGTCAAGGGCTACCACCTCAAAACAGCGGATGGCAGTATTGGTCACGTATCGGATTTCATTTACGACGACACCGACTGGGCGATTCGCTACCTGGTCGTGGAAACTCACAACTGGTGGCCCGGCGGCAAAGCCGTGCTGATCGCGATTCACTGGATAGACGGAGTCGACTGGTTCGATTCGACCGTATCGACGGCATTGACGCGCGACGTCATCAAGAATAGCCCCGCTTACGACGACTCGATGCCGATCGACCGGCCTTACGAAGTCGTGCTGCATCAGTTTTACGACAAGCATGGATATTGGTCGGATCCGGGTGCCGACGAACGGGTGGCATCGGATTGAGCCGCTACACAGACTACCGTTCTCGCCTGGTCCGGGCGGTCCTGGACCGATCGAAAACGCAAGTCTTCAAAGGCGTTAAAAGCGGGAGCAGGTCATGAGACAGAACATTCAGAAGTTGTATCAAGCCCGTATCCATACATTCACCCCCGAATGTCTGGAACTGCAGGACGGAACATTCGATTTTCATCTTCGGCATGCCGTGGAAGGCTCCCTTCCTTCGGCTGACAAGCACTATGACGTCGGCGTTTTTGCGACGAGCAAGGAAGGCTATGTGGCTGCACTTGCGTACGGCGACAAATACATCGCCGAACATAAGTTTGGGATGTAGCAGCGCTGCCGGTTATCGACGAACCGCGAGCTTTACCCAGCAGCGACGACGGCCAGTGTGGCTCTCGTTCAATCAGACAGGCGGCATCATGGCGGACAGAATCATCTCAAGCAGGACACACGACGCTCACATGACCGTCAAAGATCATATTGCCGATGGTTGGGTGGCGAGCGTGTGCGTCGTTCCAAAGGGCGCATCAAAGAGCAATGAACTCATCAAACTTGACACTTTCTTCGAATCTGAAGATGTCGCATGGGAATCGGCTGAGACGCTTGCACGTGCCGAGCTCAACAATCTGAAATAGCGCAGGGCCGCACTTCCGTTCTCGCAGTCCACCAACCGACGCGTCTCGATTCGCACGAAGGCGTCACGCCCATCGAGCCCGCCATACCCGAAACGATCTGACGGACCAATACGGCCTCGCCAGCCACCAGGAGTGCCCCGCTCATGGACACGCTCACCCACGATCCGGTCAAGCAGCCGACTCGTCCAAAACTGCTGCAGGTGATGGGCCCCGGCCTCATCACCGGCGCATCGGACGACGATCCGAGCGGTATCGCAACGTATTCCCAGGTCGGCGCGCAATTCGGCTATGGTCTCGCGTGGACACTCCTGTTCAGCTATCCGCTGATGGCCGCGATCCAGGAGATCAGCGCGCGCATTGGGCGGGTCACCGGCAGCGGCATCGCCGGCAATCTGCGTGAGTACTATCCGCGCTGGCTATCGACCAGCGTAGTCGGGTTGCTGCTCGTCGCGAATATCATCAACCTGGGTGCAGACCTGGGCGCAATGGGTGCTGCGCTCAAGCTGTTGATCTCAGGCCCCGCGCTACTCTATGTGTGCGGTTTTGGCCTCCTGTCGGTAGTGCTGGAAGTGTTCACGCGCTATGCACGCTATGTGTCGGTTCTGAAATGGCTGTGCCTGTCATTGTTCAGCTACGTGATCTGCGCCTTTGTCGTCAAAGTGCCGTGGGACCAGGTGGGCTGGGCAGTCTTATGGCCGCCGCTATCCATCAAGCCGGATTACCTCGTCGCCATCGTCGCGGTCATGGGCACAACGATCAGTCCCTACCTGTTCTTCTGGCAGGCAGAGCAGGAAGTCGAGGACGAAAAGGAGCGGCCCGGCGCGCATTCGTTGACCCACGCGCCATGGGAAGCGCCGGCGGAGTTCACGCGGATCCGCGTCGACACCTACCTCGGCATGGCGCTCTCGAATGTGATCGCGTTCTTCATCGTCGTGACGACGGCGACGACTTTGCATGCGCACGGACTCATTGATATTCAGACTTCGGCGCAGGCGGCTGAAGCGCTGCGTGGCATAGCAGGTCCATTCACGTTCGTTGTGTTCGCCGCCGGCATCATCGGCACCGGTTTGTTGACACTGCCTGTGCTGGCCGGCTCGGGTGCCTATGCCGTGGGCGAATTGTTCGCGTGGCGCGTGGGCCTTGCGCGTCTGCCGTCGCAGGCGAAGGCGTTCTACGGCGTGATTGCCGCCGCGACGGCAGTCGGCGCCGGTCTGAACTTCACGTCGATCGATCCGGTCAAGGCGCTCTATTGGAGCGCTGTCCTCAACGGTGTTGTCGCGGTACCCGTGATGATCGTCATGATGCATCTCTCGATGCGTACCCGCATCATGTCCGGCTTCACGCTGCCACCAGCTCTACGCATCCTCGGCTGGCTGGCGACAGGCGTGATGGCGGCTACGGTCGTGGCGATGGGGGTCGCCTGGTTCGCGTGAGGGAGCCGTTCTATCGCCTCGTATGCTGCGCTCGCAAGGCTTCGATTTCATCCAGCAAATCGAGCGCGAGCGCGATACCCGCAGCGTTGATCTCGAGATCCCGCGCAAGATGACGGGCCCGGCGGGCACGTCGCAACGAGGCGCCGTCGAAGTGCGGACCGTCGTCCTCGCTGACGCGTTTCGGCTCAATCGCGCCTTGCTCGATCCATTCAATGAGCTGGACTTCAGAAGCGCCGGACACCCGGCACAATTCGAGTAGCGTGAACTCCACCTGCTCCTCGACGATCAGGCATTCGAGCCAGGCCGTGCGCGATTCTTTCATGATGGATCACACGAAAAGTGCGCGCGCGGGTCGAAGTCGCACGCCTGTCGTAGCATCTCGTAAGCCGCGCGTGCCGGCTCGCTGTCAGCCAGCGGCAGAACGATGTTCAATTGCGCATAGAGATCGCCCGATTTACCGGCGGCACCGCTCGCTGGGATTCCCTTGTCTTTCAGGCGCAAGCGTTGGCCGCCGCTAGAATCTTTGGGTATGGCTATTTCAACGGCGCCGTCAGGTGTCGGCACGGTAACGCGTGCGCCCAGTGCCGCTTCCCAGGGCGCAACCGGCACGGTGATCGTCACATCGCGGCCGTCGACGCGGAAATGTGCATGCTGGCGCAATGTGATTTCCAGGTACAGGTCTCCGGCACGCCCCTCTCCGAAACCCGCGCCCCCCTGGCCGGCCAGCCGCAGATGCTGCCCACCGTGCACGCCCTTCGGAATGGAGACATCGAGCGTGCGCGACTTCAGCACGACATGTCCGCTTGCATCGAGCACCGGCGTCTCCAGCGAAATCGTGCGCTGCGCGCCACGATAGGTATCCTCCAGATCGATCACCACTTTGGCGTGGTGATCCTGACCCGGAACCGAGAAACCGACACCGGCATAGGCACCTTCCAACTCCTGATCCGTCGCGCGTGCGTGATCGGCGCCGGCGGTATGTCGCGCCTGTCTGGTCGATTTACCATCACCACCGGCATCCCGGCCACGAAATAGCGTGTCGAAAAATTCACTGAAGCGTGCATCCTCGGCCCCGCGGTCGTCCCCGCCGCTGAATTCGAAGCCTTCATCCCACTGCGGCGGAGGCTCGAAGTCCTGACCATTGCGCCACTGGTCGCCCATCCGGTCGTAGGCCCCACGCTTTTCCGTGTCTTTGAGCACGCTATACGCCTCGCCGAGCTCCTTGAAGCGCGGCTCCGCGTCGTCGAGTTTGCTCAGGTCCGGGTGATATTTGCGAGCGAGCTTGCGATACGTACGCTTGATATCGTCCTGTGTCGCGCTGCGCGGCAGTCCCAGCACTTCGTAATAGTCTTTGTATTTCATATCGAAGGTCTATGAGAGAGGCCGCGCGCACCTATTTCAGCGGTATCACGGCGGGACGAACAGGCGGCGCGTCATGAACGGTCGCCCAATCGCTGGTGCGCACGTGGTGGATGATCAATGGAATGCCCGCGAACACGACGATGCCGAGGACGACCAGGCCAGTGTAAAACCAGGGCGAACCGACCGGCAACTGGTCAGGCGGGAAGAACGACACGACGAAACTGAACAGCACCCCGACAAACCCAACGCCGGCCGTCAACCACATACCAGCTAAACCACCGGGCACCGTGAATGGTCGTGGCAACGCAGGTGCGGAATAGCGCAACCTGATCGCCGCCGCATACATGAACATGTAGGCGATCAGGTAAAGCGCGATCGTCATCGCTGAGATCAGGAAGAACGCGACCGATACATTCTGGATAACGAAGTAAAAGCACGAAATGACGGTCACGATCAGACCTTGCACCAGCAGAATATGCGTGGGCATGCCCTTGCGGTTCTTTGCCTGAAGGATCGGCGGCAACTCGCCCTCATGTGCGGTCTCGAGCAAGCCGCGCGATGGACTGCCGAGCCAGGCCAGCACGCCACTGATTGCACCGACGCCGACCAGCAACGACAATGCAGACACAGCCCAGCCCATGTGCCAGATGTCCGCAAACACGGCACCGAATGCGTCGAACACGCCGGATTGCAGCGAGATCTTCGCGTACGGCAAGATTGCCGCGATCGGCAAGGCTCCGAGAGCGAAGATCAGCACCGAAATCACCGCACCCAGTCCGATGGCCGCCGGGTAACCGCGACTCGGGCTGCGCATGTCGATCACATGAACCGCTTGAACCTCCACGCCGGCGAACAGCAGCACGATGCCGGCGAGAAACGAGATCGTGCCGAAGCCGTGAATCGCGGGCCAGAAACGGGCGTGCCCATCTTGCGACAGCGCGGCGTCGTTCAGATGTTGCCATCCAACCGGATGCCCACTGCCGATCCAGTAGCCGAGCAGCGCGAGCAGCACGATTCCCGGCACGATGGTGCCGATCACGAAGGTCCAATTCGCGATCCTCGCAAAAACTTCAACGCCTTGCAGCACAACCCACGTGGAAAGCCAGTACGCGACGATGCAGAAGATCCCGACGTAGACACCGTTCTTCGCCAGGTCCGGCCTGCCGATCGTATACGCGAGTGCCGCCGCGCCGAAAGTCAGTGCCACGGGATACCAGACGACGTTCTGAATCCATTGCAGCCATATCGCGAGAAAACCCCATCGGGTGCCGAACGCTTCGGCTACCCATGTGTAGATGCCGCCACGCCGGTCGGCAAACGCGCCGCCCAGTTCAGCTGAAATCAGCGACGCGGGGATCAGATAGAAAACAACAGTAAAGGCGAGATAGGCGAACATCGTCATCTCCTCCTTCGCCAGCAACGGAAGCCCACGCAGGCTTGTGACCACAGCTGCCGCCGTCATCAGACCGATCGACGTGACGCTCAGATACTTACCGCGTTTTGCGGTATTGGCGGCCGGCAACGCGGCCGCGGTGGTAGCGGTGTTATCCATTTCATGCGCTCCTGTGAAGAGGCAACATCAATCGTGATGGAAGGTAGGGCCGGCGGTGGAATGCGGCACCGGGTTCTTCGTCAGATGAGCGACAGCGTGCCTGATATCCTCGAGCAGCATCGCCGCCATGTCGCGGGTCACGCCGCGCCGGATCAACACGCGTTGCACGATAGTCTCCTCGCGGCCGGCCGGCAGCTTGTACGAAGCAATCTGCCAGCCGCGCATGCGTACCTGGTCGGACAGATCGAATAGCGTGAAGCCCGCTGTTTCAGGATGCTTCAGCTTGTAGCAGACTGCCGGCAATGCGCCGCGCCCGTCGTAAATCATCTCCAGTTCGTCGATCTTTGCCAGACCGTCGGCCAGCGCTTGCGCGGTGTCGGCGCACTCCTGCTGGATATGTCTATAGCCTTCACGGCCCAGGCGCAGAAGCATGTAGTACTGGGCGATGATCTGTCCGGCGGGCCGCGAGAAATTCAGTGCGAATGTCGGCATGTCGCCGCCCAGATAATCGACCCGGAAGATCAGTTCGTCAGGCAAATCCTGGGTGCTGCGCCAGACTACCCAGCCGACCCCGAGCGGCGCGAGCCCGTATTTATGCCCCGACGCATTGATCGATTTGACGCGCGGCACGCTGAAGTCCCATTCGAGGTCTGGCTGAATGAACGGTGCGACGAAGCCGCCGCTGGCAGCATCGACGTGAATCGGAATATCGAGTCCGACATTCGCTTGCAAGGCGTCGAGTGCGCCTGCCAGCGCCTTCACCGGTTCATAGACGCAGGTGAAGGTGATGCCGAGTGTGGCCACGACGCCGATGGTGTTTTCGTCGCAATACCTGGCCAGATCTTCCGGCCGCAGTCCAGTCGCGTCGCCGCTGAGCGGCACCTGGCGCATCTCGACGTCGAAGTACCGGGCGAATTTCGCCCAGCACACCTGCACCGGTCCGCAGACGAAGTTCGGCTTGTCGGTCGGCTTGCCTTGCGCTTCCCTGCGCTTTTTCCACTGCCACTTGAGCGCAAGACCACCGAGCATGCAGGCCTCGCTCGAACCCGTCGTCGAGCAGCCAGTAGTCTTCCACGACTTCGTGGCATGCCACAGATCGGCGAGCATATGCACGCAGCGCATTTCAATTTCGGCGGTTTGCGGATATTCGTCCTTGTCGATCATGTTCTTGTCGATCGACAGATCCATCAGGCGGCGCACTTCGTCGTCGGCATAAGTGGTGCAAAAGGTCGCGACGTTCTGCCGTGAGTTGCCGTCCATGAACAGTTCGTCGCGCACCAGATCGAATACGGCGCGGCGATCGGACGATGCCTCGGGAATCCGGTATTTCGGCAGCGAAGAACCGGAGATCGTCGCTGCGTATTCGTCGGCGACGGCATCCGGTGTGGCGGGCGGCGACTTAAGAAAGGTCATGGCGTGATATTCCTGGCTTGAATTGAGTGCGACAGGCTCGTGAAAGGGCACCTGAGCGAATGGAATGGCGATGTTGGGGCCATCTGAGAACTTCCACAACCACGGTGCGCGCAGGACCGATCGAAGTCGGTACGGTGCCGTACCGCACTGCGGCATCTCACGCGATCTGTTCATTGCATTACGACGTTATTGAGCGCAGTCTAGTGCTATTCACTGTGCTGTTTCCGGTCGGTTGTCATGCGCCGAGATCTGGGCGGAGCCCAGCGGAACAAATCGTTCTTCAAGGAGCCCGTCATCATGACCATCCCCACCGCGATATACAACGGACACGAGTTACGTGCCTATGCCAGCCAGCAATTCCCGCCCTTTGGCGATCCGTACGCCAAAGGCGTGCGGCGCTTTTCGTCGGTGGTGCGAATCGACACGATTCCCTTCAGCGAGGCGGACGCGCGACGCTACTCGACAGTCTTCGACACCGTGAGCCCCGCCACTTTCGATGACGCCATCGGCCTAGCCATGCAGTTCGGCAAGGACATCGTCGACGGCAAGATTGAGGCTACGGCACTCTGAACGCAGGCAAACCCATCCCACGACGGCGTTGACCGTCCGAACGAACTCTTCGGGGCCGATATGTATAAACGCATTCTGGTAGCGATCGACGGCAGCGAGACGTCTGAACATGCGTTCGACACCGCGGTGCATCTCGCAAACGATAATGACGCGCAGTTGCAGCCGCTATATGTGGTCGACAATCCGCTGATGGCATACGACGCGCCCGGCTACGATCCGACGATCCTGCGCGACGCCTGCATTGAAGAAGGCCAGCGGCTGATGGCGGATGCGCTGGCGCGAATGAAGCACGAAAACGTAGCCGGCGTGCCGCGGATCGTCGACGTCGCGCCGATCGGCGAGGACATCTCGGAACGGATCCGCATTTCGGCCAACGAATTCAATGCGGACCTGCTGGTGCTCGGCACACACGGGCGACGGGGTTTTAAGCGTCTGTTTCTAGGCAGCGTGGCCGAACGCGTCGTACGCAGCGCGAGCCTTCCCGTGTTGATGGTCCCGAGCCGGCAAGCGCACACCACGGTGTCGGAGAACGCCAGGCCCGCACACACCGACGTCGCCGCCGCGATGTACGAACTGCCACGCTAACGGCGGCCGATGCAGCGCGGCGAGCTAGGCCGCGATGATCACCTTGAGCGCGCGGGTGTCGGCCGCGTGCGCGAAGGTTTCGTACGCATCGAGGATCTGCTCGAATGTGAAACGATGGGTAATCAGAAGTTTGGGATCGAGCCTGCGGGAGCGCAACGTTTCCAGCAGCATCGGCGTACTCACGGTGTCGACGAGCCGCGTGGTGATCGTGATATTCCGGTCCCACAGGTGCTCCAGATGAAGATCGACCTTCACGCCATGCACGCCGACGTTCGCGATCGTCCCGCCCGGCGCGATGATCGCCTCGCACAATTCGAAGGTGGCGGGGTATGCCCACCGCTTCAATCGCAGTATCGACGCCACGCCCAGATGTGAGTTTCATGATCGCCTTCACCGCATTGCCGTCGGCGTTGTTGATCACCGCGGTCGCACCGAAACGCTTCGCGGTCTCCAGCCGGCTGTCGTCCAGATCGACCACGATGATTTCGGCGGGCGAATAGAAGCGGGCTGTGAGCAGCGCGGCGAGCCCGATCGGCCCGCTGCCGACAATAGCCACGGTACTACCCGGCTGCACTTTCCCATTGAGCACACCGCACTCGAAGCCCGTCGGCAGGATATCGCTCAGCATCACGAGAGCCTCTTCGTCGGCATTGTCGGGAATGCGGTAAAGACTGGTATCCGCATGCGGGATCCGGACGAATTCCGCCTGCGTGCCGTCGATCTTGTTGCCGAGAATCCATCCGCCGGTGACGCAATGGGAATACATGAGCTTGCGGCAGTACATGCACTTTCCGCATGCGCTGATGCACGAAATCAGGACGCATTCACCTGGCTTGAACGCCGTGACGCCTGCGCCGACCTGATCGATTACCCCGGTACCTTCATGGCCGAGCACGCGGCCGGGCTGACAGGTCGCGACATCGCCCTTGAGAATATGCAGATCCGTGCCGCAAATCGTCGTCTTACTGATCTTGACGATGGCGTCGGTGGACGCCTCGATCTCTGGTTTGGGCCGTTCTTCAACGGCCTTCTTGCCAGGACCAAGATAAACGAGTGCTTTCATTGTCGGTAACTCCGGTTGCATTGGATCGGCGCGTACGAAGCGACGCATTTTCGTTCGGGCGGTTGAACTGCCGCACGGCTGTCATCGCCTGACGCCACTCTGTCGCGTCACACGGAAAAAGTCGGTACGGTGGCGGACCGCATGGCGGCCGGCCGAGCGCGTTGGCACGACCGCGTACGGCACCGTACGGACATCGCGTCAGTTCGCGAGCAACGTGTATCAAAGCGACCAGGCGGGCGGGCGAAGTGACGCCGGCCGCCCTGGCTCAAACTCTTCGAGCACCTTCAATCGCATCTCATCCAATGAGCGCTCCGCAGCTCCGCTCCTCCCACGCCCCGCTGATGCCGGGAAGTGGCGCGGTGCTGCCCAGGACGAGGCCAGTCGCCAAGACCGGCCTCGTGCACATCGCTCCCGGGTTGCTCGGCAAAACATCGCGGCTGCGCTCACTCATGTTCTGGATCGTAGGACTGGTGGGCTTTCTGGCTGTCATTCTGGTCGTGCTGCATTTCGGCTCGCTGCAAAAGATGGCCGAACTGGTGCGATCGGCACGGCCCGGCTGGCTGCTTGTCGCGCTTGCCGTGCAGTCGGCCACCTATGTCAGCGCAGCGTTCGTATGGCGCGAGGCCCTGCACCGGGCCGGACATCCGCTGCCTCTACGGACCCTGGTTCCGCTCGGCATCGCCAAGGTTTTCACCGATCAAGTGCTGCCGAGCGGCGGCATCAGCGGCACGATGCTCGTGGTGCGCGGCCTGATCGGAAGGCACGTCCCTGCCGAGATTGCGATGGCTGCGATGCTGGTCGGTCTGGTGTCTTACGACGTCGCCTATCTGATGGTGGTGCTCGCAAGCGCCAGCGTTCTGTGGTTTCAGCATCGGATGAACGTGCCGCTGATCGCCGGTGTGGCAATCTTCGTGGTCGTTACGGTGGCAGTACCGGCTGCCGTGCTGGGACTCAAACAATGGGGCCAACGTGCGCCAATCGCGTGGCTCAGCAGGTGCCTGGGCGTCACCACACTGCTTCAGGAGTTGACCGACGCGCCCACCCGCCTGCTGCGCAGCCCGCGCCTGCTCATTCAGACGGTGGGATTGCAACTAGCCATCTTCTTACTCGACGCTTCGACGCTTTGGCTTGCGTTCAACGCAATCGGCGAGGTGCCACCGCTGTGGGTCGTGTTCGTCAGCTTCGCCATCGCGTCGATGGTTGCAACGATCGGGCCCATTCCGGTTGGCCTGGGAACCTTCGAGGCCACCTCCGTGGGGATGTTGAGTTTGCTCGGCGTTTCGGTAGAAGCTGCGCTGGCCGGTACGCTACTGCTGCGTGGCCTGACCTTCTGGCTGCCAATGCTGCCCGGCATCTGGTTGGCACGCCGGGAAATACGGCGTCACTAGCAGGCGCTAATCGTGTTCGATGTCGTTATGTCCACCCGAGCACATCAAGGTCATTTCCCCACTTGCCATGCCTATCAACTATCTTCGCGGATTCGCAAGTCCGGAGCGGACCGACGCAAACAATCGACGCCTGGGGCGCTGGCTGGCATTCGTCGCTGGTGCGGCGAACGCCGGTGGTTTTCTGGCTGTCGGACAATACACGTCGCACATGACAGGCGTCGTGTCCTCCATGGCCGATAATCTCGCGCTGGGCGAAATCGAACTGGTGGTGGCGGGGCTGAGCGCGTTGGTAGCGTTTCTGTTCGGTGCGGCCACCTCCGCCATCCTGATCAATTGGGGCCGGCGCCGGCGCGCGCAAAGCGTATATGCAACGCCTTTGTTGCTGGAAGCCGCCCTCCTTTTGTGCTTTGGCCTGATCGGCTCGACGCTTGGACATCATCGCCTACTGTTCGTATCAGCCACGGTCGGCGTGCTTTGCTTCGTGATGGGACTACAGAACGCGATCATTACCAAGGTGTCGAGGGCCGAGATCCGTACGACCCATGTGACAGGTCTCGTTACCGATATCGGCATCGAACTTGGAAAGCTTGTCTACTGGAACTTCGCCGGCATGGCCATACCCGATGTCCGTGCCGACAGGCGGAAGCTCGCACTGCTGTCGTCATTGCTTGGCATGTTCTTCGTTGGCGGGCTGGTCGGCGCGGTGGGCTTCAAGCATTTCGGCTTTCTGTCGACACTGCCGCTTGCGGGAGTACTGCTTACTCTAGCGGCTGTCCCGGTACTGGACGACATCGTCGGTGAGCGGCGATAGCGCGTAAGTGCGATGGGCAACTGAATCGTAACCGGATCAATTCTCCCGCGGACACTTTCGTCGGCGTACCGCCTTTATCCCACCGGCGTGCGCGGGCGCCGCGCCGCGTCAGACCCTGTCGGCTTGTGGAATGACGAATTGCGGGTTCGATTGACCTCTGCCGCATCTTGCGGAGCTACATATCGGCCGAACCTCTCGCCGGGCCGCGACCCTTTTCTTCGCTCCAGTAGCCGCTCTTTCGATAAAAGTCGTGGAGTCTGGCTTCATAAGCACGATCGATCAGGATTGACTCATCGTAGTCTGGACTGGCCTTGATGGCCTGCCGGGTTAGCGACGTCGAGACCGAAGAGGCAAACCAGTCGATGTCGTCGATCCAGTGCGTCGCCAGCAGCACCTCCTTACCGCCCGGCCACCAGACGCGCGTGTCGACAACGAAATAGCGAATGACCCACGCCTCGTCGTCGAAAATAAACCCGCGAATGTGGCCGATGCTGCCGTCTACGGCCTCGATGGCGCAGCGCTCAACATGACTCGCGCTGCGCAGATGAACATCTCCCGGTGGCTTGTCGCCGTACAGCGAAAATTGCTGACGTACGTCCGCTGGAATGGGCGCTGCACCGATGAAACCTGGCACGGGGTACTCCCCCATTCCCCGCAGGTTGGGGCCGCCCCAATACAGCGGATAGCCGTAGTACCTCAAGTATTCGGCTTCGTGCTGGCGCGAAACCGGTTTGTGCGTATCGATGCTCGGGCTGTCCCTCACTTGCTGGCGCGTCAGATCGACGCGGACAATATCGGCGGCGCACAGACCGGCGTGGTCGACCGAGTACGGCGAAATCAATACTCGCCCTTCGGTCGTCCAGTTCCCTGTATCGATCTCGAGATAGCGGACACCCCACGCCTCGTCATCGAAATAGATGTCCTGCACACTGCCTATGTCGCCATCGCGTGCAACGGCAGTGCGTCCGTGAAGGTGGTTCAGATCTCGCAACATGCTCAATAATCCCTTTCCAGCAGTCAGGTCGGCGTTGCAGCGCTCACGACATAACGCTGCAGCAAAGGCCATCTGACCGAAAAATCAACTACGGACGGTACCGTTCGACAGCATTCAGATCGCGGCAGGCAAATGCGCAGTCACCGTGCTCACCTCTCCCATTGCTGTCATTCCCGTTTGCCGACGCGGATCGAAAGAACGGACTACTCAGCTCGCCCGCGTCTTGACGTAACGTCCCGGCGCCGGCTCGATCTCGACGTATTGCTTATTGCCGAGCTTGCGGCGCGCATCGACAGGCTTACCCCTATAAGGAGCGAGCCATTTGACCCAATGGGTCCACCAGCTACCCGGCGTCGCTTCCGCGCCGGCGAACCATTTCTCAGCATCGTCGCCCAAGGTACCTCCGGTCCAGTAGCTGCGTTTGTTCTTCGACGCGGGGTTGATGACGCCCGCGATATGTCCACTGGCACCGAGCACGAATTGCGTCTTGCCGCCGACCAGCTGTGTAGTGCGATAGGCGGCCTTCCAGGGCACGATGTGGTCTTCGTGCGTGGCCAGCACATAGCTGGGAACGTCGATGCGGCCGAGGTCCACCTGCGTGCCGCACATTGTCAGCCGGTTCGGAACGCACAGGTTATTCTCGAGGTACATGTTTCGCAGGTACCAGGCATACATAGGTCCAGGCAGATTGGTGCTGTCGGCGTTCCAGTACAGCAGATCGAAGGCCTCAGGCGCCTTGCCCTTGAGATAGTTGTTGATGACGTTTGGCCAGATCAGGTCGTTGGCGCGCAGCGTCTGGAATACGAATCCAAGCTCCGCTCCCGGATAGATACCGCCCTTGCCGATGCTCTGTTCGCGAGCGCTGACACCCTGCTCATCAATAAAAATGCCCAGTTCGCCCGGGTCGCGGAAATCAAGCATGGTGGTCAGCAAAGTCAGGCTGGCCACTGATGTA
>Ga0302178_10000430_pt1 | contig 38576 bp, 36 predicted proteins | sample I_Palsa_E1_3_FD_198790 | JGI IMG/M metagenome (GOLD analysis project Ga0302178, IMG submission 198790) | Peat permafrost microbial communities from Stordalen Mire near Abisko, Sweden - I_Palsa_E1_3 | ecosystem: Environmental > Terrestrial > Soil > Palsa > Peat permafrost | place: Sweden... | reverse complement strand
GTCGGACGTACCGCCATCGTGAAAATCGCTCAAAACCACGTAGCCCAGGTCGAAAACCGCACAAGGCCATGAGTCAGAAAAATTGCTGAAATGTCTTAACTTGGGTGGATTGACCTGCCGACTGCTCCTGCGTTCTATATCATTGCGATGGGTTTGCTGACCATGCCCTTTGTGTATAGCATTTCCCTAAAGAAACGGCGCCACATGTATTTTTCCATCAATCAGGCGGAACGCGAGCAACGACGTGTTTCGTCCTCTATTTTTTAATCGCTGATAGCCGAGCTTCGATGATCCGTCTAAACGAGTTACCCCAGACCTATCTAGTCACGCCGGAACCGCTGCCCGATCAGCCGTTGGCCGATTTTATCGCGCACTTGGAGCGCGCCTTGGAAGCGGGTGTCCGCCTGGTGCAGTTGCGTGCCAAGACTCTGACGGCGCCGCAGTATGCCAGGCTGGCCGAGCAGGCACTAGCGTGTTGCCGGCATCACGATGCGCGGCTGCTGTTGAATGCACCGGCCCGTGTGGCGCTGGCCATGCAAGCCGACGGCGTACACCTCACCAGCACGCGCTTGATGGCGTGCGAAGCCAGGCCGCTGCCGGCCGAGCTGTTGGTTTCGGTTGCGTGTCACGATGCGCGCCAAGTGCTGCAGGCTAATCGGATAGGCGCCGATTTAATGACCATTTCGCCGGTCTTGCCGACCGCAACTCATACCACTGCTGTGCCGCTGGGCTGGCCGCGTTTTAGCGAGCTTGCGGCATCGACCACGATCCCGGTCTATGCCTTGGGCGGGATGACTGCCGAGACTCTAGCCCAGGCACACAAGGCGGGCGCCTACGGCATCGCGGCGATTCGTTCGCTATGGGATGGTGCAACCGCTGTGCCGAGTGCGGGTGTAGGAAGTGAACCTGGTTAATCGCAGCCCGCTTTAAAGCGAACTGCCAGGTCTCGCCTGCACTATGTCGCGGCTCGTCAGGTAAATTCCCCACGTATCTCCCTCAGTCGTTATCCATCATTTTCCGCGTTCATTCCGCAACGCGCGCCTGGCGTCAGCATGAGCGCTGCCACTGGTCAATTGTCGATAGAACGCCCCAAGCAAAATCTCGGCTCGCCAGCATCGTTTGAGAAGAATTGACTTAATTTGACTTGAGACGTTGCGGCCCAGCCATCAGAGTGAAATCCTGGCTTTAGCCTTCCGGGCAATAATTTAGGAATACTAATCGTAAAATTTCATCAACATTGCTGCCGGAGATTTGTTTTCGGCAGCGACAAAAGTCGAAGGAGCATCGTATGAATAAATCGATCCCATGACGGAAATATACCGCCGCCGAAAAGGCCGTCGCGTAGGTAGTTAGACATCGTGATCCTGCCCGCATCTCATTAAAGCGTGATTTACAAATACTTAAAATTTAGGCAATGAAATGACAGCAAATACAAATATCAGCAACGCGGAAAATACCGATCAAGTCAATCAAGCGCTAATTGCGAATGATCGACCACAATTAATTTCTATAAAACTTCATGACCGCGCCAACCAGCTGGGATTTGATTTTCCTCAGGAATATTTGGCCCGGATGCCGGCGCAGGAAGGGAATCAGGAAAGGTATTTTATGTTTTTCACTAAAGGTATCGCGGTGCCGCTAGTCGATTTTTCCGAAAATTTTCCGTCGCTGCTGGTTATGTCAGAAAAAATTAACCAAGCTTATTCAGAATTTGAAAATTCCATGGCATGGGATGGCGTACCTGCAAGCGATACAGACAGGGCGCATAAGGTCAAAGGATTTTTAGCCGTTCAAGCCGCCGATTGGTATCGTGACCTATACCCAGCCGAGACCAGCATAACTATAGAAACCGATGAAATAGGACGATGGTTTTTTGAAAAATTATTGGAGAATTTTAATTTTGACTCTGGCGCAGATTCGACGTTGGTAGCGCCGCTCATCGCACTCTATAAAAAAGAATCGTCTATTGATGCCTATAGTTGGGAGCAGGCCGTTCAAACAGGGCAGCAACTCATCGACGCGATCTATCTTGCCCAAGGCGGGCAAATTTTGAATTTCGAACTGAAAAAGTCATTGCGGCATATTATTAAAACCACATTGACTCAGACCTATCGAAATCCCGATCTTGATATGGAGAAACATGTCTATGTGGGGAAATTCATAGTCAAGCGATTTGTGCCGTTTAACCTGACATACCCGACAGTCGCCGCAATTCTTAAAAACATTTATGAAAATTATGAGGCGCTAAAAGGTGATTTGCGCCAGCAAGGCGTATCCGACGGCACGATTTCAAAAAATGCTGTCAAATTTTTCATGGAAGCACAAGTAAAAATATGGCTTCGAGTTACCGCGCCCACGGTCCACTATCGGCGACTCTCCGTGGAGAGTCAATGGAATGGGCAATGTGCATGGTTCACTCAGCAGATATTACCTAATTTGGTTAACTCCAGCGAACAAGAAATAATTGATAAATTATTGGAGTTAATTGAAAAAAATGGCCAGTATCAAAACCATTCTGTGCGAGAAGCGTTGATTGAGGTGCGTTCGTTGACGGAGCAAATGCAGTTCCAACGTGGCTTGGGTGATGAATTGTATGGTCACTTTATCATGATGCTGATTGAAAAAATTCTCGGAAATTACAAGCAGTCGGAACTTGATGATTTTGTTTCAGAAATTGAGGCTATGGCTATGGAGCTTGAAGATGGCTCGGAATTTAATGAGATGAACTCAGAAATTAAATTTGTCGTTCCTGAAATTAAAGGTGTTTCGTCAAAAATTAGCCCTATTCCTGAGGAAATTTAAGTACTCAGCCCCCGGGGATCTCCCGGGGATGATGCTGTTCCGTCCGTTTGCGGCCAAATAGGCGATCCGCAAGGCTTGAAATAGCGCTTAACTCTCTTTCTCATCCAACATCGTTAGAATGCCGCGCAGCGCATGCGCGGTCGCTTGCACGCGAATCTGCCGGCGATCGCCTTTGAAGACTAGCGTCTGACACAACGTGTGGACGCGGTTGGTCCACGCAAAGCTGACCGTGCCCACCGGTTTTTGCGGTGTGCCGCCGCCTGGGCCCGCGACGCCCGTGATGGCTAGCGACAATTGCGCGCGGCTGTTGCGCAGGGCGCCTTCGGCCATGGCGCGCGCCACGGCTTCACTGACTGCGCCGTGCTTTTCTATCAGTTCCGGCGGCACCCCGATCATTTCGGTTTTGGCTTGATTCGAATAGGTTACGAAACCGCGTTCGAACCAGGCGCTGCTGCCGGAAATATCGGTAATCGCGGCGGATACCATGCCGCCCGTGCAGGATTCCGCCGTGGCCAGCAGTAGCCGGCCTTTGCGTAGTTGGGTGCCGACACGAATGGCGAGCTGGTGAACGACGTTATCTGTATCCATGCATCTTTTTTAAAACAAATTAATGGCTGCGCCAGAGTGCGATCACGATTAAGGTCATAAAAGCGGCGACCGCATCGTCGACCATAATACGTGTACCGCCGCTCAGTCGGCGCTGGTAATAGCGCACGGGCGGCAGGGAGACGGTATCGAAAAAACGAAATAACAGGAAAGCGCATAGTTGCGTGAGAAACGACGATGGCGTGACCATCAGCAATACCAACCAAAACGCCACAACATGGTCCCATACGATGGCGCGGGCTGCCGGCAGATGGGGCGCGGACAAATGGCGCGCCGTTTGCTCAATCCGTTTGGCGGTAAACCCGGTGATCGCAATCCCGGCCAGAAACCCTGCGCCGATCAGCAGCGCCCATCCGAGTGGGCCGAAATAGCGGTTCAAAATAATAAACGAAGCCCATCCTACGAGGGTGCCGGTGGCGCCGGGCAAGACCGGCGCCAGGCCGCTGCCCAACCCCAGGGAAACCGCGTGCAGTGGGTGCGACCACATAAAGCGGGCGTCCAGGCCCGCATTTATCCTGCCGCTTGCTCCATAGGTGTTGGTCGCCGACGTGTGGGGCGCGGGGTCAAATTCAGTTTGCATCGAAATGATCGAATCCATGTAAGGCGTGGTGCAAAGCGTCAGGCAGCGCTTGGCCGGCAGCATCGACCCAGCTTATCAGCCGCCTGGGTGGGGCTGCTACGGTATTTAATGCGGGCGTTGCGGTCACCGTTGGGTCGCCTATTGTACCGATACGTGTCAGCGGCAGCGCAAGCGTTGCGCCCAAGGCGGTAATTGGATCGCGCGCAGCGACTGGGGCGGTGAAGCAGAGTTCGTAATCGTCGCCGCCCGCGATGGTGCAAAGTCGCTGGATTTCGGGCGTTTGACGTGCCAGTGCAGCTGAGCGAGGCAAGGCGTCGACGTTGATGCGGGCGGTAAGTTTCGAGCGTTTCAGAATGTGCATGAGGTCACCAGCCAAGCCGTCCGACAGGTCCAGTGCGGCATGAGCGATGCCACACAGCGCAATGCCTAGGGCGACTCGCGGTTCGGGGCGTTCCAATGCGCGGCGCAAACCGGGCAGTTCGGCTTCGGCCACGCTCCATTCCTTGCGTGCGGCGCCTAAGGCCAGCCGGGCATCGCCCAAGATACCCGAAACCCAGATGTCGTCGCCGCTGCGGGCGGCGTCACGGGTTAGCGCCCGGCCCGCTGCAATTTCGCCGAATACGGTGATGCAAATATTGAGCGGGCCGCCGGTGGTATCGCCGCCGATGAGTTCGCAGCCGTAACAATCTGCCAGCGCGAATAATCCTTCGCTGAATCCTTTCAGCCAGGCTTCGTTAGCCTCGGGCAAGGCCAATGCCAGGGTGAAAGCGCGTGGTTGCGCACCCATCGCTGCGAGGTCCGATAAATTCACTGCCAGGGCTTTATGGCCCAGCGCCTCGGGATCGACATCGGCAAAGAAATGCCGGCCGGCCACCAGCATATCGGTTGAAATAGCCAGTTGTTTGCCATGAGCCGGCGCCAATAATGCGCAGTCGTCGCCGATGCCCAGTACCGTTTGCGTCAACACGTCTTGTCCGGGGGAAAGCGGGCGTGTCGAGGTGGGTTGCGGGCGAGTAGGGCGAGTAAAGAAGCGCTCAATTAGGCCGAATTCAGTCAACATAGAAATTACTATCAAACCCGATTGTAAGTGGCGGCGATGCTCGATTGTAAGCGGCGCAGCGGTGAGTCGTTGATTTTGTAAGGAATTTTAAGGTGTTGCCTGGCTCGGCACGGTGCAATTATCGCAGTCATAGGGATTATCCGGCTGTTTAATCGCGACGATTTTGAAGCGTTCAAAAAAAGAATGGCGCTACAATGCACTGCTGATTGCATGCTGATCGCATGTAGATTCTTCTCAAGTTCCCGCAACTACCGCAGACAAGCGCAGACTATCTATGTCCACTCCAGTAAACAGCAAGTTACGCGAAGCGGCACTCGATTATCACGAGTTCCCGACGCCCGGCAAAATCGCCATCGCAGCCACCAAGCAAATGATTAATCAGCGCGATCTTGCGCTGGCGTATTCGCCTGGCGTTGCGTTTGCCTGCGAGGCGATTGTCGAAGACCCGCTGAACGCCGCGCGCTTTACCGCGCGCAGCAATCTGGTGGGGGTGGTCACCAACGGTACTGCGGTGCTGGGCCTGGGCAATATCGGCCCGCTCGCCTCCAAGCCTGTGATGGAAGGTAAGGCGGTGTTGTTCAAGAAGTTTGCCGGTATCGACGTGTTCGATATTGAGTTGAACGAAAGTGACCCAATGAAGCTGGTTGACGTGATCGTCGCCCTTGAACCGACGTTCGGCGGTATCAATCTTGAGGATATCAAGGCGCCCGATTGTTTTGTGGTCGAACGGGAATGCCGCAAGCGCATGAAAATCCCGGTATTCCATGACGATCAGCATGGTACGGCGATCGTGGTGGCCGCAGCCATTACCAACGGCCTGAAAGTGGTCGGGAAAGATATTTCCAAGGTGAAACTGGTGACTTCGGGGGCCGGCGCGGCCGCGCTTGCCTGCCTGGATTTACTGGTCGATCTCGGCATGCCGCTGGAAAATATTTTCGTGACCGACTTGGCCGGTGTGGTCTACAAGGGCCGGGCTGAATTGATGGACCCGGACAAAGAACGTTTTGCGCAGCCGACCGAAGCGCGCAAACTGGTCGACGTCATGCCGGGAGCCGATATTTTCCTGGGCCTGTCCGCCGGCGGCGTGCTGAAGCAAGAGATGCTGGTGGATATGGCCGAGCGGCCGTTGATCTTGGCATTGGCCAACCCGACCCCGGAAATTCTGCCGGAGCTGGCGCTGGCGCTGCGTCCCGACGCGATTCTGGCGACCGGCCGTACCGATTACCCCAATCAGGTCAATAACGTCCTGGTCTTCCCGTTTATTTTCCGCGGTGCGCTCGATGTGGGCGCGAGCACCATTACCCGCGAAATGGAAATCGCCGCGGTCCACGCAGTGGCTGAGTTGGCGCGCCAAGAGCAAAGCGATGTGGTGGCCACTGCCTACGGCATTCAAGACCTGTCGTTCGGCCCGGAATACCTGATTCCGAAACCCTTCGACCCGCGCCTGATTGTGCAGGTGGCGCCGGCTGTGGCGCAAGCCGCGATGGATTCCGGCGTGGCGACCCGGCCGATCGACGATATGGACGGCTATCGCGAACATCTGCAGCAGTTCGTGTATCGCAGCGGCACCATCATGAAACCGATCTTCAGCGCGGCGCGAGCCTGCGAGCTGTCGAGAAAGCGTATTGTGTTCTCGGAAGGCGAAGAAGAGCGCATTTTGCGTGCAGTTCAGATCATTGTCGATGAAAAACTCGCAAAACCGGTGTTGATCGGCCGCCCTGCGGTGATTCAACAGCGGATTGCAAAATTCGGCCTGCGTTTGGTGGCTGACGTCGACTTTACGGTCGTCAATACCGATCACGATGTGCGTTATCGTGAATATTGGCAGGATTATCACCAGATGATGTCACGCCGCGGCATTACCCAGCAGCTGGCCAAAGTTGAAATGCGCCGCCGCTCGACCTTGATTGGCGCGATGATGCTGCACAAAGGCGAAGTTGACGGCATGATTTGCGGCACCATCAGCACGACGCATCGTCATTTGCACTTCCTCGATCAAGTGATCGGTAAGCGTGAAGGCTGCAGCGTCTATGGCGCGATGAACGGGCTGATCTTGCCCGGCCGGCAGATTTTCCTGGTCGATACGCATGTGAACGCCGATCCGTCCCCGGCTGAGCTGGCAGAAATCACCATCATGGCGGCCGAAGAAATCCGCCGTTTCGGCATCGTGCCGAAGATCGCGCTGCTGTCGCACTCGAATTTCGGCTCAAGCAATGCGCCATCTGCGCAGAAAATGCGCGATACGCTGGCCATTCTGAGGGAACGTGCTCCGGAACTTGAAGTTGATGGCGAAATGCACGGCGATTGCGCGCTCGACCCCAAGCTCCGTGCCGAAATTCTGCCGGATTCGACCCTGGAAGGCGAAGCCAATCTGTTGGTCATGCCCAATATCGACGCGGCCAATATTGCCTATAACCTGCTGAAAACCGCCTCTGGCGACGGTGTGGCAATCGGCCCGATCTTGCTCGGCGCGGCCAAACCTGTGCACATCCTGACCCCGTCCGCGACGGTGCGACGCATCGTCAATATGACGGCGCTGGTAGTGGCGGACGTCTGCGCGAGCCGCTAAAGAAATAGCGGGTTTAGCGGGCCGTTCGCTTGAGTCAATCGACGGCCCGCCAAGTTTTTTACATTCAGTTACCGCTGCCCCGGAACGCTTGCTACGCGTCCCTTTGACGGCAAATTTCGCCTTGTAATCAGTCAATTACCATTCCACATCCCGAAACGAGGATTGATTCGCGGGCAGGATAGCGATAATCTTACGCTTTCGGCGGTGCTGGCTTATGTCATAAGCCGTTCGTTAAAACGAGCTTGAGGCAGCCATGGTCAATATCCGCAAGCAGTTATGTAGCGGTGTCGTGGCGCTGGTGCTGGCCAGCAGCGGCCTGAGTGCCTTTGCTCCCGAGTTGCGTGCGCAGTTGCAGCCCAATACGCAGCCGGTCGAGCGCACGAATCTGTCTGCCGGGCCCGTGATTGCGGCCTCCGCCTTACCGTTTGAGGCTTTGGCTACGTTGGAGCGCATCCGCAAAGGCGGTCCGTTCCCCTATCCAAAGGATGGGATTGTGTTCGCTAATCGCGAGCACCTGCTCCCTCTTATGCCTTACGGCTATTATCATGAGTACACGGTTCCACCGCCCGGAACAGGGGATGACAATCCAACCCTTAATTTGGCGGTCGAGCATAGCAGGGGCCGGGATCGTGGCACCCGCCGTATCGTTTGCGGCGGCCGGGCAGCCGGAGTGACGTGTTATTACACGGCTGATCACTACACCAGTTTTCAACGTATTGTGGGATGAAACGGTATGAGCGATGACATTTATGCGCACGACGCCGGGCTCGCAATCGATCCATTCGGAATGAGCAATAAAAACCTGTTCGATAGCGTCTTGCTGATGAGCGAGGTCTCTCTTCCTAAAGCGGTCGAGACGCGGGGGCAAGTTGCGTCCGCTAGCGAGTCGGGAGGCGAGTCAGAAGGCGGGCTCTATCACGAAGAGCCGAATTTGGATCTTTTCAAGACCGTACGCCCCAATATTGTGCAGTCTATCCGCGCATTTCGCGTCCCTGACCTCGCCGCCGAGGCGAGACGCAAAGGCCTGCATTTTTTGTATGCCAGTTGCGCACAGGCCCAATCCAAGGCCGAGGTGCTCGAAATTATTTCGACGTCCTTCCTGTTTCCCAAGCATTTCGGCAAGAATTACGACGCGCTGTTCGATTGTCTGACTGACCTGGTGGCGAAAGCCGGCCCGCAGCCGGGTTTCGTGGTCGTGCTGGAAGGGCTGCCGATTGCGGTCAAATTCGATAAAGAAGCGCGGGAAACCTTGCTGGATGTGTTCCGGGACGCCTCCGATTTTTGGAGCGAGAAAAAAGTTTCGTTCCGAGTGTTTTATTCGTTTGCGTGAGGACTTAACTGAGGACTCGCCCGAAGACCGAGCCGTCCCTGGGGGCCAGCTGAGCTTACCAGCCGCCCCAGCGCGCGGCGAGTGCCGCCAATACAGCAATGCCTGCGGTTTCGGTGCGCAAGATGCGGGGGCCTAGTCCCACCGCTATAAATCCGCAAGCTTTAGCATCATCTTCCTCAGCCTCCGATAAACCGCCTTCGGGGCCTATTAGTAGCGTAACGCCTGACAACGGCGCCGATTTCGGCAGTGTATCGAAGTGTTGCGCGCCTCGTGGCGATAACATTAATTTCAAGGTGTTCGCATCGGTCCCGGCGTTCGTTTCGGTTTGAGACTGCGCTAACCAATGACGCAGGTCGGACAGCGGCTCGACTGGCGGCACGCGATTGCGGCCACATTGTTCGCAAGCGGCGCGCGTCAATGCTTGCCAATGCTCGCGGCGCTTGACGGCACGCTCGCCCTGCAGGCGCACGACGCTTTTAACCGTGGTCAACGGAATCACTCGACTGACTCCTAGCTCGACCGCTTTTTCGATTAACCAGTCCATTTTGTCACCGCCCGCGACACCTTGCGCGAGCGTCAACTGATAAGGCGTTTCGAGGTCTTCGGGGTGGTAGCTACGAAGTTGCGCGCTGGCGTGCTTTTTTTCGATAGCGACCAACTCTGCTTCAAAGGCGCCGCCTTCCCCATTGAACAAGGTAATTGTGTCGCCGGTCGAGAGGCGCAGGACGTGCACGTGACGGACAACGGCTTCCGGCAGGGTGCAGAGTTCGCCGACGATCAGCGGAGATGTGACAAAAAAGCGCGGCATGGCGGTGGTATCGAGTGAGTAGTATTCAAGGGGCAGGATCGACGCGGTCGGTTCAAGCCAGTGCTATGGCGCCTCAGACCGCGATCAGGTGACGCAGACATGCCGGCGGTACAAATAAAGCCGGGTGCCGTGCCGCATTGTAATAGCGTAAGCCCTCGATATGACGCGCGGCCAGAGTCGCCGCGACGAATTCGGTGCTTAGCGTAGCGGGATCGACGGCGATACGGGGGCTCCTTCTTTTCGTATCAGCCGCTATCTCGTCGTCATCCGCCGGAATTTCAGTATTTCTCGCAATGCCGTCGTCGGCGCCTATCTCGTCGTCGCCCGCTAGCGCCATCGCCCATAAGCCGCCATAGGTGGGGATTTCTGCCGTCATGATACGCACCTGACGAAATGCCGAGCGCAAGTCTTGCCACACACGATGCACTCGTGCAGGTTCTGTCGAAGGTGCGCCGAGATGAACCGAGATCAGCGCTTGCGGGGTCAGCACGGTTTTCAGTCGCTCGAAAAACGCCGCGGAAAACAGCCCGTGGGCCGGCGAGTCGGGTGGCGTCAGGTCGAATATGGCCAGGTCGAACGGCGCCGCGCCGCTACCGGCGTGGCGGCTCACAAAATCCGCAGCGTCGCCGATGCGCAGAGCCACGCGCGGGTCATCGAAGGCGCCTTGGTGGAGGAGGGCAAAATAGCGGCGCGCCATGGCGACGACTTGCGCGTCGAGTTCGGCGATCACGATCTCGGTGATGCTGGGATGTTTCAACAGTTCGCGAGCCGCGCCACCATCGCCGCCGCCTAGCACCAGCGCACGCCGAGGCGCGGCAAGTGTTAGCGCTGCGGGATGGGTCATGCATTCGTGGTAAATATATTCGTCGCCGGTCGCGGCCATCGGCCGGCCATCCAGCGTGTACAGGCGACCCAAGGTCGGCGTATCCCAGATCTCGATGCATTGAAAGGGTGTGTCGACGCGGGCGATCCGCTGACCGGGCGGCAGGCCATCGACGCCAGCGGTGAGTGGCCAATGATTTGACGTGAGGTGAGGCATCGGGATTCCTTGGCTGCACTGCTTTAAGCACGGGGCACGGGGGCGCGAGCGTTTGGAGTAGGTCTAAATTCATGTCGCTGGCGTGGATTATCGCGCCTGCGCGCCGACGTTCGGTCCGATTCTGTTAGAATAACCGCCTTTGTGACCCTGACTTTTCGGGTTTTCTGGCCCGCTTTTTTAAAAGCTCAGGGTTTTATGCTCAAGGCGCGAGGTTTGCCGGGCTCCAGGCGGGGTCGGGCGGATTTTGTTGCCACTTTTTGAGCGCCTGCCTCCGGACTCAATATGACGACCCAGCCGACCACTCAAACAGCCCTGATGGCCAATGCGATTCGCGCACTGTCCATGGATGCTGTCCAGCAAGCCAATTCCGGCCACCCCGGCATGCCGATGGGCATGGCCGAAATTGCCGTGGCGCTGTGGCACCGCCATCTCAAGCATAACCCCGCCAACCCGCACTGGCCGGATCGCGATCGCTTCGTGCTGTCGAACGGTCATGGCTCGATGCTGTTGTATTCGCTGCTGCACCTGACTGGCTATGATTTGCCGCTGGCCGAGCTGAAAAACTTCCGCCAGATGCATTCGAAGACGCCCGGTCATCCTGAACTCGGCGTTACGCCCGGCGTTGAAACCACCACCGGGCCGCTGGGCCAGGGTTTGGGCAATGCCGTCGGAATGGCCTTGACGGAAGCCTTGCTGGCTGCCGAATTCAATGCCGACGACCTGAAAATTGTCGATCACTATACCTATGTTTTCCTCGGCGACGGCTGCCTGATGGAGGGTATTTCGCATGAAGCATGTTCGCTGGCCGGCACCCTCAAACTCGATAAGCTGATCGCGCTGTACGACGATAACGGTATTTCGATTGACGGTCATGTCGAGCATTGGTTTGCCGACGACACGCCAAAACGCTTCGAAGCCTACGGCTGGCACGTTATCCCCAATGTCGACGGTCATAACGTCGATGCTGTCGACGCCGCCATTGCTGCTGCCAAGCAAGCCGGCAAGCCGACCCTGATTTGCTGCAAAACCACCATCGGCAAGGGCTCGCCCAATAAGGCCGGCACTCACGATGTGCATGGCGCGGCGCTGGGCGCGGCGGAAATCGCGGCAACGCGCGCAGCACTCGGTTGGACGGCTGAGCCATTTGTGATCCCGGCTGAGGTCTATCAAGCCTGGGATGCAAAAGCGCCCGGCCTGCAGGCGCAGAGCGCCTGGCAAGAGACTTTCGAAGCCTACCGCGGTAAATACGCCGACAAAGCGGCTGAATTCGAGCGCCGCGTAGCTGGCGCGTTGCCGGCCAACTGGGCGCAAGCCGCCGCCGATATCGTTGCGCGCACCCACGACAAAGCCGAAACCGTCGCCACCCGCAAGGCTTCGCAGCAGACCATTGAGGCGCTTGCCGCGGTCCTGCCGGAATTGGTGGGCGGATCGGCCGATTTGACCGGCTCGAATCTGACCAACTGGAAAGCCTCCACGCCGGTACGTGCCGGCAAAGACGGTATCCAATGGGGCAACCATATCAACTACGGCGTGCGCGAATTCGGTATGAGCGCGGCGCTCAACGGCATGGTGCTGCATGGTGGCTATGTGCCGTTTGCCGGCACTTTCCTGACCTTCTCCGACTACAGCCGCAATGCCATCCGCATGGCCGCGCTGATGAAAATCCGCTCGCTGTTCGTGTTTACCCACGATTCGATCGGGTTGGGCGAAGACGGTCCGACGCACCAGTCGATCGAACATGTTTCCAGTTTGCGCTTGATTCCCGGGCTCGATGTCTGGCGTCCGGCCGACACCGTTGAATCGGCGGTGGCCTGGACCGAGTCTATCCAGCACAAGGGCCCGAGCTGCCTGATTTTCACGCGTCAGAATTTACCCTTTGTGCCGCGGAACGATATCCAGTTGACCCATATCAAACGCGGTGGTTATGTGGTGCGCGACTGGAACGACGATATTCCGGCTCGCAAGATTATTTTGATCGCAACCGGCTCGGAGCTTGAGCTGGCGATGGCGGCGATTGAGCCGCTGGCACGTGAAGGTATCGGCGCGCGGGTCGTGTCGATGCCGGCCACCACCGTATTCGACCGCCAGGATGCCGAATGGCGTGAGCGCGTGTTGCCGCGCGGCGTGGTGCGTGTGGCCATCGAAGCCGGTGTGACGGCCTTCTGGCACAAGTATGTCGGCCTGGAGGGCGGCGTGGTCGGGATCGACACGTTTGGCGAATCGGCGCCGGCGGGCACGCTGTTCAAGCATTTTGGCTTTACCGTTGAAAATGTGGTTGCGACGGCAAAAAAAGCACTCGGTTAATCGGCGGGGGGCCGAACCGGCCCGGCAAATTTTTCGATAGATAGGATGAGGAGATAAAACCATGACAGTTCGCGTTGCAATTAACGGCTATGGCCGGATCGGACGTAACACCCTGCGCGCCTTGTATGAAGGCGGCAAAAAGCACGATATCGAAATCGTCGCCATTAACGACCTTGGCGATGCGAATACCAATGCCCACCTGACCCAATACGATACGGCCCATGGTCGTTTCCCGGGCACCGTGACGGTCGACGGCGATTACATGGTGGTCAACGGCGATAAAATTCGCGTACTGGCCAACCGCAACCCGGCTGAGTTGCCCTGGGGCGAGCTGAAGGTTGACGTGGTGTTCGAATGCACCGGCTTTTTCACCACCAAGGAAAAGGCTAGCGCTCACTTGAAGGGCGGCGCGAAGAAGGTCATTATCTCGGCGCCGGGCGGCAAGGATGTCGACGCGACTATCGTCTACGGTGTCAATCATCACGTCCTGAAAGCCAGCGACACTGTGATCTCGAATGCTTCATGCACCACCAACTGTTTGGCGCCGCTGGTTAAGCCGCTGCACGACAAAATCGGTGTGGTGAACGGCCTGATGACCACGATCCACTCCTACACCAACGACCAGGTGCTGACGGACGTGTATCACGAAGACCTGCGCCGCGCGCGCTCGGCCACGCACAGTATGATCCCGACCAAGACCGGCGCGGCCGCGGCTGTCGGCTTGGTGTTGCCGGAACTGAACGGCAAGCTCGACGGTTTCGCGATTCGCGTGCCGACCATCAACGTGTCGCTGGTCGACTTGTCGTTTATTGCCGAGCGCGATACCACCGTCGAGGAAGTCAACGCGATCTTGAAGGAAGCCGCGGATGGCCCGCTCAAGGGTATCTTGGCGTACAACACGCTGCCGCTGGTGTCGGTCGATTTCAACCACAACCCGGCATCGTCGAGCTTTGACGCAACCCTGACCAAGGTCTCGGGCCGTTTGGTCAAGGTGTCGAGCTGGTATGACAACGAGTGGGGTTTCTCGAACCGTATGTTGGACACCGCGATCGCCTTGGCTAATGCTAAGTAATACTTGCTGTCTGTAGTGTATTGAAAAAAAACCGCTGCTCGGTATGATCCGTAGCAGCGGTTTTTTTAAACGGTAAGATGTGTGCTGCGCGCGCCTTAGCGGTAGAAAAAGATCGCTATGCGTTGCGTGCAGCCTTGGGAGGCTCCTTAATTTTTACGGTTGGGGCACTTTTCCCGCCGGCAGGTGCCATAGAGCGAGAGTGCGTGCTCGTGGAGTTCGAAGCCGCGCTGTTTGGCGATCAATTGCTGGCGACGCTCGATTTCTGCGTCGTAGAATTCTTCGACCAAACCGCAGTCCATGCAGACCAGGTGGTCGTGGTGCGAGCCTTCGTTCAGCTCGAACACGGCTTTACCCGATTCGAAATTGCTGCGGCTGAGCAAACCAGCTTGCTCAAATTGGGTTAACACCCGGTACACTGTGGCGAGCCCGATATCGAGCTCTTCATGCAACAGATGGCGATATACGTCTTCAGCTGTCAGATGTCTGACGCTGCTGTTTTGAAAGATTTCAAGAATCTTAAGGCGCGGTAAGGTCGCCTTAAGGCCGATGTTTTTCAGATCCGAGGGATTCGTCATCGCTGGGCGAGCCTAGAGTACAATACGAAGCCCCAATAATAATGGGTTTTAGGCTTTTACTGTCAGAATCAAATCAGCGCGACTCGCGCGGCAAGTGGGTGAAATGACTTCAAAATTCAAGTTTGATTTGACTGGACGCCTCGCTGGACACCGCGCCGGGCAGCGTGTTGGGCTGTTGGTGGCTGTGGTGGCATTGAGCGCAGTAGCGGTAACCGGCTGTTCGACCTATAACAGCGCCACGCAACTGATCGCGCAGCACATTACGCCGTTTCGCATCACGGTGGTGCAAGGCAATTTCGTGTCGAGCGAAGCGGCAGCCAAGCTGCATGAGGGTTTGAGCCGTGACGAGGTCAGGGCAATACTCGGTACGCCGTTGCTGACGGATATGTTCCACAATGATCGCTGGGATTATCTGTTCTACTTCAAGCGCGGCTCGACCGACGTGGTGCAGCAGCGCGAGTTGATCGTCTATTTCGAAGGCGACCATCTGGTGCGTTGGACCGGGGCCGATAATCTGCCGTCCGAATTGGAATTGCTGGCTGAAATCGACGGCGACAGGCGCAGCGAGAAATCGCTGATTGCCGAGCGCAAGGCCAAGGCCGCGGCTGCCGCAGCGGCAGCCGCCTCGGCGGCCAGCGCAGCGGCCGTGACTGCGCCGGTCTCCGCGCCTGTGTCCGATAACGCGAACTCGACCAGCGGTAGCTTCGGGCTGCGTTCGCCCGCAGCGCCGATCGGCGCGTCGGCCGTGTCGACCGATCATACGTCGCAGCAATTTGCCTTGCCGACTCAAGGGCCGGCTAACGCGCCTGCGGGTGGTCTGAGTAATTAGGCGTCAGGCGGCCTGTAGGTGGCAGGCTTGATAAACTGAAGGCCACACCCACATTTGACAAGTTTATGAAAATTGCTATTGCAGGTGCATCTGGCCGGATGGGCCGGATGCTGGTTGAATCCATCTTGAACCACGCGGAAGCGACTTTGGTCGGGGTGCTGGATCGCACCGGCAGTCCGCTTGTGGGGCAGGATGCTGGGGCTTTTATTGGCCGCGAGACGGGTATTCGTATTACCGACGATGTCGACCTTGCGTTGGCGCACGCCGACTATCTGATTGACTTTACGCGGCCGGAGGCGACGCTCGCCTATTTGGAGCCGGCGCGTCGTTACGGTGTGAAATTGATCGTTGGTACCACGGGCTTCAGCGAGGCCCAGAAAGCCGAGTTGTTGTCTGCCAGTCAGGCGACGGCGATGGTGGTGGCCGCGAATATGAGCGTGGGTGTGAACGTCACCTTCAAATTGCTCGATATGGCGGCACGCTTGCTTGCGACCGGCTACGACATCGAGGTGATCGAGGCCCATCATCGGCACAAAGTCGATGCGCCGTCGGGCACTGCCTTGAAGATTGGCGAGGTCCTGGCCGATGCGCTGGGCCGCGATCTGAATCAGTGCGCGGTGTACGGCCGCGAAGGCATTACCGGCGAGCGCGATCCGTCCACGATCGGGTTTTCGACTATCCGCGGCGGCGATATCGTCGGCGACCATACCGTCCTGTTTGCGGGAATGGGTGAGCGTATCGAAATCAGTCATAAATCGTCCAGTCGCGTCGGTTACGCGCAAGGCGCTTTGCGTGCCGCGCATTTTCTGGCGGACAAAGAGGTCGGCTTGTTCGATATGCAGGACGTGCTCGGCCTGCGCTGAGTATTTGAGTCAATGGCAAGCACGGGCATACTGCATTATCTTCAGACCGGCGACTTAGTCACACAGGGTGTCGCCTGGCTGCTGTTGGCAATGTCGGTGGCAAGCTGGTGCTTTCTGCTTGCCAAGGGTTGGATGTTGTCGCGCACACGCGGCCAAGCGCCTCGCGCGCTGCTGACGTTTTGGCAGTCGCCGAATCTGTCCGAGGGTGTTGTCGCGATGCGGGCGATTGAGCGGCAGCGCATTTTTACCCCGCTTGCCGCCGCGGCTTTGCACGCGGCCCAGACCGACCAGCCCGACGCCATGCTTGCCGAAATCGCGCTTGACGAGCGTGTGTTGCGCGCCTTGCGCCAAGCTTTGCATACGTCGCAGCGGCGCCTGGAGTTTGGCCAGGTGCTGTTGGCTTCGATCGGTAGTACGGCGCCCTTTATCGGTTTGCTCGGCACCGTCTGGGGTATCTACCACGCGCTGGCGAATATCGCGGCAGGCGGTCAGGTCGCCATCGAAAATGTCGCGGGCCCAGTCGGCGAAGCGCTGATCATGACGGCTTTTGGCCTAGTGGTCGCGATCCCCGCGGTGCTTGCCTATAACATACTGGGCCGGATTGTCCGCCAGATCGGCGAAGATCTCGACGGTTTTGCGCATGATTTGCACGTCTACGTGGGGGCTGCGCATTCCGCCGACACGCGCGGCGATCCGCGGATTCAAAACCATCTACATTAAGCCGAGCTGAACGATCGACCGGCGATGACGTACAGAGGACGCAGACCATGAGCTTCGGCGGACTTGACCCTGGCACGGCCGGGCGGCCTCGCGCGGCGCCGATGTCAGAGATCAACATGACGCCGCTGATCGACGTGATGCTGGTGCTGCTGGTCATTTTTATCCTTACGGCGCCCCTGCTGACCCATGCGATCCGCCTCGATTTACCGCGGGTCGCGGGAGTCTCCACGCCGGATACGCCAAACACCCTTACTGTGGCGATTGACGCCGACGGCCAATTTTATTGGAATGACCAGCCGACGCCCATTTCCGAGTCTGACCTCAACACACGGTTGATGGCTGCCGGTCGCGTCAGCACACCGCCCGAGCTGCATGTGCGCGCCGATCAGGCGGTGCGTTATCGCGCTGTGGCCGAAGTGATGGCTGCAGCCAACCAAGCCGGATTGTCCCGAATCGGCTTGGTCACGGCACCTAAGCCGGTTCGCGCGCCTGGCAAATAGACCTCAAGTCAACCCCGGGCGGTGCGAACAGTGCGGTTCGCCCCGGCAAGGGGGCATCCAACCGGTATAATCAGTTTCTTTGTCGGCTCGGGCGCGGTGTTCATATTGCCCACGTCCGGATTTGGCCCCGGTTTCGGGGCCGATTGAGCCCAGCCAGTATTTAGCCCAGAATTTAGCGATAAAAGCCCAGACCATGCACGATAAATACGTTCCAGCCGAAATCGAAGCCGCAGCACAAGCCCAGTGGCGCGAGAGCGACGCGTACAAAGCCGTCGAACGCACCGACAAGAAGAAATTCTTTTGTGTGTCGATGCTGCCCTATCCGTCCGGTAAGCTGCATATGGGTCATGTGCGCAATTACACCATCAACGATGTGATGTACCGCCATCTGCGCATGAAAGGCTACAACGTCTTGATGCCCATGGGTTGGGATGCATTCGGCATGCCCGCTGAAAATGCCGCGATGGCCAACAATGTGCCGCCCGCGAAATGGACGTACGACAATATCGCGTACATGAAAAAGCAGATGCAGGCGATGGGGCTCGCCATCGACTGGTCGCGTGAGTTCGCTACCTGCACGCCCGAATATTACAAATGGAACCAGTGGTTGTTCCTGAAGATGCTCGAAAAAGGCATCGTCTACAAAAAAACCGGCAAGGTGAATTGGGATCCCGTCGACCAGACCGTGCTCGCCAACGAGCAGGTGATCGACGGCCGTGGCTGGCGTTCCGGCGCGGTGATCGAAAAGCGCGAAATCCCCATGTATTACATGCGGATTACCGAGTATGGCGATCAATTACTCGGCGATCTCGAAGGGCTGGGCTGGCCCGAGCGCGTCAAGGTGATGCAGCAGAACTGGATCGGTAAGAGTTTCGGCGTCAACTTCGGTTTTCCGTATGAACTCGACGGCGAACAGAAATTATTGCGCGTGTTTACCACCCGCGCCGATACCGTGATGGGCGTGACATTTTGTGCTGTGGCCGCCGAGCATCCCTTGGCAACCCGCTTGGCTGAAATCCATCAGGCCGATAAACCCGAGTTGCAGGCATTTATCGAAGAGTGCAAGCGCGGTGGCGTGGCCGAAGCCGAAATGGCGACGATGGAAAAAAAGGGCGTTCCAACCGGATTTTTCGTCAAACATCCGCTGACGGGCCGGTCGGTCGAAGTGTGGATCGGCAATTATGTCTTGATGAGCTATGGCGAAGGCGCCGTGATGGGCGTGCCGGCTCACGACGAGCGCGATTTCGCCTTTGCCAAAAAATATAATCTGCCGATCGAACAGGTGATCGCCATTGAAGGGCAGGCTTTTTCGACCGATCTCTGGGCCGAGTGGTATGGCGACAAAGAGCGCGGCACGCTGATCAACAGCGGCGTCTACGATGGGTTGAATACCGCCGACGCCATCGCCAAAATCGCCGCGGACCTGGGCGCGCTCGGTTTGGGCGACAAGCAAGTCACCTGGCGTTTGCGCGACTGGGGTATTTCGCGCCAACGCTACTGGGGCACGCCAATTCCCATCATCCATTGCGAGACTTGCGGTGATGTGCCGGTGCCGGAAAGCGACTTGCCCGTGGTGCTCCCTGAGGATCTGGTGCCCGATGGCAGCGGCAATCCGTTGGCGAAATCGGCGGCATTTATTAACTGCAGCTGCCCGTCTTGCGGCGCGCCGGCCAAGCGCGAAACCGATACGATGGATACCTTCGTCGATTCGTCCTGGTATTTCATGCGCTATACCTGTCCGGACGCCGCCACCATGGTCGACGAGCGTACCGACTATTGGATGCCGATGGATCAATATATCGGCGGTATCGAACATGCCATTTTGCATTTGCTGTATTCGCGTTTCTGGACCAAGGTCATGCGCGACCTCGGCTTAGTCAGGTTTGACGAGCCGGCCAGCAATTTGCTGACACAGGGCATGGTGCTGAACGAAACATATTACCGTGAGAGCGAGGCCGGCAAAAAGACCTGGTTCAACCCGCTGGAAGTGACCGTCTCGCACGATGAGCGCGGCCGTCCTGTGAGTGCCGCGGCGCACGCCGATGGTTTGCCGGTGGTGCTGGGCGGCATCGAAAAAATGTCGAAATCGAAGAACAACGGCGTTGACCCGCAAATGTTGATCGACGAATACGGCGCCGATACCGCGCGCTTGTTTGTGATGTTTGCGGCGCACCCCGAGCAACAGCTTGAATGGTCGGGCGCGGGCGTCGATGGCGCGAGCCGCTTTTTGCGCCGGGTGTATGCAACGGGCTACGGTTTGCTCGCAAAAATTGGGCCGTTTGCAGGCGCCAGCGAGGTCGCTCCGTCGTATAACGACGCGCAAAAAAACTTGCGTCGCGAGATTTATGGCATTCTGAAACAAGCCGATTTCGATTACCAACGTGTCCAGTACAACACCGTGGTCTCGGCTTCAATGAAAATGCTGAATGCCATCGACGCCGCAAAAGACTTGGGCGACGATACCTCGGCTCGGGTCGTATTGCATGAAACTTTCGGTATTTTGTTGCGCGTTCTGTACCCGGTGGTGCCGCATTTGACGCAAACCCTGTGGGATGCGCTCGGTTATGTCACCCAGTTGGGCTCCTTGCTCGACGCCTCGTGGCCGCAGGTGGATGAAGCGGCACTCGAGCAGTCGCAGCTCGAATTGGTGTTGCAAATCAACGGCAAGGTACGCGGTGCGATTAGCGTGGCCAAGGATGCCGCTCGAGAAGTCATCGAGCAGACCGCTCTCGCGCACGAAATGGTTGCGAAATTCAGCAATGGCCAGGCCCCGAAAAAGATCGTGATCGTACCCGGGCGTCTGGTCAACGTCGTTGTCTGACAGCGGTCGTTGTCCGACGCCACACAAGGCCACACAAGGAATGAGTCTTATGCGTAGACTGTTGTTGGTACTGGCGAGTAGCGCCTTGATGTTATCGGGCTGCGGCTTTCATCTGAAAGGGCAGGAAGATTACGCATTCAAACGCTTGTATCTCGCGACCACCCAGGATCCATTGACCGCCCGTATCAAGCGTCTGGTCGAAGGCGGTAGCGACACGGTGGTGGTCACGCAGGCGCCTGATGCACAGGCGACCTTGACCGTCAGCGACTCGGCCGGTGAGCGGTCGCTGACGCTCAATTCCGCGGGCACGATCATTGAATATGAATTGGTCGATACCTTCGCTTATTCGCTGACGGCAGCCGACGGCACGGTGCTGATACCGCCGAGTTCGTTCACACTGAATCGCTCGATGACATATAGCGATCAATTTTTCCTGTCGAAATCGACCGAGGCGAATTTGCTGTACGACGATATGCGCAAAGACGCCGCCGACCAGATCGTCAGGCGTTTGGGGATGGTGCGTAATCTGAAGACGCCTATTCCGGGGATCAATCGTGGCGTTGTGCTGCCGACTCCGCCGCTGTAAAGCGTGCTGCCGTAAAACAAGTGAGTTGCCGACCGGGTTTGAGGCCGGAAACTTCATTGAATTATTTTAGGAATCGCCATGCAGTTGCGTGCCGACGCGCTTGAAACCCACCTTTCGCGAGGGCTGGCCGGTTGTTACACGATTTTCGGCGACGAACCCTTGCTGATTCAGGAGGCGGTTGACCGCATCCGTGTGGCTGCGCGCGCCGCGGGGTTTACCGAGCGCTCGGTGTTTACCGTCGAGCGCAGCTTTGATTGGAGCAGTTTGCTGGGCGCCAATCAGTCGATGTCGCTATTCGGCGATCGCCAACTGATCGAATTGCGCATTCCCACCGGCAAACCCGGGCGCGAAGGTGGCGAAGCCTTGCGCACCCTGGCTGCCAGCAATAATCCCGACGCGCTGATGTTGATTACGCTGCCGCGCCTTGACGCCGCGACCCAGAAGTCGGCTTGGTTTACGGCGCTGAGCGAGGCCGGTGTGGCGCTTAAAATCGATCCGGTCGAACGTGCGCAATTGCCAAACTGGATCGGTCAGCGGCTGTCGGCGCAAGGTCAGCGTATGGTTGCGGGCGAGCAAGGGCGGCGTGCGCTGCAGTTTATCGCCGAGAAGGTCGAGGGTAATTTGTTGGCCGCGCATCAGGAAATCCAGAAACTGGGTTTGCTTTATCCTGAGAGTGCCCTGACGCTTGAGCAGGTGCAGGATGCAGTGCTCAATGTCGCGCGCTACGACGTATTCAAATTGAATGAAGCCATGCTGGCCGGCGACGTTGCGCGTCTCGCGCGCATGATAGACGGCTTGCGCGGCGAGGGCGAAGCCGCGGTGTTGGTGTTATGGGCCGTGGTCGAAGAAATTCGCATGCTGTTGCGCGTCAAGCGCGGGGTGGCGGCCGGCAAGCCGGTGGCCAGCCTGCTGCGCGAGAACCGCGTCTGGGGGCCGCGCGAGCGCCTGGTCGGGCCGGCGGTGACGCGTCTGACCGAAGGCGTACTGGAGCGTGCGCTGGCGTTTGCCGCGCGGCTCGATCGACAGGTCAAAGGGTTGCGAGGAGCGGTGCCGGGCGACCGCGCCAGCGAGCCGCCGGCCAATCCCTGGGATGGCCTGTTCGAACTGGCCATGGCGGTTGCCGCGCCACGCCGTTAAGGATCGCAAAAACCAGGATCGGAAAACCCAGCGTGGGCGCGAGATGAGCAGCACACTCAGCAAGCACAAAGCAGACACAAAGCAAACATTTAGCAGACACTGAGCCAACAGGCACGCCCTGTTTGTTACAACCCGCCGTTGCCGGCGCAGATACGTAAAGAATCGTATGGATATCGAACACTACATGACCGACCTCGGGCGCCGCGCCCGTGCCGCTTCCCGCCTGATGGCGCGGGCCACGACAGGGGCCAAGAATGACGCCTTGCGCGCCATTGCCGTGGCGATTGAACGCGATACCGAGCGTCTGAAGGCCGCCAATGCGCGCGATGTTGCGCGGGCCGTGGCACAGGGGCAGGATGCGGCATTTATCGATCGCCTGACGCTGTCGGATAAAGCGTTGCGCACGATGATAGACGGCCTGCTGCAGGTTGCGGCATTGCCCGATCCGGTCGGCGAAATGAGCAATATTAAATCGCGCCCTAGCGGTATCCAGGTTGGACAGATGCGCGTGCCACTGGGCGTGATCGGCATTATTTATGAATCACGTCCCAACGTCACCATCGATGCGGCGGCGCTGTGCCTGAAGTCGGGCAATGCCACCATCTTGCGTGGCGGCTCGGAAGCGATAGAAAGCAATACCGAGCTGGCCCGCACCATAGGCGAAGGGCTTCAAGCCGCAGGTCTGCCGGCTGACGCCGTGCAAGTGGTCGCGACCACCGATCGCGCCGCGGTCGGCAAATTGGCGACCATGACCGAATACGTCGACGTGATTGTGCCGCGCGGTGGCCGTAGCCTGATCGAGCGATTGATGGCCGAAGCGCGGGTGCCGATGATCAAGCATCTTGACGGCATCTGTCACGTTTATATCGATGACGCCGCTGACTTGCATCGTGCCGTGACGGTCTCCGATAACGCCAAAACCCATCGCTACGGCACCTGCAATACCATGGAAACGTTGTTGGTGGCGCGCGGCATTGCCCCCAAAATTTTGCCGCAACTGGGCATGATCTATCGCGGCAAGCAGGTCGAGTTGCGCGTCTGCGCCGAGAGTCGCGCGATTCTCCAAACGGCCGGGGTTGGGCCGCTAGTCGATGCGACCGAGGCCGATTGGCGCACCGAATACCTGGCGCCCGTGCTGGCAATCAAAGTGGTCGACGGCCTTGACGCCGCAATCGAACATATCAACACCTATGGTTCCGCGCATACCGATGCCATCGTCACCGAGAATCACGACAGGGCGATGCGTTTCTTGCGGGAAGTCGATTCGGCCAGCGTGATGGTCAACGCTTCAACGCGTTTTGCGGACGGCTTTGAATTCGGCTTGGGCGCCGAGATCGGCATCTCCAACGATAAACTGCATGCCCGTGGGCCGGTCGGGCTTGAAGGGCTGACTTCGTTGAAGTACATCGTGTTTGGACATGGTGAGGCGCGTCAATAATGTTATGGGTTAAAGCAGTCCATATCGTCTTGATCGCTTCGTGGTTCGCTGGTTTGTTTTACCTGCCGCGCATCTATGTCAACTTGGCCATGGAAAGCGACCCGGCGGCGCAGCAGCGCTTGCTGCTGATGGCGCGCAAGCTATTCCGCTTTATGACGGTGATCGCGATTCCCGCACTGGCTTGCGGTCTATGGCTTTGGCTGGTGGTCGGCATCGGCGCGGGGCAGGGCTGGATGCACGCGAAGTTCGGCGTGGTGATCTTGTTGATCGCTTATCACGCCTATTGCGGGCGCTTGCTGAGTGTCTTCGAGCAAGGCCGCAATACGCGCAGTCATAAGTGGTATCGCTGGTTTAACGAGTTGCCGGTGTTGGGTATGTTGGCGGCCGTCATACTGGTGGTGGTGAAACCCTTCTGAGAAAACGCCGAACCGCTCCCACGTTGGCTCCGCCCCTTGGGGCGTAGCGATAGGTTTTGGGGGGCACTTTTAACCAGCCGATTCAGTGCCGCACCACCCCAGGCCATGCATCAATCGACGGTGCGACGCTTGTTCAAAATATTTTTGGCGCGCGCCAGTTTATCGACCAATTCCGGGCCGCGTTGTAGCGCCACTCCGACTGCCAGCACATCGCCTATCGCCAAATGCGAAATGCGCGATGTCATCGGCGCATAAATATCGCTGTCTTCATCCAGATTCGCCATCAATCCGATGGTCGCGATACGCGCCAGCGGCGAGTGTCCGTGGGTAATCGCGATCACGGCGGCGCCGCACGCCAGCGCCGAGCGTGCCGCTTCGATCACATCCAAGGTGCGGCCGGTGTTGGACACGGCGACCATCACATCGCCCGGCCCCAACAGGGCGGCCGACATCGAAAAGGTGTGCGGGTCGTTGTAGGCGACGCTGGGCACGCCCAAGCGGAAAAATTTATGCTGGATATCGAGCGCGGCGACGCCAGAGCCGCCCGCGCCATAAAATTCGATGCGACGTGCTTCTGCAAGCAGACCGATGGCCGTCGCCACGCTGTCCGATGACAGGCTATTGCGCACTTGGATCAAGGCCAGGATGGTACGGTCGAATACCTTGGCGGCGATGCCTGCCGCGCCTTCGTCAGGCAGCACGTCGCGATATACCGCAGGCACCTCGGGAGCGATGCTCTGGGCCAGGCGGATCTTGAATTCACGATAGCCGCTGCAGCCCAGCGCGCGGCAAAAGCGCGCAATCGTCGGCTGACTGACGCCGACCCGCGCGGCGAGCTCGGTCATCGACAAATCGACCACCGCTCGCGGCGCGTCCGCGATATAGGTTGCCAGCTTACGCTCCGAGGGCCGCAATTGGGGCTGGATCGTTACGATCCGATTAAGCATACAAAAATCTCATTAGTTGCCATGGCGCCGAGACGGCATTAGGGAGCTATATCGTCACGATCCGCTGAAGCATACAAAAATCTCAGTGATTGAGGCATGGCGCCGCGACGGCATTAGGGAGCTATATCGTCACGATCCGCTGAAGCATACAAAAATCTCAGTGATTGAGGCACGGCGCCGCGACGGCATTAGGCAACTATAATGCTCAGTACAAAAAATGTGTAGAAAAACTACATGTTCCCGTAGGATAAATACGATTTTTAAATGGCGCACCGCTGCGATGCGGCATATTTAGGGCAATTTTCTCACTGAGGTGAGGGGCGGCAAGGGCTCATCCGAATTGCATAGATGTAGTTTTTCTACTAAACTCAGCGGCTCCAGTCGTCGTATTTGTTCGGCGTCGCAAGATTGCTCCCCGCCCACCCAGGAGTTTCGTCATGGCCAGCTTGCATCCCCAGGTCGATAAAGTCACCGAGCGCGTGCTTGAACGCAGCCGTAAAACCCGCGCAGCTTACCTGGCTCGCATCGATCGCGCACAAGGCCAGTTCCCGTCGCGTACCGCACTGTCGTGCGCCAACCTCGCACATGGCTTTGCCGGTGTTGAAGGGCGTGACAAGATTGCGATCAAAGCGATGAAGCAGCCGAACATCGGCATCGTCTCGTCCTACAACGATATGTTGTCGGCCCATGCGCCTTACGCCAATTTTCCGGAAATCATCAAGCAAGCGGCACGCGAAGCCGGTGGTGTAGCGCAGTTCGCGGGCGGCGTGCCGGCGATGTGCGACGGCATTACGCAGGGCAATCCGGGTATGGAGTTGTCGCTGTTCTCGCGCGAAGTGATCGCCATGGGGACGGCCGTGGCGCTGACCCATAATATGTTCGACGCGGCGCTTTGTCTGGGTATTTGCGACAAAATCGTCCCCGGTCTGTTGATTGGCGCACTGCAATTCGGCCATCTGCCGACCATTTTTGTGCCGGCCGGGCCGATGAGCAGTGGTTTGTCGAACGACGATAAAGCCAAGATACGCCAGCAATATGCGACCGGCCAGGTCGGCCGTGAAGCTTTGCTCGACGCGGAATCGGCCGCCTATCACTCACACGGCACCTGCACCTTCTACGGCACGGCCAACAGCAATCAATTGCTGATGGAAGTGATGGGCTTGCATTTGCCGGGCGCGGCCTTTATCCACCCGCATACGCCGCTGCGCGACGCGTTGACGGCCCAAGCCGCACGTCGCGTTATCGAACTGACGGCCGAGCGTGGCCAGTACACGCCTATCGGTCACGTGATCGACGAGCGTGCCATCGTCAACGGCATTGCGGCCTTGCTGGCCACCGGCGGCTCGACCAACCATACCTTGCACTTGGTGGCGATTGCGCGCGCCGCGGGCATCCTGATCGACTGGGATGACTTCGACCAGCTCTCGAAAGCCGTGCCCTTGCTGGCTCGCATTTATCCCAATGGCAGTGCCGACGTGAATCACTATCATGCTGCAGGCGGCATGGCCTTTCTGATCCGTGAAATGCTGGCGGCCGGTTTGCTCCACGAAAACGTCAAGACCGTGGCAGGCCCAGGTCTGTCGCGTTACGCTGAAGAGCCGCGCTTGCTGGACGGGGTGCTGACGTGGGTGCCGGGCGCCGAGCACAGCGCCGATCGCAGCGTTTTGCGCGGCACCAGTGAACCGTTTGACCCGGATGGCGGTCTACGTTTAATGCAGGGTAAGCTTGGGCGCGGCGTCATCAAAATTTCGGCGGTGGCGCCCAAGCATCGCAGCCTGAAGGCGCCGGCGATTGTATTTAACTCGCAAGAGGACGTGCAAGTCGCGTTCGATGCGGGTGAATTGAAACGCGATTTTGTGGCAGTGGTCCGCTTCCAAGGCGCACGTGCCAACGGCATGCCTGAGTTGCACCGGCTCACGCCGCTGTTGGGCGTGATGCAGGATCAAGGCTTTCATGTGGCATTGGTCACCGACGGCCGTATGTCGGGCGCCTCGGGCAAGGTGCCGGCGGTTATTCACCTGTCGCCTGAAACCGTGCTGGGCGGACCGCTCGGCAAAGTGCGCACGGGCGACATGATTGTGATCGATGCCGAACAAGGCATACTCGAGATAGAAATCGATGCGGCCGAATGGGCGCAGCGCGAAGTTGAACAACCCGAAGCGGCGGCAGAACATGAAGTCGGTTTCGGTCGCGAATTATTTGGCGTGTTTCGTAGTGCCGCCGCACCCGCCGAGTACGGCGCATCGGTGTTCGGTACTCTTATCGGCGAACAGGAGTAACTCATGACGAAAATCCACGATATCGCATATGTAGCCAGTCTGGGCCCGGTGATTCCGGTGCTGCAATTCGACGATGTAGAACAGGGTGTGGCGGTGTGTCGCGCGCTGTACGCGGGTGGTGTCAAGGTGCTGGAGATTACCCTGCGCACCGAAGCCGGCCTTAAAGTGATCGAACGCGCCAGCCAGATCGCCGACGATATCGTGGTTGGTGTCGGTACGCTTACGCGCGCCGATCAAGTCGATGCCGCGGTCAAGGCCGGCGCTCAGTTCGGCGTTTCGCCGGGGCTGACCGCCACGCTCGATCGTGCCGCGCGCGATGCCGGTTTGCCGCTGCTGCCGGGTGTGATGACGCCGTCCGATATTATCGCCGCGCTTGAAGCCGGCTATGAAACCGTCAAATTTTTCCCGGCTCAACAAGCTGGCGGCGTGGCCATGTTAAAGGCATTCCACGGTCCGTTTCCGACATTGAAGTTTTGTCCGACGGGCGGCATCACATACGAAACGGCGTCGAATTTCCTGGCCTTGCCGAATGTCGTGTGTGTCGGTGGTTCATGGTTGGTGCCGAAAGCCGCGGTGGATGCGCAGAACTGGGATGAAATTTCTCATCTTGCTCGTACTGCCAGCGAGTTGGCGCGGCACGGCGGCGCGCACTGAGATGGCTGCATTATGCGGCTACATGAGGTGTAGCCGCATAAGCTCGCCTCATGAGGAAGCAGCATGAGGAAGCAGCATGAGGAAGCAGCATGAGGAAGCAGCATGAGGAAGCAGCATGAGGAAGCAGCATGAGGTAGCGGGCAGGGGAGGTCTATAGATCTCGCCAATGGCGATAGGTCGCGGCTTGGCCGTGATACACCCCCTGCCGATCGACCAGATTCCAGACGGTCACATTCTCTATCCAGAAACGCCTGCCCGACTTCGCGATGCGAAGTCCGCGGTAGCCGCTGGCAAAACCATGCGTTCGCACCGATTCAAGTAGCCGATCCCGTTCCTCCCGATTGGGGTGCTCGGCTGAAAGCCGCGAGCGCAGGGCTGTCATTTCTTCCCAGGTATATTCAAAACATCGCTGAGCGGCTTGGTTCGCGTAAATAAATTGCGGATCGGCAGCGGTGTTGTGCGCTACTACGCAAAAGGGTGCGTCTTCATAGAGCCAGCGTGCGGCGTCTGTGGGCGCCATGCCTTGATTTACCAGTGGTGCACCGATTAGTCTGTGATGGCTGTCTGTTAGGAGAGCGTAGAAATCGGGGTTTAGGGCGAGTGACATTGCGATATTCTTTTGCTATGTATTATGCGTCGGCAGGCGTTTGTGCCGTATGACGCGACGGGAATATGGCTTGGCCGGCAAGCGTCTCTCGTGCAGCCGGCGATTGCCGCGACCGCTACGATCCGGTTACCGTAAAATCGACCACCAATACGCCTAGAGGCTGCTGGTGCAGCAGCGGGCCGACCCAATCTTTAAATGTTTGGTGAACAGGGTCGTAATATTGCGCATCGTCGACGATGGGTTGGCCTACATAAAAATTACGATCGCCTTCCGATTTGAAGGTGACGATATAAACCTGTTCGAACTGCTGATCGACGCCTTCGCCGCTATGCTGCTGGCCAGCTTCAATCGAGATGATATAGGGTTTGCCGTTGCGGGTTGCCGTGCTTTGCAGCGCTAGAAAGCCGGCCTGTGTCTCGATTTTTTGCGCCTCGCTGACTTGGGGCGCAAAGCGTAGCAACACCACATGCTTGATCGTGCTGGGTTTGTAATCGGTGGCGGTAAAGGCACTGGCCCCGATGCGCGTCAGATCGGCGCGCAGTTGTTCGGCTGGAGTGAGTGTTGCATTAGACATATAGGCTCCTTCACATTAAGCTGTTATCGATGCGGTATGCGAAGGAGCTTAGCGTATTTTGAATGTGCCGATATTGTCTGCTCGGCGGAATCGGACCGAATTGTCTGTGGCTATGACGATGCACGTGGCGCATGCGAGAGGGGCAGCGATCTCCTATCTCTAGCCCCGGGTCAGGTGCCGTCAACACATTATTCAGATAGACATGAAATTCATTTAACTAAGAATAATCTTGTTTTTGTGTTGGCATATGGCTGAACAAGCTGAAATTAAGTAATTTCCGTTTATGAAACGTCGAGATAGATCGGTCTTTATTGTCTACTTATGATCCGCTACGGTGCGCGCGTTGATACCGTTTTCGATTGCCAATAATGACAGATGCAAAAGCGACCAACATATAACAGTGGCGCAATAGCAGCCCTATTCGCCGCACTGTGCTGGGGCGTCTCCACCGTCATGTCGAAGGCGGCTTTGGTTGGCTTTGCTCCAGTGACGTTGCTCGTCCTGCAGCTATCAGTCAGCGTAGCGTGCCTATGGAGTCTGGTATGGCTGCGTCGCCCAGAGCGGACGCCGTGGCGTACGGTTGCAAAGTTTGCATGGCTGGGTTTGCTCGAACCTGGCCTTGCTTACCTGCTAGATTTAACCGGTCTCGCCAATACCGAGGCGAGCGGCGCCACGTTAATCCAGTCGTCGGAATCCATATTAATTGTGCTTGCCTCGGCCATGCTTTTCCGTGAGTGGCCGAGCCGGTGCTTTCTTGTTCTGTCGATTCTTGCGCTCGGCGGTCTGCTGCTTTCTCTAGGTCTCGTGACACCTGTCGTTGCCGGCGACGGCTTTATAGGAAAACTATTGATTTTATCGGTACAGCGGCCGCGGCAGTTTATGTCGTGCTGTCTGGAAAATCGGCAACACAGGCGGATGCGGTATACATTGTCGCGTGGCAACAGACGGTGGCACTCGTGTTTGCGCTATGTATGCTACCTGTGGAATGGTTGCCGCACGCAGACGCCCGTCATCTGCCCGTGACGGCCGGGATATGGTTGCTCGCGGCCGCGTCCGGGTTCATACAATACGCGTTGGCTTTTTCACTCTATATGGTGGCGCTTAGAACCATTAGCGCCAATATCGCAGGCAGCGTTCTGAGTCTCGTTCCCTTGTTTGGTTTGGCTGGTGCGTTCCTGTTTCTCGGCGAAGAACTTTCACGGGTTCAGTTGCTTGGCGCGGCTGTGACACTAGTCGCGGTGACATTGATCAATACAGGAGGGCGACGTGCGACTGAGTCGGTGATGGGCGCTGGATTTGCAGATGGCGGTTAAAAACCGTGGGACCTGACACATAAAGAAGGGCGGGCCGCCCAAGCAGACGGCCCGCCCTTCTTTATCGCAATGCTTACCGAATCTCTTTCGCCAACGCCACCGCTTTACCCACATAAGTCGCCGGCGTCATCTCCATCAAACGCGCTTTCGCATCATCCGGAATCGCCAGCCCTTGCACAAACGTCTGCAAGGCTTCACGCGTGATGCCCTTGCCGCGTGTCAATTCTTTCAATTGCTCATACGGGTTCTCGATGCCGAAGCGGCGCATCACGGTTTGTACCGGCTCGGCCAGGACTTCCCAACAGTTGTCGAGATCGTCGTTCAGACGTTGCGGGTTGACTTCCAGCTTGTTCAGACCGCGCAGGCAGGAGTCGTAGGCCAGCAGGCTGTAGCCGAAGGCCACGCCGATATTGCGCAGCACGGTCGAGTCGGTCAGGTCGCGCTGCCAGCGCGATACGGGCAGCTTGTCGGCGAGATGGCGCAGCAAGGCGTTGGCCAGGCCCAGATTGCCTTCGGAGTTTTCGAAGTCGATCGGGTTGACCTTATGCGGCATGGTCGACGAGCCGATTTCGCCGGCCTTGGTTTTTTGCTTGAAATAGCCGACCGAGATATAGCCCCAAATATCGCGATTCAGATCGAGCAAAATAATATTGGCGCGCGAGATGGCGTCGAACAACTCGGCCATATAGTCGTGCGGTTCGATCTGAATGGTGTAGGGGTTAAAGCTCAAACCCAGGCGTTGTTCCACCACGCTGCGCGAGAAGGCTTCCCAGTCGAGTTCCGGGTAGGCCGACAGGTGGGCGTTGAAGTTGCCGACGGCGCCGTTCATTTTGCCCAGTAATTCGACTGCGGCCACGCGTTCGATGGCGCGCGTCAGGCGTGCTGCGACGTTGGCGATTTCCTTGCCCAAGGTGGTCGGGCTGGCCGGCTGGCCGTGGGTGCGCGACAGCATGGGCTGGTCGGCGTGATCGTGAGCCAGCGCCACCAATTTGTCGCGCAGCGCGTTCAGCGCCGGCAGCATGACGTGTTCGCGCGCGCCTTTGAGCATCAGGCCGTGCGAAGTATTGTTGATATCTTCGGAGGTGCAGGCGAAATGAATGAATTCGCTGGCTTGTTCCAGTTCAGGGTGGCCTTTGACGGCTTCTTTGAGCCAATATTCGACGGCTTTCACGTCATGGTTGGTGACCCGTTCGATGGCTTTGATGCGTGCCGCATCATGCGTGCTGAAACGCTCGGCCAGCTCCAGCAGGAAGCTTTCCGCCGCGGCGGAAAACGGCGGCACTTCGGCCAAACCGGCTTGCGAGAGTGCGATCAGCCAGTGAATTTCGACTTGTACGCGATGCCGCATAAAGGCGGCTTCCGAGAGCCAGTCGCGCAGCGCCGCCGTTTTCGCGGCGTAGCGGCCGTCGATGGGCGAGAGCGCGGTCAGCGCGTTGAGGGTGTCGGTCGAGGAATCTAGTTGGGTATCGGACATGGTCTGGGCCTTTAAACAATATGCGATTTTATCACTCGCGCCGCTTGCGGACGCGATTGTGGGTTTGCGCCGGCATCTTGGCCTGCATCGTCAAGAAAATGCCCTATCTCTCTGCTATAAGTTTCCCTTTGCCGGTTTGCCGACCCGTCGCGGCCAGTGGGCTTGAAAAGCACCTAAACGGTGCGCCAAGCCGGAGCGCCGTCAGGTTTTGCTCCTAAGGCCGACAGCGCTTGCGCCATGCTGTCGAGTCTGGATAGCGATTTTTTATTGCAATGTTGTAATCCGGAGACACACATCAAGCGTTAAGTATTCTATCTATCGAGCCGTTTTAAGATCATGTAAAGATAGAATGCGGCAATTAAAAGGGCAGAGATGAAATTAATCGGTGCGCTTGGCAGTCCCTTCGTACGCAAAGTACGGATTGTGATGGCTGAAAAGAAAATCGACTACCAGTTGGTGCTGGAAGACGTTTGGTCCGACACGACGACGATTCGCGACTACAACCCGCTGGGCAAGGTGCCTTGTCTGGTGATGGAGGACGGTGAAGCGGTATTCGATTCGCGGGTGATCTGCGAATATCTCGATACGCTAACGCCGGTCGGCAAGCTGATACCGCCGTCGGGCCGTGAGCGCGCGGAAGTGCGTTGCTGGGAGGCGCTGGCCGATGGTGTGGCTGAGGCCGGCACGCTGGTGCGTATCGAAGGGCGTTTGCGCGAGCCGCACGAACGCAGCGAGCGGTGGGTTGCTCGGCAGCGGCTGAAAATCGCCGATGGTCTGGCTGCGATTTCACAGGGGCTCGGCGAAAAAAACTGGTGTGCCAGCAATCATCTGACCCTGGCTGACGTCGCGGTCGCTTGTGCCTTGGGTTGGCTGGAGTTCCGGCTGCCCGACATCAATTGGCGCGAGACCCATCCGAATCTGGCCAAGCATTACGATAAGCTGATGCTGCGTCAATCGTTTATCGACACCATTCCCCAATAGGGCATGAACAAGCCGCTGCTACTTGCCGTGCAGATCTGCGCATTTGCATGGGCGGCAGTTGCGCATGCGCAAAGTAGCGTGACGCTATATGGCGTGCTGGACTCCGGCGTGAGCTATACCAAGAGCGGTGGCGCGCCCCGTGCGGGAGGCGCGCCGGGCGACAGCGCCGCGCATTTTGGCAATGGTTTGATGCAAGACGAGGTGGTCGGCGTCAAAGGCTCTGAAGATCTGGGCGGGGGCTTTCGAGCCATCTACAACGTGGAAGGCGAGGCCGGTAGCGGCGTCGGCACGGCGAGCCCGCGAGGTCGCAATGCGGGTCGTGTTGCCTATGTTGGGGTCGGAGGCTAACGCCGAGCGATTGCCGTGATTCAAAAAAAGGCGCCGAGGCGCCTTTTTTATCGAGGCCGGTGGCCCCGATGCCGTCCGCAAAACCTTATTTCAGCGTAAAGCTATCGCTGCGCGCTAGCGGCCACCACTTCTCGTAGAGCTGGTAGCGGTAGTTGCCGGTCAACAGATCGCCAGGCTCCAGATACTTGAGCAAATCCGACATCAGTTTGACCTCATAGGACGAGATGCGCCGCACAATATGGTGTGCGCGCAGTTCCGACGGCGCTTGCAGGCCGGTCGCCTGGATCAATTCCTTTAAAGCATGCAGTGTGTTGCGGTGAAAACTGGCCACGCGGTCCGATTTGTCCGGCACCACCAGTGCGCGCTGACGTATCGGGTCCTGAGTGGTGATGCCCGTCGGGCAGCGGCCGGTGTGACAGGTTTGCGCCTGCAAGCAGCCGAGCGCAAACATATAGCCGCGTGCCGCGTTGACCCAGTCCGCACCGATCGCGAGGGTGCGCGCCATATCGAAGGCGGTGATAATCTTGCCGCTGGCGCCCAGCTTGATGTGTTCGCGCAGATTGAGACCGACCAGGGTGTTATGCACCAGTAGCAGACCTTCCTGCAACGGCACGCCGACATGATCGGTGAACTCGAGGGGCGCGGCCCCGGTGCCGCCTTCGGCGCCATCGACCACAATAAAGTCGGGCAGGATGCCGGTTTCGAGCATCGCTTTGGCAATCCCGAAAAATTCCCAGGGATGGCCGATACAGAGCTTGAACCCAGTGGGTTTGCCACCGGACAGGGTGCGCAGGCGCTCGACGAATTCCAACAGGCCGCGCGGTGTCGAAAATTCCGAATGCGTAGCCGGAGAAATGCAATCCTGGCCCATCGGCACGCCGCGCGTGGCCGCGATCTCGGCCGTGATTTTAGCCGCGGGCAGCACGCCGCCGTGCCCGGGCTTGGCGCCTTGGGACAGCTTGATTTCGATCATCTTGATTTGCGGGTTTTGCGCTTGCGCCGCGAACTTCTCAGGATCGAAGCGGCCGTCGTCGCGACGGCAACCGAAATAACCGGAGGCGACTTCCCAGATAATGTCGCCGCCATGTTCGCGGTGATAGCTGGAGATTGAACCCTCTCCGGTATCGTGTGCAAAGCCGCCTTTCTTGGCGCCCAGATTCAAGGCTCGGATGGCGTTGGCGGACATCGAGCCGAAGCTCATCGCCGAGATATTGAACAGGGACAGCGAATAGGGTTGCGCCCGGTTGCCGCCGACGGTAATCCGGAAGTCGTGATGGTCGAGCACGGTCGGTGCGAGCGAATGGCTGATCCATTCGTGATCGATGGCTTTGACGTCAAGTTCCGTGCCGAAGGGGCGGCTGTCGACGTCGTTTTTGGCGCGCTGATAAACGATGCTGCGCTGTTGGCGCGAGAACGGTTTTTCGTCGGTGTCGCTTTCGACGAAATACTGGCGAATCTCCGGGCGAATAAATTCAAAAATAAAGCGCAAATTGCCCCATAGCGGGTAATTGCGCAATACCGAATGCGATGGCTGAGTCAAGTCGTGCAGGCCGCGCAATACCAGTAGCGCCGGTATCGCCAGCCAGTAGATCGCCATCAGATGCCAAGCTGCGAGGGCCGCGCCGATGACAAGTAAGGCAATACATGCCCAAAGCGCAAAATAACGTCGCGAGAACATCGGTGTCTCCATTCGATAACCCGGTGTTGCAAATGGGCTGGGTGATTGATTGAGGCAGAGCGGAGTGCGGCCGCTGCACGGCAGTGAGGCTGCGATGCAGCGGCCATTGCTTTATGCGCGCCATTCTACTTTGAGTCTGTGGCTGTTCGTATTGCAAACTATGCCAATGCTTCCGGCTCCCGTGTTAGCAGATCTTCCGAGGTGACTGCCCGGTTGATGATGCCGCCGCCGAGACAGACGTCGCCATCGTAGAGCACGGCGGATTGTCCTGGAGTTACGGCCCACTGTGCGTCGTCGAAGGTCAGCGCAAATTGCGTGTCGCGGTTTGCACTGTCGAGCGCGAAGCTGCAGCCTGCATCGCTTTGCCGGTAGCGCGTTTTAGCGGCGCAGCGAGACCCGTCCGAGGGCGGCTCGCCGGCCACCCAACTGGCATTCTCGCTAAATAGCGTATGACTGAGCAGCCAGGGATGGTCGTGCCCTTGCACGACGTAGAGTGTGTTGTCGGCGATATCCTTGGCGGCGGCGAACCAGGGCTCGCCCGTGCTGTCGCGGCTGCCGCCCAAGCCTATGCCCTTGCGCTGCCCCAGGGTGTAGAACGCGAGGCCGATATGCTCGCCGACGACGCGCCCGTCCGGGGTTTTCATCGGGCCGGGCTGGGTCGGTAAATAGCGGTTCAGAAAATCGCGGAACGGGCGCTCACCGATAAAACAAATACCGGTCGAATCCTTTTTCTTGGCATTGGGCAGGCCGATGCGCGCGGCGATTTCGCGCACTTCGGTCTTGGGTATCTCGCCCAGCGGGAAAATCGTGCGCGATAACTGATGCTGATTCAGGCGATGCAGGAAATAGCTTTGATCCTTGCTCAGGTCGGCGGCTTTGAGCAGTTGAAAGCGGCCGTCGTCGGCTTGGCGCACGCGCGCGTAATGACCTGTGGCGATGGTTTCGGCGCCCAATTCGACTGCGTGATCCAAAAACGCCTTGAATTTGATTTCAGCGTTGCACAGCACGTCCGGGTTGGGCGTGCGGCCGGCAGAATATTCGCGCAGGAATTCGGCGAACACGCGATCCTTATATTCGGCCGCAAAATTGACCGCTTCAACATCGATGCCGATCAAGTCGGCGACCGAGACGACATCGATCCAGTCCTGCCGTGTTGAGCAGTACTCACTGTCGTCGTCGTCTTCCCAGTTCTTCATAAACAGGCCGACCACGTCGTAACCTTGTTCCTTGAGCAGCCAGGCGGTAACCGACGAGTCGACGCCGCCCGACATGCCTACTACGACACGCTGCTTTTTCATGATTTGTTTTGGTGCATATTAAATATTCGCTACTTTAAAGTTCTGTGCCGTATATCTATGATGCCGGCGCTACCGAATCGGTATACACCAGATCCAGGGGAAAGCGCCGGCCATCAAGGTAGTCCTCGACGCAACGCAATACCAGCGGGGTACGGTGGCGTGCTTGGCTGTCGCGCAGTTCGTCGAGCGTCATCCATAGGGTGCGGACGATATCGCGGTCCAGTTCGCGCTCGGCCAGCGCTTCACCGGCTGCGCCGCAATAGGTGAAGCGCAAATAGGTGGCGTCGGCATGTCCTGGCCGCGCGAAATGCGTCATATAAACGCCGACCAGCGCTTGCGGCACAAATTCGCGGGTGGTTTCCTCCAGCGTTTCGCGTCGCACCGCATCCAGCAGTGTTTCTCCGGCTTCCAGATGCCCCGCCGGCTGGTTCAGCCGCAGGCCATCGATGGTATATTCTTCGACGATCAGAAAGCGTGCCGGGCCACGGCTGTCGGGCGCGGCTTGTTGTTCGACGACGGCGGCCACCGTGACATGCGGGGCCCAAGGCTGCGGTTTCATGGTGTGGTCGGGTCAATGGCGGCAGGTCCCGGTCGGCTTGGCGGGGCCTTACAGCGTGTTGGCCCCGGTATGGCACGGTACAGAGAGTTTTCTGCGGAACCGCATTGTACCGCTGACCGGCATTTGGCACAGGCCGGCGCCTTTCTGTGGCGCGGTGCGGGGTTTGAACGGTAAATGTGGTGTATCGAGAACTGTGCCCATGCCCCTATTTTCCAGTTTAGGGTAAGCTCAGTCCGGTTCTGTAAAATCATCCGGTTGGCGACAGGCAGGCCGGGCATTTAATTCACGAAGTTCACGATTAGCGATTGGGAGATTTCACCATGCACATTGGAGTGCCCGCAGAGACGCGGCCCGGTGAGGCGCGGGTAGCCGCGACACCGGAGACCGTCAAGAAGCTCGTGGCGCAAGGCCATCGCGTTACCGTACAGCGCGGCGCCGGCGACGGCGCCTACTATACCGATGACGCGTTTGCCGCCGCAGGCGCTGAATTGGTGGACGTGGCGGCGGCTTTCGGCGCCGAAATCGTGCTGAAAGTGCAGTCGCCGGTCGAAGCCGAGTTGCCGCAACTGAAGGCCGGCTCTGTGCTGATCGGCATGCTGAACCCGTTCGATGCCGACAACACCGCCCGGCTAGCCGCCGCCAACTTGACCGCCTTCGCGCTCGAAGCCGCGCCGCGTACCACGCGCGCCCAAAGCATGGACGTATTGTCGTCGCAAGCCAATATCGCCGGTTATCGTGCCGTGCTGGTGGCAGCCGGCCTCTATCAGCGCTTTATGCCGATGTTGATGACCGCCGCCGGCACCGTCAAAGCGGCGCGGGTGCTGGTGCTCGGCGCCGGGGTCGCGGGTCTGCAGGCCATCGCCACGGCCAAGCGCCTGGGCGCGGTGGTCGAGGCGTCCGACGTGCGACCGGCCGTCAAGGAACAAATCGAATCGCTGGGCGCGAAGTTTGTCGACGTACCGTTTGAAACCCAGGAAGAGCGCGATGCCGCTGAAGGTGTCGGCGGTTATGCCCGGCCCATGCCCGAGAGCTGGCTGAAACGGCAATCGGCGCAAGTGCACGAGCGTGCCAAGCTGGCCGACATCGTCATCACCACCGCCTTGATACCGGGTCGTGCGGCGCCGACCTTGATTTCTGAGGAGACCGTCAAGGCCATGAAGCCGGGTTCCGTGATCGTCGATCTGGCGGCCGGGCGTGGCGCCAACGGCGGCGGCAACTGCCCCTTGACCGAAACCGATCAAACCGTCACCAAATATGGTGTGCAGATTGTCGGACATAGCAACTTGGCGTCCACCGTGGCGGCCGATGCGTCTTCGCTGTATGCGCGCAATGTGCTCGACTTCCTGAAGTTGATTGTCGACAAGGAAGGAAAACTGATTATCGACACCCAGGACGATATCGTGGCGGCGACGTTGTTGTGCCGCGATGGTCAGGTTCTGCGCAAAGCTTAACGGAGACCCCTCATGGAAATCATTAGTCACACCACCATCAATCTGATTATTTTTGTGCTGGCGATTTATGTCGGCTACCACGTGGTCTGGACCGTCACGCCGGCCTTGCATACGCCGCTGATGGCCGTCACCAATGCAATTTCGGCGATCGTCATCGTCGGCGCGATGCTGGCCGCGGCCCTGACTTACGGCAACACCGGCAAGGTATTCGGTACGCTGGCCGTGGGCCTGGCCGCAGTCAATGTATTCGGTGGCTTTTTAGTGACCCGGCGAATGCTGGAGATGTTCAAGAAGAAAGAGCCCAAGGCAAAAGCCAACACGGCCGGGGAGGCAGCATGAGTTTGAATCTTGTCACGCT
>Ga0302178_10000429_pt1 | contig 38612 bp, 37 predicted proteins | sample I_Palsa_E1_3_FD_198790 | JGI IMG/M metagenome (GOLD analysis project Ga0302178, IMG submission 198790) | Peat permafrost microbial communities from Stordalen Mire near Abisko, Sweden - I_Palsa_E1_3 | ecosystem: Environmental > Terrestrial > Soil > Palsa > Peat permafrost | place: Sweden... | reverse complement strand
GCCTGCGGCGCCGTGGGCATCTGCCAGGGCTGTGTTGACGAGTCCGTCAAATACGCCAAGGAGCGCGAGCAGTTCGGCAAACCGATCGCGAGCTTCCAGCTCGTGCAGGCGATGATCTCCGAAATGGTCCTCAAAACGGACGCGTCGCGCATGCTCGCGTGGCGCGCGGGCTTCCTCAAGGACAAGGGCCGGCCGAACTCCCTGGAGACCTCGATCGCGAAGCTGCACGCGACAGAAGCGTCGCTTGAATGTGCGAACCTCGCGATCCAGGTGCACGGCGGCGCGGGCTACGTGGACGACCATCCGGTCGAGCGCTACTTCCGCGACGCACGCGTGACGACCATCTACGAGGGCACCTCGCAGATCCAGCAGATGCTGATCGGACGCGCGATGACCGGCATCAACGCACTCGTGCCGTCCTGAGCGCGGGCGCGGCGAATCGATCGATGTCCGAGCAGGAGGGCGTGATGGAGGATGAGAAGGCCGGCATGGCCGGCCCGGCGTGCAGGGCGGCCGCTGTCATCGGAGTCCTCGGCGCGGGCACGATGGGCGCGGGGATCGCTCAGCTTGCATGTCGCTCGGGTGCCCAGACGCTGCTGCACGACCCGATTCCAGAGGCGCTCGAGAAGGGCATCGAGAGCGCACACGCCGGCCTTCAGAAAGAAGCCGCACGCGGTCGTCTCTCTGCAGAGGACGCGCAGGCTGCCGCGGACCGTCTGGCGCCGGTCTCAGACCTCGCCGCATTCGCTGACTGCGAGCTCGTGATCGAGGCAGTGCCCGAGCGTCTTGAGCTGAAGCACGAGCTCTACCGAGCGCTGTCGGAGATCGTGAGCGAGCAGTGCGTGCTCGCGACCAACACCTCCTCGTTGCTGGTGACGGCCATCGCGGCCGCCGCGAGCCGCCCCGAGCGGGTCGTGGGGATGCACTTCTTCAACCCGGCGCCGGTGATGCGCCTGCTGGAGGTGATCGCCGGCGTGGAGTCCTCCGCCGAGGCGCTCGCGTTGGCACGGGCGACGGGCGAGGCGATGGGTAAGACGGTGATCGACGCGAAGGACGGGCCTGGCTTCATCGTCAACCGCTGCAATCGCCCGTTCGGGCTCGAGGCCCTGCGCCTGCTGCAGGAGCAGATCGCCGACTTCGAGACGATCGATCGCATCTGCCGGATGGAGGGCGGCTTTCGCATGGGGCCGTTCGAGCTGATGGACCTCGTGGGCGTCGACACGGGCCTTGAGATCTCAAAGAGCTTCTACGAGCAGAGCTTCGGCGAGCCCCGCTGGCGCCCCTCGCTGATCGCCGCCCGTTACGTGGCGGCCGGGCTGTACGGTCGCAAGAGCGGACGCGGCTACTACGACTACACCGGAGACTCTCCCGGCCACCGCGACGAGGACCCCGCCCCGCTCGACGCCGGCTCGCCCGGCCACGGCGAGGGCGTGGTGGTCATTTCGGGCAGCGGCGTCATAGCGGACGGCGTTCGCGCCGCAGCGACGCAGGCCGGTTATGAGGTGCGCTCACCCCATGCCCCAACCGGCGGGGTGCTTCCGGCGCTGGTGATCGAGTGCGACGCAGAGCCAGCGCGGGCGGGCCGGGGCACCAATGGGGAGAGCGCTCAGCCGGATCGCCGCGGAGCCACCCAGCCCCAGGGCGGAGCGCGCCTGTTGCTGTGCGCGCGGGGCTCGCTGGGCGCCCTGGACCCGGCCGGCAGCGCGGTCGGCTTCCACATCGTGGCGCCCCTCGGAGAGGCCAAGCTGGTCGAGCTCACGCGCAGCGACAGCTCCTCGCCCGTCGCGGCGGCACGGGCCGAGCGCTTCTTCGCGGCGCTCGGCAAGCACGTGACGTGGGTCGGTGACGCGCCGGGGCTCGTGCTGGGGAGGATCGTCTGCCAGGTGATCAACGAGTCCGCGTTCGCGCTCGGCGAAGGCGTCGGCGGAGCGGCGGACATCGACACGGGAATGCTGCTCGGTCTCAGCCATCCGCACGGCCCATTCGAGTGGGCCGATGAGATCGGCCTTGACCACGTGCTCACGGTACTCGAGGCGCTGTCGCAGGAGTACAGCGAGGAGCGCTACCGCCCGGCTCCCGCGCTGAGGCAGATGGTTCAGGCCGGACGCCTGGGACGAGCGACAGGCGCGGGCTTCTTCGACTACGACAGCAAGAGCTGAGCGCGGCCGGGAGAGAAATCTCACACTCGGGCGCCAGCCGGCGTTCAACCCGTGTGAGTCACGCGTTGCCAGCCCGATTGCCACCATTCCAGCGGTTCCTCGACGCGCATCGCGATGCCGTGTGGCGGTTTCTCGTGTCATCGGTCGGGCCGGTCGAGGCAGAGGACTGCTTTCAGGAGACGTTCGTGGCCGCGCTGCGCGCCTACCCCCGGCTGCGGGCCGACTCGAACCTGCGCGCCTGGGTGCTTACGATCGCGCACCGCAAGGCGCTCGACGCGCATCGCGGACGCGCCCGACGCGCCGTGCCGGTGGAGGAGGTGGCCGCGATCGACGCACGCGAGGCGCCGGCCGCGCCGATGCGCGATCAGGCGCTGTGGGATGCGGTCGAAGAGCTGCCCGCGCGCCAGCGCTCGGCGGTGGTGCTGCGCTACGTCGCCGATCTCCCTCACCGCGACATCGCGAGCGCGATCGGATGCTCCGAGGAGGCGGCCCGCCGGTCGCTACATGAGGGACTTACGAGGTTGAGAAAGGCGGTGCCGGCATGAGCCCTCACCCACTGAACGAGCAGCACACGATCGAGGATGCGCTACGGCGCGGCGCATGGCCCGCGCTTGAGCAGAACGATGAGGATGCGGCGTCGATGACTGAACGCCAGGCGGCGAGCGCCGCGCGGCGTCTCAGCGCGCACCTCGCCGCCGAAGGCCTCGCCGATGTCAGCTACGCAACGGCGGATTCGCCGTTCGGTCCGCTGCTTCTCGCCACCACCGGCCGTGGTCTCGTGCGCGTGGCCTTTCCCGAGGAGGACACCGACTCGGTGCTCGAGCGACTCGCCCGGCGGATCTCTCCGCGGATCGTGGAGACACCGGCGCCGCTTGAGGAGGCGCGGCGCGAGCTCGAGGAGTACTTCGCTGGAGACAGGCAGAGCTTCGAGCTGCCGCTCGACTGGACGCTCGTCAGCCGCTTCGGCCGCCGGGTTCTCGATGCGACCGCAGAGATCCCCTATGGCGGCGTGCTCAGCTACGCCGAGGTGGCCGCGGAGGCCGGCAGCCCGCGAGGCTCGCGGGCTGCCGGCAATGCCCTCGGCTCAAACCCGATGCCGATCGTGGTGCCCTGCCACCGCGTCCTGCGAACCGGCGGCGCGCTCGGCGGCTATGGAGGAGGCCTGGATAGGAAGCGATGGCTCCTGGAGCTGGAGGGCGCGATCGCCTAAGCCGGTCGTGCGGCCGGCGCGGCCCATTGGGCCTCGGCGAGGTCCCCCTCGGGCATGTCGACGGGCGTCGGCACCTCGGGGGTGTCGCGCAGGTACCACTCGGCGTCGAGCGCCGCCTCACATCCCGAGCCGGCAGCCGTGATCGCCTGGCGGTAGGTCTTGTCGACGAGGTCGCCGGCGGCGAACACTCCGGGGAGCTTCGTGCGGGTCGACTTGGCCTCGGTGACCACATAGCCGTCCTCGTCGACGTCGATCTGGCCCTTGACGATGTCGGACTGCGGCTCGTGGCCGATCGCGACGAACGCGCCCGTCACCGGGATCTCACGCTCCTCGCCGGTCTCGGTGTTCGTCAGCGTGGCGTGGCCCAGCGCGCCGTTCTCGCCGGCCACGAACTCCTTGACGGTGTAGGGCGTCAGCAACTCGATGTTCTCCTGCGCGCGAGCGCGGTCGAGCATGATCTTCGAGGCCCGGAAGTCCGCTCGGCGGTGCACGATCGTGACCTTGCTGGCGAACTTCGACAGGAAGATGGCCTCCTCCATCGCGGAGTCCCCGCCACCCACGATGATCGTCTGCCCGCCGCGGAAGAACGCGGCGTCGCAGGTCGCGCAATAGCTCACGCCGCGACCGGCCAGCTCCATCTCGCCCGGCACGCACAGCTTCTTGTGCTCTGCGCCCATCGACAGGATCACGGTCCTTGCCCTGTGCTCGGTATCGCCGACCCACACGCTGTGCAGACCGCCCGGCTCTGTGGCGAGCTCCACGCGGTCGGCCTGCTCGGTGACGAGTCGCGCGCCGAAGCGCTCGGCCTGGTCGCGGAACTTCTGCATCATCTCGGGGCCCATCACACCCTCGGGGAAGCCGGGGTAGTTCTCGACATCGGTCGTCTGCTGCAGCAGCCCGCCCCATGCGAAGCCCTCGATCACGAGCGGATGGAGATTGGCGCGCGCGGTGTACAGCGCCGCCGTGTATCCGGCGGGGCCACTTCCGACCACGATCACGTTCTCGATCTCGTCCATCTCAGCTCCAATTCTCGCGCCTTTTCGCCGGGAAGGTCATGCGGCCTCCGACGGCACATTTCGCGGGCCGCTCGGTCAGTCTCCAGGACCCCACTCTAATCCGTGGTCGCCCGACTTCCGGGAGGTCACTTCACTTTGTAAAGTATAGCGGCTGGGTATGGCTTTCAGTCATGAGCTCTGCAGCGCTCCGGCCGGCCCACCCGCCCCCTTCGCCTCCACCGATTCCCCGGGCGTGAGCGCCGCGGGCGCCGAACTTTGTTCATCGCGCCAGCGGGCCACGGTGCGGCGCAGTTGCAGGTAGGCAACCGCCCCCAGCGGAGTGGGCATCCAGAAGGAGATCGCACGGTAGGACAGCACCGCGAGCACCGACAGTTCGAAGTCGACACCGAAGGCCACGAATGCGCCGATCATGCCGCCCTCGACGCCCCCGAACCCACCGGGCAGCGGCAGCAGGTTGCCGAGCGTGCCGACGAAGTAGGACATCAGGATCACTGCGAACGGCGGCGGCGAGCCGAACGCGTGAAACATCGCCCACAGGACGGCGATGTCAAAGCCCCACCAGGCGACGGCGCCCAGCAGCCCGACGTCGCGTGAGCGGATCAGTTTGATCGCCGTGCGCACGCCGCTGGCGGCCAGCGCAGGCACCGTCACGCCGCTGGCCAGGAGGTGGGCGAAACGCCCGGAGCCCGACGCCCAGCGTCCCAGGCGTCGCTCGATGTCGCCAGGGAGCAGTGCCATTGCGCCCACCGCAGCGACCAGCACCGCCGCCACGATCGCAGGAACGATCGTGATCGCAAACGAACCGCCCCCCGGGAACACGCCGGTGCCCAGGCCGATACCGTCGATCAGCACCGCGCCGGCATAGATCGCGTACAGGAGCACGAGGAACGCGACCATGCGAACGGCGACCAGCCTGGGCTCCATGCCCGAACGCCTGAGCGCCCACGCGGTGAGCGCAACGCCCCCCGCTCCTCCCGCCGCGAACAGACGCGTCGCGGCCAGGCCGGCCATCGTGATCTGATAGCTCTCGGGCCAGCCGATTCGGCTGTCGGCGCTCAGGAACACCGCGCGGAAGAGCACGATGTAGCCGCCGAACGAGAGCAGCTCGAGCACCACCCCGATCGCGATCCACCATTTGTCACCGTGCTCGAGGTGATGGACCTCGGTGCCTACTCCCGCGAGCCTGGGCAGCACGAAGTACAGGAACGCGACACCGGCGAGGATGAACACGGCAAAGCCGACCGCGCGGCGGCGCGTGACCGACACACGAGGCATCTCCTCTTCATGCGCATGACGCTCGCGCCGACTCGGCTCATCCCCGGCCGGCTGTCCGGAAACGCGGCCCGGCGGCTCCCCCACGGCGTCTTCTGTCATGGCTCACCTCTGGCCGTGACGAATGCTGCTCGGTCAACTCCCAAATCAGCTCGCCTCGTGGGCCATCGCCTCCAATGCGCTGACGGCGCGCCCCACTCGCTCCACGGCCGGCCGGGCATGCGGCTCCAGACGCCGGACGGCTGCGGTGAGCGCCGCCCCCGCGAGCAGATCAACGACGTAATGCTCCCCGAGGTACACGAGTGCGAAGCCGAGCGCGGCGGCGTAGGAGAACCCCAGGGCACCGGCCACCGGACCCACCTCGGCTAGCAGGAGGGCGGCCATCACGGATGTGGCGAAGTGAAGAGAGGGCATTGCAGCCAGAGGATTGCCGCCGAACACACTGTAGAGGGACCCCCAGCCGTCTCTCCAGAACAGCTCCCCGTACTCGACCATCATCCGGCGCACGGCCGGCTTGCCATCGCCGCGGTCAGCCGCGATCGAGGCCGCGTACCAGGGCGGAGCGGTTGGCAGCAACCAATAGACGCTTGCGCCGACGTCGAACACTGCATAGGTCATCACGGCGGCCCGTGGGAAGCGCCCGGGGTCGCGCACGAGAATGTAGATGAGCGTGCCGTGCGGCACCATGAACCACATCCAGTGCGCCCACACGAGCACGCGATCGGTGGTACGCCAGCGCGCTCCAGGGACGGGTTCATGGGCCAGCGCACGTTGCAGCCGCCGGGAGGGCAGCTCGCCAAAGCCGAGGATGCGGTCGGCGAGGATCGGATAACCCACGTGCACCCGGCGCTCCTGCGCCGCGGGGTCGTCATGGGGAGTCTTATACGCGGCCAGATAGGCCCACATCTGCAGGGCGCACACGGTCAAATCGCGCGTTCGCGAGCGACGGACGGCGACGCACATGCCGAACGGAGCCGCAAACGCGACCGCTTGGACGACGATCGCCGGAGCGTCGAGCCGCTTACGCACGAGCGGCGCAGCGACGCCTGCCGCGACGACACCCCAGGCGGCTGCCCTGAGAGCAGCCCTCCTCACGCTCGACCGCCGCACCCGGCGGAAGTATAGGTCCGCATGCCGCGGGCGCAGGGCCGGTGCGGTGGCCTCAGGAGGCCACCCCCTGAGCGTGCGCATGCTCGCTCGCCGCCTGCACCAGCGCACCGACCACCGGGCTTGTGGCGTCAGCCTCGGGATGCCACTGCACCCCCAGCACAAAGCGAGAGTCTCCCAGCTCGATCGCCTCGGGCAGGCCGTCCATGACCGCGGTCGCGCTGACCAGCAAGCCGTCCCCCACGCGGTCCACACCCTGGTGGTGGTGAGACCTCGTGACGTGGCGAGCCTCGCCGAGGACACGCCGGGCAAGCGTGCCCTCGGTCACTGAGACCTCGTGCTCTGAACCGTCGAAGGAGCCGATCACACGGCGGTGCTCATCGTGCTCGAATTCGTCGGGAAGATGCTGCAACAGCGTTCCGCCGAGCGCGACGTTGATCAGCTGCATCCCCCGGCAAATCCCCAGCAGCGGTAGATCGCGCTCGATTGCTGCGCGCGCGAGCGCGATCTCGAAGGCGTCGCGCTCGGGCACGGTGCCGACCGTCTGTGGGCCGGGCTTCTGACCGTAGGCAGCCGGGTCTATGTCGGCGCCGCCGGCGAGCAGCAGACCGTCGATCAGCTCGAGAGCCTCGGTCGGATCCTCGGCCAGATCAGGGTCCGGCGGGAGCATCAGCGCGAGGCCACCCGCGCGCTGCACCGCGTCGATGTAGTTGCGCGCAAGCAGCATCGCCGGCTGGTCCCAGACGCTCCAGCGCGCCTGCTCGAGGGCGGTGCACATGCCGATCACGGGCCGCTTCATGCCGCACACGATACGCGGGCACGTAGGATCAACCGGGCCGGCGCGCGTCAGAGCGACGCCGAGAGATGTTCACAGCAGCGAACTCCGGAGAGGAGACCCATGAGCGCTTCACACACAGAACTCGAGACAGTCAACGTGCGCCTCGCAGACGGCGTCGCCACCGTCGAGCTGAACCGACCCGAGCGGCTGAACGCCTGGAACGGTCAGTTCGGGGCAGATCTGCTCAGCGCGTTGCGCGCGGCCGCCGCAGACGACGCGGTGCGCGCGATCGTGATCACCGGGTCAGGTCGCGCGTTCTCATCGGGGGCCGACCTCAGAGACGTGGGCGAGGATGCCGAGCCGGGCGAGCGTCCAGACGTCTACACGGTACTCACCGAGCGCTACCACCCGATCATGGAGGCGATCCGGGAGATGGGGAAGCCCGTGGTCGCATCCGTCAACGGAGCGGCGGCGGGCATCGGCTGCTCGCTGGCGCTGTGCTGCGATCTGATCATCGCAGCCGAGAGCGCGTACTTCCTGCTCGCGTTCGTGAACATTGGCTTGGCGCCCGACGGCGGCTCCTCGGTGTTCGTGCCGGCGCGGATCGGCATGACGCGTGCCATCGAGATGGCGATGCTCGGCGAGCGCGTGGCCGCCACACAGGCGCTCGACTGGGGTCTCATCAACCGCGTCGTGCCCGACGCGGACCTCGCGACGGAGACGAGTGCGCTTGCGACGCGCCTGGCCAGCGGCCCGACCAGGTCCTACGCGGCGGCCAAGCGCCAGGTCAACAACTGGGTGTACTCGCGCATGGCCGAGCAGCTCGAGCTGGAGGCGCGCATCCAGCAGGAGATGGTCGGCAGCGAGGACTTCGTCGAGGGCGTCTCGGCCTTCGTGCAGAAGCGCCCGGCACGCTTCTCGGGCAGCTAGTAATGCTCGTGGCAAAGGTCATCAAGCGCGTACCGCCCGGGGCTGAATAGAATCCCCGCCGCCTTGGGCCATCTCGCTTCCTCAACGCTCGCGTTCTTCACACCCCAGTCGGGCGGCTCGCCCAACGCGGACCAGATCGACAGCCTGTACAAGATCACGCTGTACATAGCGCTGGTCATCTTCATCCTGGTCGAGGGCGGCCTGGCATATGCGCTCGTGAAGTTCCGCAAGCGCAAGGGGGCGGTGGCCGCGCAGATACGCGGCAACACGCGCCTTGAGGTCGGATGGACGGTCGCGGCAGCCGTGATCCTGCTCGCTCTCGCAGTGCTCACTTTCGCCAAGCTGTCCTCGATTCAGAACCCACCGAACTCGGGCCCGAACGGCGATCAGACCTTCGGCGACGGGGGGCTGCTCTACGCGAGCGCCGAGCGCAAGCTGCCCCCGAACGGCAAATCGCTCAACATCCAGGTGATCGGACGTCAGTACATCTGGCAGTACGTCTACCCGGGCGCGAATGAAGCCGACGGCCTCGGGGCTCCGTACTCCTACGAGGAAATGGTCGTCCCCACCAACACCACGGTGACCCTCGACATCGTCTCATCCGATGTCGTGCACTCCTGGTGGATCCCGCAGTTGGGCGGCAAGTTCCAGGCGGTGCCCGGGTACCACAACTACACCTGGTTCAAGATCCCCAAGCCAGGGGTGTTCACGGGACAGTGCGCATTCCTGTGCGGACGCGGCCACGCGCGCATGATCGCCACCGTGAAGGCCGTGCCGCCGGCCCAGTTCGAAGCGTGGCTGGCCTACCAGAAGAAGCTGATCGCCGAAGCCAACGCCGACGCGCAGGTGGCGCGCGCCAAACTGAACGCCCAAACCGGCGCCGGTCAGGTAGAAAACCCCTAGGACATCGAGGAGACGACTGCACGAAATGGCCACGTACGTAGCCCCGATCCCCCAGGTGAGCACCCACGGCGTCGAGCGCGAGGCCCAGGGCTGGACGAGCTGGATCACGACAACCGATCACAAGCGGATCGGGATCATGTACATGGTCACCACCTTCGTGTTCTTCTGCCTGGGTGGCGTCGAGGCGCTGATCATGCGCGTGCAGCTCGGCGCGCCGAACAACACGCTGGTCACCCCCCAGACCTACAACCAGCTGTTCACGATGCACGGGACTACGATGATCTTCCTGTTCGTCGTGCCGATGATGGCCGGGCTGGCCAACTACTTCCTGCCGCTGATGATCGGGGCGCGCGACATGGCCTTTCCGCGCCTGAATGCGCTTTCGTTCTGGCTGCTGCTCGCGGGCGGGATCGTGTTCTACTCCTCCATCTTCTGGAACCCGCCGGAAGCGGGCTGGACGAGCTATCCGCCGCTGTCCAGCACCCTGTACTCACCTGCAGGCGGCCAGGACGCGTGGATCTACCTGATCCACCTCACCGGCCTGTCTTCGATCCTGGGCGCGGTCAACTTCTACGTGACGATCGCGAACATGCGCGCGCGCGGTATGAGCTGGGGACGGCTACCGCTGTTCGTGTGGGCGATCCTCACCTACTCGGTCCTGCTCATTTTCGCGCTCCCGGTGATCGCCGCGGCGGTGACCATGCTGCTCACCGACCGGCACTTCGGCACGCACTTCTTCGACCCCGCCCAGGGTGGCTCGCCGCTTCTGTGGCAGAACCTGTTCTGGTTCTTCGGGCATCCCGAGGTCTACATCATGGTGCTACCGGGCTTCGGCATCGTCTCGGAGATCCTGCCGGTGTTCGCGCGAAAGCCGATCTTCGGCTACAAGGCGATCGCGGCCTCAACCGTCGCGATCGCCTTCCTGGGCTTTCTCACCTGGGCGCACCACATGTTCACCACGCCGATACCCGAGGCGATCCTAGTGTTCGTGATGCTCAGCTCGTTCCTGATCGCCGTGCCCACCGGCGTGAAGATGCTCAACTGGATCGCCACCCTGTGGCGCGGGACGATCGAATTCACGACGCCCCTGCTGTTCTGCGTGGGCTTCATCGCGCTGTTCTTGATCGGGGGGATCTCGGGCGTCTTTCTGGCCGTGTTCCCCGTCGACTGGCAGCTGAACGAAACCTACTTCGTGGTGGCCCACCTGCACTTCGTGCTCGTGGGCGGCGCCGTGCTCCCGATCTTCGCGGCGATCTACTACTGGTTCCCCAAGATCACTGGGCGGATGCTGAGCGAAGGCCTCGGCAAGCTGAGCTTCTACCTTATGTTCTTCGGCATTTTGGCCACCTTCCTGATCCAGCACGTGATGGGCCTCGACGGCATGCCTCGCCGCGTGTATGAGTACGACAACGTCGGCCATCTGGCGCTCTACAACCTGATCTCCACGATCGGCTCCTTCATCCTCGCCTCCGGTGTGCTCGCGACGATCGTGAACGTCATGCGCAGCCTCAAGGTCGGGGTCGTCGCCGGGCCGGACCCGTGGAAGGCGAACACGCTCGAGTGGTTCACCACGTCACCTCCGCCCGTCAACAACTTCGACGTCGTCCCGCTCGTGCGCTCGGTCGAACCGATGAAGGACATCCGCCGAGAGATCGAGCGGCGAAGCACCGGCGCCAGCGGGGACACGAGTCACGGCGGCGCCACCGTCCCCGCGGGAGCAACGCAGGTCGGCGTGTAGATGGCCGCTCCACCTCCCCCAGGACCATCGGGAGCGATCGAGGCTCCACGAGCGGGCCCACCGGTTGCGATAACCGGCCTTGCGCCGCGCACACGCCAGCTGCTGAGCGACTATCTCGAGCTGACCAAGCCGAAGGTCCAGTCGCTGCTGATCCTGACGACGATCGCCACGATGTACGTCGCCGGCGATCCCTCGCCGCTGCTCGTCGCCCTGACCTGCCTCGGCGGCTACCTGTCGGCCGGCGGCGCCGGCGCGGTCAACCACTGGTTCGATCGCGACATCGATGCGCGCATGACGCGTACAGCCGGCCGACCAATCCCAGCCGGGCGCATCTCCCCGCCCGCCGCGCTGGCCTTCGGCTGCACGCTGGCGGGCCTTTCGCTGCTCGAGCTGTCTTTGACCGTCAACCCGCTGGCCGCGGGCCTGTCGTTTGCCGGGTTCCTCGGCTACGTGTTCGTATACACGGTCTGGCTGAAGCGGCGCACGCCGCAGAACATCGTGATCGGCGGAGCCGCCGGCGCCGTTCCCCCGCTAGTCGCCTGGGCCGCTGTCACAGGGTCGGTCAGCGGGACCGCCGTGATCCTGTTCTTCATCGTGTTCTTCTGGACGCCTCCGCACTTCTGGTCGCTGTCGTTGCTGATGAAGGACGAGTACAAGAAGGTTGGCGTGCCGATGCTCCCCGTCGTCCATGGCGAGCCGGAGACGCGACGGCAGATCCTGCTCTATTCGGTGCTCCTCTACGCCGTCACGCAATTGCCGTTCTGCGCCGGCGGGCTCGGCTGGATCTACCTGGTCGCATCGCTCGTGCTGGGGCTCGGCTTCATCGCCGGCGCGGTACGGCTCTACCGACGTGCCGACCGCCACTCGGCGCTTCAGCTCTACCTCTACTCGCTCGCCTACCTGGCGCTGCTGTTCTGCGCGATGGTCGCGGATGTCCACCTCTAGGTCTCTGCCCGCCAGGTATTCTTTGCGCCGATCATGAACCGACGCCTTGCGAACAAGAACATCCGCAGCGGGCTGATCGTGTGTGCGATCTGCATGTTCATGTTCGGCATCACGTTCGTCGTGGCTGCGGTGTATGTCTCGTGAGCCCGCTGGACCCTGAGGTCCCGCCGGTCGGCGAGGAGATCCATCTCCCCGGACCGAGCATCCTGCCGCTGCTGACCGCGGTCGGCATCACGCTGCTGCTCGTCGGGGTGACGACGTTCATCGAGTTCACCGTGGTCGGAGCCGTGCTCACCGTGGGCTGCGTCGTGCGCTGGATCAAAGACACGCGCCACGAAGTCAACGAGCTCCCGCTCGACTGAGCTGCGGCTCGATCGAGCTGAGGCGTGCGGGCGGAGCGTCGCGCACGGTTCCCGCACCGCGCGCGACACCTCCGATCCCTCTCGCCCTTGCGGGGTCCCTCTTACCCCGCGGCCGCGCTGGCCGGCACGGCGCATATCGCCCCGTCCGCGGTCCAGCAGCGCACTACGTCGCGAACAGAGAGGATACCGACGGTATCCCCATGTTCGAGCACGATCAGATGGCGAAAGCCGCCGCGTACCATTGCGGCCGCGGCCTCCTCGAGGGACCAGTCGGGAGCGGCGAACACGACGTCGCGGGTGAGATGGTCGGCGACCGTCTCGGAGTCCGGGTCCTGCCCGCCTCCGAGCGACAGCAGGATGTCGCGCTCGGTGATGATGCCCGGTCCGAATCCCTCGGGGTCGATGACGACGGCCGCACCCACGCTGCGCTCGGACATCAGGCGCGCGACGGCCCGCAGGTTGTGACCTGGCCCCACCGTGAGGACCGTCGGCGTCATGCCCTGCCGAACCTCCATCGACTGCTCCTCTCCCGCTCAGCCTGTCGGCGGGCGGATAGTCCAGATATTTGCAACGATTGCCTCAATCTATACGGGGACGTCTCCCGAGTCAAGGGTCCCGAGCGTTCGGGGGGCGAAGGCATTAGGATCACGCGTCGGGATGGAGCGGATCGCGCCAGATAACAACTTCTTCTTGAGGGCCGGCGCCCCCGCCCATGTCTAGACAGCGCTCGGTCACGCTGGCCGTCGTCCTGGCGCTGATCGCGACCGCGATCGGCATCTGGCTCAGCTACGTGATCCACTGGTTCCCGGTCCAGGCCTCCACGCAGGCGCGCAACACCGACCGGCTCTACCACGTGCTGGTGATCGCCACGATTCCGATCTTCGTGCTGGTGGTCACGGTGATCCTGTACTCGGTGTGGCAGTTCCGCATGAAGCCCGGCGAGGAGCTGAAGGACGGACCGCCGATTCACGGCAACACGCGCCTCGAGGTCATCTGGACGGCGCTTCCCGCGATCCTGCTGCTGGGGATGGTCGGCTACTCCTTCGTCGTTCTTGCGGAAAACGAAAAGAAGCCCGCCCGCGAGATCGACGTCGGCGTCACCGGCCAGCAGTTCGTGTGGACATACCAGTACCCGCCGTCGGTCACCGGTGGAGCGCCCATCAACAGCTACAAGCTGTACCTGCCGGAGAACGAGTCGGTGGAGTTCAACCTGCGCTCCAAAGACGTGATCCACGCATTCTGGATCCCGGCCTTCCGCATCCAGGAGGACGTGGTGCCCGGCGTCGTCACCCATTGGCGAGCGACGCCGGACCGGCTCGGCACCTACGCGGTGGTCTGCAACCTGCTCTGTGGGGTCGGGCACTCGCTGATGCGCTCGACGGCCCACGTCGTGCCCGAAGCGCAGTTCAAGGCCTGGATCAAGAGCCAGGAGAGCACCGCCTCGACCAGCGTGCCCGGGAGCAGCGCCGGCAACGCCTCCGGGGGAGCTTCGGGATAATGTTCGCCAACCAGATGATCGAGACGCGAACACGCTGATGGCCGCCAAACTCCGCGCCCCCGGCTTCTACCGCGCCGCTTGGATGATGGTGCTGGGCGTGGCGTTTGCGACCGGGCTCACCTGGCTGGTGCGCAGCTCCACCGGCCACGCCACCTTCACGCACTACATCAACCAGGACGCAATCCTGACGGTCTCGCTGCTCGCGGTGCCGCTCGCCTTCCTGGCCGGCATCGGCGGCTTTGACTACTGGTTCTACTGGGCCACCGGCAGGCCGACGCGACCGGAGGATCACTCGGGCCACGGCGCGTACACCTGGCGGGACTACTTCCGCATCAACACCGACCACAAGGTGATCGGCATCCAGTACACCGTCACCTCGTTCGTGTTCCTGCTGATCGGCGGTCTGATCGGCATGCTGATGCGCGCCCAGCTGGCCCAGCCCGGGTCCCAGTTCGTGGACGCGAACACCTACAACGGGCTGTTCTCGGTGCACGCGTCGCTGCTGATCTTCCTGTTCATCATCCCCGTGTTCGCGGGACTGGGCAACTACGTGATCCCGATCATGATTGGCGCGCCAGACATGGCCTTCCCGCGCCTGAACGCCCTCTCCTACTGGCTGCTGCCGATCGCCGGGATCATGATGCTCTCGAGCTTCCTGGCTCCCGGCGGCGCGTTCGCCGACGGCTGGACGGCCTACACGCCATTGTCGGTCGATGCGCCGATCGGGCAGACGTTCTTCTCCGTGGCGGTCCAGTTCGCGGGCGCCTCATCGATCATGACCGCGCTGAACTTCCTGGTGACGATCATCACGATGAGGGCTCCGGGGATGAGCTTCTTCCGCCTGCCCCTGCTCGTATGGGCGAACTTCGCCACGTCGCTGCTGGTGGTCATCGCCACGCCGTTCATCGCCGCCTCGCAGTTCTTCATCCTGCTCGACCGGGCGCTGAAATTCAACTTCTTCAACGCCGGCAAGGGCGGAGACGTGTTGATGTACCAGCACGTCTTCTGGTTCTACTCCCACCCGGCGGTCTACATCATGATGCTCCCCGGCTTCGGGATCGTCTCGGAAATCATCGCCGTGAAGTCGCGAAAGCCGATCTTCGGCTACCGCATGATGGCCTTCTCGCTGCTGGCGATCGTCGGGCTCGGCTTCACCGTCTGGGCCCACCACATGTTCACCTCGGGGATGGCCGCGTGGATCCGCATTCCGATGGCGATCACCACCGCGATCATCGCGATACCGACCGGCATCAAGATCTTCTCGTGGCTTGCGACGCTGTGGCGAGGCGTCCTCCACCTCGATACTCCGATGCTGTTTGCGCTGGGCTTTCTGACGACGTTCACGCTCGGCGGGATCAGCGGCGTGATGCTCGCGATGATCCCGTTTGACATCCACGTCAGCGCCACCTACTTCATCGTGGCCCACATCCACTATGTGCTGTTCGGCGGCTCGCTGATGACGATCTATGCGGGCGTGTACTACTGGTTCCCGAAGATGACCGGGCGAATGTTCGACGAGCGCCTCGGCAAATGGCACTTCTGGACGACGTTCGTGTTCTTCAACCTGACGTTCGGCCCGATGCACGTCCTCGGCCTGCAGGGCATGCCCCGGCGGGTGGCGACCTACGCTGCCAAGTTCGCTGACCTGAACCTGTTCATCTCGATCGCCAGCTTTGCGCTGGGCTTGAGCACGCTGATCTTCGTCTACAACATCGTCACGAGCTGGCGCGGCGGACCGCGCAGCGTGGCCAACCCGTGGCGGGGCATGACGCTCGAGTGGCAGGTGCCCTCGCCTCCGCCGATCTTCAACTTCGACCGCGTGCCCACCGTGGTTGGCGGCCCCTACGAGTACGGAGTGCCCGGCGCCGTGCATGGCATCTTCGGGCCGGCCCCGGCCACGGTGGGGGCGGGTTCGAGCATGGCTCGGGCGCCGAGTCAATGAGCGGGAGGTGGAGGCCGTGAGGGAGGTTCTGGTGGTGGCCAATCGAACGCTCGGCGGTGCGAAGCTGCTCGAGGCGGTACGCGAGCGCGCCGCACTCGGGGACGTGCGCTTCCGCCTGGTCGTACCCCAGAGCAAGCCCACAGCGGGCCTCGTGATCTACGACGAAGCCGTCCGCGAATCGGCTCAGGTTCGCGTCGACCTCGCCCTCTCGACGGTGACGGGAGAGGGCATAGAAGCCTCGGGGGAAGTCGGCGACGGCGACCCGTTCCTCGCGACCATGGACGCGATCGCCCTGCGCCGGCTCGATGAGGTGATCCTCTCGACCTACCCGGCCCAGCACTCTGGCTGGTTGCGACGAGACCTGATCGAGCGCATCGAAAACGCCTCCGGACTTCCCGTCGAGCACATCGTCACCGATCTCGACGAGGAGGGCCTGCCGTTCCACGTGACGCTCGTGATCGCGAGCAAAACCTCAAGTGGCGAGGATCTGCTCGAGCACCTCAGGAACAAGGCCGCGCGCGGTGGAAGGCACCTTTTCATTGCGGTCGTCCCCCAGCAGGACGGCTCGGGCACCGCTCCCCGCGAGGCGCGCAGCCGGCTGGCAAAGATGCTCGACCGGCTTCAGGGCGCCGGGCTCCTGAGTTCGGGCATGATCGGTGACCCCGACCCCTACACGGCGACGATGAACGCACTCGAGCTGTTCAGGGTCGATGACATCGTCATCTCAACGTTGCCCGGTGAGCGCTCCGGCTGGCTGCGCTCGGACCTGATCGAGCGCGTGCGTCACGCCACCTCAGCGCAGGTCGAGCACGTGATCGTCGACCTGGAGAACCCCATGACCGCGGCGCCGGCCGCGTAAAGGGGACGGCATGGAGGCAGCCAGCATCGCCCACGTGGCCGGTCACGACGACCACGAGCACCACGGGCCGCCGCCCGCCAACCGCAGCTCGAGGGTCGAAGCGCCGCTGCTCGGGATGGCGCTTTTCATCATCTCCGAGGTGATGATCTTTGGGGCGTTCTTCACGGCGTACTTCTTCATCCGCATCGCCCAGGGAGAGCAGTGGCCCGCCCCCGGGACACACATTCCCGAGCTTGTCGCGGGTATCAACACGCTGATCCTGGTGTCCTCCTCGTTCACGCTGCACTGGGCGGAGACGTCAATCAAGCGGGGCAACCGCTTCGGGCTGAAGGCCGGGATGCTGCTCACGTTCGCGCTCGGCTGCACCTTCCTGTTCATCCAGATCAACGAGTACGCCAACATCGGCTTCGCCCCGCAGGACGCCGCTCAGCAGACGATCTTCTACTCGCTCACCGGCCTGCACGGCGCGCACGTCTTCATCGGCCTGTGCATCCTGCTGAGCGTGACGATCCGCTCCTTCCGCGGGCACTACAGCCCCGACTCCCACCGCGGGGTCGACGTACCTGGCATCTACTGGCATTTCGTCGACATCATGTGGATCATCGTCTACACGGCCGTCTACATCCTGTAGCCATTCCCAGATGCGCCCGATGCCGCCGAGCCGCTCAGCGTAGGGTCCTCTTGTGCTGAATCCACTGCGATCGGAGGGCGAGGCCTTCCGCCTGCTTCTCTACACGATCGTCGTGATGGCGGTGATCATCGCGCTGATCGTCATCCTCCGCGCGCTGCTCTGAGCCAGGCGCCTACTTGACGGTCAGCGTCCCGAACATCCCGGCCGCACGGTGCCCGGGAGCCTCGCAGAAGTATGTGTAGGTGCCCGGCTTCAGCGTGACGGTCACCGTCGCAGTGCCCTTGGACACGAAGCTACTGGCGCCCAGCGTCGAGCCGGTGGCGCTCGCGCCGCCGGACCCCGGTTCGATCGCGATGTTGTGCGAGACGCCCGACATGTTGGGCATTTCGAGGGTGACGGGCCCGGGCGTGGCGGTGGCCTTGGTGGACACGTATGCGAGCTGGCCGGTCGGGTTCGCTTCAATCGACAGTTTGCCCGCCTTCTCCACGGCCGGCTTGCCGGCGCCGGGCGCCGCCACGGCGGCGGCGAGCAGTCCCGTGTCCTGTCCCGGGCGGTCCACCGACTGGGCGACGTAGGCTGCGATATCGCTGGCCGTGGCGCCGCTGGCGAGGTTTTTGGGCATCGCGCCGATGGGATTGGGGACCTGGATCTGACCTTCCACGATGCCGCGGACGGCGTGGCGCTCCTCCCCTTCGGCAAGGCCCGTGCGGAAGGCTTCGTCGAGGTTGGGGCCGACGACGCCCTTCGTGCCGGCACGCGCCAGCGTGTGGCAGGAGCCGCATTTGGCGACGAACTCCTGCTTGCCCAGAATCAGGTTGGCGTTGTCGTTGCCCTTGACCCCGCCGCAGCCGGCGGCGATGAGTGTGAGGACGGCGAGCAGGCCGCCGGCCGAAGCGCGCCGGCGGAGATTGCGGCCGCGTGCGCGGGACCGGTCGCCGGAGGATGTGCGGGCGGGCATGAGGGCCATGAGCGGGCGGAACACTATCTGAGAGGCCGGGTACCTCGACGGGCGCTCGCCGCCGGCCATGGTTGTGCTCACGGCTTTCCCAGACCGTCCAATTCTCCCTGCGCCGCCGCGATCACGCCGCGGGCGACGCCGTCCCAGGACCAGCGTTCGCGGACCGTGGAAACAAGGCCCGCCCGGGTCTGTGCCCGCAACGCCTCATCGGCCTCCAGCCAGCTCACCAGGCGCGAGGCGAGGGCGGCGACGGCACCGTCGTCGATCGGGAACGACAGCCACGCCGCGGCCTGCTCGGGCACTCCCCGGGCGAGAGCGTCGCTGACGTCGGCAAGCCCCGAGTGGGCAGCGCTGACGGGAAGTGCGCCGCAGGCGGCAGCCTCGACTGCAACCATGCCGAAGGACTCCGGGAACGTGCTCGGCATCACGAGCGCCTCGCACGCCGGCAACAGCTCAGCCAGCTCCTCGTGGTCGAGGCGACCGGTGAACAGAACCCGCTCGCCCAGGCTGTGCGCGGCCTGCACGTAGCGTTCGCGCGCGGGTCCCCCGAGCGACTCCAGGAACGCGAGCAGATGACGAAGTGGCTGCGCGCCTGTGGCGCCGTCCTCGAGCGTCCTGCCCGCGCGCGCGATCTCGCTCGCCTGATCGATGTCGCCCGCGCCGAGCGCCGCGCAGAGTCGCTCTGCGCCCTCCCGGTAGGCACCGAAGCCGACAACGACTAGGCGGGCGTCTCCCACGCGCTCGAGCACGAGCGGCCACGCCGCAATCAGCAGGTCGATGCCCTTGCTCACGATCAACTTGCCCACGAATGCGACCAGCCGGTCGCGGCCGGGCTGAATGCGCGCCAGCGCCTCCGCCGCCGCGTGCTCATCGCGGGCGAACGCGCTGACGGCACCGCTGCGTACATCACTCGAGCGCAGGCGTTCCACGAGCGCGCCAATGCCCGCACCGGCCGACACCGCATCGCGGGGTGCGAAGCGCGCGATGTCAACGCCTGGCGGGCCGAGGCGCGTGCGCTCGACGAGGCCCTCCTGTGTGATTGCCTGCCACAGACTCGCGGCCGTGTGATGGGATCCGACGAGCACGCCGCGCGCGCCGGCCAACCCCTCCGCGGCGGGAGCAAGAAAGCGCTCGGGCTGGGGCTTGACCGTGTACTCAAGCGCGCTTCCGTGGATCTTCACTGCATAGGGCACCCGCCCATCGAGCGCGCGGGCGAGGATCACGGGACCCATCACCAGGTGGTTGGCCAGCGCCGCTTCGGGACGCACGCGCACGTGCAGCTCCCGCACCGCAGCGACGTTGGCGGCGATGTACCGAGCGATCTCCTCATCGCTGCACTCCGCGAACGTCCGCGCCCGGATGCCCTCATAGCGGTCCGCCACATACACCGGCAAGAGCCCCCCGATGTCGGGCCTGTAGACGACGCAGCGACCAGAGCCCGCGGGGAGCTCGCGGCCCAGGTCACGGATGCGGAGCGTCCCATCGTCCCAGTCGCCGACCGCCGCGACGAACCCGTGCACCTGCGGATGACGATCCTGGCTCAGCAGATGCACCTCGTGGCCGTGCCTCACGAGCGCCTCGGCCAGACGCGCGTTGTACACGTTCGAGCCCGTCCCGCTCAGCAGGTAGCCGTGAAAGATAAGGACGCGCACCGACCGCCAGCCTATCTCTGCGCGCCGCGTGGCGGCCAGCCTCTCAGGTACAGTTTCGGGCGTGAGCACGAGCCAGCGCTACCGCCTGCGCAGCGCCGCCAGCGGGCGGGAGCTCGTAATCGAGGCCGAGCCGGGAGAGATCTACCTGGACCGCGAGTCGGGCGATCAGATGGAGGTCGTCGGCAAGATACTGCCGCTGGCCCCGTCGTCCTCGCGGCTGCCCTGGGCGGTCGAGAACCTGCGCTTCTGCCCCCACTGCGGTCAGCTCGCGCAAAAGGACCTGAACGACTGCCCCACGTGCGGCAGGCGCATGGGACCGCTCACGCCCGCGCCGAGAACCGGCTGAGTGCGTTCTTCCCGGCTACGCCCCGGATCCCTGACGCCGCGGACCATCGCGGTCCTGTGCGCCGCGCTGCTCGCCGGCGCGCTGCTCGGCGGCTGCGGCGGTGGCAACACGGCCGCCGACGTGGTACCGAAGACCACGCCCAACATCATCCCGCCGACCGACACGTCCGCCGAAAAGGCGGCCGCAGCGAAAGTCTCCACGTCGTCGACCGCAGCGAAAGGAACGACGAACGCGACCGGCGAAACCGGCTCGGAATCATCCGAAGCGTCCGCCGGCGGATCCAGCGAAGAAGCCTCGAGCGAAAAATCAAGCGCAACCGGAGGCGCAGCCGGCGGCACCTCAGCGGAAAAAGAAAAAGAAAAAGCCGCGTCCACCGAAAGCAAAGCCGGGAGCGAAGTAAGCGCCTCCGGCGGCGCGAACGCCCCCTAAGCCAACTAGCCCGAGCGGAAGGCTCCGCCCGTAATGCAGTTTCCGCCTAGGGCGCCGCTGGGCAAGCCGGGCAAGGACGCAGCAAGCGAAGTGTGCTTCTGCACACGAGCGCCGCGAGGACGCCGCCCGGCGCCGCTCAGCGGCGTCCTAGGGGGTGGAGACGAGGGTGGCGCTGTAGGTCAGGCGAGCAGTCTGGTAGAGGCAGTAGTACTGCACGTTCGTCGCGATCTGCGTCTGCGTCGTCTGCGTGCTCGTGCTCGTGCATTGGCCCTTGGGGCGGCTTGCCCGCCAGGAGGTGTCCTTACCGAAGCCCAGCGCGAGCGCCGGCGCCCAGGATGGGACTGTGAGCGCCACGACATCGCCCTTTTTGACCGCGATCGTGGTGGCGAGCGGGAACTGTGCCGTTTTGCCGAAGTAGGGCTGCAGCTTCACGAGCGGGCTCTGTGCGATCAGCTTGTATGTGAGGTTGGGCGACGGCTGAGGGCGGAGCACCGCGATGCCCGCTTCTGAGACGCCCCCCTCGTTGCTGTTGAAGAACTTGATCTGCGTGGCGTTGGGCTTGCCGAGCATGATCGTCCAGGCGACGATCGAGCCGTTGCGGGGCACCGCCAGCGGGTTGTGGACCGTGGCGACCTTCACCTGGAAGCCGGTGGTGCGGCTGACGGCCAGGCAGGGGCTACCGGGGCAGCTGGCCACCGTTTCGGGGCTCGTGGGCGGTATCACGCCCACTTCGCTGAGCGTCGCTGGCGCGCCTGCGGGCAGCAGGAGCGCGAGCAGCAAGCTCGCGAGGAACGCCATGGATATCCGTTTCATCTTTGCCATTCAACACGACTTCGGGGTCTAGGTAGCGGTTTGACTACTTCGCTATTCGCGCGCGAGCTCCTGCGCCGCCGCCGCAATCTCCTGCGGATCCCCCTGCGTCGGTATCCAGGGCAGCTTCAGGGGATCGCCCTCGTAGCGCGGAATCACATGGACATGAAAGTGGAAGACCGTCTGCCAGGCCGCCCCACCGCAGGAGTTCAGGAGGTTCACGCCGTCGGCGTCCAGGCGCTGCTTGGCCCGTACTGCGAGCCGCTGGGCGGCGAGCGCGACCGCCCGCAGATCCTCTGAGCCGACGCTCAGCAGATCGGTCGCGTGCTTGCGCGGAATCACCAGCGCGTGCCCGCGCGTCGCGGGGGCGATGTCCATGAACGAGACGGTGAGCTCGTCTTCGGAGATGATCGTCGCGGGAAGCTCGCCCGCGACGATCTTGCAGAAGATGCAGTCGGGGTCGGCGTTTAGATCGGGCATCGCCTAGAAGCCTATTGCGCTCGATCGAGGGGGCGCGCGCGAACGTAGTCCCACGCCTGCGCGCGCGTGACGATGTCCCCCGCGTACTGAGCCTCGGCGAGCTCCGCGAGCAGCTGCCCGATCAGCGGCCCTGGGGACACCCCGAGATCCGCGGCCAGCTCGTCGCCGCGCAGCAGCGGCTGGGCGGGCCCGTCGGCGCGCCAGCGCAGTGCATCGGCGAGCAGGCCACGAGCAACACCCAGGTGCGCGTCGATCGACTCCTCAGCGCGATCGCCTCGCGTCGCCAGTCGATCGGCGACCGACAGAAGCGTCACATCGACCTCCACGGGGGAACAGGCACGCAGATAGCCGAACACGGTCCGGCGTGACAGCGGCTGGGGCTCGTGGACGAGAAAGCCCAGCCGCAGGTGGTTGCGGACCAGCGCGGCGACATGGCTGCGAAGACGGACGCTCGTGTGCAGGCGCTCGAGCACCGCACTCGCCAGCGCCGCGCCGCGAACGTCGTGACCGATGAACGTCACGCGCCCGTCCGCGGGGCGGATCTGGCGCGTGAGCGGCTTCGCGGCATCGTGTAGCAACGCCCCCCAGCGCAGCGCATCAGCGCGCGTCAGCTGGTCCGCGAGCGGCTCCGCGAGCAGCCGCTCGAGCTCGGGTTCGTGCTCGCCCAGCAGCGATCCGCGCAAGGAGACGCCGGCGGGCGTAGCTGCGGTCAGTGCGATCGTCTGTTCGAGAACCTCCAGCGTGTGGCCATGCACGTCCCTGTGGTGGAAGCGGTTCTGCTCCACCCCCCGCAGCTCCTCGAGCTCGGGCAGAACCACGGCCGTGGCCCCGAGCTCGCTCATCATCTGAAGCCCCTCCGGCGCCCTCTCTGAAGCGATGATCCGGCGCAGCTCTCCGAACACGCGCTCGGCCGATATCTCGCTGAGCCGGTGGGCCTGCGCACGGGCGCCCGCCAGCGTCTCGGCGTCCGCCTGGAGACCCAGCTCGACCGCAACGCGCACCAGGCGCAGGACACGCAACGGATCGTCGACGAACGCCCCCGGGCCGGCCATGCGCAGACGGCGCTCCGCAAGATCCGCCAACCCACCGAGCGGATCGATCGGCGCCCCTCCCCCGATCGGCTCGGCGATAGCGTTGACCGTGAAGTCGCGCAGCGCCAGGTCGGCCTCCAACGAGCCACCGCGCAGAGGCTCGACGTCGAGCTGCCAGGAGGAGTCGCGGGCCACGACCCTCCATGCACCAAAGTCCTCCGACAGCGAAAAGCATGTCGCGCGCCCCGCAGCGCCGGCAACGGCGTGGGCCGCCTCGCCGGGGTCGCCCTCGACCACGACGTCGAGATCCCGGGTGGGACGACCGAGCTCGCGGTCTCTCACGGCGCCACCCACCAACCATGCGCGCTCGTTCGCGAGCGCTGTGCGAGCTGCCTGGAGGCCCCCGTTCATGCGGTGGTCGCGTCCACGGGCCGCGCGCGCGTCTGCGGCCCGGTCGCCGCGACCCGATCGCTGTCCCCGTCGATCCGCGCGCCGCCGCGGTGGTAGACCCTCGGCACCCGCGGTGTCAGGCCACAGGTCACCTCGTAGTTGATCGTGTCCAGGCGACGCGCGAGATCCTCGGCGGTGACCCGCTCAGCGCCCTGAGTGCCGATCAGGATCGCGCGCTCGCCACGCAGCCGGCCCGCGCCGGAGTCCGTGCCGAGATCAACGGTGATGTTGTCCATGCTCACCGTCCCGACCAGCTGATGACGCCGGCCGCCGATCAGGATCTCGGCGTTATTCGACAGCCCGCGTCGCCAGCCGTCGCCGTATCCGATCGGCAGCACCCCCAGGTGGGTGTCTTGCGCGGCGGTGAAGCGCCGGCCGTATCCGGCGCTCTCCCCGGCCCGGCAGGCCTTGACCTCCGCGACGTAGGAGCTCAGCTCGAGTGCCGGCTCAAGGGCCCGGTGGAGCGGATCCTCGCCGAAGGGATCCATGCCGTACACGGCGATCCCGCAGCGCACCATGTCGAAGTGCGCCGCAGGGTCTCGCAGCATCGCCGCACTGTTCGACGCGTGCAGCAGCAGCTCCGGCTGCTCGGCCTTGAGTGCCTGCGCCCAGGCGATGAACGTGGCGAGCTGGCGCTCGAAGAAGCCGTCATCGTTGAGATCGTCGGCGGTCGCGAAGTGCGTCATCGCTCCCACGAGCTCGACCCCAGGGGTCTCCCGCGCCGCCTGCGCCACGCGCGAGGCCTCCGCGGGATCGCGCGTGCCGAGCCGTCCCATGCCGGAGTCGAGCTTCACGTGCACCCTTCCGCCGCCAGCGGCCGCGATCGCCTGCACGTGCTCCTCGTGCCACACCACCACGTCGGCGTCCGCCGCGAGCGCCTCCGTCAGTTCGGCGGGGCTGAGCGCTCCCATCACCAGCACGCGCGCGTCGCGCACGCCCCCCTCGCGCAGATCGCGCGCCTCCTGCGCGCCCGCCACCGCCAGCCAACTCGCACCCCCGGCGAGCGACGCCTGGGCGCTCTGCAGCGCACCGTGGCCGTAGCCGTCGGCCTTCACCACCGCGCAGAGCGCGACGCCCTCGCGCAGCTCCGAGCGCAGGCGCACACAATTGCGTTCGATCGCGGACACATCGATGCTCGCCGTCGCGCGCACGCCGCTCACGTCCGCACCCCCCCGGCGACGCCCTGCGCGTCCGTGTGAGCCGCATCGCCCGACAGGCCTCCGCGGCTGCCATTCACCACCGCGCGTGCCGCCGGCAGCGCGGAGATCACGTCGGAGGCGACGACACCCTCGGCGGCGCCCTGACGGCGCGCGGCCTCCCTGCCTGCCGCGGCGTGCAGCCATACACCCGCCGCAGCAGCGCTGAAGGCGTCAAGGCCCGCCGCGAGGAGCGCCGCGAGCACGCCCGTCAGCACGTCCCCGGTCCCGGCTGTCGCAAGGGCGGGCGTGGCTCCCGGGCTGACCGCCACGCGACCGCGCGGCTCGGCGATCAGCGTGTCGTCGCCCTTCAGGACGACCACCGCGCCCGCCAGCTCGGCCGCCACGCGCACGTGGCGCAAGCGCTCACGCTCGATCTCTGCGCTGTCCAGCTCCAACAGCCGGCCCAGCTCGCCGGCGTGGGGCGTGAGCACCGTCGGCGCGTTTCTGCCCTCGAGCTCTGCCAGGCGTCCGGCATGCGCGTTCAGCCCGTCGGCGTCCAGCACCAGGGCGACCGTCGCCTGCCGCGCGAGCGCGCGCGCGAAAGCGAACGCGCCGTCGCTGCGACCGAGCCCCGGCCCGAGCGCCAGCGCCCCACCGCGCCGGGCCTCCGCAAGCACCTCGGCCACTCCCTCTTCAGCCAGTCCACCGTCGTCGTCGGGCAGACCGCGGGTCATCATCTCCACAGGACCCGCGCCGGCGATGATCGCCTGCAGCGAGGCCGGCACGCACGCCGTCACGTATCCCGCGCCCGCACGCATGCTCGCGTGAGCGCACATCTGCGGCGCGCCCGTGAGCCCGCGAGAGCCGCCCACCACGAGCACGTGCCCGCTCGTGAACTTCGTCGAGGAGGCACCCCGGCGCGGGAGCAGCCGGAGTACCGACGGATCCATCAACCCGATCTCCGCCGCGACAGGGGCGCCACGCGGGATGCCGATGTCGATCGTCTCAACGACCCCGGCATGCCCCTTGCCGGGATGAATCCACAGGCCCGGCTTGGAGGAATGGAAGCTGACCGTAACCGTCGCGTTGACGGCGCGACCGCTGACCACGCCCGTGGAGACGTCCACGCCGCTCGGCACATCCACGCTCACGACCGGCGCACCGGAGTCGTTGATGCGCTCGATCGCCCCCACCATCTCCCCGCGCGGCTCGCCCTGGAAGCCCGTGCCCAGCAACGCATCGACGACCACGGCCGCGCGCTCGAACGGCCCGGCACCGTTCCGAGCCAGCCCCGGCTTCTGATCGGCCGCGAGCTGCAGTGGCGGATCGCCGCTCAGCCTGTTAAGGCTGTGGAGCGCATCGCCCGAGAGCTCTCCGAGCGGCGCGACGCACAGCACCGCCACCTCGCGACCCGCCTCGCGCAGCAGCCGCGCCGCGACCAGCCCGTCACCCCCGTTGTTGCCCTTCCCGCAGACCACCGCGACCTCGCCGTCGGGCGAGATGCGCTCGACCGTCCGCGCGACGCCGGCACCCGCGCGCTCCATCAGCTCGAGTGAGGGGACCTCCCGCTCCTCGATCGCCCAGCGATCCACGGCCCGCATCATCTCGGCGTCGGGCAGGGGCGTCAGCCAGTCGGGAAGGACTTCCACGAACAGCGATCCTAGACCGGACCGCCCTACTCGACGGTGACGGTCTTCGCCAGGTTGCGGGGCTGGTCCACGTTCAAGCCGCGTCGCCGCGCTATCTCGTAGGCGAGCATCTGCAGCGGGATGACCGCCAGTATCGGCTGCAGCATCCAATCCACCGCTGGCAGCGTGATGACGGCGTCGGCGTGCTCGGCGATCGTCTGGTTGCCCTCGGTCGCGATCGCGATCACGCGCGCCCCTCGCGCACGCACCTCCTGCATGTTCGACTCGAGCTTCTCGAGCACCGGTGAATCCGTCGCCACGCAGACGACCGGCGTGGAGTCATCGAGCAGCGCGATCGGGCCGTGCTTCATCTCCCCCGCGGCATACGCGTCGGTCGCGATGTAGGAGATCTCCTTCAGCTTCAGCGCCCCCTCGAGCGCCACCGGCAGCCCGACATGGCGGCCGATGTACAGGAAGAACTCGCTCTGCCAGCAGGTCTCGGCGATACGGCTCACCTGCTCGCCGGCTCCGGCCAGCACTTCATCGATGCGGTGCGGCAGGCGCTTGATCTCGCCCACCAGCTCGGCGAGACGGGCGGGCTCGAGCGTGCCTCGCAGCTCAGCCAGGCGCAGCCCGAGGAGATAGGTGGCGGCGACCTGGCAGAGGAAGGTCTTGGTCGCCGCGACGCCGATCTCCAGTCCCGCGCGCGTGTACAGCACGCCGTCAGCGTCCCGCGTGGCCTGCGAGCCCATCACGTTTGTGATCGCCAGCACCTTCGCCCCCCGATCGCGGGCCAGGCGCATGGCTGCGAGCGTGTCTGCGGTCTCGCCGGACTGCGATATGCCGATCACGAGATCGCCGGGGCCCACGACCGGGTTGCGATAGCGGTACTCGGAGGCGATGTCCATTTCAACAGGCAGCCGTGCCCACTCCTCGATCGCGTAGCGACCGATCAGACCGGCGTGGTAGGAGGTGCCGCAGGCGACGACGACAACCCGCCTGACGTCCTCGAGGATCGACTCATCCAGCGCACCGGCCTCGTCCAGATCGACTCCCGAGCCGCGGGCGGTGCGGTCGGCGATGGTGTCGGCGACGGCGTCTGCCTGTTCATTGATCTCCTTGAGCATGAACGTCTCATACCCCCCCTTCTCCGCGGTCTCCTCATCCCAGTCGACCGTCTCCACTGCCCGTTCGATCACCTGGCCCTCGGGCGTCATGATCGTGACGCCCTCGGGTCTCAGCACCACGATCTCGCCGTTCTCCACGTACTGCACCCGCCTCGTCTCTGCGAGGAAGGCCGGTACGGCCGAGGCCACGAACTGCTCGCCCTCACCGCGGCCCACGACCAGCGGACACTCCTTGCGGGCTCCGACGAGCACCTCGGGCTCCTCAAGGCTCATGACCACGAACGCATAGTGACCCTCGAGCTCCGCGTATGCCGCACGCACGGCGTCGGTCAGATCGCCGGCATAGTGCTCTGCGATCAGATGCGCAATGACCTCGGCATCCGTCTCGGACGTGAACACGTTGCCCGCAGCAATCAGCCGTTGCTTCAGCGCCATGTAGTTCTCGACGATCCCGTTCACCACGACGTGCACCCGGTCTGCGCTGTCGTAGTGCGGATGGGCGTTCTCCTCGCTCACGCGCCCGTGCGTGGCCCAGCGAGTATGGCCGATGCCGATCGTGGCCGGTGGAGCCGCGACCGCGACCGCGCCGGCTCCGCCGGCTTCGCCGTCGAGCTTGGCGCGCAGCGCGTCCAGGTTGCCCACGGCGCGCACCGCGTCGATCCGCTCCCCGCTGATTACCGAGATGCCGGCGGAGTCATAGCCGCGGTACTCGAGCTTTGAGAGGCCCGCGAGCAGCAGCTCGCGAACGGGGCGCCTACCGACATAGCCAACGATGCCGCACATCGCATCGAAGATACCAGCGGCCTCTCAGAATCCCTGCAAAATACAGGCCCTTGGACGGATGGTCAGCTGAGCTCGCTGCTGACGAGCGCAACCAGCCGGGCGCACACGTCCTCGGCCTCCTGCTCGGTCGGCGCCTCGACCATCACCCTCACGAGCGGCTCCGTGCCGCTGGGGCGCACAAGCACTCGCCCGCGCCCCGCCAACGCCTGATCCTCGGCCAGCACGGCGTCCTTGACGGTGCGCGCACTCTCAAGCGCGTCGCGGTCGCGCACGCGTACATTCACCAGCCGCTGAGGCAGCTTCTCCATGGCGTCGCGCTCGCTCAGGTCTCTTCCGCCCAACGCCTCCAGCGTGAGCAGCGCGCCGCCGATGCCATCTCCGGTCTGGTTGAAGCCCATGTCGATGATGTGCCCGGACTGCTCCCCGCCGAGCGCCCAGCCGCGTGCGCGCAGCTCCTCCAGCACGTAGCGGTCGCCGACCTGCGTCGTTGCGACGGCCACACCCGCGAGCTCCATGGCGGAATGGAACCCATAGTTGGTCATCACCGTGACTGCGACGCCGCCGCCGATCAGGCGCCCTGAATCCCTGAGGTGAAGCGCCGCCAACGCCATCAGCTCATCGCCGTCGACCACCGTCCCCGAGCGATCGACAGCCAGCACGCGGTCCCCGTCGCCGTCGAACGCGAAGCCGATCGCGTGAGCGCCCTCGACGACCCGCTGCCCGAGCGCCTGAACATGCGTGGAACCGCAGCCCTCGTTGATGTTGCGCCCGTCGGGCTCATCGGCGGTGACCGTCACCTGCGCGCCGAGGCGCCGGAAGATCTCCGGCGCCACGTGGTAGGTGGCACCATTGGCACAGTCCAGCAGCACGTCCAGCCCGTGCAGGTCCAGCTCGGCGAAGCGCGTGTGAAGTTCGCGCAGATAGTCCTCGGGCGCTCCCCTCAGCTCGCGCACGCGGCCGATCATGGGTGGCGAGCCCTCAGCGGAGGCGCCGCCCGACTCGCCGTGGCGCTCGAGCTCCCGCTCGATCTGAAGCTCCGCCTCGTCGCTGAGCTTGTATCCGTCGCTTGCAAAGAACTTGATGCCGTTGTCCTGATAGGAATTGTGCGACGCCGACAAAACGACCGCGAGGTCGAAGCCGTATCGCTTCAGTAGCAATGGGGCCGCCGGGGTCGGCAGCACGCCGCCCAGCAGCGCGTCACCGCCGGCCGAGCTCACGCCAGCCGCGACCGCGGCCTGCAGCATCTCGCCGGACTCACGCGTGTCGCGGACGACCAGCACCTGAGGGCGCTCGGCTCCGCCCTTGAGCGTGGCAGCCCGGCCGAGCGCGAGCGCCAGCTCGGCGGTGAGGAACTCCCCGGCGACGCCGCGAACGCCGTCGGTCCCGAACAGCTTGCGGGCCATGCTCTCCCTTTGGACTGCGCGTCCTAGCGCTTTGAGAACTGCGGACGCTTGCGCGCCTTCTTCAGACCGGCCTTCTTGCGCTCCTTGGCGCGCGAGTCACGCGTGAGAAAACCTCTGCGCTTGAGCTCCCCGCGCAGGTTCGGGTCGGCCTCGAGCAGCGCGCGCGAGACCCCGTGACGGAGCGCCCCGGCCTGAGCGGAGATGCCGCCTCCGTGCAGGCGAGCGACGACATCCATCCGCTCCTCATAGCCGACGGTCTCAAGCGGCTGGCGGATGTTGCGCTGGAGCGTCACCCGCGGAAAGTGCTCCTCGAGGGTGCGCCCGTTGACGAGATACGTGCCGCTGCCCGGCCGCAGGGTGACCCGGGCGATCGCCGTCTTGCGCTTGCCCGTGGCGCGATAGCGCGCACCCGCAGCGAGGTCGATCGCAGCCGTCGCGATCGGTTCGACGAGCGTCTCCTGCTCCTCATCCTCACTCTTCTCGCCCTGATCGCTGTCCTCGTCATCGATTGCGTAGGGATCCTCATACGCCTGGCCTCTTCCGAGCGGATCGACGCCCTCGGGGACGATGTCCACCTCCAGGTGCGCCCCCGGTACCGACGGCTTCGCGGGTGCAGCCTGCTCCTCCTCCGGCTCATCCGCGGCTGCCGCCGCAGGCTCCTGCTCGGCCGCGGGCTCCTCTGTGCTGTCCGCTGCAGCGTCCGCTGCGACTGCGGGCTCGGCCTGCTCTGGCTGCGCGGATGCGGCGGGCTCCTCGCCCGTCTCGCTCATCGCGGCGGTGGTCTGCTCGAGCGTGTCTGTTGACTCTTCAAGCGCGTCGGTCGTCCGTTCGAGCTTGTCGGTGGACGCCTCGAGCGCGTCGGTCGTCTCCTCAAGCGCGTCGGTGGACTCGTCGATGCTCGCGGCGCTCTCGGGAGTCTCCTCCTGCGCGTCGGGGGTCTCCTCGTCGGCCATCATGCCTCGATCTCCAAAGGTTGGGGTTTCTGCGCCACGTGCGGATGATCAGGCCCGGCGTAGATCTTGAGCTTCGTGATCTGTTTTCGCGCCAGCCGGTTGCGCGGCATCATCCCCTTCACGGCCAGTCTGATGATCTCCTCCGGCCGCCGTGCCTGCATCTCCTCGAAGGTCCGTGAGCGTAACCCACCGGGGTAGCCCGAATGGCGGTAATAGCGCTTGTCCTTGCGCTTGTTCCCGGTCACGTGGATCTTCTCGGCGTTCACGACCACGACGAAGTCGCCCGTGTCGATGTGCGGCGTGTACTCGGGCTTGCGCTTGCCTCTCAGCACGTCGGCGATCTGCGTCGCCATCCGCCCGAGCGTCTTGCCGTTCGCGTCGACGACGAGCCAATTGCGCTCGCGGTCGGTCGGCTTCGCTACGTAGGTTCTAGTCGAGGGGGCCATCACGTAAAAAAGGCCACGCGATAGCGCGCGGCGCGTGCAACATCATAGGCGATGTCGCCTCCCATCGCGGAGACCGCAGCCCGAAAATGGCTCTGACGCAGGCCCAGGTCGACAGATCGTCGTTCCTGGCAAGGACGCAGCGAGCGTGGCGTGCTGTGCACGCGAGCGACCGAGGACGCCGTCAGGGACGGCGAGACTAGACCTGGCGGGTTACTCCCACTCGATTGTGCCTGGCGGCTTTGACGTTATGTCCAGGACCACGCGGTTGACCTCGCGAAGCTCATTGATCATGCGCGAGGCGATCGTCTCCAGCAGGTCGTAAGGCAACCTCGCCCAATCCGCGGTCATCGCGTCGTCGCTGGTGACGGCGCGGATTACCACCACGTAGCCGTAGGTGCGCTCGTCCCCCTGCACGCCGACCGTGCGCACGTCGGGCAGCACGCAGAAGGACTGCCACAGATCGCGGTAGAGCCCCGCGCTGCGGATCTCCTCCTGAAGGATGTGGTCCGCCTCGCGCAGCACATCCAAGCGCTCCTTCGTCGCCTCTCCGCCAACGATCCTGATTGCGAGTCCCGGCCCGGGAAATGGCTGCCTCCATACCAGCCGCTCGGGCAGGCCCAGCTCGGCGCCCACCGCGCGCACCTCGTCCTTGAACAGGGCTCTGAGCGGCTCCACGAGCTCGAATTGCAGATCGTCCGGCAGGCCGCCCACGTTGTGGTGAGACTTGATCGTCGCCGCACCCGTTCCCCCACCGGACTCGATCACGTCGGAATAGAGCGTGCCCTGCACCAGGAAGCGCGCGCCCTCGCCGCCATCCGCGTTCGCAAGCTTCGCCGCCTCCTCCTCGAACACCCTGATGAACTCCGCCCCGATCGCCTTGCGCTTGGCCTCGGGCTCGGTCACCCCTCTGAGCCTCTCAAGGAACCGCGTCTCGGCGTCCACGGCCACGAGCGGCACCTTGAACGTGTCGCGAAACGCGCTCACCACCTGCTCGCCCTCGTCCTTGCGCATCAAGCCGTGGTCTACGAACACGCACGTCAGCTGCTCTCCCACCGCGCGGTGCACTAGCAGCGCGGCGACCGAGGAATCCACTCCTCCGGAGAGCCCGCAGATCACGCGGCCGTCGCCGACCTGCGCGCGGATGCGCCGTATCTGGTCCTCGGCGATCGACGCCGCCGTCCACGTCGGCTCGACGCCGCACACCTCGGTCAGGAACCGCGTGAGGATCTCCTGGCCGTAGGGCGTATGGACGACCTCGGGGTGGAACTGAATCCCGTAGATGCCGCGCTGCTGGTTCTCCACGGCAGCCACAGGCGACGCACTCGAGGACGCCAGCGCCGTGAAGCCCGGCGGTGGCTCGAACACCGTGTCTCTGTGGGACATCCAGCAGGTCTGCTCGCGCGGCATGCCCTCGAGCAGCCGGCCGGGATCGGCCACGTGCAGATCGGAGCGACCGAACTCGCCGACCTCAGCCTGCTCGACCCGGCCGCCCAGCTCGTGAACGAGCAGCTGCATGCCGTAGCAGATGCCCATAACCGGGATCCCCAGCTCGAGCAGGCCGCGCTCGAGCGACGGGGCCCCCTGCTCATAGACCGACGCCGGCCCGCCCGAGAGGATGATCCCCCGGGGATTGCGCTTTTCGATCTGCTCGAGCGGCGTGCTGTGGGGCAAGAGCTCCGAGAACACGCCGCAGTCGCGCACCCGCCGGGCGATCAGCTGGCTGTACTGACCGCCATAGTCGAGAACCAGAACCTCGGGAACGCCTCCCGTGTCGGCCGGCGGCTCCTTTACAGCAGCTGCTGGCGCGGCCGGGCTAGTCATTGACGAGGGCAGCAGCCTTCCCGTTGGTGGCGCCCATGCCCACGCCCTGGTCGCGCTGCAGCGCCTTGCCCTCGGTCTGAAGTGCCGGCGCGATCACGACCTCTGCGCGGTTGAACTCCGCGAGGTCCTTGTGCCCACAGGTCGCCATCGATGTGCGCAGCCCGCCGAACAGGTTGAAGGTGCCATCGTTCTCGCGCGCGGGGCCGACGAGGATCTCCTCCAGCGTGCCGTTCTGCGTCGTCGCAACCCGCGCGCCACGAGGAAGCGTCGGATGGAAGGTGGCCATGCCCCAGTGAAAGCCCCGGCCGGGCGCCTCGTATGCGCGCGCCAGCGGCGAGCCGATCATCACCGCGTCGGCCCCCAGCGCGATCGCCTTGGACACGTCGCCGCCGTTGCGCATGCCGCCGTCGGCGATCACCTGGCAGTACTCGCCCGTCTCGAGCATGTGCGTCGAACGAGCATGGGCGACATCGGCGATCGCAGTCGCCTGCGGAACACCTATGCCCAGCACGCCGCGAGTGGTGCAGGCCGCTCCGGGACCCACGCCGACGAGAACTCCCGCGGCCCCGGTCCTCATCAGATGCAGGCCCGTGTGGTAGGAGGCGCAGCCGCCCACCACCACCGGAACGTCGAGCGTCGGTATGAACTCCTTCAGGTTCAGCGGCTCTGAGACCGTCGACACGTGCTCGCCGGAGACAACCGTGCCCTGGATGACGAGCACGTCCAGCCCAGCCTCCAGCGCGATCTCGTGGTAGGCGAGCACTCGCTGGGGCGTAAGCGATGCGGCGACGACGACTTTCTGTTCCTTGATTTCCTGTATCCGCTGGGCGATCAACTCCGGCTTCACGGGCTCGCGATAGATCTCCTGCATCTCTCGCGTCGCCGCCTCCTTGGACAGCTCTGAGATGCGCTCGAGCTGCTCCTCGGCGTCCTCATAGCGAGTGAAGATGCCCTCGAGGTTGAGCACGGCCAAGCCACCGAGGCCACCGATGATGCCGGCCGTGCGGGGAGATGTGGCGCCGTCCATTGCCGCCGCGAGCATCGGCAGCTCGAACTGATACGGCCCGAGCTTCCAGGAGATGTCGATGTCGTCGGGGTCACGTGTGCGCCTCGAGGGCACGATTGCGATGTCGTCGAAGCCGTAGGCCTGACGTGCCTTCTTGCCGCGTCCGATCTCTATTTCCATCGTTGCATCCTCACAGTCGAAGCGGACAAGAAAACCCCGCACCGGGCGGGGCCGAAAAGGGGCCGGTTGAGCACCGGTTGGGCCTCAGAAAAGCGGAAAGCCAAGTGGATCTGAGCATAGCAACGGCCACGCCGGATCGAATCGCTTGGATATGCTCGATTGACCATGAGCGACGGAACGCATACGAGCTATGACCCGCAGGCGGTCGAGGTGAAACGACAGGCGGCCTGGCGCGAGCGCGATGCGTTCAGGACGCCGGCCACGCTGGAGGAGCAGCCGCACCTGTACATCAAGCCCTCGGCGCCATTCACCTCGGGCAACATCCACATCGGCCACGTGCGCAGCTACTCGATCGGCGACGCCTACGCGCGCTTCCACCGCGCGCGGGGCGATGGCGTGCTGTTCGCCTTCGGGTTCGACGCCTTCGGGCTGCCGGCTGAGCTCGGCGCGATCGCCAGCGGCGAGCCGCCGAGCGAGTGGGTCAGCCGTTGTGCCGAGCACATGACCGGCCAGCTCGACCGTCTGGGCTTCTCCTTCGACTGGGAGCGCACATTCCTGAGCTCCGACCCGATCCAGTACCGCTGGTCGCAGTGGCTCTTCTTGACGCTGCTGGAGGCGGGCCTCGTCTACCGCGGGACGGGCACCGTCGACTGGTGCGACACCTGCCAGACGACGCTGGCCACGATCCAGGTCGAGGATGGCCTCTGCTGGCGCTGTCACAACCCCGTCCGGCTGATCCAGCGCCCGCAGTGGAACCTGCGGGTGAGCGCCTATGTCGAGGAGAACGACAGCCGACTGGCGGAGCTTCAGAACTGGGACGAGAACTCGCTGGCGAGCCAGCGCTTCGTGCTCGGCCGTGTGGACGGCGTCGAGGTCGAGCTGTCCGCCCCGCGCGAGACCACGCTGACGGTGTTCACCCCCCACGCCGACGCACTCGAGCTCGCGCGGTTCGTGTTGATCTCGCCCAAGCACCCGGACATCGATTTCTGGGTGCCCGATGCGAGCGTGCGCGATCGCCTGGAGGAGTTGCGCTCGGGGGGCCTCGAGCGCGGTTCGCGCGACGCCGAGGCGATCGCCCTGATCGACACGGGCATGTCCGTGTCGGCACCCTCGGGAGACGGTCTTCTGCCGGTGCTCATATCCCCCGTCGTCGACGGTCGCTTCGGCGAGACCGCCGTGTTGGGCATACCCGAGCACGACCGCACCGATGAGATGATCGCCGAGCGGCTGGCTTCCGGACGGGATGCCGTCGAGCGCCTTGGTCCCGCAACACCCCCGTCGCAGTCGGATTCCGTTATCTCAGGCGCCCGTCCGGCGGTGCGCTACAAGGCCGACGACTTCTCCATCTCGCGGCAGCGCTCGTGGGGTACCCCGATTCCGATCGTCTACTGCGAGCAGTGCGGAACGGTGCCCGTGCCCAAGGAGCAACTGCCTGTGCTGCTGCCGCTCGACATCACCCCCACCGGCACCGGCAACCCGCTGGCCGAGTCAGCGGACTTCGTCGAGACCACCTGCCCGAGCTGCGCCGGGCCGGCTCGCCGGGAGACCGACACGCTCGACTGCCACTTCGACGCGCTGTGGCTGTGGATCCCCGTGTGCGTGCCGGCCGAGGCGCGAGGCGAGACGCTCGAGGAGATCCTCGCCCTGCCCGATCTGCGCTACTGGCTTCCCTGCGAGCGGGTGGTCGCGGGCTCGGACAGCGGCAACTTCGGGTTCGACCAGCGGATCGTGACCAAGGCGCTGCGCGACATCGGACCACTGGCGTTCCTCTCCGACGGTGAGCCGTTCGCCGGCTGCCTGTTCCATGAGATGGTGATCAGCGACGGGCGCAAGATGAGCAAGCACCTGGGCAACGTCGTTGATCCCGACGCGCTGGTCGAGCGTTACGGCGCCGACACCGTGAGGCTGGCGTTACTTTACGCCGCCCGGCCACAGCGATCGCTGAACTGGAGCGATTCAGCCGTGCTGCGCTGCCACAGGTTCCTCACGCAGGTCTGGGATTTCTCCCACCTCAAGCTTGCGCAGGCAAATGCCGATCCAGATCCGGCCACGCCGACAAACGGGTCCGGAGGCGATGGCGAGCCGCTCCGCGACACGACCGAGCACCTCCGGCTGAAACTACGTTCGCAATGGTGCGAGACTGCTGTGGAGAAGATCACCGAGGATATGGAGAACCTGGAGATGCACAGCGCCGTGCGCAACGTCATGCGACTGTTCGACCGGATCAAGGACTTCGACAAGCGCGTGCTCGCGCGGGAGGGGCGGCTGAGCCGAGCCAACCTGGAGGCGGTGATGCACGCGCTGACGCTGCTCGTGCAGACGCTCGGGCCCCTGGCTCCTCACCTCGCCGAGGAGCTGTGGATCGCGTTCGGGCATGACGAGCAGGGCGCGCAAACGCCGTGGCCGGGCGTATCGTCTCAGGTGCCGGCATGAGCACGCAGACCGCACAGAGTCCCGCAACCGGCTCCCGGCAGCGGACGCGCTCGTGCGCGACCGGCCTGGTGTGCCATCGCTGCGATAACCATTACCCACTCGAGTCGACGGTGTTCGCGTGCCCGGACTGCGGCAAGGGCCTTGACGTCGTCTATGACTACGAGCGCGCCGCCAGCCACTTCAAGGATGTCCCCACCGCCGAGCGGCCCCAGAACATCTGGCACTTCGAGGAGCTTCTGCCGATCGTCGATGCCTCCGCGCAGGCCCGGGTCGGGCGCTACGCCGGCTACACGCCACTGATCCACGCCGATCGGCTGGGCGCCGAGCTGGGCCTCAGCAATCTGTATCTGAAGGACGACTCGACCTCGCGCCCCAGCCTCTCCTACAAGGACCGCGTCGTCTCGATGTCCGTCGCGAGGCTGCTCGAGCGCGGCAAGAGCGAGATCGGGTGCGTGTCGACCGGCAACGTCGGCACGGCCGTGGCCTCGCTCGCGGCCAAGGCCGGCGTGGACGCCTACGTCTTCTACCCCAACCGCCTGGAGGACACGAAGGCCCGCGCCTGCATGGCTCTCGGCGCGAAGGTCTGCCAGGTGGAGGGCAACTACGACGAAGCCAATCGCCGCTGCCGCGAGGTCGCCGAAAGCACGGGCATGGACTTCGCGAACATCACGCTGCGACCGTTCTATGCGGAGGGCGCGAAGACCGCAGCGTTTGAGATCGTCGAGCAGCTCGGCTGGCAGTCACCCGATCACATCGTCACCGCGGCCGCCGGCGGCACGCTCTCATCGCGCCTGCACAAGGGCCTCGGCGAGCTGCAGCTGCTGGGGCTCTCAGAGACCGATCGGACGCGCCTTCACATCGCCCAGCCCTCGGGCTGTAACCCGATCGCGAGCGCAATTCTCGCCGAGGAGGCCGAGGTTCACCCGGTGACGCCCGAGACGGCGGCGCATTCGCTTGCCATCGGCGCACCCGGCGATGGCTACCTGGTCGTGGACGCTGTGCGCAAACGTGGAGGCACCGGCGGCTTCGCGACGGACCCCGAGATCTTCGCCGGCATCGACCTGCTCGCAGCGACCGAGGGGATCTTGACCGAGCCGGCCGGCGGCACGACGATCGCGGTGCTCGAGAAGCTCGCCGCCGCCGGGCGCTTCGCACCCGATGACACGGTCGTCGCGATCGTCACGGGCAACGGCCTGAAGACCCTTGACGATCACCCGCAGAAGCCCTGGCCGGACAAGATCGACTGCGAGCTCGACGCGATGCTCGCGGCGCTCGCCGAGCTGAAGAGCGGCGGCACGCTGATGGACACCGCGCGCGAACAGCTCCACGCCTAGCTCGCTCAACCCCGGCGCAGCAGCCGTCCGATGGCCGCCATCATCTCCTCGGTGCGCTCCGCCTGTTGCTCCTTTCCGGCGCCGATCACGCACGCCCGTGCGTGATCGTCGAGCAGCCCCAGCGCCACCTTGTCAAGAGCCGCCTGAATAGCCGAGATCTGCGTGAGCACATCTATGCAGTAACGATCCTCGTCGACCATCTTCGAGACCCCGCGCACCTGACCCTCGATTCTCGCCAGGCGTCGATGGAGCTCGTCCTTGCTCGCCGTATATCCGCGTGTCTCCGCCATCGTTCTTAGGATACCCCCCGGGGGGATTCGAGCGGCGCGAGCTGCTGCTCGCGGCAGCGGAGGACGCGACGGTGGTCCATTGCGACGAAACGGCCGCTTCAGGGGAGTACAGTTGGGCGATGCAGGACGGGACCCCTCCGGAGCATCTTCTCTCGCTGGAGGAGCGCCGGCGCTTGGAGCGCGTCGCGGTGGATGAAGCCGGCGGTGGCGAGTCCGAGGGCTTCGAGCTAGCCGAGCAGGAGCTGATCGAGCATGCCTCTCACGGCGACGAGCACACGCCCTCGCGCATCATTCGCGACGCGGGGCCTCAGGAGGAGCCGGACTCCGCCGTCTACGGCGAAGCCGATGAGGAGCAGCTGCCCGACTGACGTGGCGAGCTTCAAATAGAAAGGCCCCGCCGGAAGCGGGGCCTTTCCTTAGCAGATCGATAAGCCGGAGACTCCTCAGAGGGGCATGCAGTCGGGAGCGGGGCCTGCCCGAAAGCGGAGGCCCAATGTTAAACGCCCTGTCTGACTTCATCATTTTCTGCCGCGTGGAGCGCCGTCTCTCAGAGCTCACGTGCA
>Ga0302178_10000427_pt1 | contig 38688 bp, 31 predicted proteins | sample I_Palsa_E1_3_FD_198790 | JGI IMG/M metagenome (GOLD analysis project Ga0302178, IMG submission 198790) | Peat permafrost microbial communities from Stordalen Mire near Abisko, Sweden - I_Palsa_E1_3 | ecosystem: Environmental > Terrestrial > Soil > Palsa > Peat permafrost | place: Sweden... | reverse complement strand
AGCGCTCGTCTTCACTCAACAACAGTTCGGCCTTCGGTCGTCCCATGGGCATGCTGGTATCTCCCGTTCCGCTGATACCAGCATGCTACGTGAACATAGATTAGTTAACAACAGAACGGAACACTAGCGCACCGCAGGCGTTTTTATTCATACGACGGTTGCATCGCACCGCGCAAACCGGGTTACTTCGGCTGCATCCGGATCGCACCGTCCAGGCGGATCACTTCGCCGTTGAGCATCGGATTGTCGAAGATCTGCTTGGCGAGCATGGCGTATTCCACCGGCTTACCGAGGCGCGGCGGGAACGGCACCATCGCGCCGAGGGCATCCTGCACTTCCTGCGGCATGCCGAGCAGCATCGGCGTTTCGAAGATGCCCGGCGCAATCGTCATCACACGGATGGCGTTGCGCGACAGATCGCGCGCGATCGGCAGCGTCATGCCGACCACGCCGCTCTTCGATGCCGCATACGCCGCCTGGCCGATCTGCCCGTCGAACGCCGCGACCGATGCCGTGTTGATGATCACGCCGCGCTCGCCCAGCGCGTTCGGCTCGTTCTTCGACATCGCCGCAGCGGCGAGGCGGATCATGTTGAAGGTGCCGATCAGGTTGATCGAGATGGTCCGCGTGAACGAGTCGAGCGGGTGCGGGCCGTCCTTGCCGACGGTCTTAATGGCCGGCGCCACGCCCGCACAGTTGATCAGGCCGCGCAGCGTGCCGAGCTTCGTGGCGGCCTCGACAGCCTGAGTAGCGTCTTCCTCGCGGCTGACATCGCATTTGACGAACACGCCGCCCAATTCCTGGGCGAGCGCCACGCCGGCGTCCTGATTGAGGTCGGCCACCACGATCTTGCCGCCTTCTGCGGCGAACAGGCGCGCCGTTGCAGCGCCGAGACCGGATGCCCCGCCGGTGATCAGGAACACATTGTCACGAATCTCCATGTCTTCTCCTTTGCTTCAGTTCGGTAATCGTCACGATCGAATATCTTTTCGATGGTCGATTGTAACGGCTGTGCTGCAGCGCGGAAAGCGAAAGGGCAGGGTGTCTGCACCGGCGTGGTGCGTCAGACGCGCGCTTAGTTTGCTTTGGATAACTGAGCAAATCGGCCTGTGGCAGTAATAAAAAACCCGCCCATTCGGGCGGGTCTTCACGAAGAAGCTAGCGGGCGTTGCCTGACTAACCTGCAGCAGCGTCAGCCGACGCGCCACCGGTCTTCCACGCCGACGCGCTTACTTCAGGGCGTCGAACACGCGTGCGCGGATTTCGTCGACGCCGCCGAGGCCCGAAATAGCGCGGTATTGCGGCGCCTTCAGGCTGCTCGATGCATCGCCGTTCTTCGCCCACGTGGTGTAGTACTCGATCAGCGGCTTGGTTTGCGCAACGTATACATCGAGGCGCTTCTTGACCGTTTCTTCCTTGTCGTCGACACGCTGGATCAGCGGTTCACCCGTGACGTCGTCGACATTCTCGACCTTCGGCGGGTTGAACTTGACGTGGTACGTACGGCCCGATGCAGCGTGGACGCGGCGGCCGCTCATACGCACGATGATCTCGTCGAACGGCACGTCGATTTCCAGCACGTAGTCGATCGCGACGCCGGCCTGCTTCATGGCTTCCGCTTGCGGCAGCGTGCGCGGGAAACCGTCGAACAGATAGCCGTTCGCGCAATCGCATTCCGTCAGGCGTTCCTTGACGAGATTAATGATCAGCTCGTCGGGCACCAGTTCGCCGGCATCCATGAAACGCTTTGCTTCAACGCCGAGCGGCGAGCCAGCCTTGACGGCCGCACGCAGCATGTCGCCGGTGGAAATTTGCGGAATGTCGAACTTCTCTTTGATGAAGGTCGCCTGAGTGCCCTTGCCCGCTCCGGGAGCACCCAACAGGATCAAACGCATGTGATATCTCCAGATCTATGTGAATTCTTTCGTGGCGCTTGAAGGACATCTGCGCGTTGGGTTCAGGGGGCCTGCATCGAACTGGCCGCAATGCGCCTCGCGCTGCACGTCTCAGACGACGGCGCTGCGGGGGGATAGCGGGACGACCGGGCAACCCTGACGAACGATGATTGCAGATGGTGCGCACAGCCGTTTGATTATGCCATGGGTTTTTACGCTGACGGACCGAATAACAACCTTACGCGGGCCAGATCGGCGGGGGTGTCGACACCCGGCAGCGGCACGTCCTTGGTGACGAGCACCGCGATCCGTTCGCCGTGCCACATGGCGCGTAGCTGCTCGAGCGCTTCGACCTGTTCGATCGGCGAGTGCGTGAGATCGGGGTAGGAGCGCAGAAACTTTGCACGGTATGCATACAGTCCGATATGACGGTAGACCGTTGCTGGGGCTGGCGGCGCGGGCATCGAGGCGAGATCCGGCCAGTGCGGCTGGTACGCATCGCGGGCCCATGGAATCGGTGCGCGGGAGAAGTACATGGCGACGCCGCGTGCATCGAGTACGACCTTGACGACGTTCGGGTTGAAGATCTCGGCAGGGTCGGTGATCGGGTGAGCGGCGGTCGCAATGGCGCAGCCGTGACTTGCCGCGAGGTGCGACGCAACGCCGCACACCAGCGCGGGATCGATCAGCGGCTCGTCGCCTTGCACGTTGACCACGATGGTCTCGTCGCTCCAGCCGAAATGCGCCGCCACTTCGGCGAGTCGGTCGGTACCGGACGGATGGTCGGCACGCGTGAGCATGGCTTCGATGCCGTGTTCGCGAGCAACGTCGAGGACCGACTGCGCATCCGATGCGATCAGCACCTGCTGCGCGCCCGAGGCGATCGCCCGTTCGGCGACACGCACGACCATCGGTTTGCCGCCGATGTCAGCCAGTGGCTTGTTGGGCAGACGGGTCGATGCGAGCCGCGCCGGAACGACGGCGATGAAGGGCGGAGCAGCGGGGGCGGTGGCTTGGGTCATCGGAGGGGCGGTGGCTAGACCGGAACAGAGACGCGTAATAAGACGTGAAGCACGACGCGAAGCACGACCTGAAACACGACGTGAAACTCAACGCGAAGGACGGCGCACGGGATCGAGGCGCGCCGGCAAAAACGGCGTGGAGCGGTGAGCGGGCCCCGCAGGCAGGTTGCCGTGAGAGGCCGCGGCGTTACGTGCCGGGTGCGGGATTCAGCGGCTCAACCGGCGTGCCTTCGACCGTTTGACGGGCTTCGTCCACCAGCATGACGGGGATGCCGTCGCGGATCGGATACGCCAGCTTGTCTGCGTTGCAGATGAGCTCCTGCGCCGGACGATCGTAGCTGAGCGGGCCCTTGCAGATCGGGCAAACGAGAATTTCAAGCAGGCGAGCGTCCACGGAGTTTCTCCACAACTAATTCAATGAGGCGATGATCGAGCGCGGCTTCAACCGGGACAACCCAGATCCGCGCATCGTGCCAGGACCCCAATTTTACCGCATCCTTTTCGGTGATCAGGATCGCATCGGCATCGACATCCTCGAATGGATTGCTGCTGAACGCGTAGTGATCCGGCAGCGCGCGGGTGGCGGGCGTCAGACCCGCCGCACGCAGCGTCGCGAAAAAGCGCTCCGGCGCGCCGATGCCGGCCGCGGCCAGTACGCGATCACCGCTGAACTGGGCGAGCGGGCGGCGCAGCGCCGGATTGCCGAGATGCCATGCGTCGCCGGGCGTGAGGGCCAGCGCGAAGGTGTTCGGCCAGGGCGGCAACGTGCGTTCGTACGGACTGTTGACCAGCGTCGCATCGCGGCGGCGCGACAGCGGCTCGCGCAACGGACCGGCCGGCAGCAGGAAGCCGTTGCCGCCGAGGCGGTGGTCGAACACCACGATTTCGGCGTCGCGGGCGAGCCGGTAGTGCTGCAGGCCGTCGTCGCTGACGATCACGTCAACCTCGCGATGCGCGGCGCACAGCGCCTGCGCCGCAGCCACGCGGTCCGGGCAGACCCAGACCGGCGCGCCGGTGCGGCGGGCGATCAGCAACGGTTCGTCGCCGCCATCCTGCGGTGCCGAAGCGGCGGTGACTGCGGTCGGCCGGCGCACGCGCGCGCCGTAGCCGCGCGATACGACGCCAGGATGGAAGCCGGCGCCGCGCAGTGCTTCGACGAGCGCGATCACGGTGGGTGTCTTGCCGGTCCCGCCGACCGTCACATTGCCGACCACCACCACCGGCACGCCGACGCTCACGCGCTTGAGCCAGCCGAGCGCAAAGGCGGCGCGCCGCGCGGCGGCGATCGTGGCGAACACGCAGGCGAACGGCAGCAGTGCCCATGCAAGCGGGCCGCGTTGCTGCCACTCGCGCGCGAGGCGCGTTTCGATCTGGGCTTTGACGTCGCTCATTGGGCCGACGCCGGTTTGCGCTGCAACTGAGGCACCGATTCAGATGACGTGATGCACGGGGCAAGTACCAACGCGTTTCTCCAAGGCGAAACCAACGGGACAGGGCGAGCGTCGCATCTGTGGCGCGGCAGCACGACCGCGCACGGCTCATGATGCCCTTTAAACCCGGCACTCTAGCGCGCGGGTGTCCTGCGCGGCAAGTCGTCAGGGTTGCACCCACGCGCACGGCTTTGACAACTGAGGTCTCTGCAACCTGTGGATAACTTTGTGGAGAACCCGGCATCGGCGAGGCTCGGAAGGCCATTCTGCGCGGGTCTTGTCGGCATACATTGGTATTAACGAGACATAAAGTCCATATAAATCAATAACTTGATTCGGCATTACTGGGCTCTGCACGCAGCTTGACAGCGATTCGAAAGATTCTCCTGGCATGTGGACACTTTTAACAATTCGTACGACGCGCTGGACGCGGATGGCCGCTCGGTCTATCGTCTGTCCGGCCTGTCATCCTTATTCCTCGTATGAACTCCGAAAGTCCGTTTTCGTCCTCGGCCACCTCGGGCGGCGACGTCGTCGTGCCGGTGTCGGCGCTCAATCGCGCTATTGGCACGATGCTCGAACGCTCCTTTCCGCTCGTCTGGGTGGCGGGCGAAGTCTCGAATTTCACGCGCGCGGCGAGCGGCCACTGGTATTTCTCGATCAAGGACGCGCAGGCGCAAATGCGTTGCGTCATGTTCCGCGGCCGCGCGCAGCACGCCGAGTTCACGCCGCGCGAAGGCGACCGGATTGAAGTGCGGGCGCTTGTCACGATGTACGAGCCGCGTGGCGAGCTGCAACTCAATGTCGAGGCGGTGCGCCGCACGGGGCAAGGGCGGCTTTTCGAGGCGTTCCTGAAACTCAAGGCGCAACTCGAGGCGGAGGGGCTCTTTGCCGCGGAGCGCAAGCGGCCGTTGCCGGCTCATCCGCGCTCAATCGGCATCGTCACATCATTGCAGGCTGCGGCGTTGCGCGACGTGCTGACCACGCTGCAACGGCGTGCTTCGCATATTCCGGTGATCGTCTATCCGGCGCCGGTGCAGGGCGTGGGCGTGAGCGCCAAGCTCGCGGCGATGGTCGAGACGGCGAATGCGCGGCGCGAGATCGATGTGCTGATTGTGTGCCGCGGCGGTGGTTCGATCGAAGACCTGTGGGCCTTCAACGAAGAAGTGCTGGCACGAGCGATTGCCGAAAGCCGGGTGCCGGTGGTGAGTGGTGTCGGTCACGAAACCGATTTCACGATCGCCGATTTCGCCGCCGATGTGCGTGCGCCGACGCCCACCGGCGCGGCCGAACTCGTCAGTCCACAACGCGTGCTGTTGCTGCGCGATCTCGATCAGCGTCACGCGACGCTGGCCCGCGGTTTTGGCCGCATGATGGAACGGCGCGCGCAACAGCTCGACTGGCTCGCGCGCCGGCTCGTCTCACCGTCCGAGCGGCTTGCGCGGCAACGTACGCATCTGCAGCAACTGAGCGTGCGTCTCGCGTCTGCGGGCGCGCGTCCGGTGCGCGATGCCCGAGCGCGGTTTTCGCTGCTGCAGATGCGCTGGCAACGCTGGCGTCCGGATCTCGCAGCACATCGTGCCGCCGTGAACACACTTGCACAGCGTCTGGACGCTGCGGTGCTGCGCCAGCATGAACGCCAGAGCGCACGCGTGACGACCCTCGCCGCGCGCCTCGAAGTGCTGAGTCCGCAGCGCACGCTCGAACGCGGCTATGCGGCCTTGCTCGATGCAAACAACGGCCGTGCCGTGCGTGCGCCGGCGTCGCTGAAGCCCGGGCGACATCTGACCGTGCATCTTGCCGAAGGCGCTGCGGATATCACGCTGGCCGATGTGCAGGCACGTCTGGCGGACGGGTTCTAACGCTCGCTGCGGTTCGTACATTTGACCGTGGCAATGGCGTTGCGGCAGCACTAATTACGTCATTTGAGCGACTTTTTCGCGGATGCCTGACATAAAGTCCGGTGGTTTGCGGGGTTATTCCAACTCGCCTACAATCGAGTGCTCTACAGCGTTATCCTCAGACTGACCCCCCACAACAGATAGAAGGAAAGCACCATGGAACATACGCTCCCGCCGCTGCCGTTTGCAAAAAACGCACTCGCTCCGAACATGTCGGAAGAGACGCTTGAGTATCACTACGGCAAGCATCACCAGACCTATGTGACTAACCTGAACAATCTGATCAAGGGCACGGAGTTCGAGAACCTGTCGCTTGAAGAGATCGTCAAGAAGGCATCGGGCGGCATCTTCAACAACGCTGCTCAAGTGTGGAACCACACGTTCTTCTGGAATAGCCTGTCGCCGCAAGGTGGCGGTGCACCGAAGGGCGCGCTCGCCGACGCAATCAACGCGAAGTGGGGCTCCTACGACAAGTTCAAGGAAGAGTTTGCGAAGACCGCAGTCGGCACGTTCGGCTCGGGCTGGGCATGGCTCGTGAAGAAGGCAGACGGTTCGCTCGACCTCGTGTCGACCAGCAACGCTGCAACGCCGCTGACCACGGACGCGAAGGCACTGCTGACGATCGACGTGTGGGAACACGCGTACTACATCGACTATCGCAACGCCCGTCCGAAGTTCGTCGAAGCGTACTGGAACATCGTGAACTGGGACTTTGCTGCGAAGAATTTCGCGTAAGGTTTTAGGCTGCGCGGTATGAGCGGATAGCTTGTACGTTTCATACTGCGCTGCGCCGTCGTCGCAAAGCTTGCGACCAGTAGTGACACTGAGAGCCCTCCATTGCGAGGGCTTTCTGCTTTCTGGGCGTTGTTGATCCCCCTCTCGCCGGTCTTTCCTCCAGATTTTCCTGGTCTTTTCCCGCCGGCTGACTTAGCTGCGCATGGCGCATTCATACCCTGATTACGCGGTCTTTTTGAGCGTCGCACGCTGCCACCCGCTCGCCGCGCTGCCATGCACCTTCTGCACACTTCTCATGAAAATAATGCAATGGCTTTATGGGCCTGGTTGCCTTCAAATTGGTACGTCCGTTCTATTTTTGACTTGGCTGGCGCATTAACCGAGCCCGGCAAATGCGGGACCCGAGTGAAAGATCGCGCGCACCGCCTTGAAGCGATGTGCTGAAGACAGCGGTCGCGTGGTATCGCAGCAAGGCAATCAAGTCCGCAGCAAGCGGCTACAAAAAAGAGGAGACAGGCATGCGTTTGATCAGTCAGGGTATTTGCGGGGCCACGCTGGTGCTTGCCGCAGGCAGTGCAGCGGCGGCTGACTCGAGTGTGACGTTGTACGGTGTGGCAGACACCTTCATCCAGTACCTCGACAACGGTGACAATAATTCGTATTCCGAACGAAGCGGTGGTGCTACGGGATCGCAGTTCGGCCTCAAGGGCAACGAGGATCTGGGCGGCGGCCTCGCCGCTCAGTTCGACGTCGAGACTGGCTTTAACATCAACAACGGCAGCTTGTTCGCCGATACGACCGCGCTGTTCTACCGGCAAGCCTGGGTGGGCCTGAACCATTCGACGTACGGCTCGCTGACCATGGGCCGCCAATACGAGCCGAGTTTCCGTGTGGTGTATCCGGCCGATCCGTTCCGCGCGAACGAGGTCCTTTCGCCGTTCTCGGCGGCTGTGCTTACCGTCGACAAGAAAACGCTATCGACGCAGTACGATTCCGGCCGTGCCAGCAACTCGATTCTCTATCAGTCGCCGAACATGGGCGGTCTGCAGCTGTACGGCATGTACGCGTTCGCGTCGACCGTGACCCAGCCGGTGCCCGCCACCACCGGCAATATGCAGAATCTCGGGGCGACTTATACGGGCTACGGCCTGTACGCGGGCTTGGCCTACGTCAATCAGCATTCGGGGCAGGAGACTATCGCTGGCCTGCCGACCACGCTGAGCCTGCTCGGGACCGAACACTTTATCGGCGCGCTCGCATACCGTGTGGGAATCGTGAACTTCCAGTTCAACTATTCCTATAACCGTGCACAGGACCCGTCTGCCAGATCTCTGGCCGCGCTGCTTGGTACGGCGCACTCGCTCAGCATCGCCGAGTTGGGCGCGACCATCCAGGCAACGGCCGCGGATACGATCGAGATCGCAGGCGTTCAGCGCAATGTACGCGGCGCGCATGACAACGCGCCGGGTATCCAGATCGGCGCCGACCATGCGATCTCCAAGCGCACGAGCTTCTATGTCCGCGCGGGCTACATCAAGAACAACGGCAGCGCGACGGTAAGCTGGCCTGGCGTCACGGTGAGCGAGCCTGGCACCAAGCAGATCCTGGCGACGGTGGGCATGACGCATCGGTTCTGAAAAGCCCAGCAAAAGACGGCTGATCCGCGATCCAGGACCGGCCGTTGTGTTGTCGACTGCCCAGAAATGCGCATGCGATAGCAGAAAACTGCAGTCCTAACTTCTCCGAACTTCATGTCTGTTACGACCCAGTCCGATCCCGCAGCGCAGATACCGTCGAACGAAACGGGGAAGATCGCCCGCGACGCGGTCCTGTTCACCTATCCGTTGTATGAGATGGCGCGCATGCGCGCCGCTGCCTCGGCGCGACGCCGACGGCAAGCTCGCCGGCGGCTCGCCTGAGTCGACGCTGCGTTGGATGAATCAGTGGGTCCACACACGCGCGCTATTGGGACCGCAAAACCGCGAGGTGGTGACCCCCAATAGCGACACCCTCTATTCGAGCGCATGGCTGGATCTGAGCGAAGGTCCGCTTCTGCTGGACGTACCCGATATGGGCAGACGCTATTACGTGCTGGGTCTGCTCGATTTTTACACCAATCCGTTTGGCTACATCGGCAGTCGTACGACCGGCACGGGCGCCGGAACCTTTCTGCTGCATGGGCCCGGCTGGCAGGGCGAGGTTCCTCCGGGCGTGCGCGTGCTGCGTTGTCCGACGCCTTGCGTATGGATGATCGGTCGGTTCCTCGTCGATGGCGTCGGAGATCTGGCTCGGGTCGTGGCGTTGCAGGACCGCTTCGTGTTTGCACCTTTCGGCCGCGACGCCGCGCGCGTGCCCGTGCCGGTCGATGTGGGCATGCAACCCCGCGAGCTTGCGCGCGATCCCGTGCGTTATGCACGCATCGTCAACCGGGCGTTGGCGGAGAACCCGCCCGCGCCCGAATCAGCCGGCGTGGTGGAGCGTATCGCGCAAATCGGCATGGGTCCGGATTGCGATGCCGACGCGATGAGTGCGGCGCAGCTCAAGGCCTTGGCGCATGCGATTCAAGAGGTCGTGAACGAATTATCCGGACCGCAGCCGTCGGACCTAGGTGGCGGCTGGTTCTTGCCGGTCGCGGTGAGCGAGTCGTTCGGGACGCGCTATCCCGAGCGGGCTCAGGTTGCGCCCAATTACATCGGGGCGCTTGGCGTGGAGGAGGCCATGTATGTCGTCGCGGATCGTGATGCCATAGGGATTCCGCTTCATGGTGACGACGAATATGTGCTGCATTTTCCGCCCGGCGGTCTGCCGCAGACGGGCGCCTTTTGGTCGATCACGGCTTATGACAAGGCAAGCCGTCTGCTGGTCGGGAATGCAATCGGCCGTTATTCGCTAGGCGAGCGCACCCCTGACTTGCGTTACGACGCCGATGGAGGGTTGCGCGTGGCGATCTCTTCGCGCTCGCCTACGGACGCTGTGTTGCGCGCGAACTGGTTGCCGGCGCCGGCCGGTGCGTTCTATCTCGCGTTGCGGCTGTATGAGCCGCACGTCACGCATCTTGCACGCACATTCCGCTATCCGGCGATAGAGCGCTTGTCCTTTGGGCGTTGATCCGGGGTTTCGCAAAGAGGCCCTGGTATCGACGTTGCCGGCTGCAGGCTATGGTTCCGCTAATCGGCGCGGCTCTCGAACGAGTTGCGCCGGGGCGAGCGGTGTCACGTTACAGGCCGGTTTTATTCGGCATCCGATGTTGCCGCTGTCTTGCGCGGCCGACGACTGCGCGTCGTGGATTTACGCGCAGTCTTGCGGGCGGCCGGCTCTTCCGCTGCAACTTGAGCGGGCGCTTCTTCTTGCGGCACTTCTCCTACGGGCGCTGCTTCGACCGCCGGCGTGGAGGTCTTCCTGGTCTTCTTGGCCGCCGTCTTGCGGCTGCCGCGTCCCGTGCGGCGTGTCTCCTGCTTCTCCTGTGTCTCCTGCGGTTGCTGATGGCTGGCCGGCACTTCTTCAGGCAGCGGTTCCGGGTCGAACGTGAACATCGCGGGTTCTGCTACGACTTCCGCCTGTTCCTCGACGGGCTCTTCGTACGCAAACGGCGATCGGCCGCCGTGATTGCGCTGAACGTCCGGCTCGTCGGCCAGCACCTCCGGCTCGCTGTGGCTCGCCGCCGGCTCTGCGTGTGCCGGCTCGGGCGGCAATTCGCGTCCGGTCTTGCGGTTGCCGCGGCCTCGACGCCGTGCGTCATGCTGGCGGCCCGATTCCGCCGGCTGCGCCGATTCCGCGACGACGCTCTCCGGCGTCTGCTCCGCCGCTTCGCTCACGGTCTCACTCACTGACTCGCTGACCGTCGTCGCGATAGCGGCCGTGCTGCGATACACATACGCGCCTGATTTCTCGTCGCGGCCGAATTCAAGCAAGCCGCGCGCTTGCGCTTCCTCGAGCAGATTGCCGAACGCACGAAAGCCGTAATAGGTTTCGTTGAAGTCGGGCTTGCGTCGCTTGATGGCATTTTTCAGCACCGAGGCCCAGATCTTGCCGCTGTCGCCGCGTTCCGATGCAAGCGCATCGAAGGTCTGCACCGCGATTTCCACTGCTTTGGTCCGGCGCGATTCCAGGTCTTCCTTAGGGCGCTTTTCTTCGTTTGGCGCGCGTTTGGCGGCGGCCGTGGGCTGCTGCGCCGGACGTGCGGTCTCGCGCTTCACGACGGTCCGCTGACTCTCGCGTACCAGGTCGTCGTAGAAAATGAATTCGTCGCAGTTGGCGATCAGCAGGTCAGACGTGGATTGCTGAACGCCGACGCCAATCACCTGTTTGGCGTTTTCGCGCAACTTGGAAACCAGCGGCGAGAAATCGGAGTCGCCGCTGATGATGACAAAGGTGTTGACGTGCGATTTGGTGTAGCAGAGATCGAGCGCATCGACGACCAGACGGATGTCAGCCGAATTTTTGCCGGACTGACGCACATGCGGGATTTCGATCAGCTCGAAGTTGGCCTCGTGCATCGTGCCCTTGAAGCTCTTGTAGCGCTCCCAGTCGCAATACGCTTTCTTGACGACAATGCTGCCCTTGAGCAGCAGCCGTTCGAGGACCAGCTTGATGTCGAATTTCTCGAACTTCGCATCGCGCACGCCAAGGGCGACGTTTTCGAAGTCGCAGAACAGCGCCATGCTGATGGTTTCGTTGGCTGACGCCATGTATTTCTCCAATGAGGCAACCGTCAAACACGACGGATCGCGACCATGATAGCGACTCCTGCGATTTTCTTCCTCCAATACATCGCCACGGATCGAAGTAAACGTGCCGATTTCGTAATTCATTTCTGACTTTTGGCCGCTTACAACTACTCCATCGCCGGATTGGAAGAATTCGGCGCCATACATGCAAGCTCAAGCGGGAGACAGGTTCACATGAATCAACCGGAAGCGATCAACGTCGCAGGTGGCGGCGCGGGTATCGAGGTCGAGAGTCGGTCGATCGACTATATCCCCGAGACGGAGCGGCATGCGCGCCTCGGCAGCCAGGGACCGTTCTGGTTCCTCGGCAATTTCCATTTCTTCACCATTTCGATCGGCTTCGTTGGTCCGGGCATGGGCTTGTCGGCCGGGTGGACTACGTTGGCGGGCGCGCTGGGGATCATGTTCGGCACGATCTTTATGGCCTTTCACGGCTCGCAGGGCCCCGAGATGGGACTGCCGCAGATGATCCAGTCGCGCGCGCAGTTCGGCTATCGCGGCGTGATTCTCGCCTTGCTCGCCACGCTGTTCGTGTTCGTGGGGTTTAACGTCGTCAACGTTTCGCTGATTACCGACGGCCTCAAGCACGTGTTCGGCCTCGATGCGACGCTGGCTGCCGTAGTGGCGATCCTCGCCGGCGCGCTACTGTCGATCTACGGGCACGATCTGATGCACAAGGCCTTCAAATGGGCGTTGATCGTGACGTTGCCGCTGTATGCGCTGGTGACGCTGGCATTGATGTTCGGCGTCGGCCACGGCGTACCGGGTGCGACAGCTGCAACACCTGCTCCGGCGCTCGGCTTCAACTGGATCGCCTTCGCGACGCAGTTCGCCATCGGTGCAAGCTACAACATCTCGTATGCGCCGTACGTATCCGACTATTCCCGTTACCTGCCGAAGCACACCAGCCGCCGCAAGCTGATCACTGCGATTTTCCTCGGTGCATCGCTCTCCGGCACGTGGATGATCGGCCTCGGCGCCTGGCTCGCGCAACAACTGAAGGCTGAGGATGCATTGGTTGCCTTGAACCAGGTGGGCTCGTCGATGCTGCCGGGTTTGGGCCACGTGATCGTGATGGTCTCGGTGGCGGGCTTCCTGCCGATCATCGCGCTCAACACCTATAGCGCGATGTTGACGCTGCTGACCGGCGTCGATTCGATCCGCAAGGTCAAACCGACGCGCGGCGCGCGTGTCATGTCGATCATGGCGATCAGCGCGGTCGTGCTGGTCTGTGTGCTGGCGATCAAGGGCAACGGTATCGCGTTGCTCAATACGTTCCTCGTCCTGATGCTGTACTTCCTCGTGCCGTGGACGGCGGTCAATCTGGTCGACTACTTCTTCGTGCGCAAAGGACGTTACGCGATTCCACACTTTTTCACGCCCAAGGGCATTTACGGCGCCTGGCAGATGCGCGGAATTGCTGCCTATGTGGTGGGGTTCGCTGCGATGATCCCGTTCTTCTACGTGTACGACGCCGAAGCGCAGAAAGAGGTGTTCGTGGGCTACTTCGCGCGGCTGCTGGGCGGTGTGGATATCGCGTGGCTGGTCGGGCTGATTGTGGCGGGTGGCGTGTACTGGCTGCTGAGCCGCTCGCTCGACCTGCAAGCCGAAGAGAAAGTCATTCGGAGTATGAAGGAAAGCGAATTCGCGGCGATCGCACAGCGCGTACAAGACGAGAGGTGAGGCAGGCGGGTGCGCCGCCGGTAGTCGATCGTGAGCGACGACCGGCGGGGTGGCGCGAGAGGCTTCGGCGCCGAACAAGGCTCAGGGCGTGGCCTCGCGCCAACGCTCGCGGCGGAGCCGGCCCCACAGGCTCCATGTGGCGGAACCGTCAACTCACATCGTATTGCGTCCCGCTTCAACACCCGCCGCGTCGCGCGTCAGCAGCACATCGTCGATCAGGCCATACGTCTTCGCATCGGCCGCCGACATGAAGTTGTCGCGGTCGGTGTCCTTGACGATCTGCTCGATAGTGCGTCCGGTATGTTCCGCCATCATCGCGTTCAGGCGCTCGCGCTGATACAGGACCTCGCGTGCCTGGATCTCGACATCGGCGGCGGTGCCCTGGCTGCCGCCCGAGGGCTGGTGGATCATGATCCGCGCGTTCGGCAAGGCATAGCGCTTGCCGCGCTGGCCGGCGGTCAGCAGAAACGTCCCCATGCTGGCGGCAAAACCCGTGCAGAGCGTCGACACTTCCGGCTTGATGAACTGCATGGTGTCGTAGATCGCGAGGCCGTCGTAGACCGAGCCGCCCGGCGAGTTAATATAAAAAGAAATATCCTTGTCGGGATTCTCGGACTCGAGAAACAGCAACTGCGCGACGATCAGGCTCGCGGACTGCTCGTTCACCGGGCCGACCAGAAACACGATGCGTTCACGCAGCAGTCGCGAGTAGATGTCGTAGGCGCGCTCGCCGCGCCCGGACTGCTCGATGACGGTGGGTACGAGCCCGAGGCCGGAAAGGGAAGGGTAACTGGAGTGCATGCATGCCTCGTTCAATGTTGGATGAGCGGGCGACCCGGCGCTGTCGCTGCAGGCGCGAGTGTCTGTCCACATGACGAGGGCGCACGGCGAGGTGTGACAGAAAAATTTTTGCGCCGGCCTGTCACACCGGGCGGTGCTCAACCGTCTACGTACAAAGGATGCGGGTTGCGGCGCCTGTCTCGATCGTGGCAAGCGCGGCGTTCTTCACGTTTCTGGGAGCATCACGAATGACGGAACAGGGAATCGACAAGGCATCCGCCTTCGAGGCGGCCCGCGCGAGACTCGTTGCGCTGGCGTACCGCATGCTGGGCAGCCGCGCGGAAGCCGAAGACGTGGTGCAGGACGTCTGGCTCAAATGGCATCTCGCCGGCACCGGCGAAGTGCGCACGCCGGTGGCGTGGCTGACCACCATCACGGCGCGCCTGGCCATCGACCGGCTGCGTCATCTGCAACTGGAGCGCAATTCGCGCGCCGCCGGCTGGTTGCCGGAGCCATGGCTCGACGAGCTGGCGCCGTCGGCGGAAGAACTGGCGTTGCGTTCCGCGGAGATGTCGTACGGGCTGATGCTGCTGCTCGAGCGGCTCAAGCCCGATGAACGGGCTGCCTTCGTGTTGCACGAAGCGTTCGATTGCGATTACGCGGAGATTGCCCGGATCCTCGAGCGCACGCCTGCCGCTTGCCGGCAGATCGTCCATCGCGCGAAAACGCGTGTGCAGCGCGACGGCGCTCCCTTAAAGCGGCCCGATCCGGTGGCGCATGCACGGCTCGTCGAGCGTCTACGCGCGGCGCTGGAGGCGCAGGATCGGGCCGGATTGCTGCGTCTCTTTAGCGACGCGCCGGAGGTTGTCAGCGACGCGCCGGTGCGCGTGCACGAACCGGCGGTGGCGACAGCGGGCTGGGTGGATACGGTGACGTCGCTGGTCGGCGAGGCAACGCACGCAGCGGATGTAACCAACGCGATGTTCGCCGCGAACGCCACGTACGCCGAACTTCTGTCGATCGACGGTGTGGTGGGAATCGCGTTGCTGCAGGAGGGCGAAATCGCCGCGCTGCTCGACGTATCGACGAGCGGTGGCCGGATTGTGGCGCTGCGCATCGTTACGCGAGCCGCTCATCTGCAGGCCGCGCGGCACCGCTTCGGTTTACCCGCCGTCGTGCGTCTGCTGAACGCAGTCGGCGCCCGCACGTGGCTCGCACCCCGCACCTCAGTTACGGTGTGCGGCGACTTCCCAGTTGATGTCGACGCATAGCACCTGCATGCCATGCGGCGTCTGCGCGGCAATCGACGCGGTCACGCATAGGTGCGCCTCGTTGATCGACAGATACGGCGGGGTCACATGCACCTGGCCCGGCGTGCGCATGGCGCCGATGAAATACGGCCGACGCTCCCAGCTTGCCCCTTCCGAATGCAGCAATGGGCGGAACCGCTTGGCGCGTTGCGACGCGCGTCCCGGCGGCAGCACGTTGTCGCCAATCTGGCGGCCGGAGCCGTCCAGCACGAAACATCGTGCCGTTTCGCCGAGCGCGAGCAGCGGCGCGGTCGCGTGGGCAACCGACTCGCCGGCCACCAGTTGTGTACTGGCGGTCTCGAGCGCCTTCACATACGGCGCGAGCCGTGTGGTTTGCGCCCGTTCGCGCGCCGCCACCCGCTCGCGCAGCGCGGCTGACAACGCATCCATCAAACCCGCGGCCGCTTGCGGCTTCACCGGCTCCACGCTCGGTCCGGCGAAAAACGCACCCTGCACGAAATCCACGTTGCATTCGAGCGCAATCAGCGCGTCGCGCTCGGTTGACAAGCCGCCCATCAGCACCAGTTGTCCCGACTCGTGCAGCAGCGAGACGAGCCCGGGCAGCACACGTTCGATATGCGAATGCTCGCTCGCCTGCGCCAGAATGCAGCGGTCGAGCGTGACGATATCGGGCCGCAGGTTCCAGACCCGGTCGATGTTCGAATGCTTGGCGCCGAAACCGTCCAGCGCGATCAGGAAGCCCGATTTGCGCAGCGCGTCGACGATTTCCGCAAAACGCGTGGTCTCGCCGCCCGCCTGCTCCGACACCTCCAGCACCACCCGTTGCGGAGGCAAACCCAGCGCCTTCAGCCCGGCGAGCAGGGCGTCGCCGTAGCTGGTGTCCATCAGCGCGGCGGGATGCAGGCTGAGAAAGAGCCATTCGTCGTGGCTGTCGAACGCATTGAAGTTGCCGAGATGCAGCGATTCGGCGAGCCGCCCGAGTTCCAGCAGGTCGCCGCGCCGTGCCGCCTGGGTGAACACTTCGTGTGATGGCACCTGCAGCCCATGTTCGTCACGGGCGCGTAGCGAAGCGTGATAACCGATCGCGCGCCGGTGCGACACGGAAAACACGGGCTGGAACACGCTGAACACCGTGTAGCCGCCGTACAGGACGGTGCGCCGGGAGCCTTCGTCGCCCGCCATCGGGCGCGGGGACTGGAAGCCGGGAGGATCGAGTTCGATCATGCTCATCATGTGTCAGTGTTGTGAAGGGTGGCGTCGTAGCTGGCACGCATAAGCGCAAGTTTACAGGATAGACGAGCAAGAACCGTGCGCGCGCGGGAATCGTGCTTCGCGCGTTGTCAACCGCTCATTGTGCGCCGGGATGCGCGCTGCGGCCACGCGGCGCACAGCCGTGGTGCGCCGCGCGCCCTGTTGCGGGCCGGGCAGGCGGGCGCGCTGGGACGCAGGGGTTTCTGAACCGTTGCTGTAGCGACTTATACCAGCTTCAGGTTTCAGGTCCGCTCGGATGGATCGGTTTTCTTCGCGGTGCTGCGGATGTCCGCCGACAGTTGCGCGAAGATCCACGCCGAGCAGGCCGTGATGATGCCGACGCACAGGAACGTCGCGTGGAAGGCGGGCAGCGAATTGGCTTCCGTCACCTTGTGGATCAGCCCGGTGAAGGTCGTCAGCAACGCGCCGGCGACGGTGACGCCGAGGCTCATCGAGAGCATCTGCACCAGCGAAAACAGGCTGTTGCCGCTGCTCGCGCCGCCCGTGCCGAGATCTTTCAGCGTGAGCGTGTTCATCGCCGTGAACTGCATCGAGTTCACGCCGCCGAAGAACGCGAGTTGCACGAGCCGCAGCCAGAGCGGCTGGCCTGCACTCGTCAGTGAGAAGCTTGCCATGGCGAGGCCGACCAGCACCGTGTTGGTCACCAGCACGCTGCGATAGCCGTATTTCGTGATCAGTTTGGTCGCCAGACGTTTGGAGGTCATGCCGGCCGCGGCCACGGGCAGCATCATTAGCCCGGCTTCGAAGGCGCTGTAGCCGAGGCTCACCTGCAGTAGCAGCGGAATCAGATACGGCATCGCGCCGCTGCCGATCCGCGCAAACAGATTGCCGAGCAGACCGACGCTGAACGTATTGATCTTGAACAGATCGAGCGAGAACAGCGGGTGCGGCTCGCGTACCGCGTGCAGTCCGTAGGCAACGAAGCAGGCGAGGCTCAGAATCAGCAGCACGAGCACGGTAGCTTGCTGGATGCCGAGCTCGGTGCGGCCGTCGAGCGCAAACGAGATCGCCACCATGCCTATCACCAGCAACACATAGCCCTTGATGTCGAACCTCGCGGTGTCGGGGTCGCGGCTGTCCTGCATGAAGATGAAGGTCGCAATGCAGCCGATGATGCCCACCGGCACGTTGATCAGAAAGATCCAGTGCCATGAGGCAATCTTGACGAGCCAGCCGCCGAGCGTCGGGCCGATCAGCGGCCCAATCAGGCCAGGAATGGCGACGAACGCCAGGGCGGGCAGATAACGTTCAGCGGGGAACGTGCGCAGCACGGCGAGGCGCCCGACGGGCAGCAGCATCGCGCCGCCCACGCCCTGCATCACGCGATACAGGACTAGCTGATTGAGCGTGTGCGAGTTTGCGCAGAGCAGCGAGCCGACTGTGAACACCAGGATCGCGCTGAAGAACACCTTGCGCGTGCCGAGTTTGTCCGCGAGCCAGCCGGACACCGGAATCATTACCGCCATCGTCAGCGAGTAGGCAATCACGACCGATTGCATGCGCAGCGGCAGCTCGCCGAGACTCGTTGCCATCGCCGGCAGCGCCGTGTTGACGATGGTGGAATCGAGCGTCTGCATGAAAAAACCGGTGGCGACGATCCACAGCATCACGGTGAGTGAGCGTGCGGTGGGCTGGGCAGTGGTGGAGGCGGGTGTTGATGCGGCGGGTGGCGGATTGGACATGGAGGGCGGCTGCTCACGCGCACCGGACGGGCTGGGGAGTCCACATTTTAGGGAAATCCCCGTGGCTGTGCAGTGTGGTTTTCATGCGTGAGCGTTGCTTTGCCTACGCGTTTTGACTTGTGCGCGGGTGCAGCGGCGACGATGCGGCGCTGACAGGGCTCTCACGGGGCGAGCTTCGCCGCCGCATCGAAGAATGCCTGTGCCCGTGGATCGCCGGTATACGCGACGTTGATGCGGATCCATGGGCTGACTTCGGCGTTCGGCCGGAAATAGCTGCCCGGTGCGACGGTGACGCCGAGCGGTACCCCGCATTCGACGAGCCGCGCCGAGTCCTCCACATGCGGTACGCGTGCCCACACGAACTTGCCGCCGAGCGGCGTTTCGAACACCTCCCAGCCGCTCGCTTCGAGTGCCTGGACGGTCGCCCCGAGCGCATCGCGCATGCGCCGGCGCAGCCGCTCCAGATACTTGCGGTAGGTGCCGCGCTCAAGCATGGCCACCGCGACGGCTTCTGCAAAGCGCGATCCGCCGATGCTCGTCAGCATCTTGATGTCGGCGAGATCCTTGATGGTCGCGTGGTCGGCGACCACCACGCCGATCCGCAGCGACGACGACAGCGTCTTCGACAAGCCCCCCACATAGATCACGTGCTCGAGCTGGTCGAGGGTCGCGAGGCGATCGGTTAGCTCGGTCTGGAAGTCGGCATAGATGTCGTCTTCGATGATCTTGAAGTGATGTTCGCGGGCGAGTTGCAGGAGCCGGAACGCGACGGGCGGCGAGACGATCGTACCCGTCGGGTTGTGAAACAGCGTGTTGATGAAAAACAGCTTCGGCCGGTGCAGGCGCAGTTGCGCCTGCAGCACCTCGAGGTCCGGGCCGTTGCGGGTGCGTGGAATGCCCACCAGCTTCACGCCATGCAGCTTCAGGAGACCAAACAGGTTGTAGTAGCCGGGATCCTCGACAAACATCGTGTCGCCGGCTTTGAGCATGTAGCGCATCAGCAGGTCGAGCCCCTGGCTCGCGCCGTTGGTGATGAGGATCTGCGATGCATCGGCCTCGATGCCGAGTTGCGCGAGGCGGCTTTGCAGATGCTCGCGCAGGACCGGGTTGCCGTACGGCGTCGTGTAGTCGACGAGGCTCGCGGGGTCCACCCGCGACACATGACGAATCGCATGGCCGAGGCCGTCCATGTCGCGCCACGCCTCCGGGATAAAGCCGCTGCCGAGCTTGAGCGTCTCTCCGGGGTGGTTGAACTGCTGCAGGATGTGGACCGCTTCTTCTTCGGCCCGGCGCGGGTCCGAAGTGCCTTGGGCACCGCTCAGGCCACGGTGCCGCTCGGCGACGAAAAACCCCGAGCCGTGGCGCGAATCGAGGTAGCCGAGCGAGACCAGCCGGTCGTACGCCTCGATCACCGGGAAGCGGCTCACGCCGTAGTCGGCGGAGAACTGGCGGATGGACGGCAGCTTGGCGCCCGGGTGAGCGGAGCGCGAGCGGATCCACGCGGTCACGCCGGTGACGATCTGCTCGGTCAACGGGACGCCGTTTTCGCGGTTGAGTTCGATATCGAGTTTCATGAGGGCTCCGCCTAAAAGGCTTGCGAACCGCGCCTGTGGACTGCGACTGGGAATAGCGGTCCGGGCAACTGTCAGGTTTTTCAACTGCACAGTTTCGCCGAAACTGTTCGTAACTGTGCATGGGGTTTACATGATCGCACGGCAATAATGAGTCAACCAGTAAAGCCGTTCAAAGGAGCAATGCGATGCGTGAAATCCGTACTTTCGAACTCGATCATGGCGAGCCTGCAACCGCCTGGCGTGTCACGCAGGCGCTCACTCTGCAGGTGATGGCGGGCGAAGTCTGGCTGACCGTGCAGGGCGACCTGCGGGACTACTGGCTCTCCGCGGGCGAGACATTTGAGCTGAACCGCGGCGAGCGGGCGTGGGTGAGTGCGGGGCCGGGAGGCGGAAGGCTTGCGCTTGCATTCGCGAGCGAGGCGCACGGCACGCGGGTCCGTCCTGCTGCAAAGGGCGTGGGGCTGCCGTCTGTCCGGAACCGGGTGCCGCGCTGGCTGCAGACCATCTGATGCTTATCTGGCGGGTAAGGACGGCGGCGCTTCGTACTCCCCAATGTAGCGTGCGCGCGGCCGGATCAAGCGGCCGTCCGCGGTTTGTTCCATCGCATGCGCGATCCAGCCCACTACCCGGCCGACCGCGAACAGCGTAAAGGCAGCGCCTGCGGGCAAACTCAGGACGCGTTCGACGGAGGCCAGCGCGTAGTCCAGATTCGGCTCCGTCCCGGTCGTCTCGCGCACTGAGCGGGCTAGTGCATGCACCTCCGCGATCGGCGAGCGCGCCGGTGCACATTCCGTCAGCAAATCCAGCAAGACGCGCGCACGCGGATCGCCGTTTGGATAGAGCGGATGTCCGAAACCGGACAGCACCGCGCCGTAGATGCCATCCTCGCCGGGGTTGAGACGGGTCGCCAGATAGCGATCGAGATCAGGCGCGCGGGCGGCTTCGTCGAGCATGGCGGCGGCGCGGATCGACTCGCCGCCGTGACGTGGACCCGATAGCGCCGCGAGACCGCCCACCACGGCGCCAAACAAATGGGTTCCCGTCGACGTAATGCAGCGGACCGTGAAGGTCGACGCGTTCAGTTCATGATCCGCACAGGCGACCAACGCGGCACGCAGCACGCCCATTTGCTGCCGGTTGCGGATGCCCCATGCGGCAGCGAGTTGCCGGTGCAGCGGTTCGTTCGACGGCGTTGCCGAGATCAGCGCCGCCGCGAGCAGACGCATTACCGCGCAGGCCGTATCGAGTTGCGCATCGCGGCCTTGCGCCCAGACGCGCGGCATTTGCGCTGCGGCGGCGGGCAGCAGCACCAGCGCCCGGTCGAGCGGCGTGCTGTCACTCCACAGCTTGAGCCACGCGGACCATTGCGCCGTGCCAAGCGGTGCCGGCGCCGCCTCAGTCAGGCGCCGCGGGCTGCATTCCCATAACAGCGCCGCCACATCTTCGAGCGATGCTGTGCGCGCCAGTTCAACCGCGTCGCGGCCACGATAGAGCAGACGGCCGTCCGCGATCAGCGTGATGGACGATTCGAGCACCGGTACGCCCCAGTCGAGCACCTTCTGCGCCACCTTGCCTGCACGCTTGCCGTCTGCCTTGCGGCGCGCGAGCCGTCGCACTTCCGCCGTGTCATAGAGGCGGTGCTTGCCGTGTGCGTCGGGCGACGAATGCAGCATGCCGCGGCTCACATAAGCATAGAGCGTCGGCACGCTGATGCCGAGCACGGCGGCTGCTTCTGTAGCGGTGAGCTGGGTCGACATGGATATAAGCGAGCGAGAAAACCGGAAAAATCAATATATATTGATTATCTTAATCAAGATTGATTGAAAGAGGGTGAAATTCTAGACTGGCCAGGCAAGACAACAGCCGGGCGGCCCCGGTTTCGCTGTCCTTCCCCTGGCGGGCGGATGCCACGGTCCAGGAAGCGGCCGAGCCACGGGCGCCCGGCATCTCTTCACCTTCATTGCGAAACACTGCGAATTGCCATGACACCTCATCTCGCACTCGATCATCTCTGGACCGCGGCCGGTTGCGATGCTGCCGCGCTCGACGCCGTTTCGCTGATCGGCGAGGACCCGGGCTTGCCCTCGATCTACCGCGTCGGCACGCTCGCCACCGCCGCGATCGCTGCGACGGGCCTGGCTGCCGCCGAATGCTTTCGCCTGCGTACCGGTTGCCGGCAACGCGTCGAAGTGGAGATGCGGCGCGCGCTGGCGGCGTTTCGCAGCGAGCGCTATCTGCGCGTGAACGACGGGCCGCCGCCGGCCTTGCGCGATCCTGTGATGGGCTTCTACGCGACGCGCGATGGCCGCTGGATTCAGTTGCACACCAATTTCCCGCATCATCTGGCGGGCATCCTGAAAGTGCTGGGTTGCGCCAACGACCGCGCGGCCGTCGCCGAGGCGATTCGCGGCTGGGACGGCGCGGTGCTCGATCAGACGCTCGCCGACGCGGGCTTGTGCGCCGCGCTGATCCGCTCGCCGCGCGAATGGGCTGCGCTCGAACAGGCCCAGGCGATTGCCAATCTGCCGCTCTTCGAAATCATGCGAATCGGCGACGCGCCGCCCGAATCTGCCGGGCGCGGCGGCGCCGACCGGCCGCTGGCTGGCGCAAGGGTGCTCGACCTGTCGCGGATCATTGCGGGGCCTGCGGCGGGGCGTGCGCTTGCGCAGCATGGCGCGCAGGTGCTGATGATCAATGGGCCGCATCTGCCGAATATCGCGCCGCTCGTGATCGATAACGGCCGCGGCAAGCGCTCGGCGACATTAGATCTGCGCGACGCCGCGGAGCGCGACCGGTTGCGCGGACTGGTGGGCGACGCCGATATATTCCTGCAGGCCTACCGTCCTGGCGCGCTCGCCGCGCGGGGTTTTTCACCGGAGGCGCTGGCGCAGGTGCGGCCGGGGATCGTCTACGTGTCCATTTCTGCGTATGGGCACACCGGGCCGTGGGCAAAGCGCCGTGGCTTCGATAGCCTGGTGCAGTCCGCGAGCGGCATTGCGTGGACCGAGAGCCGCGCGGCGCACAGTGACGAGCCGAAGCATCTGCCGTGTCAGGCGCTCGATCATGCCACTGGCTATCTCGCGGCGTTCGGTGCGATGGTCGCACTGGCACGCCGGGCCACCGAGGGTGGTAGCTGGCATGTGCGCGTGTCGTTGGCGCAGACGGGGCGCTGGCTGCAATCGATGGGGCAGATCGAGGATGGCTGGCGTTTGCCAGAGGTCACGTTCGAGGACGTGCAGGACTGCATGGAAACCGTTGATTCCCCGTTCGGCCGGATTCGCGGGACCTTGCCCGCGGAGCGTCTGACGGAGACGCCCGCGTTCTACGGGCGGCCACCCGTGCCGATCGGCACCGACGCAGCCGCCTGGGCGGAGTGATCGCGGCCGGTGCGCAGGAGCAGGGCCGCGCTGCGGGCTTCGAATTGTAGTTACCTGACCCGCCTGCGCGGCTTGCCTGATAACTGCGCGAACTACTTGCGCAACTCCGCGACGAAATCGTAGTAGTCGTTGCGGCAATAGGTGTCGGTCAATTCGATTGCACGCTGGTCTGAGGTATAGCCGACCCGCGTGATCAGCAACAGCGCCTCGTTCGGCGCGATGCTCATCTGCTGCGCAATCTCGTCGCTCGCGTTGACGGCGCGGAAGTGCTGCAACGCGCGCACGATTCCGAGTCCGCGCTGTTCGAGATAGCTGTACAGCGAATCGCCGATCGCCTGCGGATCGGGAATCACCGCGGCCGGGAAGGTTGAGTTCTCGACCGCCATGACGATGCCGTCGGCAAGACGCAGGCGCCGCAGGCGGGTCACTGCGGCCGCCGGCGACAAACCGAGTTGAATGACTTCGTCGCGATTGGCGGGCACGATCTCACGCGAGATCCATTGCGAACTCGGACTGAAGCCGCGCCGCCGCAGCATTTCGCTGAAGCTCGACAGACGCGAGAGGGGGTCTTCATAGCGCGGCGTGATAAAACTGCCTGCCCCCTGGGTCCGGCGGATCAAACCCTGTTCGACGAGTAGGGCGATGGCCTTGCGCGCGGTGATCCGCGAGACGCCGAGCGCGTCCGACAGCACGCGTTCAGACGGCAGCGCCTCGCCTGCGTTCCAGCGGTTTTCATGAATCGCGTTGCCGAGCTTGCGAGCGAGTTGCAGATAAAGCGGCGTATCGTTTTCCGGGTCCGGACGCAGGTAGCGCCAGCGGTCTTCCGAGGCAGAGTTCATGTGGCAGACGCAAGAAGGGCAAGCGGCAATTCTATGACATTGGCGCGCTGCGTTATAGCGGGCTTTTGCCTGGGGGCCGATTTGACAATTCGCGAGCGGATAAACTGGGGAGGTAATCGGCTATCGGCGACCACCTGCAACCGGTCACCTACAACCGGCCCTTAGCTATGAAAGGAGAAACCATGACGACCGCCATCGCCACTGTGAGCTTGCCCGACGGCGAGCGTATTCCAAAGCTCGGGCAGGGCACCTGGGAGATGGGTGAGCAGCCCGCGCGTCGCGCCACGGAGATCGCGGCGTTACGCGCCGGCGTCGAACTTGGCATGACGCTGATCGATACCGCTGAAATGTACGGCGACGGCGCGACGGAAAGCCTGCTCGGCGAGGCGCTCGCCGGACTGCGCGAGCGCGTTTTCCTCGTTAGCAAGGTCTATCCGCAAAATGCCAGCCGGCGCGGGGTCCAGGCAGCCTGCGAGCAGAGCCTGAAACGCCTGAAGACCGACCGGCTCGACCTGTATCTGCTGCACTGGCGCGGTTCGGTGCCACTGGAGGAGACGGTCGAAGGCTTCGAGGCTTTGCGGCGGGCGGGCAAAATCCGCCACTGGGGCGTCAGCAACTTCGACACCGACGATATGGAGGAACTGGTCTCCCTGTCCGGCGGCGATGGGTGTGCGACCAATCAGATTCTCTATAACGTCGCGCGGCGTGGTCCGGAGTTCGATCTGTTGCCATGGCTCGCCGAACGGGGCATGCCGGCCATGGCGTATAGCCCGGTGGATCACGCGCGCCTGCCGAAGCGCTCGCCACTCGACGATATTGCCGACGCGCGTGGCGTTTCGGTGTTTCAGGTGGCGCTGGCGTGGGCGTTGCAGCAGCCAGGCGTGTTCGCGATTCCGAAGGCAGGGCGCATCGAGCATGTGCGCGACAATCATCGCGCGCTCGAACTGCAATTGAGTGCTGACGAACGCGCGGCTATCGACGCATATTTCCGGCCGCCGCGCAGCAAGCGGCCGCTCGAAATGCTCTGAATGCGGGCCGCGCTCAGGTGCAGGCGTGATGCAGATGGACGGAGCCGAGCACGGCGACTTCGGCGGGCGTGCGCTTCAACGAATCTTCGCTGACCTGAGCCGCGTCGCCGACGAAGTCATCGACGATCGACGAGACCGGCACGTTACGCAGACACAAGGACACGCGTTGGGTATCGTTGGCCGGCAGCGAGGCGCGCTGACCGAGGAACAGCACGCCGTATTGATAGCCGCGGATGATGCCGCGTACCGCACCGACGCATTGCGCCTGGGCCACGTTGTCGGCCTTCTGCTTGCAGACCTGCATCAGGGACCAGGCGGAAAAGGAAGGATCGACGGGAGGGGCGGCCTGCTGTTGCGCTGCTTGTTGCGCCTGTTGCGCCTGCTGTTGGGCCTGCTGGTCGGCTGTCTGCGCTTGTGCCAGTGTGGCGAAGCCGAGTGCTGCTGCCATCAGCAGACCGGTGGCTGCTCGCGCTGCGGTGCGGGGGACGTTTGATTGCATGTTGTGTTGCCCTCATATCGAACGTTGAATCTGATATGAGGCGATTGGGGCTGTTTGGTTCCAGCCGGTTTCGGATGCATCCGGCTTGCGTCGACGTGAATGCACGTTACTGAGGTTATGGATCGCCATCTGTCCCGGCCTGGGCGGTGACGCTCGACCGGGGGATCGAAACGCCACCGCCTGTACTTGCCGGGAGGGGCTGCCGTGACGAAGCACGGCGTGCGGAGAGGGAACGGCTCGGGGGCGCCGTTCCCGTGGATCTAATGTCCGTTACCGCCGCCGTTGCCACCGCCATTGCCGCTTCCACCCTTGCCTCCGTGACCGCCGCTGCCGAAACCGCCGCCAAAGCCGCCAGGACCGCCACCGAAGCCACCACCAGGACCGCTGCCGCAACCGCAACCGCTGCCCATGCCACCGCCAAACCCACCGCCGCCGAAACCACCGCCAGGACCACCACCGCCAGGACCACCGCCACCACCGCCACCACCGCCACCACCGCCACCACCGCCACCGCCACCGCCACCGCCACCGCCACCGCCACCGCCACCGCCACCGCCACCGCCACCGCCACCGCCACCGCCACCACCACCACCACCACCACCACCACCACCACTGCTTCCGCTACCACCGCCCTTGGCGCCGCCACTCGGACCGTTTCCGGCGCTAGCCCCAGCGCCGCTCGATCCGGCACCGGCATTGGCGCCTGAGCCGCCCGCACTGGCGTTTGCGCTCGCACTCGCAGCGCCCGAACTGGCGCCGCCGCGTGGATGCTGCCTGCAGTTCCCGGACTCGGTTCCACGGCACTCCTGAACCGAGAAAATCGCGGCGACATCATCAGCCATGGTGGCTGCATAGGCCGCTTCGCCCGTCGCGGACGGATCGTCCTGCGCGAGTTGGGTCGAGGCGGCCGCACCGCTGGCGGGCAACGGAGCGCCCGCTGCAACCGCCAGCTTTACGCCGTCACCGGACGAGTCCGCGTACGCCGCCTGAGAAGCAAGCAACCCCGCGCCAGCAGCCAATATCGTCAGTCCTCTGGCTATCCCGTAGCAGTACTGATTTAATCTTGTGGTTTTCATGACTTCTCTCCTGAGGAGGCGCCAGCTCGTCGTTCGCTGCCGTCTCTCAAGCTGTGTTGTCTGCGAAGGGCCTATCGTGTTGCGGGCCTCATCGCTCCCCGAGTTCGCTTTGCGCGCCGCGTGTCGCTGCATGACACACGCGATGTGCGCGGAACGCTGTCACCGTTCTGCCGATCGTTAGTGGCTCCGGCTCGTGTGATTGACTCCCCCTCCCTCGCGCGGTTTGGCAAACGACGGTTGCCCATTGTTTGCCACGCGCGATGTCGACGGTGCGCGGCGTGCCGCGGCGCTGATCCATTCGGATGGAGTTCAGCGCGACGGTTCGCGCACGCGGCTGGATCGTTCATCGCGAGCCGGATACCGCCCGTTCTATAGCGATATCCATGCCACTGCCCGCTGAGGCCCGTCCGATGCGGCCTGCTGGCGATGGGTGCGGCGTGGAGTGGGGCGAATTGACGGAAAACGTTTCGCACTTGAAACGCACCCGAATGGATTGTTAAATCCGCGGCGGCCGTTGCGCGGATCGTCGCGCGGCACGTGGCATGGGGCACCGCATGTACCGCATGTACCGCAGGCGCCGCAGGCGCCGCGCTATGCTTCGCGCGGCGCGCTTTGCAGTGTGCGCAGGTCCTGGATGGGGATGTGGCAGCGGATTCTGTGCCCGTCACCGGCTTCGATGAACGGTGGGTCCTGCTGTTCGCACACGGCACCGAGTTTGCGCGGGCAGCGCGTATGGAACACGCAGCCCGAAGGCGGCGCGGCCGCGCTCGGCACTTCGCCGGACAGGCGGATGCGTTCGCCGTGCGCAGCGGCGTCGAGCGCGGGGGCCGAAGACAGCAGCGCTTCGGTATAGGGATGATGTGGTCCATCGAACACAGCGGCGGCCGGTCCGATCTCGAGCAGGCGTCCCAGATAGAGCACGGCAATGCGATCGGACAGATAGCGCACCACGTGCAGATCGTGCGAGATGAACACGTAGCTCGTTCCGCGCTCGCGCTGCAGATCGGCGAGCAGGTTGAGGATCGATGCCTGCACCGAGACGTCGAGTGCGGAAGTCGGCTCGTCGCAGACCACCACCCGCGGCTCTCCCGCAAACGCGCGCGCAATCGCGACACGCTGCTTGAGGCCGCCTGACAATTGCCGTGTGCGTGCGCCCAGATAGCGATTCGGCAGGCGCACAGCCGCAGTGAGCGCGGCGAGCCGTTCATCCTGCGCGGCGCCGCGCAAGGCGGCGAGCCGCGATAGCGCGCGGCCGATCAGGTGCTTCACCGAGTGCGACCGGTTGAGCGCCGAGTCGGGGTTCTGGAACACGATCTGCAGCGACTTGACCTGCTCGTCGTTGCGCCGTGTGACACGTGCCGGCAGGGGCGTGCCGTCGAGTTCGAGGATGCTGCCGGCGTCGGGCGCGAGCAGGCCGAGCATCATTTTGGCGAGCGTCGTCTTGCCGCTGCCCGATTCGCCGACGAGCCCTAGTGTCTCGCCGGTGGCGAGATCAAGCGAGACGTCATCGACCGCCTTCAACGCGACGCCTGCGACGTGGAAGGTCTTCGAGACCCGCTCCGCGCGCAGCACGAGCGCGCCCGGAACGGCGACCTGCGCCTGCGCTACGCCGTCAACGCCGGCGCGTGGTGCGGGGGCGTCGGCATTTGCGCGGGGCAATTCCGGCGCGCGTTCGTGATAGTGGCAGCGCGACATCTGATCGCCATGCGCTGCAGCGACCCGATGGGGCGGAGGCGCATCGCGGCGGCAGCGGTCGTCGGCAAGCCGACAGCGATCCGCATAGATGCAGCCTTGCGTGACCGAACCGGGTGCTGGCAACTGACCGGCAATCGTGTCGAGCCGCTCAAGCGTCTTGCTGCGGCCCGAGGTCGGCAGGCAGCGCAGCAGCCCAACGGTGTATGGATGACGCGGTCGCGCGAAGACATCTTGCGTGGCGCCTTCTTCGACCAACTTACCCGCATACAGCACGCCGACGCGATCGCACATGCGCCCGATCACCGCGAGGTTGTGGCTGATAAACAGCACCGCCGTGCCGAGTTCCTTGCGCAGTTGTGCGACGAGATCCAGTACTTCGGCTTCGACCGTGGCATCGAGCCCGGTAGTGGGCTCGTCGAGAATCAGCAGGGCGGGGTTGGAGGCCAGCGCCATCGCGATGACCACACGCTGCTGCATGCCGCCCGACAATTGATGAGGATAACTGTCCATCACCCGTTCAGGCGCCCCGATTCGCACGCGCCGCAGCATCTCCAGCGTGTGCGTCAGCGCATCGCTGCGGGTGGCGCCGGCCGCCTCGAAGGCTTCGGCCACCTGGCGAGCAATCGTCATCGACGGATTCAGCGCACGCCCCGGATCCTGGTAGACCATCGAGATCGCGGTGGCGCGCATGGTGCGCAGTGCGTCGGCATCGAGCGCCTGCACGTCCTGTCCGGCGATCAGGATCTTGCCCGCTTTCACCTTGCCGTTGCGCGGCAGGTAGCGCAGCGTTGCCATCGCCATGGTCGACTTGCCGCAACCGGATTCGCCCACGAGTCCATACGCCTCGCCGCGTCGCACGCGCAATGAGATGTCGTGCAGGACCTCGCGGTCGCGTCCGCGAATCCGGTAGGTGACGGTCAGACCGACGACGGTGAGTGCGTCGGTGCGCTCGCTCTTCGAGACGTCGAAGGCAGGAAACGAGGCGGGAGGCGGCCCGTTCATCGGTCGAGTACGCCTTGTACGCTGTCGGCAATCAGGTTCACGCCGACCACCAGCGAGGCGATCGCGACGGCGTCGAAGACGACGGTCCACCACGCGCCGCCGGCCATCAGCGTGTACGACTCGGACAACGCGAGACCCCAGTCCGCGGAAGGCGGCTGAATGCCGAAGCCGAGAAACGAGAGCGTCGCCACCGCGAAGATCGCGTAGCCGAGGCGCACGGTGGCTTCGACGATGATCGGCGGCAGCACGTTCGGCAGGATCTCTACAAACATGATGTACGGCGCCCGCTCGCCGCGCAGTTGAGCGGCAGCGACGTAGTCGAGATGGCGTTCGGCGAACACCGCGGCGCGGACGGTGCGCGCGGTGATCGGCGTGAAGGTGATGCCGATCACGAGGATCACGGTGAAGTTCGATGCACCGACCGCGGCCAGCGCGAGCAGCGCGACGATCACGAGCGGCAGCGCCAGCACCGCGTCGATGGCCCGCCCGACCACGTTGTCGACCCAGCCCTCGAAGTAACCCACGACGAGGCCAAGCGCGGTGCCGGCCAGAGTGCCGAGCAGCGTGGCGAGCGGCGCAACGGTGAGGATGTCGCGCGCCCCGACGATCACGCGCGAGAACACGTCGCGGCCGAGCTGATCGGTGCCGAACCAGTGGGCGTGGTCGGGCGGCATCAGCGAATTGAGCGGGTCGGACGCATAAGCATCCTGCGGCGCAATCCACGGTCCGGCAATCGCAGAGACGACCCACCAGACGACGATCACCACACCGACGACGAAGGTCGGCGAGCGCAGCAACACGCGCAACTGATCGAAGCGGGGTTCGCGCACGGCAGGCGTGGCCGGGATAAGCGTGCTCATTCGCCGCTCCTCACACGCAGCCGCGGATTGAGCAGCACCTGCAAGGCGTCGGCGACGAGATTGGCCACCGTATAGACGACACCGATTGTCAGCACGCCGGCTTCGAGCATCGGAAAGTCCTTCGCCTTGGCGGCGTTGTAGATCAGCGAGCCGATGCCCTGATAGTGAAACAGCGTCTCCACCACGACGAGGCCGCCGATCATGTAGCCGAGCTGCGTCGCGGCGACGGTGATGGTGGGCAGCAGCGCATTGCGTAACACGTGCCGCCAGATGACGACATGCTGCGGCAAGCCCTTGAGAATGGCGGTGCGGGTGTAGTCGGCGTCGAGCGCTTCGACGGTACCGGCCCGCGCCATGCGTGCGATATAGCCGAAGAACACCAGCACAAGCGGCAGCACCGGCAGGATCAGATGCTTCAGTTGTTCGAGCACGCCGGCGCCCGGCGGATAGGTGGCTTCGATCGGCAGCCAGCGCAACCACACGCCAAAGATCAGGATCAACGTGATCGACGACACGAATTCCGGCACCACGGTCGCCGACAAACCGGCGATGCTGATCGTGCGGTCAATCCAGCGTCCCGCATGCATCGCGGCCCACACGCCGCCCGCAATTCCCAACGGCACCACGACGATGAACGCGAGCACGCCGAGCTTGGCGGAATGCGCGAGCGCATCGGCGATGAACGGCCCGACTGGCTCACGGTACGCGTACGAGAGCCCCATATCGCCGCGCACGAAATGCGTGATCCACTCGACGTATTGCGTCAGAAGCGGCCGGTCTGCGCCGAGTTGATGATTGAGTGCGGCGACCGCGCGTGCATCGGCGAGCGGCCCGAGAATCGAGCGGCCGATGTCGCCGGGCAGCAACTGGCCGCCCGCGAACACGATCACCGACAACAACCACAGCGTGATCAGCGACAACGCGAGGCGCATCGCGAGAAAACGCGCGACCCGTCCCGCGTTGCCGGAAGCAACGCGAGAGGTAGGGGGCGTGAGCGCGGTCGACATGATGGGCTGGTGGCGAACGGTGCTGTAATCAGCCCGTGAGCGTCACCTTGTCGAAGTACAACTGCGCAAGCGCGGTGAAGCGCATGCCATTGACGCCCGAACGCATCGCAATCAGTTGATCGTAGAAGAACGGAATGATGATCGGTGTCTCGTCGAGCAGCAACGCCTGGATCTGACCGGAGAGCTTGCGCTGCGAGCCGATGTCGATCGCCGCGACGAACTGCGCGACCAGTTGGTCATACTGAGGATTCTTGAAGTGCGCGGCGTTCCAGGTGCCGTTGCTCGTCAGCGGCGCGTTCAGGAACACGTTCGGCACACCACGATGGCCGTAGTCGGTGATGCCAAGCGGCGAGTCGAGCCAATCCGATTTGCCGGGCGTGCCCGCGCCGTAATAGAGCGACTGGCTCTCCACCTTCAGATTGATGCGCACGCCGATTGCCTTCGCCGCGTTCTGCACGACTACGGCGAGATCGGGAATCTCCATGTACTTCTCAGTGGTGAGCGTGACGTCGAAGCCGTTGGCGACGCCTGCCTGCGCGAGCAGTTGCTTCGCTTTGGCAATGTCGATCTTGCGTTGCGGCGCGCCCGCGTCCGACGACGGAAACACCGGCGCGAACGGGCTGTCGTTACCGAGCTGCGCCTTGCCGCGAAACAGGCCACGCACGATTACATCGCGGTCCAGCGAAAGCGCCATGGCCTGGCGCACGCGCTTGTCCTTGAAGAGCGGATCGTCGGTGCGCATGTGGATCTGGCGATGCGCACTCGACTTCACGGCGATCGTCTTGAACTCGGGGTTGTTCATGAGGCCCGCGCCGCCTTGCACGGTGAACGTGCCCATCACGTCAGCCTGACGTCCTTGCAGCGCGAGAATCTGCGCCTGTTCGTCGGCGTAGAACGAAAACTGCACGCGTTGCGGTAATGCTTTTTCGCCCCAGTAGTCGGGATTGCGTACGAACGAGGCGCCGACCTTCGGCGTGTACTTCTCGAGCTTGAACGGACCGGTGCCGATAAAGCTCTTTTCGTAATTGCCTGCATAGTTGGCCGGCAACAGGATGGCGTTGTAATTGTCCGAGGAAACGTAGTACGGGAAGTTGCCGTTCGGCGCGTCGAGATGGAATGCAACCGTGTGATCGTCCACGGCCTGGGTGCCGCCCTTGGACAGCACGCCCTTCAATACGGAGAGTGCCGCCGAGCCGCTTGCCGGATCGGCGAGGCGGTCGAAGGTGGCAACGACGTCTTTGGCGGTGAACGGCTGGCCGTCGCTGAACTTCACATTCGGACGCAGCTTGAAGGTCCAGACGTCGCCCTTGTCATTCGGCTTCCACGACAACGCGAGCGCCGGCTTCAGGACCAGATGTTCGCCGTCGTCGTCGATCAGGAATTCGCCGGTCTGCACCAGCAGCGCGAGACCACCGGCGTCGGTGACGGTGAGCGGGTCGATCGCGCCGGCAGGCGTCAGATGGGCCACGCGGATGGTGGCGTTGGCCGCGCCCGCTGTGCCCTGCGCGCGTGCTTGCGGCGTGGCGAAGAGGCCGCCGCCGGCAAGCGAGAGTCCAATGACGCTGGCATAGCGCAGCAGCTCGCGGCGCGACAGACGGCCGGCGAGGAATTCGTCGATCGCGTGATTGCCGTAGTTATCGGCGCTGCGGCGTGCAGTTTCGAGCGCGAGGAGTCGATCCGCGGGAGTCTTCATCGATGGGGTGTCCAGTCCGTTCTGATAGGTGCCGGGCGGCTTACGCGCGGCAGGGGCGACGGTATTGCGATGGCGAAAAGCGGTTTCAGTGTAAGCGATTGCCTACCGATTCGGAACGTTTGCGGCGGCCACGGGCGAGCCTGGCGCGCTTAAAAGGGTCAACCTGTGTCGCGCTGACAACGCCCGGCGGGTGCCGTATAACAGTTGCCGATGCAGCGGCAGAAGAACCGCCGCGACGGCGCCATCTTTACCGGTTGGCTCAGTGCTCGTGCGGATGCTTGTGAATCGGGTCGACCCAGAACACGGTTTCGGGCGCTTCGACTGCGTCGATGTTCAGATTCACCACGACCGCTTCGTTGTCGCTGCGTACCAGCACGCATTCGAGCGGCTCGTCGGTGCTGGCGTTGATTTCCTGATGCGGCACGTAGGGCGGCACGAAAATGAAGTCGCCGGGACCGGCCTCGGCGGTGAATTCGAGCTGCTCGCCCCAGCGCATGCGCGCCTGGCCACGCACCACGTAAATCACGCTTTCGAGCGCGCCGTGATGATGCGCGCCGGTCTTTGCATTCGGATGAATCGTCACCGTGCCCGCCCAGATTTTCTGCGCGCCGACGCGCGCCGCGTTGATCGCGGCTGCGCGGTTCATGCCGGGGGTTTGTGCGGTGTTCGAATCGAGCTGATCGCCCCGGATGACCTTGACGCCGTGCTCGCGCCAGTCGACGGGTGCCGTTGCGTCGGGCGCCGTCGCGTCGGGTTCATGCGAGTGATCGTGGTCGTGCGGATGGTCGTGGCTCACGGCGTGTCTCCTTTGGCCAAGGTGGGCATCCCAAGCGGGCCTGTCGCCATTCTTGCATGTTCGGTGATTGCGCGCGCGGCATGTGGGAGGGGGAGCGAGCGCGGCGCAAAAGGTACGGGCGAAAAAAAGCCCGTTCACATCGAACGGGCTTCTCTCACACTAACCTTCAGCGCTTACTTCTGCTTCGCGTTGATCACCGCTTCAGCGACATTGTTCGGCGTTTCAGCGTAATGCTTGAACTCCATCGTGTAGGTCGCACGGCCTTGCGTGGCGGAACGCAGCGAGGTCGAATAACCGAACATCTCCGCAAGCGGCACTTCGGCGCGCACCAGCTTGCCGCCGCCACCGGCGATGTCTTCCATGCCTTGTACGAGCCCACGACGGCTCGACAGGTCGCCCATCACGTTACCCATGAAGTCTTCGGGCGTTTCCACCTCGACGGCCATCATCGGTTCGAGCAGCACCGGCTTGGCCTTGCGCATCGCATCCTTGAACGCGATCGAACCGGCCATGCGGAACGCGTTTTCGTTCGAGTCGACGTCGTGGTACGAACCGAAGGTCAGCGTCACCTTCACGTCGACCACCGGATAGCCCGCCAGCACGCCGGCCTTCAACGTTTCCACAATGCCTTTGTCGACCGCCGGGATGTATTCGCGCGGAATCACGCCGCCCTTGATGGCGTCGACAAATTCGTAGCCCTTGCCTTGCGCCGCCGGCTCCAGCGTGATCACTGCGTGACCATACTGACCGCGGCCGCCCGATTGCTTGACGAACTTGCCTTCGACATCCTCGACCTTATTGCGCACCGTTTCGCGGTAGGCAACCTGCGGCTTGCCGACCGTGGCTTCCACGCCGAACTCGCGCTTCATACGGTCGACCAGAATTTCCAGGTGCAGCTCGCCCATCCCGGAGATGATGGTCTGGCCGGATTCTTCGTCGGTCTGTACGCGGAACGACGGATCTTCCTGGGCAAGACGATTGAGCGCAATGCCCATCTTTTCCTGGTCGACCTTGGTCTTCGGCTCGACGGCCTGGGAAATCACCGGTTCCGGGAAGATCATCTTTTCAAGGATGATGACGTGGTTCGGATCGCACAGCGTGTCGCCCGTAGTCGCTTCTTTCAGGCCGACTGCCGCAGCAATGTCACCGGCGTAAACTTCCTTGATTTCCTTGCGCTCGTTCGCATGCATCTGCAGGATCCGGCCGAGGCGTTCCTTCTTTTCCTTGGCCGAGTTGTAGACGGTATCGCCCGAATTCACCACGCCCGAATACACGCGGAAGAAAATCAGCTGGCCGACGAACGGGTCGGTCATGATCTTGAAGGCAAGGGCGGAGAACGGATCGTCGTCCTTCGGATGACGCTCGATTTCGTTATCGTTCTCGTCGTGACCGGTGATCGCGGGGATGTCGAGCGGCGACGGCAGATAGTCGATCACCGCGTCCAGCATGGCCTGCACGCCCTTGTTCTTGAACGCGCTGCCGCACAGCATCGGCACGATCTCGTTGGCTATCGTACGCACACGGATGCCGTGCTTGATTTCCTCTTCGGTCAGCGTCTCGCCGCCCAGGTATTTGTCGAGCAGTTCCTCGCTCGCTTCAGCCGCGGCCTCGACCATCTTGTCGTGCCATTCCTTCGCGGTATCTGCGAGTTCCGGCGGGATGTCCCGGTACTCGAACTTGATGCCCTGGTTCTCTTCGTCCCAGTAGATCGCCTTCATCTTGACGAGGTCGACCACACCCTGGAAATGATCTTCCGCGCCGACCGGAATCTGGATCGGCACCGCGTTGCCCTTCAGGCGATCGCCAATCTGCCGCTGCACGCGGAAGAAGTCTGCGCCGACCCGGTCCATCTTGTTGACGAACGCAATGCGCGGCACCTTGTACTTGTTCGCCTGGCGCCACACGGTTTCGGACTGCGGCTGCACGCCGCCGACCGAGTCGTACACCATGCACGCGCCGTCGAGCACGCGCATCGAGCGCTCCACCTCGATCGTGAAGTCGACGTGACCCGGGGTGTCGATGATGTTGATCCGGTGTTCCGGATAGTTGCCGGCCATGCCTTTCCAGAAAGCGGTCGTGGCAGCCGAGGTGATCGTGATGCCGCGCTCCTGCTCCTGCTCCATCCAGTCCATCGTCGCCGCACCGTCGTGAACTTCACCGATCTTGTGAGTCACGCCGGTGTAGAACAGGATGCGTTCGGTGGTGGTAGTTTTGCCGGCATCGATGTGAGCGCTAATGCCGATGTTCCGGTAGCGCTCAATGGGAGTCTTGCGGGGCACGTGAACCTCCTTGGAGTGTTTCTTTCGCCGGTGACGGGCGTCGCGCGGCGCGCGAAGCCGCCCGGACGATCTCGGTGCTGCTGTAAGACTATAAGCATAGCGCGTGACACTCGCTTTTGCAGGAATCTTGCCAGGCGGGCGTAACGGCCAGCCGGTGGGGCTTGCGGCGGCGTGTGCAGGTGCAAAAAAGCCGGTGGCCTCGGGAGGGCACCGGCTTCGCGGGACGTGAGGGCTGTAAGGCGGGAAGCTGGTGGCCGTCGGCCCGGCGACCGCATACCACTATAGCTTACCGCTGGCGCACGCTTGCGCTTATTGCGCCGCGGGCAACCCCTGCATGATCATCCCCGGCTTGATGCCCTTCGACTCGAACCAGTTCTTGCTCATTTCCAGCGCGTACACGCCGTTGTTGCGCGGGCAATGGTTGTTGGTGGTCTCGGCATCCATTTCGTCGATGTCGGTGATCGTGCCGTCGGCGCGGATGAAGGCGATCGACAGCGGGATCAGCGTGTTCTTCATCCAGAAGCAGTGCACGGCGTTCTCGCCAAACACGAACAGCATGCCTTCGTTCGGCGCAAGCTGCGTGCGATACATCAGACCTTGTTCACGATCCGCATCGCTGCTGGCAACGGCGGCGTCGATGACGAACATACCCACCGTCAGCTTGGTGCGCGGGAAGTCGCCGGGCTGCTTCGCGCCGGGCGGCATCTGCTGCGCGTAGGCGTTATGAACAGGGGCCAGCGTGAACGAGGCGGCAGCCAACGGTAACGCGACAGCAATCGCAAAACGCGCAAACAATGAGCGCAGGGAAATTCGCACGGCAGGACTCCAGGCAGGAAATTAACCCGCGCATGTTACGCGAGCGCGTCAAAGCACGTCAAAAACAAAAAGGCAGATCGCCTTACGGTGATCTGCCTTTCAACGCCGTAAGAACGGCAAGTGCTGCTAATTCTTGACTGCGTTTTTACAACAAACTTACTCCGAAGCGCCCGAAGCTGCAGCAGCTGCTGCTGCCTTCTTCTTCGATGCCTTCTTGTGCGTTGCCTTCTTCGTGGTCTTCTTTGCCGACGAAGCTGCTGCCGCCGGAGCTGCCGAAGCTGCGACCGGTGCCGAAGCTTGTGCGAATGCTGCCGTTGCGAAGAGGCCAGCGACCAGAGCGGCGATCAGTTTGTTCATTTTGTGAATCCTCAGCTTTAGTTAATTAACCAAATGACCCGGTTATGTATGAGTCATGTCGGTAAACGTGCCATCCACCTTTCGGTTGACAGCCGCATCAACAAATTTCTTGACGCGTCTGCTAGCGCTCGGACTCCCTGCACTGACCGCAAGAACGGCTTGCACAAAGGCCCTCAAGGCTGAATGCCGGATAGCTTCGTGCGGCATCTGCGTTGAATAACGCGTGAGCTTGCGAGGCGGTTGACGCAAATTTTCCGTAAATCTTCGGGAATGCTTATTCCTGTGTGATGGAAAGGCCAACGCCATCCGGTGAATGGGCGCCATGAATTTGTCACGAATAAAAAATACACGCGGATACAACGGTTTAGATGAGGCTTGCGTAAACGTTGAGCATCATCGGATGCCGTCCCACGGTGCGCGTGGAGGCAAGTCTAGCGAGGCGCCCGGCTCGAGCCCCAGCGAAAAGATATCGAGCGCGCCGATGCCCACGCGCACGAGGCGCAGGGTGGGGAAGCCGACTGCCGCCGTCATGCGGCGAACCTGGCGGTTTTTGCCTTCAATGATGGACAGTTCGATCCAGGTGGTGGGGATCGCGGCACGATAACGAATCGCCGGAATGCGCGGCCATAGCGTCCCGGGTGGTTCGATCAGTTGCGCGTGACCCGGGCGCGTCACATAGTCGCCAAGATCGACACCGCTTGCGAGCCTGGTGAGCGCTACCGAATCCGGCGCGCCTTCGACCTGCGCCCAGTAGCGCTTGACGAGTTTGTGCAGTGGTTCGGCGATTCGCGCCTGCAGCGCGCCGTCGTCAGTGAGCAGCAGCAGGCCTTCGCTATCGGAATCGAGACGGCCGGCCGGATAGACGCCGGGCACCTTGACCCAATCGGCGAGCGATGCGCGCGTTTCGTGCGGCGAGAACTGGCAGATGGTGCCGAACGGCTTATTGAGAGCAAGGAGGCGCATGCGGAATCCGGCGAACACACCCGCCGGAATGGGCGCGTGAGCGGGCGCTGCCTGGCACCCGTTCGACGCCCGACTGGGCAGGTTCTGTGGCAAATGGGGGCATAATAATGCATAATTTGGGATGCTGGGTCTTATGTCTTATATAAGATATAAGAGTCCGATGCGTTTTACCGGAAGCTGGCGCCGCTGCCTTGCCCTGTCTTCAAACCCTGCCCGGTTGCCGGCGCCGCGGGCTGCACCGTGGGCTAGAATAACCGCTCAGCCGCTTGCAGGCGTTCGGCATTGCGCCTCGCGCCCAGTTCCGCATCCCCCATCTGCTTCAACTAGAACAGCCATCACTGGAGTCCGATCATGCCGTATCAGCACATTAAGGTTCCGACGGGCGGAGACAAGATTACTGTCAACGCAGACTACTCGCTCAATGTTTCT
>Ga0302178_10000426_pt1 | contig 38728 bp, 30 predicted proteins | sample I_Palsa_E1_3_FD_198790 | JGI IMG/M metagenome (GOLD analysis project Ga0302178, IMG submission 198790) | Peat permafrost microbial communities from Stordalen Mire near Abisko, Sweden - I_Palsa_E1_3 | ecosystem: Environmental > Terrestrial > Soil > Palsa > Peat permafrost | place: Sweden... | reverse complement strand
CTCCCGACTCGTTGGTGTATGTCCACATTTCATTGTTAACAATGCTAGGAGTGCCGTCGATAACCGCATTCAAAGGAGTGTTCGTGGTGGCATCAACTATACAAATTGACTTGAGGGTTTCCGATCCGTTAACGCAAACTGAAAATTTTACCTGATTCGTGCCGTAAGGGTAAATTGTTTCTGTGCCACCAGATCCAGTGTCGGTGAAATATATGGAAACAGCCGCAGTATTGGTTGTTGGATTTAATGCTTCAGATTGGGGGTTATTATTTGATTTCATATATAAAATTCATTCTGTTTAAAATTTATTGATTTGTACTGCTTTGAAATTGGATTGTAAAAATATTGCTTGGGATTGGTTTTATTCAAGTTTGTTGGGTATTTACTCGTATTGTTTGTTTCATTAATATGGCTGATTGGTATTTAAGATGTTTGGTCGAAATTGATGTTCTTCGAGCGCCAATCTGTTGACGATTGTATTTGAAATAAATTTTTTAAAAGTCAATAATTGTTTTTTTCATAAATTAATATAAAATATATTTATTTTTTATAAAAATGGCGTGTTGAATTTTATCGAGATGTTAGTGATTGACACTGTCGTGTCTTTGGAAAATACTCGCGGATCGGGTTCGTGGTGTTTTCGCTGCGGCATGACTCGAGCAATCTTCGGTATCTTTCAGAAAATTGCCAGCGGTGGCAGTTGTTGAAGGAAAGTCCTAATTGGAAAAGCGAAATAAATGGCAGCCCCCCCGAAACGACATATCGACACCCTGCTGCAACAAGCCGTCGCCTTGCAGCAAAACAACGCCCTCGCCGAAGCCGAAGAGCTCTACCGCGAAATTCTCGAACTGCGCCCCAAGCACTTCGACGCTATCCAATTACTCGGCACCTTGGCCCTCCAATCCGGCCGACTGCAAGAGGGTATCGAGCTGCTGAAAAAAGCCGTCGCGATCAACGCAATGCAGGCCCCGATCCACTCCAATCTGGCCTTCGCCTATAACGCCCAAGAGCAATACAAGCAAGCGCTTGTCAGCGCCAATCGCGCGCTCGCATTACAGCCCAATTTCGCCGACGCTTTGAACAATCGCGGCAATGCACTGGCCGGCCTCGATATGCCGGGCGACGCTTTGATCAGTTTTGATCGTGCAATTGCCTTAAAACCGGAGTTTGCCCAAGCCTGGAGCAATCGCGCTTGCGTGTTGCGCGACCTAGGCCACGCGGATCAAGCCCTGGTGAGTTGCGACCAGGCCATTGCGCTTTCGCCCCGCTATGCCGAAGCCTGGAGCAACCGGGCGAATGCCCTGAGCGATTTGAGCCAGCCGGAAGAGGCACGGCTTAATTATCTGCGCGCCATTGAATGTGCGCCTGAGCTGGCCGACATTTGGAATAATTTTGGACTAACCCTTGCCGATTTGAATCAGCGCGACGAAGCGCTGCAGAGCTACGACCGAGCGCTGACTTTGAAGCCCGATTATGCGGAGGCGCAGTGGAATGCATCGCTGTGTCTATTGCAAATGGGCCGGCTGGAAGCCGGTTGGAAAAAATACGAGTGGCGTTGGGAGCGCCGCCGTATCAAGCCCAGCCAGCGGGTCTTCGAGCAGGCGCTGTGGCGCGGCGACTTCTCGATTAGCGGTAAAACGATACTGTTGCATGCCGAGCAGGGACTCGGCGATACCTTGCAATTCTGCCGCTACGCCGCGCTGGTGGCCAAGCTGGGCGCCCGCGTGCTGCTTGAAGTGCCGCCCGAGTTGATGCGCTTGTTGGCGCATCTTGACGGAGTGACGCAGTTAATCGAGCAAGGCCAGTCCTTGCCGGAATTCGATTGCCACTGTCCCTTGCTGAGCTTGCCTCTGGCATTTGACACCGGACTCGCGACGATTCCTGGAACCACACCTTATCTGTTCGCCGATCATCAAGCCGCGCAGCGGTGGGGCGCTCGCCTCGCGGCCGACGCTCCGGCTGCGTTGAAAGTCGGTGTGGTCTGGGCCGGCGGCAATCGTCCCCATGTCGCGGAGCTTAGAAAAAACGATGCGCGGCGCTCGATCTCGCTGGCGCAGCTGGATCCCATTCTGGATCTGCCCGATATCCAGTTCTATAGTTTGCAAAAAGGCTCCGCAGCTCAACAGCTCAGTCAGCGACTGATGCCGCAAATTCAGCCGCAACTCGCACCGCAAGCCGAACCGGCACTGACCCGGCGGCAAGCGATTCGCCCCATCATCGATTACACCGACGAACTGCACGATTTCGCCGACACCGCCGCCTTAGTCGCCAATCTCGATCTGGTGATTTCCGTGGACACCTCGACCGCGCATCTGGCCGGGGCGATGGGTAAACCTGTGTGGATCTTGAATCGTTTCGACACCTGTTGGCGCTGGATGCTGGAGCGCGAGGACAGCCCATGGTATCCCGACGTCAGACTTTTCCGGCAACCCGCGCTGGGGGATTGGGGCACGGTGATTCACTTTGTGCGCACTGCGCTGGCCAATCTGTCGACTGTCGCCCAGGCGCAGGGCGTGAATAGCGTATAACGTAGGCGTAAGCAAGCCTGACTGCATACAATATCTGATGTGTCGCCACGCTAGGCTGAACCGAACCCCGTATCTCCAACTTGGGAGTTTTTATGTGGCAAGCAGGATTGGACTGGTGGGTCGCCACCGGCATTTTGGTGATTATGGAGTTGCTGACCGGCACCTTCTACTTGCTGGTGATCGCCGTGGGCACGGCGGCCGGTGGTTTGGCGCATCTTGGCGGGCTGGCCTTGGAATGGCAATTCCTGATTGCCGGATTGATTGCCTTGGCCGGCGTCGTGCTGGTGCGCCGCTTTCGATTCGGCGGCGGTAAGCGCAGCGTGCGCGGCAATCGCGATGTCAATCTCGATATCGGTGAAACCTTGGAAGTCCGAGAATGGCACGAAGGTCGTGCACGCGTCATGTATCGCGGTGCACAATGGGATGTCGAGCTGCTGCCGGGGCAAAGTGCAACGGCGCTGCGCTATGAAATCAGCGAATTTTCGGGCAACCGGCTGTTGTTGAAGGCCAAGCCGGACGTTGCACTTTAGCCGGTGGTCAAATGTGAGCAGCGGGTTGTTCGTCACACCCGCGGCAATCAAGCACGCAATAACACACTGTTTTAAAACCACGCCCGATAACGGGTTGCTGCACTACGCGGCCGGTTTGCGTAGAACTAGGAGAAGAGATTGATCGCGATTCCGATTTTTTTTGTGATTGTTATTTTTGTGATTGCCCGTTCCATCAAGATTGTGCCGCAGCAACACGCCTGGGTGATCGAGCGGGTAGGGCGCTACCACGCGACGTTGACGCCGGGTCTGACGGTGATTTTGCCGTTTATCGACCGCGTGGCCTATAAGCACGTGCTCAAAGAAATTCCGCTCGATGTGCCGAGCCAGATTTGCATTACGCGCGACAATACGCAACTAACGATCGACGGCGTACTGTACTTCCAAGTGACCGACGCGATGAAAGCGTCCTACGGGTCCAGCAATTATGTGTCGGCGATTGTCCAGCTTGCGCAAACAACCCTGCGTTCGATTGTCGGCAAGCTTGAGCTCGATAAGACTTTCGAAGAGCGCGAGATTATCAACCACCATATTGTCACGGCCCTCGATGAAGCTGCGCAAAACTGGGGTGTGAAAGTGCTGCGTTACGAAATCAAGGATTTGACGCCACCCAAGGAAATCTTGCACGCCATGCAGGCGCAAATCACGGCCGAGCGCGAGAAGCGGGCGCTGATCGCGGCCTCCGAAGGTAAGCGCCAGGAGCAGATTAATTTGGCTTCCGGGGCGCGTGAGGCGGCGATTCAGAAGTCCGAAGGCGAGCGGCAGGCGGCGATCAATCAAGCGCAGGGGCAGGCCTCGGCAATTCTGGCCGTGGCTGAAGCCAATGCCCAGGCGATCGAAAAAATCGCCCACGCGATTCAGTCGCAAGGCGGTGCGGAAGCGGTCAATCTTAAAGTGGCCGAGCAGTATGTGTCGGCGTTCAGCAATTTGGCCAAGCAGAGCAATACGCTGATCATTCCGGGCAATATGTCCGATATGAGTTCGATGATTGCCTCGGCGCTGACGATCGTGAGCCAGAAAAAGGCCTAACCGTTTTTTCGGTACAAAGGCTCGCAGCGGCTGGCTGTGCGGCGCTGAGTTTGCCGTTTTGAGGTCCAAGCGCGCAGCCCAGCGGCTGTTTTACCCGACCGCCGAAGCATAAGCGCTAAGTGCACCATAAGAAAAACGACCGTCAAGGTCGCTGTTCTGTTGGAAGTGAGGCAGCCGATTACCCCGGCTTGCGCATCAGACGCGCGTGTTCGCGTTCCCAATCGCGATTTTTTTCGGTTTCGCGCTTGTCGTGCTGCTTCTTGCCTTTGGCCAGGCCGATTTCGCATTTCACCAAGCCGCCCTTATAGTGCAAGTTAAGCGGCACCAGCGTATAGCCTCGCTGCTCGACCCGGCCGATCAGTTTGCTGATTTCGGCCGCGTGCAGCAGCAGCTTGCGGGTGCGGGTGGTGTCTGGGTTGATATGGGTCGAAGCGCTGTTCAGCGGGCTGATATGCGCGCCGATCAGATAGAGTGCGCCGTCGCGTATCACGACGTAGCCTTCCTTGATCTGTGCGCGGCCGGCGCGAATCGCCTTGACCTCCCAGCCCTCAAGCACGAGGCCGGCTTCGTATCGTTCCTCGATAAAGTAATCGAAGAATGCTTTTCGGTTGTCGCTGATGGTCATGAATGGAATACTGCCAACTCAAGTAAAATACGATTTTAACAAAGCGAGCGGCCCTAAGCTGCCTAAAACTCTGGTTCTCCACGGGTTCATGCGTGAGATTGTGTCGCGAGCGTGCTTTCGAGGGTGTTGTCGAACGCGCAATCGGACTTTTACGCCCCATTTACCGGCGTCCTGGGTTTTCCGTTCGCCCCTCACAAGCAGCCTAATTTATGGCAGATGTGCATAAAACGGTGTTGATACGCCATTCGGCCGAACAAATGTTCGACCTGGTGACCGACGTCGCCGACTATCCTAACTTCCTTCCCTGGTGCGGCGGTGTCGACATCACGCATCAGGACGAAACCCGTATGGATGCCAAGATCAATATCAATTTCAAGGGCATCCGGCAACATTTCGCGACCCACAATACTCATGTGCGTCCGACCGAGATCAATATGGAGTTCGCGGACGGCCCGTTCAAGAAGTTCACCGGCTATTGGCGGTTTATCCCCTTGCGCGAGGATGCCTGCAAGATTGAGTTTGCGCTGCACTACGAATTCGCGAGCATTATTCTCGAAAAAATTATCGGCCCGGTGTTCAATCATATCGCGAACACCTTCGTCGAGTCGTTTATTAAGCGCGCCGAGGTGGTTTATGCCGCTTCATAAGGCCGACCGGGATTCCGCAGAGGCTGGCCGGCTAAGCGGCGAGGCCGGCCGGCCGTCGGCTGCCGCTCAGGCTGACCTAGCCACTGGCCAGCCAAGTGGCGAGAACGCGCGCAAGCCGATCGCCGTCGAGGTCTGCTATGCGCCGCCCTTGCCGGGCGCGCTGAGCCTGATTGCCGTCGAAGTCGAGGCGGGCGCTACGGTGGCTGATGCGATCCGCACCAGCGGCGTGCTGGCGCGTCATCCCGAAATTGATCTGGCGAGCAATAAGGTTGGCATTTTCGGCAAGCTGACGAGCTTGGACGGCGCCGTCAGCGCCCAAGATCGAATCGAAATCTATCGCCCGCTAACCGCCGACCCTAAAGTCGCCCGTCAGCGCCGAGTCGAGAAAATCCGTGCAAGTTCGACCGAAGGGCGTAAATGGCAAGCACGGGAAAAACGCTGAAGCGAGTTCATTGTCGACTTAATGCGGCAACACCTCCGCGTTGGCCGGCAAGGCGCCGCCGTCATTGTTACCCCGTCACGTCATCGTGACGCAGCCAACTCAATGCAGCGCTAAATCCTCTGCGTCCGGCAGGGGGCCGGTTGCCGGCCGGTCCTTGGCGTGCAACTGCACCGACCAGGTCACGCCGCTTAGCAGCAAGGCGATGGCCGCGGCCTCCAGCAAGCGCGGCAGGCGTGCGTCGTAGACAAAACCATAAAACAAGGCAAACAGCGTTTCGAAGACGATCATCTGGCCCGATAAGGTTAGCGGCAGACGCTTGCTGGCCGCGTTCCACAGGGCATTGCCGAGCAACGAGGCGCTGATCGCCAGCATCAGGTTGACGCCTGCAAACATATGCCAGTTGGCTGGGGTCATCGGCGCTTGATGGATTGCGCCCGGCACCGTCATGGCGACCAAACCGAGCAGCAGTCCTTGCAAACCGCTGACGATGCCGCTCAGGATCGACCATTCATTACCGCTATAGCGCAGATGTTGCTTCAGATAGCGTGTGTTTTGCACCGCATACACCGTCCAACTGACCAGGGCGCCGGTCGCACACGCCAGCCCGATCAGACGTTCGGACCAGCTTGCCGCGCCGCTTGCCGGCGGGGCGGTAAACACGTCGACATTGATGCAGACAATGCCCAGCAGCACCAGCATCAGCGGCCATACCAGCTTGTGCAGCGCTACCGCGCCATGATCGCGCCGACCGACCAGGGTCACGGTGATCGGCAGCAAGCCGATAATCAGCGAAGTTGGCGCGATCCCGACACGTTGCACGGCTGCCGCCAGCAGGATGTAGTAAATGATATTGCCGCTCAAGGACAGGCTGAACAAGGCCAGACAGTCCTGGCGCGTGAGCTTGCCGGCAAGCCGACGGAATAAGGGCAGCCCGACCAGCAGCGAGACCAGCCCGTAGGTTGTGTAGCGGCCGGCCGACAAGGCCAGCGGCGAGAAATCCGGCAGCAGGCGGGGGGCGATAAATACCGAGCCCCAAAATGCGCCTGCCATGACGCCATATGCCACACCTCGACGCATGCGGTCGACTCCTTCAATGAAATGTTGGCTTGGTTTTTTTAAAACAGTCGCGCAGAATAACACGTCGTGCAGGCAGGCCGAAGCCTAGACGCCGCCAGTCGGGCTAGGCATATTCGCCCGGCAACGGCCTGTCCGTGCGCCTCCCAGCCGATGGCCTAAAACCCTCAAGGCGAGCGTACTGCTCAAACTTTCTTGGAACTTCGCGTATAATCCGCTTTTGCGCCTATAGGATTTGCCATGCGTTTAATCCAAAAAGCACTCACATTCGATGACGTGCTCCTTGTTCCTGCGTTTTCGGACTTTCTGCCACGCGATGCGTCGCTCAAAACCCGTTTCACCCGCAATATCGCGTTAAATATGCCGCTGGTGTCGGCCGCGATGGACACGGTGACCGAAGGGCGTCTGGCGATAGCCATGGCCCAGCAGGGCGGTATCGGCATTGTCCATAAGAACCTTCCGCCGGCCGAGCAGGCGCGTGAAGTCGCCAAGGTCAAGCGTTTCGAGTCGGGGGTTTTGCTTGACCCGATTACCGTGCCGCCGGCGCTGACTGTCAGCGAAGTGATTGCGCTGTCGCACCAGCACGGTATTTCCGGTTTTCCGGTGGTCGACGGCCGCCAATTGGTCGGTATCGTGACTAACCGCGATTTGCGCTTTGAACAGCGCCGCGATCTGCCCGTGAGCAGCATCATGACGCCGCGCGAACGCCTGATCACCGTCAAGGAAGGCACGCCGCTGCAGGAAGCCAAGGCTTTGATGCATACCCATCGCCTGGAGCGTGTGCTGGTCGTCAACGACGCATTCGAATTGCGCGGCTTGATTACCGTCAAGGATATTTTAAAAGCCACCGAACACCCGGACGCCTGTAAAGACAGCCACGGCAAGCTGCGCGTGGGCGCGGCCGTCGGTGTGGGTCCCGACAACGTCGAACGTATCGAATTGCTGGTGCAGGCCGGTGTCGACGTGCTGGTGGTCGATACCGCGCACGGGCATAGCCAAGGCGTGCTCGATCAAGTGCGCTGGGTCAAGCAGCAGTTTCCGCATATTGAAGTGGTCGGCGGCAATATTGCCACGGCCGACGCCGCGCGCGCGCTGGCCGAATATGGCGCCGATGCGGTCAAGGTCGGGATCGGTCCCGGCTCGATTTGCACCACGCGTATTGTGGCCGGCGTCGGTGTGCCGCAGGTCTCGGCTATCGCCAATGTTGCCGAGGCCCTCAAAGGCACCGGCGTGCCGGTGATCGCCGATGGCGGCGTGCGTTATTCGGGCGATGTCGCCAAAGCGCTCGCAGCCGGCGCCAGCACTGTGATGATGGGTAGCATGCTGGCCGGCACCGAAGAATCACCGGGCGATGTGTTCTTGTTCCAAGGTCGTCAGTACAAAGCGTATCGCGGCATGGGCTCGGTGGGCGCCATGAAGGATGGCTCGGCCGATCGTTATTTCCAGGAAAACTCCGGCAATATCGACAAGCTGGTTCCGGAAGGCATCGAAGGCCGGGTTGCCTACAAGGGCAGCGTTAACGCCATCCTGTATCAGGTGGTCGGTGGCGTGCGTTCGAGCATGGGTTATTGCGGTTGCCGCACGATAGACGAACTGCACGAAAAAGCCGGCTTTGTCGAAATCACCTCGGCCGGTATTCGTGAATCGCACGTGCACGACGTTCAAATTACCAAGGAAGCGCCGAACTATCACGTAGAGTAATTCGTGATACGAACGATCATGCTGTAGCGGATTGGCCGGCCCGGATTCCCGCATCCGGCCGGTCTGTCCCGATCGCCCACACTCTTAAGCTTGCCGCCCCTATGCACGACAAAATTCTGATTCTCGACTTCGGTTCCCAAGTCACCCAGCTGATCGCGCGACGCGTACGCGAAGCCCATGTCTATTCGGAAATCCATCCCTACGATGTCGATGAAGCGTTTATTCGCGACTTCGCCCCCAAGGGCATCATCCTCTCGGGCAGCCATCATTCGGTGACCGAAGCCGATTCGCCGCGTGCGCCGCAGATCGTGTTTGAACTGGGCGTGCCGGTGCTGGGCATTTGTTACGGCATGCAGACCATGGCCGAGCAACTGGGCGGCAAGGTAGAGCTGGGCCTGGTGCGCGAATTCGGCTATGCCGAAGTGCGCGCTCATGGTCATACCAAGTTGTTCGAGGGCATCGAAGATTTCCGCACCGCGGAAGGCCACGGCATGCTCAAGGTCTGGATGAGCCATGGCGACAAAGTCACGGTCATGCCCGAAGGCTTCAAGCTGATGCTGTCGACCCCGTCATGCCCGATCGCCGGCATGGCCGACGAAGCGCGCCGTTTTTATGCTGCGCAATTCCATCCGGAAGTCACCCACACGGTGCAGGGCGCGGCTTTGCTGAGCCGCTTTGTGCTCGATATTTGCGGCGCCCACGCTGACTGGAAGATGGGCGATTACATCGATGAAGCCGTCGCCAAGATTCGCGAGCAAGTCGGCACCGAACATGTGATTTTGGGTCTGTCGGGCGGCGTCGATTCATCGGTGGCGGCCGCCTTGCTGCATCGTGCAATCGGCGACCAGCTGACCTGCGTGTTTGTCGATCACGGCTTGCTGCGCCTGAACGAAGCCCGGCAAGTGATGGAAACCTTCGGCGAGCATCTCGGCGTCAAAGTGATACACGTCGATGCTACCCAGGCATTTATGTCGGAGCTGGCCGGCGTCACCGACCCGGAGCAAAAGCGCAAAATTATCGGCCGCGAATTTGTCGAAGTCTTCAAGGCCGAAGCCGCCAAGCTGACCGATGCCGAATGGCTGGCGCAAGGCACGATCTACCCGGACGTGGTCGAGTCGGCCGGCAAGGGTAAGAAGGGCATGACCATCAAGAGCCATCACAACGTCGGTGGCTTGCCGGAAGATCTGAAACTGAAGCTCTTGGAGCCGCTGCGCGAACTGTTCAAGGACGAAGTCCGCGAACTGGGCGTGGCACTGGGCTTGCCGCCCGCCATGGTGTATCGCCATCCGTTCCCGGGCCCGGGTTTGGGTGTGCGTATCCTGGGCGAAGTCAAACAGGAATTCGCCGACCTGCTGCGTCGCGCCGATGCGATTTTTATCGAAACCCTGCGCGACACGATCGACCCGGCCAGCGGCAAATCCTGGTACGAATTGACCAGCCAGGCTTTTGCGGTGTTTCTGCCGGTCAAGAGCGTGGGCGTGATGGGCGATGGCCGCACTTACGACTACGTGGTGGCGCTGCGCGCGGTGCAAACCCAGGACTTTATGACGGCGCATTGGGCGCATCTACCGCATGAGTTGCTGGGGCATGTGTCGAACCGGATTATCAATGAAGTGCGCGGGATTAACCGGGTGGTGTATGACATTTCGGGGAAACCGCCGGCGACTATTGAGTGGGAATAGGACTAGACTTAAATTCATTTAAAATCGATGGGTTGAGACGTACGGAATATGATTCGCACGGATTCTATACTGGCGAAAGTCGGTCTGTAACCCATTGAAAAATATGGAAATTTTTTCCTGTGCCTTTACGCGCCCCAGTATCCCAGTAAGCGTAATTTGACGGTGTTTCTGACGGTATACGCAGGCGGTCTGCATAGAGACGATATGGATACCGTCATCGGTTTCGACGGTATCCGTGGCGGTATTTCGACTCAGTGAGGAGTACTTGATCGTCAGTACGCCGATGATTGCAAATGGCCCGGCGAGGGACCGGATTAAGATGGGCGCAAGTCGTCTCGTTTATCCGGCCGGTGGCAGCAGGGGGCCGTGTAGAAAAGAGCATGGTTGCGCTTCGGACTGTCTCTCGGTTTGCGTCACGCTTTTAGTCATCCTTGGAGCAAACCTTTCAGCTCGGAGACGTAAGCGGGTGCCCATGGCTGAGCGGATGAAATTGCCGGGATCAGGGCGCGGTACTCTCCATAGTGGTTAGAGATGATCGCGGCGCCGACTTTCGTGGCGAATTGAACTGGTTCCACGCTGGTGTCAATGCTCAGCTTGATTAGATCGGAGCAGGCCCGGTCGAAAACGTCGCTGATCTCCCAACCTTCTTCAGACGTGCGTTCAAATATTGTTCCGGCTAGTGTAAAAAATCGCCACATCAAGTCGGGCGCAACAGTCGGCGCTGCTCGCGAAACGTGTGCAGCAATCGCGATCCGCATGGCGTTAAGCTCCTCTGCTAATTCACCGATCTGTTCCGTGTCGAGAAAGGACGTTTGTTCGCCGAATTCGGTAATCCATTCGTGAACGGCGGCCGGAATGTCTTCGCCCTTGAGCACGGAGAGTTCGAATTGCAATCGACGCCGTGTGCATGCGTTCGTCATTGCCGCTTCGGCTAGAAGTGGCGCCAAATGTTCTGGGTCGACCATCGCCAAGATTTTGCCATCGATCACATTCTTGTTGTTCAACATCACTCGAGATTAAGGTTTTATGAGACGTGGTGCGGCCGGTGAGCGCGACGCGCTGGCGCAACACAATGCCAAGTCGCTATACAATTGTGTCGATAGGAGGCTACCTCTGTCTAGCTCGGAAATACCGGACGGAAGTTCTCCTTCGTGAGGCATTCGTCGAAGATCCGAAGCGATGCATGATTCTTCTTATCACCGATGCGGTTAATGGGAAAATAGGCGAGCGTAGTTTTCAATTCGATCAATACGCCCATGAGGAACCCGCCCATGCCTGATATTGTGCCACTCCCTGCCGATTACTCCACCTGGCTGGCAGAACTCAAAACCCGCATCCACGGCGCGCAGCAGCGTGCAACGCTTGCCGTTAATCGCGAGTTGGTGTTGCTGTATTGGCAGATTGGGAGTGATATTCTTGTGCGGCAAGCTCGTGAGGGCTGGGGCAGCAAGGTGATCGAGCGGCTGGCGCAGGATTTGCGCAACGCATTCCCTACGATGAAAGGCTTTTCGCGAGCCAACCTGATGTATATGCGTGCCTTTGCCGAGGCATGGCCCGATGCCGAAATTGTCCAACAGCTTGTTGGACAATTGCCCTGGGGGCATAACCTGGTGTTGTTGACCAAGCTAAAAACAGCCGAGCAACGCTTGGCCTATGCCCAACGGGCAGCTGAACTCGGTTGGTCGCGCAATATGCTGGGCATTCACATTGAGCGGCGCTTGCTGGAGCGTGAGGGCCAAGCCCTCAATAACTTTGCGCTACGTTTACCAGCGCCGGGTTCGGACCTGGCCAGTGAGGCGCTGAAAGACCCCTATCTGTTTGATTTTCTGGATTTGGGCAAAGAGGCCGATGAGCGTGCTCTGGAAGATGCGCTGGTGCGGCACATTACCCAATTTTTGCTGGAACTGGGCGCAGGGTTTGCCTTTGTGGGGAAGCAAGTGCATTTGGAGGTGGGTGGCGATGATTTTTTCATCGACTTGCTGTTCTTTCACCTGAAACTGCGCTGCTATGTGGTGGTGGAGCTTAAGGCCGGCGCCTTCAAGCCCGAGCATGCCGGGCAGTTGAGCTTTTACCTGTCGGCGGTGGACACACAAATCAAACACGAGAGCGATGGCCCTACCATCGGTTTGTTGCTGTGCAAAAGCAAAAACAAGGTGGTAGCCGAATATGCGCTGCGCGATTCAAGCAAGCCCATTGGTGTCGCGGAATACCAATTGCTGGAAGCGTTGCCCGCAGAACTGCAGACCAAACTGCCTAGCATTGATTCAATTGAGCAGGCACTACAAAACTCGGTAGATGAGGGAAATGCGCTAGGAAATCGACTTTGAAAACGACATCGAGCGCTCGCTGATCAGCCGTGGTGGCTAAGAGAAAGGTGACCCCAACACCTACGACCTGGAAACCCCGCTGTTTCCGAGGGATGTCAGAAAATCCAACCCAAGATCTGGACACGCCTGACCTAACTCGATGCAAGCAAAGCCCCAGCCATGCCACTGGACAGCTTGGTGAAAGATCTCGCTGCCAAAGGTGTGTTGGCGATTTTACGTGAGGGTTTCTAGTGGGCGGAGTGGCCGACTTGAAGCGCATGGTGCCGATAGGCTCTCGGTGGACCGCGTTGGTATGTGCCTATCGGTATCGACGACGGTATCATTCTGGGCGAGTCGCCGTGAAGTGGCAGGTCTTCACGATTTTTAAGAGTGGACGGCATAGATTTTCCAACGTAGTCCGCCGAAAACCCTTAAGTGCCAGATAAGAGAATCGGTATCAATGACGGTATCGTCGTTAAATGGCCGGGCGAAGTCGCCGTATTTACAAGGCTCCAGCCCCACGATTGACAATCGAGTGGGAGTGATGGCTCATCTTGATGTGTGATCTGGCAAGGTCAGTCAACTACTGGCAATAGATCGATTTGGGCCCGCGATTCTGCGGGCTTTTTCTTGTCTGTTGCGCTTGCTGCTCGCTCCCGGCGGTTCATTAGGCGGCGCGCGCCCCAAGGCTAGCGTGGTCGATCCGACCGGGCATCTGTGGATTGCCAAGTTTCCCAGTGTGCGGGACGACTACGATGTCGGCGCTTGGGAAATGGTGGGATACACCCTGGCCAAGGCCTGCGGGCTTGATGTGCCAGAGGCGCTGGTCAGGCGGTTCGGCAGCAGTCACCACACCTTTCTGGTTAAACGGTTCGATCGTACGGCGCGGGGGCGGCGGCGGCATTTTGCGTCCGCAATGAATCTGACCGGCCATCAGGATGGCGAAGAAGCATCGACAGGCGCGAGCTATCTGGAAATTGCCCAGGTGTTGACGACAGACGGCGCACGTAACGACACCGATCTGCGAGAGTTATGGTCACGTATTGTCTTCAATCTGCTCGTGTCGAATACCGATGACCATTTGCGTAACCATGGGTTCTTGCTGGAGCCGGGCTGCGGGTGGGCGTTTTCTCCGGTATTCGATATGAATCCGGTACCCCACGCACATGGGCTAAAGCTAAATATCACCGAGACGGACAACGCCATGGATTTGGAGTTGGTACGGTCTGTTGCTCCTTATTTCAGAGTTTCCGTTAAGCGGGCTGAAGAGATAATTGCACGCCAAATTTATGTTGTGTCGTAGTGGCGGACGATCGCAGATTCGCTTTTGATATCCCGTAGAGAGCAGCAGTTGGAAGCGGCCTTTCGTCTTGCTGTGTGTACGCGTTGATAGTGGCGTAAAAGCGCGCAAATCTGGCACGAAAATTCTTGATAAGTACTTCCAGCACATTGCTTGGATAAGAACGGTCCGGTTTTTGGGGTGGCGCGTGACTTGATGTGTAGATATAGTAATCTCTGACTGCACTTTGTTAAATAGAGCCAGTCTTTCTCGATATTTTGGCATTCCAAGTGCTTTGAAAATTTTTAATAAATCTTTGCCTGCCCGTATTCGATTTGGTGCGTGTGGCACGTTTAAATTGCTGCACGTCGACGATATTTTATGCCGTCAAGTCTCGCGCACAATATATCAGTAGGGGGCACGCCTATGCGTCAGATCCAATTGAAGGGCGTTGACCTGAGCTTTCCACAGAAAATCTGTTTCAGGCAATTCGATGCCGTGATCGAATGGGGGCAGCGTATCGCCATCGTCGGCGACAACGGTTCGGGCAAATCGTCGCTGTTGCGCATGCTGCTTGGCGAGGTTAAGCCGAGCGACGGCAGCATCGTGACCACGCCAGATTTGCGAATTGGGTATGTGGCCCAGATTCAGGACGAGCAATGCGGCCTGAGTGGCGGCCAGCGCGTGAACCGCGCGATGAGTCAGGCAATGGCGGCGGCGCCCGATCTGTTGCTGCTCGACGAACCCACCAACCACCTTGATGCCGACAACCGCCGTTCCTTGTCGCGCATGTTGCAGGGCTATTACGGCACCGTGGTGTTGGTCACGCACGACTACGCACTGATGAACCAGATTTGCGACATCCTCTGGCATATCGGTCATGGTCGCGTGGAGGTGTTCGAAGGGCGCTATGCGGACTATCTCGCGGAACAACAACACGAACGCAATGCGCTGGAGAAGCAGCTGTCGGCCATCAAGCGCGCGAAGCAGGACGCACACGACTCGCTTATGCAGGAGCAGGAACGCGCCGCGCGTGCGCGGCTGCGGGGCATCAAGAGCATCCAGGACCGCAAGTGGGCCACCGTCAAGTCGCCAACCAAACTTGGGCGTGGCAATACGACTGCCGGTCGCAAGCAGGCAGACATTCGCGAAGAGCAGCAAGATCTGGCCGAGCAACTCGCTCGCCTGCGGCCGCCGGAAGTCCTCGTGCCGCAGTTCCATCTCAAGGATGGCGCAAGCACGAAGAGCGTGGTGCTGCAGATCGGCTGCGCGGTGGTTGGCCACGACGGCCGGCCGGTGTTGAACGACATCTATTTCACCCTGATGCACGGTGAGCGCATGGCGCTGACCGGCGCCAACGGTAGTGGCAAATCCACGCTGGCGCAGGCCATTCTTGGCGATACGCACCTGCGTCTGGGCGGCGACTGGCGGACGCCACCCACGGGCGAGATTGGCTATGTCGACCAGCACTACGCCAACCTGAACCCGGACGCGACGGTGCTCGAAACAGTGGCGAGCGTTGTGCCCGAGTGGTCGGTGAAAGCCTTGCGCACGCATCTGGCGTCATTTCTGTTCCGTCAGAGCGAGTCGGTGCAGACGCCTGTGCGTGAGTTGTCCGGCGGCGAGAAAGCCAGGCTGTCGCTGGCTTGTATTGCAGCCCGCCCGCCTCGGCTGCTGATCCTCGACGAGCTAACCAACAACCTAGACACCACGATGCGCGGCCATATGGTCGACGTATTGAAATCCTATCCCGGCGCGATGTTGCTGATTTCGCACGATGAGGATTTCCTGGATGCAGTGGGCGGGGTCGAACGCTATCACTGTCAACCGGTTCGAGTTTGCGAGCCGCTCAAGGACTCACGTTGGCGGTAAACGCTTGCGCCTCGGACGTTTAGCACCGTGGCCGGGGAAGAGGTCTCAAACGACGCAGAGTCAAAGGCATCCGAGGTGTTCCTAGACTGACTATCGCCTCTTTGAGGCAGTCAGTTTCGCGCTCTTGAGCAAACTATAGCGTATTTATAGTTTTGTCGACATTGGCCGGTCGCGTCTGCGGGCATTGCCATGACGACTGACTAGGTAGGAGCACCGCTATCGCCCGGGCAGGCGAGATTTGCCAAGCTTGATTGCTTGCCCAGCATGGCGCTCAAGCCCGCCGCAACGTCATCCCGCGCTGCGCATAAAACCGCGAAAACACCGGATACGGCAGAAACACGTCGGCCTGTTGAGGCGGAATACCCGACGGATTATGAAACCAGACGCCCTGCGGGCTGCGCCCGTGCAGCAGCACCAGATGTCCGCCACGTCGTTCATTGGGCGCATCGGGGCGGCGGATTTCCGGGCTGACCGAGGCCATCGCCAGAGTCGACTCATCGAGTTGAGCAGCAATGTCGGTCAGTTCATGATCGCCGAAGACCTCGACCTTCAAGCCAAAATCATCGGCCAGCCAATCGGCAAAGGGCCGGTAAATCAAGCCATCGACGCCGCCGTCGGCGCGCATGCGGTACGCACCGTATTCCAGTGCGCGCAGCAATAGACTCAAACGCGTGCCATGCGCAATCGACCAATAATCGAGTGCCGATTCCAAACAAGCGAGGCCGCATAGCTTCCACGACCAAAATCGATACTGATCGCCGTCGTCAAAGCCGTTTTCCTGCCAGCGCGGATCGTCGCAGGCGTCGATCCGTTTTTCGACGATATCGGCCACCAGTTCGGGGCTGCGCCATTGCGAGTGATAAGGGACGTCTTGATGCCGAAATAGTGTCATGTTTTGGGTGTGGGTCGGACGGTGCGACGAGCAAGTCTCACTGTCGCTCAGCGTAGAAAATCGCTTAACTCATGATCCAGCAGCGCGCCGGGCAGGGTCTCCAGCACCAGGGCGTCGCTTGAGAACGGGTAGGGGTGGCTGCTGGCCCAGCTGATCAGGTCGTGACCTGTGCGGCGCGATAGGGTTTTCATTTGCGCGATCTGTATCGTCAAACTGTCCACCTTCCACTGCGCATCGTCGGGTACGCGGCTAAATTTCCAGCGATAGTTGCCCCAGCCCAGGCGCGCCGTGCCATCGGTTTTGGCGGTCATCGCGACCAGCCAGCGGCAGACCAGTGTGTCCGGTGCGCTCTCGCTTGCGGCGGGATCGAAGTCCAGGCAAAAGGTATAGACATTGCCGTAAGTGCAACCAAAGCGCTGCACCAGTGTTTCGGCGATCTCGGCGCTGCCGTTGAGCAACGGTGGAAAACTGATACCGGACGTTTGCACTTCCATATGGACCTGGGCCGTGTCGTGGAAGGTGGCGGCAATCAAGTGGGCGCGATTTTCATCTTTGGCGCGGATATAGCGCTCGATCAGGGCGCAGCCTTCCTGGTACGACGGGCCTGTGGCTACGCTTGTGGTCATGGTGTTCATCGTCTCGGCTGCGAGATCCTGGTAATAAGGCTGGTGATGAGCGTTTGAGTGCTCGATTGCGATATAGTTTATCGCCGGAGCAGGACGACATCATGATATCCCGCTATCGAGTAAGACTTTTCCGGTTTTTATACTGCGGCCTCATAACACAGCCCCTTATTTCGGCTTGACAAGCAGCCCCTGTCTTGGCCATACTAGACCCATGAACTCCCGCATCAACCTCTTCGCTCTACCCCTACTAGCCCGCTCGTCGGCGCTAGGTCTACTAGCGCGCGTTTAAGTCAGCTAACGCGCGTTACCCCCGGCGCCCCTTGACGAGCGCTTCTGTACCGGTTTTCCCCCCACATTATTTAGTTTTATTCGCAGTACAGCCGTGACGTTTTTCGTTTTCGTGCGCGCCGTGCTGAAGGACTTTGAAGATGAATCGCCATTTTTCATCGCTTGAGTTTCACCTCCTCGAGAAAACGCCGGGCCGCTCCGAAGTTGACTCGACCCCTTCGGGCGGCCTCGCGCGTAGCAACGGCTTTGGGGGCGCTGTTGCTGCACCGCTGCTCGGCCTCGACGCCACACATCGACTATAGATCGGTTGCCAGACCCTGCGCCACCGGCCGTCTGGCAGCCAGTTCTGCATTTTCTCCATCCGGTAGCCCTGTCGACAGCTTGTGTCGGCCGCCTTAAAAGGCGTGCGTGCAGAAATTTGAACGGATTTGCATGCGCGAACACCTCAATAAAACTTTAAGAGACTTACTACCATGTTTAAAAATCCTGCCAATAAATACCGCCCGTTTCAGCCCGTCGATTTGCCGAATCGCCAGTGGCCGTCCAAGACCATTACGCGAGCGCCAATCTGGATGAGCACCGATTTGCGCGATGGCAATCAAGCCTTGTTCGAGCCGATGAATGCTGAGCGCAAGATGCGGATGTTCAAGATGCTGGTTGAGATCGGTTTTAAGGAAATTGAAGTGGCGTTTCCTTCGGCGTCGCAGACCGATTTCGATTTTGTGCGCGAGTTGATCGAGGGCGGCCATATTCCCGACGATGTGACGATTGAAGTCTTGACCCAGGCGCGCGAAGATTTGATCCGCCGTACGATGGAATCGGTGCGTGGCGCCAAGCAAGCCATTATCCATGTCTACAATGCGACCGCGCCGACCTTCCGTAAAATCGTGTTTGCGACCGATCGTGATGGCGTCAAGCAGATTGCGGTGCGCAGTGCGACCTTGATCAAGCAATTGGCAGAAGCCCAGCCGGAAACAAAATGGACCTACCAGTACAGCCCGGAATTGTTCACGTCGACCGAACTCGATTTTGCCAAGGAAGTGTGCGATGCGGTGATCGAGGTCTGGAATCCGACGCCGGAACACCGCGCGATTCTTAACCTGCCGGCCACGGTCGAGGTGGGCACACCGAATTTTTACGCCGACCAAATCGAATGGATGCACCGCAATCTGGCGCGCCGCGACAGCATTATTCTCAGTGTGCACCCGCACAACGATCGCGGCACAGCCGTGGCCGCAGCCGAGCTGGCCGTGATGGCCGGCGCCGACCGGGTCGAAGGCTGTTTGTTCGGCAATGGCGAGCGTACGGGCAACGTCGACTTGGTCACGCTGGCGATTAATTTGTATTCCCAAGGTATCGATCCGCAACTCGATTTCTCGCAGATCAACGAGGTGGCCCGTACCGTCGAAGATTGCACACAATTGCCGATCCATCCGCGCCATCCTTATGTAGGCGACTTGGTCTTTACGGCGTTCTCGGGTTCACACCAGGATGCTATTAAAAAAGGCTTTGCGGTCCAGCAAGCCGATGCAGTGTGGGAAGTGCCGTATTTGCCAATCGATCCGAGCGATCTGGGGCGGACTTACGATTCCATTATTCGCGTCAACAGCCAATCCGGCAAAGGCGGCATCGCGTTTCTGCTTGAACAGGGCTATGGCCTTGCTTTGCCGCGCCGCCTGCAAGTCGAATTCAGCACCGCGGTGCAAAAAATCACCGACGACAGCGGCCGGGAAATTACCGCAGCGAATATCTGGGATTTGTTTAATGAGGAATATATCCGCGCGGCTGAGCCGTTCGAATATCGCAAGCATCAATTAAGCGAGCAGGACGGCCGCGAAACGATTGCACTGTCCGTCAAGGTAGGCGGCGTCGAACGCGTCTTACACGGAGAGGGCAACGGGCCGCTCGACGCGCTGGTTAATGCCGTCAATCGGATCTTGGCTACACCCGTGCGTATCCATCATTACGAAGAGCGCGCCACCGGGCAGGGCGCCGACGCGACCGCCATCGCTTTTGCGGAATTGGCTTGCGATGCCGTACCCGGCAGCGTGTTCGGGGTGGGCATGGACGCCAATCTGGTGACGGCTTCGATACGTGCGGTGATCAGCGGTATCAATCGGGTGTATGCACGTGGTGCGCAGGGCGAGTTCTTTGCCCAGAACCAAGACCTGGCGCATGATTTGGGTCATAAGTCGGCGCACGAGTCGGCGAGCCAAGCTGCATGAAATCGGTTTTTGTCGAAGTGAGCAGCTTAAGTCACCGATACGGTGTGCTTGAAATGCGAAGTGTTCTGCCTTTATCGTAGGCAAATTCAGCTTCGTTAGCTCGCGCATCGGCGCCCAGGTATGATCTGCTTTGGGGCGCGGATGCGCATTTCATCGAGAACAGGAATTTGATCATGCTGAAAATTTGGGGCCGAACTAACTCAGTTAATGTGCAGAAGATTCTGTGGTGTTGCGATGAACTTCGCATTCCCTACGAACGCATTGACGCCGGGATGGAATTTGGGAAAAACCGCGATCCCGAATTTCTCGCGAAAAACCCGAATGGTCTGGTGCCGATGATCGAGGATGGTGATTTTGTACTGTGGGAGTCGAATTCCATTTTGCGTTATCTGGCGATGGGCGGCAACGGCACTCGCGCGATTTATCCCGCCGAGCCGCCGGTGCGCGCCAGCGTCGACCGCTGGCTGGATTGGACCTTGTCTGCACTGGCGCCAGCCGAACGGCCGGTGTTTCTCGGCATGATACGGACCGCGCCCGAGGCTCGCGATATGGCGGCAATTGACGCCGCCGTGGTCAAAGTCGCCGAGCTCTGGGCGATACTCGACGCCCATTTGGCCGGTCGCCGTTTTGTCGAAAACGATACGTTTACTCTGGCGGATATCGTGCTCGGCGCCTTCGCGCGCCGATGGTTTGGGATAGACGGCATTAGCCGCCCGCCCATGCCCAATCTTGAGCGCTGGTACGAGCGTTTGTCCGAGCGCGCTTCCTTTACACGCCAGATCGGACAGCCGTTGCGCTAAGGCGCCCGCGACCGCAATCCGGTCGCGGTCTGCATTTTACCCACGCCACTCTGGACGATGTCCAAGTAGCTCGAACACTTCCAATAGCGTCGACTTGACCTTCTGGACCGCATTGCTCAAGAGTTGCGTGTCATGCCAGCATAACGACAAATCGCGCGAGAACAGCCGGTGATCGACTCGGGCCAGCTTGAGTTTGTGCTCATCGAGTTCGATGTGGGCGGCCGGCCAGGGCAAGATGGTGACGCCCAGTTTGGCCATCACCGCGGCGAACAACAGGGTGGTGGAGCTGGCTTCGAAACGGATGTCGCAAGGCAAGCCGGCCTCACGCAGCGCCCAGTCGATGCGGTTGCGTATGGTGTTCGGCGCGCTGGGGAGAATCAAGGGCATGCGTGCCAGTTCGGTCAGCGGCACAGGTTCGTCCGGCATTGGGCATTCAGGCCAGGCGATCAAATACAACGCTTCTGTAATCAGCCGTTGCGCGACCACGCCACGCGTTTCGACGTGGTCGGCGACCACCGCCAGTTCTACTCGGCCGCTGCCGATTAAGGCGCCGATATCGGCGCTTGGCGCTTCGACCAGCTCCAGCACAATGCCCGGAAAGCGCTCACGCACCGTGCGCGCAAGTGGAATCGCCAGCACCCGGGCGGTACTCGATGGCATGGCCACGGATACCTTGCCCTGAGGTAATTCCGCATCCTGTCGCAACAGGTCGCGGGTACTGTCCGCCTGCCGCAGCAGTTCCAGCGCATGCACATAGAGCGTTTGCCCCGCGGCCGTGGGCGCCACGCCATGCGCGCTGCGCTCCAATAAAGGCATTTCCAGATCGCGTTCCAGATTGCGCATTTGCTGGCTGATCGCCGGCTGTGCAATGTGCAGCGCCAGGCTTGCGCGCGTGATGTTGCCGCACTCCACCACCTTAATGAAATAGCGCAGTTGTCGCAGGTCCATGGGCCTCTCGCCGGCGGTTTAAGCCATCGTTAAATTATATGGAGTTAAAGGAATATCATATTTTTATATTATCTGCCGACTTCTTATACTGACTCCACAAAAATCTTAAAGCAGGCCCGGCCCCATCGGTCTGGCGCGGCACCACCACGGCTGGCATAAGCCGGCAAGGAGACAAGGATGGTCAAGGCAATCGCGGTACCGGCGACGGCAATCGAAACTCGGCGCACGCCGCTGACGCGCGAGCAGATTAGCGGTTTCTGGACGGTTTATGCGGGGTGGGTTCTCGATGGTGCCGACTCGGTGATCTACGCTCTGGTGCTGATACCGGCATTAAGCGAATTGTTGCCGGCGTCGGGTATTGCCGCCACGCCGGGCAATCTCGGTATGTATGGCTCGATTTTGTTTGCCTTATTTCTGATTGGTTGGGGGCTGTCGTTTATCTGGGGGCCGCTTGCGGATCGCTTTGGTCGCGTCAAGATGTTGGCGGCGAGCATTGTGATCTACTCGGTGTTTACCGGCGCGGCTGCGTTGGCGCATAACGTCTGGGAGCTGGGCATTTTTCGTCTGATCGCGGGCATTGGAGTGGGCGGCGAATGGGCGCTGGCCGGCTGTTATCTGGCCGAAAGCTGGCCTGAAGATCGGCGCAAAATGGGCGCGGGTTACCTGCAGACAGGCTATTACCTGGGCTTTTTTATTGCCGCTGGCCTGAACTATACGGTGGGGGCGACCTACGGTTGGCGCGCGATGTTTTTGTGCGGACTCGCGCCCGCATTGCTGGCAATCCTTACTGTGCTCAAGGTCAAGGAGCCCGGCCAGTGGCGCCGCGCTGCGCTCGGTAGCAACCCGGCCGGGTTGCCGGCCGTGACCGCTCGTCGTCCGCTCGCGGAGATTTTTGCCTCGGCTTATTTGCGTCGCACGCTGACCAGCTCGGCACTGGTCGGGGTGGCCATCGTCGGCTTGTGGGCCGGTTCGGTATACGAGGCCAGCGCAGTGGTGACGCTGGCCAAGCGCGCCGGTATCGACCGCGTCGGTGCCGTGCATCTGGCGTCGATAGGTGCGGCTATCCTGTCCTTGTCCACCATCGTCGGTTGCCTGGTGGCGCCCTGGCTGGCCGAACGTGTGGGGCGCAAGCTTGCGCTGGCCGCCTATTTTGCCGGCATGGCAATCTCCATTGTGTTCGCCTTTGGCTGGGTTTTTTACCAAGCCAATGGGCTGAATCTATTTTTGATGTCACTGCTGTTGCTGGGGTTTTTCGGCGGCAATTTCGCGATCTTTTCACTGTGGTTGCCGGAGCAATATCCGACCCGGATGCGGGCCACGGCGTTTGCCTTTAACGCCTCCGTGGGCCGCTTTATCGGCGCCGGCGTCAACTTTCTGCTGGCGGCCGCGATCTATTGGCATGGCTCCTTAGGCGTCCCGGTTGCCTGGACCGCAGCGGCTTTTGTGCTGGGCCTGGTGATTCTGCCTTTCGCGTTTGAAACGCGTCACCAGCGTTTGCCTGAATAAAGCGCCCGCGCCCTTTCTTTTCCATTTGCTGGAGTAGCGATGCAAGCACTACACGGAATCAAGATCGTCGATCTGAGCCGCGCATTATCCGGACCATTTTGCTCGATGATACTGGCCGATTTCGGCGCCGACGTCATCAAAGTGGAGCCGGGACCCACCGGCGATATGAGCCGTACCTGGGGGCCGTTCGACCGCGGTGTCAGCACTTATTATTTATCCTGCAATCGCAACAAGCGCGGGGTCTGCGTCGACTTTCGCCAGCCGCAGGGCTTGGCGGCAGTTCAGCAACTGATTGATGGCGCCGATGTCGTGATTGAAAATTTCAAACCCGGCACCATCGATAGCATGGGCCTCGGTTATGAGGTTTTGAGTGCACGTAATCCGAGGCTGATTATGGGCAGTATCAGTGCTTTCGGCGCCGATGGGCCGCTTCGCGGCTGGCCGGGTTTCGACCAGATTGCGCAAGGCTATTCGGGCTTGATGAGCATGACGGGCTTCCCCGACGGCGACCCGACTCGCACCGGTACCGCTATCGGCGATCTGAGTTCCGGCATGTGGTTGACGATGGCGATTATCGCAGCCTTGTTGGAGCGCGAGCGTACCGGGCGCGGCCAGCATGTCAGTACCTCCTTGCTGGCCAGTTTGGTCGGTCTGCTTAGCGTGCATGGTCAGCGCTACCTGAGTCTCGGTGAGATCGCTCAACGCACCGGCAACGCGCATGCGGTGATCGCGCCATATGGTGTGTTCGAAAGCGCGGATGGTCCGCTCAATCTTGCGCCGATCACTTCGGAGATGTGGAAGCGTCTGTGCCAATTGCTTGACCTGCCGGCCTTACCTGACGATCCGCGATTTGTCACGAATGAAGCCCGGGTGATTCACCGCGACGAACTTAAGGTCCTGCTGGAAGCACGTCTGAAAACGCGTAGCAAACGCGAATGGACCGAATTGTTTATCGATGCCGGCTTGCCGGCGGGGCCGATCAATACGCTGGCCGAAGTGTTTCACGATCCTCAGGTTCTGCATTGCGGATTGGTGGAAACTGTTGACCATGCCACGCTCGGCTCACTTCGGCAGGTGGTGACGCCCGTGTCCACGCAGCATGCCGATGGCGACGCCGGCTTGGCGCTGAGTCGCCGCGCGCCGCCCGATCTCGGTGAACACACGGTCGAAGTACTGCTTGAAGCGGGCTTAAGCCAGGATAGGATCGATACCTTGTTGACTGGCAAAGCCGTGCATCAGTGCGGATACTTTCCGTCGTCACAGACCTCGGGCGATGCGCCCGAAACCCCTAAACAAGCCTTGCCGACAAAGGACTATGCATGATGACGCAGCATATTAGTGTCGAATACGGGGGCGCCGTCTGCACCATCACGTTTAATCGCGATGCCAAGCGCAATGCCTTTTGCGACGCCATGTCGAGCGAAGTCATTGCCGCGATCGACACGGCCTTGGAGCAGGGCAGTCAGGCCATCGTATTGACAGCCAATCCCGGAACGGCCATCTGGTCGTCCGGCCATGACTTGACGGAAATCCGCGAACCCAAGGATTTGATCCAGGACACGATGTTTGCCTTACTCCAGCAGATCGCCGCCTGTCCTATCCCGGTGATTTGCGCCGTTGACGGAGATGTCTACGCCGGTGGTTTCCTGATTACCGTGCTTGCCGATATCGTGCTCGTTACCGAGCGCTCGCGCTTTTGTATGCCGATCAACAAGATGGGCATTCCTCTGCCGAGGTACTGCTATCAATTCGCGATGCAGGCCTTGGGTATGCATAAAGCCAAGGAAATGTTTCTGTGCGCCAATTTGATGACGGCCGCTGACGTCTATGCCCATGGCTTGGTGAACCATGTCGTGCCCGACTCAGCCCAATTGCAGGTGCAATTGGACCGGGTGCTCTGCGGCATTGCGGCCTGTCTACCGGAAGGGCTGGCGTACACCAAGGCTGTGTTCAACAGCTTGACTCAAGACGTGAGCTTCGATGCAAGCGCCGCACAAGCATTGGCGCTGCACTTTGAGCGTCTCGCCGAGAGCCCGGAGGTTGCGCAGCGTATCGAGGCCTTGGTACGCAAAATCGGCCGGCAGAGCTAGTTTCGTCTATCTCTATTACCGTAAGCGCTGACGTGCAATCTCCAAATCCTTGCACAGCTCCGCGGCGCCATCGGCCAGCCGCGGTGTCGGACGGTCGATCAGATCGCCGTCGATGATAAACAGATTGCCGTGCGCGACTGCCGTGAGTTTGGGCCAGGCGAGCCAGCGATCGAGTGTCGGCAGCGCTTCCTTGGAGCGTGTGGCGCCCGCCCCCGAAGTCATGATGACGTCGGGGTTGCTGGCGACGACCGCCTCGGTCGATACGGTTGGCACCAGGGGCGCCAATTGGCCAAATACATTGCGTCCGCCGCATAGGGCCACGGTATTGCTGATCCAATGAGCGTCATTGAGTGTCATCAAGGGCCTATCCCATACCTGATAGAACACGCTGACCGGCGTTTGCAGGGCGTAGCGTGCGCGCAGCACGGCGATTTTGCCGCGGTAGTCGCGAGCGGCTTGTTGGGCGACCGATTCGCTGCCGAATAATGTGCCGAGTTTTTCCAGGGTTGTTGCAACCTCGTCGACCTTGCTAGGCGCGCTCAGATAGAGCGGAATATGCAGCGCGCGCAAGGTGTCGAGTTGCTGTTGGGCATTGGCATGACGCCAGACCAGAATCAAGTCGGGCTTGAGCGCGACAATGCGCTCCAGGTCGAGGGCGCGATTGTCGCCGATCCGCGGGATCTGTTTGGCGGCTTCGGGGTAGTCGCTATAACTGACGACACCGACCAGTTTGTCGCCGGCGCCGGCGGCAAACGCCAATTCCGTCAGGTGCGGCGCGAGGCTGATGACGCGCTGTGCAGGTGCGTGCAGCGTGACCGTGGCGCCGCTGTCGTCGGTAACGCTGAGGGGCCGCCCAGTGATGGCCGACGTTGCAGATGCAGCATTGGCTGACACCGAATGGGCGGATAAGGATGCCGTCGATGCAGCAATTGCCGACACCGTATGGGCGGGTAAGGATGGGGTCGATGCAGCCTCGGCTGACGCCGCATGGGCGGGCAGGGCCGCGAGCGTGGCATAGCTGATCAGACCGGCCATCAGCGCAGTCGTTGTGCGCGTCAATAAGTCGCGCGGCGGAGGGTTTGACATAAATTTTCGGCTTAGAGAGTAGACGGTGGTCAGGGTGCGCTAGTGCTCGCCAGATCGGCGCAGTCGCGCAGTGCGGTATCTAGGCGCTGCCAATCCGCTTCGCTGGCGGGTAAGCCTAGCCGCAGACTGGCGGGAGAATCGAACAGTCTTACCCAGATAGCGTGCTGGGCCAGCCGCTCTTGAAGCGCGGCGGCTTGGCGGTGCGGCAACCAGGCAAACAGCGGTGTGCCACTGGCCTCAAAGCCGTGCCGGCAGAGTAGTTGCAGTAGCCGTGCGCCGTCTTGGCTGAGCTGCGCTTGGGTTGCCTGCTGCCAGCGAGCGTCGAGTAAGGCGCTGCGTACTACTGCGCGTGCCGGGCCGCTGAGTGTCCAGGGGCCCAGCTCGGCGCGCAGTTGCGCAAGGCATGTCGGATGCGCGAGCACGAAGCCTGCGCGCGCACCGGCCAAGCCGAAGAATTTGCCGATCGAGCGCAGCACAATCAGCCCAGCTTGCTTGGCTTCGGGGGCGACGCTATAACCGGGTGTGGCATCGCTAAACGCCTCATCGACGATCAAGCTGCCGCCGCGTGCGGCGAGTTGCGAGTGCCAATCGAGCAGCACCTCGCGGGGGAATAGCGTGGTGGTGGGGTTGTTTGGGTTGACCACCACCAAATGAAGCAATTCGGCGGGCAGCGCCTGATGCGCGGACAAGACAAAGTCGGCTTGGGTCTGCGCTTGCGAGCCGGATTGCAATCGAGTTTGCGACTTGGTTTGTGTTCGGGTTTGTGTTCGGGTTATTTCGCGCGGCAGCGTCATTTCGCCCGCGGCATACTCGGCTTCGCTGCAGGTATAGCGCAGCACCCGGTGTCCGGCTCGCTGGAAAGCCGGGAGATATTCGCCATAGGTCAGGGTTGCGATGCCGGTCATATGAGCTGTTACCGGCGCCGTTATCCGCCGGGCATTCAAGTTGTGATCGAGCAGCGCCGGCAGCGCTCGAATCACCGCTTGGCTGCCGGCGACAGCAAGGGCGTGCGCTGCGCCGTAATGGCGGGCGGCCAGTTGGTTCAAACCGTCGTCGTCGTCCGGTAAGCGCTGCCATGCCTGGGCGCTGACGGGTGGCGCGGGATAGCCATGGGGGTTGATGCCGGTCGACAAGTCCAGCCACGCATCGCGTGCAAAACCGTAACGTTTAACGGCGTCGCCGAGATTGCCGCCATGCGCCACCCAGGGACGGGCGCATGGCGAGATTTCGCGTGGCGTATCCGTCACGGAGTCGGCGTCGGCATGTGCCGTGCGATGGCTGATATCTTTATGCATGGGCGGCTCGCCAGATTGTCGCCACGATGGCCATTGCCCCTATCGCACTCAACCAGAGCGCCAAACTATGTCGCAGCAGGCGCAATGCGCGCAGAATATCCTGTGCGACGGGGGGCGAGCCAACGCCGAGTTGAGGGCGGGCTTCGTCGACACCGTGGTAGCGGGCGGCGCCGCCCAACTGCAGCCCCAAGCTGCCGGCGCCGCTGGCCATCACCGGTCCGGCGTTCGGACTGTCCCAGGCCGGGGCCTGAGTGCGCCAGCAGTGTAGTGCGCTACGCGAGTTGCCGCAGAGTGCGTAGCTTGCGGCGGTCAGCCGGGCAGGCAGCCAGTTGGCCAGATCGTCGAGACGCGCGGCGGCCCAGCCGAAATAGAGCAGGCGCGGTGTGCGGTAACCCCACATGGCATCGAGCGTGTTCAGAAGACGAAAGGCGAGCGCGCCGGGGCCGCCCGCCAGCACAAACCAAAACAGCGTGGCGAAGATCGCATCGTTGCCGTTCTCCAAAGCGGATTCGACGGCGGCGCGCGCTAATGCGGTTTCATCGGCGTCGGAGGTATCGCGTGTCACGATGCGCGCGGTCAGCAGCCGTGCTTGAGCGAGTTCACCTTGCATCAGCGCGTGGGCGATGGGTTGCAGATGGTCTTGCAAGCTGCGGGCGCCAAGGGCAAACCAAAGCAATAGCAGGTGCAGGGCGCAAGCCAAGACAAACGGCAGTCGGTGTATCGTCACAACCGCCAGCGCGACGAAAGGTATGACGGCCAGTATCCAGGCGATTAGACCAATGCATCGCTGTATGAATGGCTGCATAAGTGACTGTATAGGGCGTTGATTGAATTGCCGCGTGAGTGGCTGCACCGGCGAATCTTCTGGCGTATGCTCATCTCTGTCGCGATTCAAGTGATGCTCGAGCCAGCCGGCATATTTGCCAAAACCGATCAACGGATGCGCGCGGCGCGGCTCGCCGACAACTTGATCGATCAGCACCCCGAGGCAGGCCAGTGCGGCAGTCCATGGCATAGCCAGCAACACGCTGCCGGGCGAATCGAGGAATCGGGTGATTTGGGGGGAGAGCGCAATCATGCGGCAATTGTACCGGGCGGGTTGAGTGATTGCATTGACCTGCAGTGCGATAATGTCGGCGACCCGGGCATCTGCCGACTTCTCCTTCTATTCCTATTGCCACCCGCTACCGTGACTCCGACCTCGTCCTTGCACTCGCCCGATGCAGATCAACATGCCGTGAAACCGATCGCCGATAGCGTGATGCAAACGTCGGCGAAGCCCGGCGGCTCACCCAAAGGGACCTTGATGGTGCAAGGCACCACTTCGGATGCCGGTAAAAGCACCTTGGTGGCGGGCCTGTGCCGTTTGGCCCGGCGTGCCGGTGCGCGGGTCGCCCCGTTCAAACCGCAGAATATGGCCTTGAATAGCGCGGTCAGCGCCGATGGCGGCGAAATCGGCAGAGCCCAGGCCTGGCAGGCATTTGCGGCAGGGGTAGAGGCGCATACCGATATGAATCCGGTATTGCTTAAACCAAATAGCGATACGGGGGCGCAGGTCATCATTCAAGGTCAGGCGCGCTTTAATCTCGATGCGCGCAGCTATCACGAATATAAGCCGATCGCGATGCAAGCTGTTCTCGAATCATACGGACGACTAAAAGCCGCCTACGATACGGTCCTGGTCGAAGGCGCCGGCAGTCCGGCCGAAATCAATCTGCGCAGCCGCGATATTGCGAATATGGGTTTTGCCGAGGCAGTCGATTGCCCGGTGATTATTGTGGCCGACATCGATCGCGGCGGTGTCTTTGCGCATTTGATCGGCACGCTCGATTGCTTGTCGGAAAGCGAGCGTGCCCGCGTGCGGGGTTTTGTGATCAACCGTTTTCGCGGCGACCTGTCCTTGCTGCAACCGGGCCTTGACTGGCTAGAGGCGCGAACCGGCAAGCGCGTGTTTGGTGTCGTGCCCTATCTGCAAGGCTTGTTGCTGGACGCCGAGGATATGTTGCCCGCACAAAAGCACGTCAAGTCGCTACGCGATCACTGTTTGCGCGTTGCCGTTCCGGTGTATCCGCGGATTAGCAATCACACCGATTTCGACGCACTGCGCGCGCACCCGCAAGTCGATTTTCGTTATGTCGGTCCCGGAGAAATTTTTCCGGCAGCCGATCTGGTGATACTGCCAGGTAGTAAAAACGTCCAGCATGATCTGGCTTGGTTGCGCAACCAGGGTTGGGAATCGGCCTTGCTGCGGCATTTGCGCTACGGCGGAAAAGTCATCGGTATTTGCGGCGGCATGCAGATGCTGGGGACCACGCTGAGCGATCCATTGGGTCTTGAAGGACCCGCGGGAGACAGCCCGGGCTTGGGGCTACTCGATTTCAGCACAACCTTGATGGCCCACAAGCAGCTCGTCAATGCCCAGGGCCGGTTGGCGGCAGGATTGTTACCCGATGGCGGCGCGGCGGCGGTGCGAGGTTACGAGATTCATATGGGCGAGACTACGGGTGAGGCGCTGGCTCAGCCGGCTTTGTGGTTGGAGACGGCCGATGGCATGCGACCGGACGGCGCCGTCTCGACCGACGGACAGATCGCGGCAAGTTATTTGCATGGGCTGTTCGACCATCCCGAAGCGTGTGCCGCATGGTTGAATTGGGCCGGCTTGGCGCAAGCTGAAGCGGTCGATCACGACGCCCGCCGCAACGCATCGATCGATACGCTGGCCGACGCCATGGCCGCGCATCTCGACATCGATGCACTGTGGCGTATCTGCGCTTAAATCATTGCGTCGGACGTCAACCCGCGCGCGCTTGTTCGGCTATCGTATCGTGTACGAAACGCAGCTTGGCGATCACCGCTTGCTGTAAGGTAAATGGATAACCGTCGGGCATGCCCAAGCTGCGATTCAGGCTGTTCATCACATAGGTCAATGGAAACCACTGCTCTATCATGGTTTCAAACGAGCTGGTCGGGCAGTCGGGGTGGGTCATCACCACGGGCGGCAACCACGGGCTGTGCGGGGTCAGGGTGACACCGCAAGCATGGGCGGTCTCCAGGGTTGCGACCATATGCAGGTAGTGAGCCCAGGTTTCGGCCCAATCTTCCCACGGGTGGGATGTGGCATAGGCGCTGATATACGATTGTTCCCACTGTGGCGCAGGGCCGTCGCGATAGTAGCGCTCCAGGCTTTCCGCATAATCGATGCGCTCATCGCCGAAGTGGGCGCGAAATGCGTTGAATTGCTGATCGCTGTGTATCAACCGCATAAAGTAGTAGTGACCAGACTCATGCCGGAAATGGCCCAGCAGTGTCCGATAAGGTTCCTTCATCGCCGTGCGGATGCGCTCGCGTTGTGCGTCGTCGGCTTCCGCGATATTCACGGTAATCAGCCCGTCGTCGTGGCCGGTCAGCACGCCTTCGCCAACCTGGGTTTCTTCGAGAAACTCAAAGGCCAATCCGTATTCTGGATCGTCGCGCTTCGAGACAATCGGCAAGTTAAGCGACACCAAGTTATATAACAAACGGCGCTTGGCTTGCTCCAGCTTGTACCAGTAGGCACGATTTTGATCGTAGTTGAGTGCCGGTATGACATGGGTCAACTGGCAAGATTGGCACAGTGTATCGCTGCAGCCGGCGGGTATCATCCAGTTGCAGACATTCTGTATCGCGTAATTGTCGCATTTGCGATAGAGGTGGCTCGCGGCATTGCGATTTAGGCTGCGCCATAGTCCATCGCCGGCAGGCTCAAAGGCGCTGATATCCCGGATGTCGCTAAGGTAACCGAGCGTGCAGCCGCAGCGCTCACACAGGACGTTTTCGAAGAACACCTGTTGGCCGCACTGGTCACAGTGAAAAATTTTCATGAGTAGCTTACTTTGGGAGTCAGGTCGATTTGGCCTGCAGGTTAGTGTCCCGTTCCGCCAATTCGTTCGATATGAAGTCACGCATTTATCAAACAATTTACAGAACAGGACACCCAGGCCATCAAATGCGCGACAGTTCTAATTCGTCGAGCGGCAGCATGGTCACGCTGACCGCCAATTCATGCGTGCCGCCGCCGAGTATCACGCCGCGCAAGGGCGAGACATCGGTAAAATCGCGGCCCCAGGCGAGCGCCACGTGTTGGCTGCCCAGCATCAGATTATTGGTCGGGTCGGCGTCGATCCATCGATCTTCGCCGTCAATCGGACACCAGACCGAGACCCAGGCGTGGGAGGCGTCGGCGCCTATTAGCCGGGTCTGACCGGCGGGTGGGGTCGTCAGGATATAGCCGCTGACATAGCGTGCGGCCAAGCCAATCGAACGTAAACATGAAATCATCAGATGGGAGAAATCCTGGCAGACGCCACGGCGCGCTTTAAACACTTGAGTGACTGGTGTCGCGACTGTGGTGGCCTCGGGATCGAAGGCGAATTCGCGAAAAATTTTGGTGGTCAGCGCACGGACTCCGTCGAGCAAGCTGACGCCTGGCAGGAAGCAGTTTGCCGCGTAGGCGACGAAATCCTGTTTCACCCGACCGTAGGGCGATTCGAAACGATAGCGGGCGGCATCCAAATACAGGGAATTGACCGGCACGCCGGAACGGTAGGTCAGCAGGTCGCGTACGAATTCCCAACTGGGCACATCCCGCTCATCCGGCAGGCGATGTCCCAGCACATCGACGGTACTCTCGGCGCGAACCTGCAAGACTTCATGAGGTGCTTCGAGCGCCAGCAAGGTAACCGGGTTGCCGAATGCGTCGCGACGTTCGAGTCGCAAGGCAAAGGCTGGCAGAATTTCCAGGCGATGCTCGATACAGCGCTGCCAGGACACTTCGCGCGGCGTTAGATGCAGCAGTTGGCGCGACAGCGAGACGGGCGCGGCGTAAGCGTATTCGGTGTCGTGAATGATGCGGTAACGAGCCATGGCGATATCGTATCCGTGCCGGTGTCAGGCCGCCAGCGTTTGCTGGCTAATGTCGCCGATGTGGGTGAAATGACGCATGGCGAGCTGGTCCGACAGCGCCCAGGCATTGCGCGCAACTTCATCGAGCAAGCGCGCCAGGTCGCGGCAGGCGGCCGGGGCGGCATGTTCGAAGCGAGACAAATTAAAACCGTTCAGTAGTTGAAGTTGGACCGGCAGCACACCGGTGGTTTCGACTCGATCCTGATTCAGGCTGTCCGCTAATTCATTCAGATAACTGATTAATTGCACAATCTGCAGCACGATGCCGTGCGGGTTGCTATCGTCGAACACAATCAGGTCGAGCACCGGCAGCAACTCGGGCTGGGCGCGGTAGCGGTGCCGGTAGGTGATGATACTGTCGGCGGTTTCCAGCAACCAGCCCAGGCTGCCCTGATATTCGGGGCAGGCGCTCAAGGTTTCGGCGAAGCGGGACAAAAAGCGGCTAATGGCGGTAGACAGAAAAGTGATGCGTTCGATATGACGGCCGATAATCAGCAAGCGCCAACCGTCGTCGCGGGTCATGCAGTCCATGGCAAAACCGGCCAGGGAGGCGCTGAACACCATCATTTGATCGAGCGAGCGCATGGCTTCCGTCAGGCCCGCGCGTCCGGTGGCTTTGGCGGCACTGGCGCCAAGCGAGCGTTCCATGCGGTTGATGGCTTGCCAGTTATCATGCGACAGGCGTTCGCGAACTTGGGCCGCAGTCCAGATCAAATGACGCAGATTGCTGGCCACGCTGCTGGCTTGTTTGGTGTCGAATACCGCTGCAACCAGTATTTGCTCGGCGTCTTGCGGCGTGAATGTCTCGATCTCTTCGTCCTGCTGTTTCGGTACCAAGGCCAGCCAACGGCATACATCGAGGGCCGCTTCGCGGGCGCGCGGCGCGTCGCGGCTGGCATCGTCGAAACGCGTGAGAGCGACGCGCAGCAGGCGCGCCGCATTGTCGGCGCGGGTCGTGTAACGCCCCAGCCAGAATAGATTTTCGACCACGCGCGAGGTTAAGGCTGCTGGGTTGCGTACCAGGTCGCGTGCTGTCGTGGCGCGTTTGAGCAGGCTCAGCGTGCTGACGGGCTGTTCGGACAGCACCCAAGTATCCTTGCTGCCGCCGCCGCGTTGCATCGAGATTAATTGTGCATCCGACCGATTCGCCAAGCGTGTCAGGCCGCCGGGCATCACGGTATAACCGTCGTTGGCGGTGGTTGTCGCCGTGGCCAGCAAACGTAAGGAAACCGAACGGCCGACCAATTTTTTGTCGGCGTCAAGCGAGACCACAGGCGCTTGCGATAGCGTAATCACTTCTTGCGCGACGTAGGCATGCGGCTGATTGCGCAGTCGTGCAATTAATTCGTCGCGAGCCTGGCCGTGCACGTCACGACCAAATACCGGTTCGAAACTGAACGAAGTGTAGGTTGCTTTGATGACCAGCTCATCGAGCCGTTCGATGACCTGTTCGAGCGCTGATGCTTCGCCGCACCACCACGTGGCGACCGACGGTATCATCAATGGCTCGCCCAGCAGGTGTTGGCAGATATTCGGTAAAAAGCCGCTGATGGCATCCGACTCGACGACCCCGCTGCCCAGTGCATTGGCGATCAGCACATGGCCCGCTCGCGCGGCTTGCAACAGACCGGGAACACCGAGTGCGGAGTCGCCGCGCAGTTCGAGCGGGTCGCAATAGCCATCATCGAGCCGGCGCAAAATGCCGTGCACGCGCTGCAGGCCGTTCAAGGTTTTCAGATAGACCATATCGCCGCGCACGGTCAGGTCTTGACCTTCCACCAGTGGGAAACCGAGGTAGCGCGCCAGATAGGCGTGTTCGAAATAGGTTTCGTTGTAGGGGCCAGGCGTGAGCAGCACGATCAGCGGCGGCTCGCCATCTGAGGGGGCGAACTGCGACAAGCTTTGATGTTGAGTGCGAAAGAATTCGGCGAGATGATGAACCCGCAGATCGCGAAATAATTCGGGGAACAGCCGCGACACGATTAGCCGGTTTTCGAGCGCATAGCCGGCTCCCGAAGGCGCCTGCGTGCGGTCGGCAACCACCCACCAGCGGCCATCCGGTGAGCGCGCGACATCGGCCCCGTAGAGATGTAAAAATTTGCCGTGTGGCGGCGCCATGCCCCGACAAGGCCACAGAAAGCCCGGATGGCCGAAAACTAGTGCGGGCGGCAGCAGGCCCAGACTCAGCAAGGTTTGCGGGCCGTACAGGTCGGCCAGGATTTTATCGAGCAAACGCGCGCGCTGCGCGACACCCGCGGCCAGCGGCTCCCATTCGGCAGCCGGCAGCACCAAGGGCAGGGGGTCGAGTTCCCAAGGGCGCTCGGCGCCTTGGGGAGACTCATACATATTGTAGGTGACACCGTTTTCGATAATCTGGCTGCGGACGAAGTCGGCCTGCTGATGCATTTGCTCAGGGCTGGTCGCGTCGATTTGTTCGCATAGGGGGAGCCAATGATCGCGAATGCCCTCGGCCGCGTCGAGCATCTCGTCGTAGCGGTCGGTATTTACAGCATAAGAGGAAAGCAATGCACTGGGCATGAGGGTCGGGTTAGGCAAGTGAGTGGCGCGGCGTGGTGCAAGCGCGTCGCGCCATCGGCTATTTTACCTCCGCAGGTCGAGCGTAAACGGAAAATTGGGGTTTGTGTCAATTTCAGACACAGTCTCTACCCCAGGAATAGTGCCCGGCGTATGACCCATCTGGAAAAAACGCGACAGGCGCCGGCTTTCGGCGGCATAGGCATTCACTGGAAAATCGTCATAGCTGCGTCCGCCCGGGTGCGCGACATGGTACTGGCAGCCGCCCATGCTGCGCCCCATCCAGGTATCGACCAAGTCGAATACCAGCGGCGCGTGGCTGGCAATGGTCGGGTGCAGGCAGGACGGCGGTTGCCAGGCCCGATAACGGACTCCGGCGACAAACTCGCCGACATTGCCGGTCGGCTGCAAAGGCAGGGCGCGCCCATTGCAGGTCAGCCGATAGCGCTCGCCCGCCATGCCGCTGACCTTGACCTGCATCCGTTCCACGGACGAATCGACATAACGCACGGCGCCGCCGGCCGTACCTTCTTCACCGAGCACATGCCAGGGTTCAAGCGCATGGCGCAATTCGACGTGAATCCCGCTGGCGGAAAAATCGCCATAGATAGGAAACCGAAATTCAAAGTGTGGCGCAAACCACTCGGGTTTGATCTCATAGCCGGCGGCCCGCGTTTCGGTCAAGACGTCATCGAAATCCTGTTTGACGAAATGCGGCAGCATAAAGCGATCATGCAATTGGGTTCCCCAGCGCATCAGCTTGGCCGGTGCGTAAGGTTCTTTCCAGAACCGCGCGATCAGCGCACGCAGTAACAATTGTTGGGCAAGCGACATGCGGGCATGGGGCGGCATCTCGAAAGCCCGCATTTCAAGCAATCCTAAACGGCCGGTAGCGCTGTCGGGCGAATAGAGCTTGTCGATGCAAAACTCGGTACGGTGCGTATTGCCGGTAACGTCTGTCAGCAGGTTACGCAGCACCCGGTCGATCAACCAGGGTGGGGCCGGCTCGCCCGCAGGCGGCAACTGGGCGAAAGCGATTTCCAGTTCGTAAATGGCGTCGTTGCGCGCCTCGTCGATGCGCGGCGCCTGGCTGGTCGGCCCGATAAACAGCCCGGAAAATAGAAACGACAGCGAGGGGTGGTTATGCCAATACGACACCAGACTGCGCAGTAAATCGGGGCGGCGCAGAAAAGGCGAATCCGCGGCGACCGAAGCGCCGAGGGTAAAGTGATTGCCCCCGCCGGTGCCGGTATGCCGACCGTCCAGCATAAATTTTTCGGTCAGCAAGCGGGTTTCGCGCGCCGTGTCGTAGAGGTGGGTGGTGCGCTCCACCAGTTGATCCCACGACGAACTCGGATGGATATTGACTTCGATCACGCCTGGGTCGGGCGTGACGCGGAACTGCGTCAGGCGCGGGTCCGCGGGCGGCTCATAGCCTTCGATGACGATAGGCGTGGCCAATGCGGCGGCGCTGGCTTCAATCGCCGCGACCAGCGCGAGATAGTCTTCTAGCGTGTCGGTCGGCGGCATAAACAGGTACAAAATGCCATTGCGTGCTTCGGCGCATAGCGCCCGGCGTGTGATCCAGCCGGCGGACTGTTGGGCGGCGGGCACGGTATCGGGCGTGGGCGCGGATTTACTGCCGGCCGCGGGCGGTGAGCCGGCAGGGGTTGAGCGCGCTTGCGGCTTGAATGTGGCCGAGGCGGGCAAGGGCTTCTGCGTTTGCAGCGGGTCGGGCGGATAGACGTAAGGGAAGTCGGTTTTGCTCGCCCAGGGTTGCGACGCCAGCGGTAGGCGGTAACCGATAGGAGAATCGCCGGGAACCAAGTAGCAGCGCTCGCTGCGCAGAAACCACGGCCCCGATTGCCAAACACCGGCCGGCGTGCACAGCAAAGGCAGCACGTGGCCGACCTCGCGGCTCAACCCTTGCTCAAAGACGCGACTTAAACGCTCGCGTTCCAGCGGATCGTCGAGCTTGGTATCGAAGATATCGACATTGCGCGGCAAGCGGCGCTCACGCCAGATATAGTAAAAAGCATCTTCAAAGGCGGGAAATACGTATTTGCGGTCCACGCCTAGCCGGCTCGCAACTTCCGTTAGAAAGCGTGCGCCAAGCGCCGCATCGGCTTTGCCGGTTTGGGTTTCGTCGGCGTATAGCGCCGCATTGTTCCAGATCGGTTGGCCATCTTTGCGCCAGAAACAATTGAGGGACCAGCGCGGTAATTGTTCGCCGGGATACCACTTGCCTTGACCGAAATGGGCCAAACCCTGCGGCGCATATTTTTCGCGCAAACGATGAAACAGCTTGCCTGCGAGTTTGCGCTTGGTCGGGCCTAGTGCCGCGGTATTCCATTCCGCGCCGTCGGGGTCGTCCATGGAAATAAAAGTCGGCTCGCCGCCCATGGTCAGACGTACATCGAGGGTGTCCAGGTCTTGATCAATGTGATGACCCAGGCTTTCGATCTCTTGCCATTGCGCGTCGCTGTAGGGCTTGGTTACGCGCGGCGCCTCCCAGACGCGGGTCACCGACATGGTGTGCTCGAATTCACTTTCGCAGGGGTCGCACACTCCGGTGACCGGCGCCGCCGAACCCGGTTCGGGGGTGCTGGCCAGCGGTATATGACCTTCGCCGGCAAATAGGCCTGAAGTCGGGTCCAGGCCGATCCAGCCAGCGCCGGGCAAGTAGACCTCGCACCAGGCATGCAGGTCGGTAAAGTCGGTGGCGGCGCCTGACGGGCCGTCCAGCGATTTCACATCGGGCACCAGTTGAATCAGGTAGCCTGAAACAAAACGCGCTGCAAGCCCGAGGTGGCGCAATAATTGCACCAATAACCAGGAGGTGTCTCGGCAGGAGCCCGTGCCTTTGTCCAGCGTTTCTTCGGGCGTTTGCACACCCGGTTCCATCCGTATCGTATAGGCGACATCGCGCTGGACGCGCTGATTCAGAGCCACCAGAAAGTCGACGCTGCGGGTTGCCTCGCGCGGCACTTCGGCCAAATAGCGTGCGAACTGCGGTGTGGCCGGTTCCTTCAGCAGATAAGGCGCAAGTTCCTGGCTGAGACTGGCGTCGTAGCTGAACGGAATTTGCTCGGCGTAGGGTTCAAGGAAAAAGGCGAAGGGGTCGATCACTGAAATCGCGGTGATCAGATCGACCTCGATGCGAAATTCGCGGGTTTTTTCCGGGAATACCAGGCGCGCGAGCCAGTTGCCTTGGGGGTCTTGCTGCCAATTGACAAAGTGCTGCTCGGGCAATACTTTCAACGAGTAGGCCAGGATCGGTGTGCGGCAGTGCGGCGCGGGGCGCAAGCGAACAATTTGCGGACCCAAAGTGACCGGTCGATCATAGCGATAATGGGTGACGTGATTTAGCGCGACGTGAATAGCCATGAGCAGCCCAATGAAAAGTGGTCAATGAATCAAGCTAGTTCCAGCAAGTTCCGAGCCAGTGTTACCTCGGTCCCGGTCTAAGGGCATCGTTTGATACTAACCCAGCTAAATGGCAGGAGATACCGCTTGCTGTTTTTTTGCAATGGACCTAGCGGGGCGGGAATACTTCATGCTTGTCTTTTCGACTGCCATCCTTGCTCATCCTTATCTTAAGGAGCCTAGACATGTCTGAACCCTCGGATTCAACCCCGCAAGCAGTGTCTTTGTTTTCTCATGTTCGCCCGCAGGATACGGTGTTTCAAGACCAGGGCTTGCGCGATTTCTTTTTATATCGCGATCTCGGCATCGCAGCCGCGACCGGCGGGCGTGTCCTGGC
>Ga0302178_10000423_pt1 | contig 38864 bp, 30 predicted proteins | sample I_Palsa_E1_3_FD_198790 | JGI IMG/M metagenome (GOLD analysis project Ga0302178, IMG submission 198790) | Peat permafrost microbial communities from Stordalen Mire near Abisko, Sweden - I_Palsa_E1_3 | ecosystem: Environmental > Terrestrial > Soil > Palsa > Peat permafrost | place: Sweden... | reverse complement strand
AGCGAGACGGGATGCGCGCGCAGGGGATTGGTCATTCGTCATGGCGCAGTTCCTTCCTGGCGCGACGTTGTGTCTACTCCGTCACCTTATAGTCGGGAACGGGAGCGACTGCATAATCGGAAACGGGAGCGACTGCTGGGCACCAGGCGGCTGCTGTGCCGTCCGGCGCCCGGGGCCGCCGCGCCACCGGGCGCCGGCGACCGGGTAATCCGCTGGCGTCCCTCGGGAGGAACGGGAGCGAATGGCAAGCAGCCGGCCGACCGTATTCATCCTCGCGATCTCAGCGTTAAGGGAGACGATATGCCGTATTACCGGGTTACTGGGGAGATTCCCAGAAAGCGCCACGTCCGCTTTCGCCGGCCCGACGGGGGCCTGTATGCCGAGGAGCTGATGGGGGAGGAAGGCTTCACCTCCGATTCATCGCTGCTCTACCACGTCCATCCGCCGACGGCGATCGTGAAGAGCGAGGGCCTCGCGGATGCCGCCGCCGACGCCGGGATCTCCCCTAACCACCCGCTGCTGCCGCGTCATTTCCGCACCGGCGACCTGCCCAGAGGCGGCGATCTCGTGCTCGGCAGGCAACTGCTGATGGCCAACGACGATGTCCGGATATCCTTTGCGGCCGCGGATTCCCCATCGGGCCTTTACCGGAATTCGACCGGAGACGAGGCCATTTACCTGCGCGCGGGATCGGCCCGGTTCGAGTCGGTCTACGGCTCGATCGAGGCCGGCCCGGGCGACTACGTCGTGGTGCCCAGGGGGACCATTCACCGGTGGATTCCGACTGCCGCGGGCAGCGCAGGCGGCAGTGACGACGGCAGCACCGCGGCGTGCGCCGAGGCTCTCGTCATCGAGGCGCGCGGGCACATCCGCCCGCCCCGCCGCTACCTCTCCCAGTATGGCCAGTTCCTTGAGCACGCTCCGTACTCCGAGCGGGACCTGCGCTGCCCGGACGGGCCGCTGATCACCGACGGTGCGGACGTGCCGGTGACCGTGCGCAACCGCGGCGGCCTGACCCGGCTGACCTACTCCTACCACCCGTTCGACGTGGTCGGCTGGGACGGCTGCCTGTACCCGTACGCGTTCAATATCGCCGATTTCGAGCCGATCGTGAAGCGCACCCACGCCCCGCCGCCCGTTCATCAGACATTCGAGGGCCCGAACTTCGTGATCTGCTCGTTCTGCCCGCGTCCGCTGGACTTCGACCCTGAAGCCGTGCCGATCCCCTACAACCATCACAACGTCGACTCGGACGAGATGATGTTCTACGTCGCTGGGGACTACAGCGCGCGCAAGGGCTCGGGGGTCGGCATCGGTTCGATCACCCTGCACCCGTCGGGATTTACCCACGGCCCGCAGCCGGGCGCGGTCGAGGCCGCGATCCGCGGGCTGGAGGAGGGCAGGGCCAGCACCGACGAGACAGCCGTGATGATCGATACGTTCCGGCCGCTGCTACTCGGCCCGGCCAGCCAGCCCGCCGAGGATCCGGAGTACGCCTGGAGCTGGGCCAGGGCCGCCCGCAGCTGACAGCCTGAGCCAGCGGCCCGGCGATACTGGCCGGCTGGCGGCGGCGGCCAGCGGCGGCGGGTCGTCGTGCCGGCGCGGCCGGAGCACGTCGTCAGCTATGACTATGACTAACGGACTGGCGGTTATCCCGTAGCCTGTGCAGCGTGACGCTCCGCATTTACGACACGGCCGCGCGCAGCACACGTGACTTCTCCCCGATCACGCCAGGGAAAGCCGCGCTGTACCTGTGCGGCGCGACTGTCCAGGCACCCCCGCACATCGGCCATATCAGGTCGGGCGTCAACTTCGACATATTCGTCCGCTGGCTGCGTACGAGCGGCTACGAGGTCACGTTCTGCCGGAACGTCACTGACATCGACGACAAGATCCTGCGCGTGGCCGGGCACGAGGGCGTGCCGTGGTGGGCGGTGGCCGAGCGGAACCAGCGGGCATTCACCCGCGCGTACGACGCGCTCGGCTGCCTGCCGCCGGATGTCGAGCCCCGGGCCACCGGGCACGTGCCGGAGATGATCGTCTTGATGCGGCGGCTGATCGAGCGCGGTCACGCCTACGCGTCAGGCGGGGATGTCTACTTCGATGTCCGCTCCGCAGCGGGCTACGGCACCCTTTCCGGGCAGCGGCTCGATCGCATGCGGCCGGCCGGGGACACCGAGGGAGACGGCTCTAAGCGGGATCCGCGGGACTTCGCGCTGTGGAAGGGCGCCAAGCCGGGTGAGCCTGCCTGGGAAACGCCCTGGGGACCGGGCCGCCCGGGCTGGCACCTGGAATGCTCGGCGATGGCGACCAAGTACCTTGGCGCTGACTTCGACATTCATGGCGGCGGCCTGGACCTGCTGTTCCCGCACCACGAGAACGAGCTTGCGCAGTCGCATGCGGCTGGTGACGGTTTCGCCCGCTACTGGATGCACAACGGCCTGGTCGGGGTGGCAGGCGAGAAGATGAGCAAATCGCTCGGGAACTCACTGCTCGTGGACGCGATGATCACCCAGGTCCGGCCGGCCGAGCTGCGTTACTACCTTGGCCAGGCGCATTACCGCTCGGGGATCGAGTACTCCGCGGAGGCGCTGGCGGAGGCGGTGGCCGCGTACCGGCGGATCGAGGGCTTCGTGATCCGCGCGGCTGAGACCACCACCGCGCTGGAGACTGGGGCGCTTCCCGCGCCTTTCACTGCCGCGCTCGACGACGACCTCGGAGTTCCGCAGGCACTCGCCGCCGTGCATGAGGCTGTCACGGACGGCAACAGCGCGCTGGCGGCCGGCGACGCGGCCGGAGCCGCCAAGCACCTCGCGGAGGTCAGGGCAATGCTCGCCGTGCTCGGGCTTGACCCGCTGGCGGCCCCATGGTCAGCGGGCGGCCGCGACGACGGACTGCGGGCCGTGGTCGATGTGCTGGCCGGGGTGGCGCTTGAGCAGCGGCAGGCCGCGCGGGAGCGCAAGGACTACGCAGCTGCCGATGCGATCAGGGACCGGCTGCTGGCAGCCGGAATTGGTGTCGAGGACACCCCCCGCGGACCGCGATGGGAGCTCGGCCGGTGACCGGGCGCGGCGGCGGCCAGTCCCGGCCGGGCCCGGGCGGCCGGGCGAAGTCGGGCAAGCCCCGGCCGGGCACTGGCGGCTACGGCAAGCACCGGCTGGAAGGCAAGGGGCCGACTCCGCCCGCGCATCTGCGGCCCGGTCACCCCGCCCAGCGGCGCGCGTCCGCGGCCGGGGGTCCCGCGGCGGGCAGGAACGAAGGCCGCGGCGATCTGGCGGCACCGCGGCCAGCAAGCCGGCCGGCCGGCAAGCTGCGCGGCGCGGGGAGCGCGGTGGAGGTGGTCGCCGGGCGGAACGCGGTGCTCGAATCGCTGCGCGCGACGGTGCCGGTGATCGCGTTGCATGTCGGCCCCCGGCTGGACGCCGACCAGCGGATCAGCGATGCTATCTCGCTGGCCGCGGGCAAGGGAATCCCGGTGGTCGAGGCCGGCCGGGCGGAGCTGGACAGGCTCACCGGCGGCGCTATCCACCAGGGCCTGGTGCTCCGGGTCCGGCCTTACTCCTACGCGCACCCCGATGACCTGATCACCCGTGCTCATGACGCTGCGCAGCAGCCGCTCATCATCGCGCTGGACAGCGTCACGGATCCGAGGAACCTGGGCGCAATTGTCCGCTCGGCGGCCGCGTTCGGCGCGCACGGGGTGCTCGTTCCCGTCCGCCGGTCAGCCGGGGTGACGGCCGGAGCATGGAAGGCATCGGCGGGCACACTGGCCAGGCTGCCGGTCGCCCAGGCGCCGAACCTGGTCAGGACGCTGGCCTCCTACCAGGAGGCCGGGCTGTTCGTGGTCGGGCTCGACGCCGCCGCGGAGACGGCGATCGACCAGCTCGATCTCGCCGGCGGGCCGCTGGTGCTCGTGGTCGGCTCGGAGGGCAAGGGCCTGTCCAGGCTGGTCGCGGAGCGCTGCGATGTGGTGGCCCGTATCCCGATCCGCGGGCCGGCCGAGTCGCTGAACGCGGGCGTCGCCGCCGGCATCGCGCTGTACGAGGTCGCCCGGCTGCGGGCCGGCGCCGTTTCCTGACGCCGCTACCGGGTTCGGCAAGTGCGCACAATCTGCAATGACTCGATTACACTGTGCTGAAGTAGTCGCTGTTGAGACGACCACCCTGCGGCCCTGTCGGGCGGGCGACCCTGCTCGACCTCCCGGCAGGGCCGCGACTAGGGGACTAGGGGACTGAGCGGCGGCGGATACCGACCATGGCCAGGGCCAGTCCCGCTAGCACGATGACGGGACCGGCCACGGCCCAGAAGGTGTCGCCGGACATAGCGCTTCCGCCGATGGCGCCGACGCCCTGCAGCGTGAAGATGACTCCCGCGAGCGCGATCAGCGCGCCGGCGCCGACGAGCAGGCCCCTCTTCATCGTCACTGCCTCTTCTCTCCGGCGCAGGGCCGTGGCGCCGCACGGGCCGCCGCGCCACCGGACCCGGGTGGGCCGCAGCATCGCGGCCCACCCTCATGCCGTCATTGTCGAATGCCGTCATTGTCGACACGGCCCGGCAGCCGGAAAGGTTCAGGCCTCGGGCGGCTTTGCGTAGGTGCGGATGTAACTGTCGTAGGCGGCACCGCTGCGCTCGGCCGGCAGCGCGTCGGCGGCGGCGTGCTGGCCCGCCGGATACTGCCGGGAGATCAGGTCAGCCTGAACCTCCTGCAGGTGCGAGGGAAGCCCGGCCGCCGGAGTGGCCCCGGTGGCGGTGGGTACCGTCACCCCAGCGAGCACGTCATCGGTGCGCGGCGCGGTGAGCGTCAGCACGCTCGCGATGCTGGGTGCGGCGGCATCCCTGGCGGTCAGCGCCGGCACCCCCCAGCGCTGTTGCACCGTCTTCAGCACCGATGTGTGGTCAAGCGGAGTGCCGCCGGCCGGTGCGCGGTAGACGGTGCCCGGCGCGATCAGCGGCGAGACGAGGACGGTCGGCACCCGGACGCCGAACCTGGTGAAATCAAAGCCGAACTCGCCCGCAGTGTCATCGGGCGGCACCGCGCCGACTGGCGGCGGCACGTGGTCAAAGCAGCCGCCGTGCTCGTCGTAGGTGATCACTAGCAGCGTCTGCGCCCAGCCGGGGCCGCTGCGCACCGCCTCGTAGACGTCGTGGATGAGCTGCTCGCCGAGCGCCACGTTGTAGTTCGGGTGCTGGCTGTTGCCGGACGAGCCCCAGCTGGGCTCAAGGAAGCTGAACGCGGGCAGGCTGCCGGCCGCCGCGGCTGCCTGGAAATCGGCGAATTTCCCGAAGTTGCTGGCCGGTGCCCCGCTGATGTCGGTGAAGGTCGACTTGGTGAGCGGCTCCGCGTCGTAACCGTAGATTGCCCAGCCGATCTGGTTCTTGCTGAGCAGGCCGAAGATGCTCGGCGAGGTGAACGTCCTTGTCTTGTCGTCCATGTGCCCCTGGCTGGTCGCCGAGCAGGCGAATGCCCTGTTCGGCAGGGTCTCGGTGGGAACCGAGGCAAACCACTGGTCGCAGACCGCGTAACCGGTGGCCAGCGCGGACAGCACAGGAAGCGTTTCCGGGGCGAAGCAGCCCATGATGTCATCCGGAGTCGTCCCCGAGACGATCGTTTCGCCCCAGCTGTGCGCCTCCCAGCTGAGGGTGTACGCGAAGTCCTTGATGAAGCCCTGCCCGGTCGGCACGTCCGACGAGCTGGCCGGGGCGGTCGTGCTGCCGAACAGCTGGCTGTTGGTCGCCATATAGCCCTCACCCGGGTCGGCACCGGGCATGAAATACGCGTTCGGGGTGGTGGGCTCGATCCTGAAGACGGTGACCGGCTGGCCGGTCGCCGAGTCAGGGTTGGATTCGCTTCCGGTCAGCCCCGCATACGGCTGGCCGGCGGGCGAGACGTTGCCCTGATCCGTGTAGAGAAAACCCAGCATGTGGTCAAACGATCGGTTCTCCAGCATCAGCACCACGATGTTCTCGACCGATGACAAACCACTCTCATCAGGCATCTGGCCCCTCCATTCTGATCATGTTTCCGTTAGCTTGCCATCGATGACCGTGATGTGTCGCGTAACCGGGATGCGCTCACGTAGCCGGCGGTCGTGAGTCACCATCAGCAGGGTGCCGTCATAGCGTTCGAGCGCCTGCTCGAGCTGCTCTATCGCCGGCAGGTCAAGATGATTGGTGGGCTCGTCAAGGACAAGCAGGTTCGCCCCGGCGCGGGCGAGCAGCGCCAGATCGGCGCGAGTGCGCTCCCCTGGTGACAAGGAGCCGGCCGGCCTCAGGACGTCATCCGCGCCGAGGCCGAACTTCGCCAGCAGCGTTCTGGCCTCGCCGGGGATCTGCCCGGTGTGCGCGCAGAAGGCGTCAAGCAGCGGGCTGGCCGGATCGAAGGTCCGCCGTGCCTGGTCGATCTCTCCGACCACCACCGACGGGCCGAGCGACCTGCGGCCAGCGGTGAGGGGGATCCGGCCGAGTATCGCCTCGATCAGCGTGGTCTTGCCCGAGCCGTTCGTGCCCGCCACGACGACCCGGTCGGCCCAGGCCAGCTGAAGGTCGACCGGGCCGAGCCGGAAGGAGCCCCGGTCGACGACGGCTCCGTCCAGCGTCGCCACGACATCGCCGCTGCGCCTGGCCGCGCCGAACCGCAGCCGCAGCTCCCACTCCTTGCGCGGTTCCTGTACCACCTCAAGGCGGTCGGCCGCGCGGATGGCGGCGGCTGCTCCCGCGCCGAGCTGCTGCGCACCCTGCGCCCTGGCATGCCGGATGTTCTTGTCCGGTTCCCTGCGCCGGGCAGCCGGGCTGTTCGCCGACCGTTCCCCGGAGCGGGACCATTCCCGCTGCCGGCGAGCGCGCTGGATCAGCTCGTCGCGCCTGCCCGCGTAGGCCTCGTACTCGGCGCGGGCGCGGGCCCGGTCGCGTTCAAGCTCGGCCTGATAGGCCGCGAATCCGCCGCCATAGCGGATGGCCTGGTGCGAGTGCTGATCCAGCTGGATCACTTCGCTGGCCGCCTGTTCAAGAAAGGCCCGGTCGTGGGACACCACTACCAGGCCACCACGAAGCCCGGCCAGGTGCCGCTCCAGCAGCTCCAGGCCAGCCAGGTCGAGGTCGTTGGTGGGCTCATCGAGCAGAATCACGTCGAAGCGGGCCAGCAGCACCGAGGCCAGCGCCAGCCGCGCGGCCTGCCCCCCGGAGAGGCCCGAAGTCCGGCGGTCGAGATCGGCAGGCAGGCCCAGAGCCGCGCTGACCTCGGCCGTCCTGGCCTCCAGGTCCGGGCCGCCGAGCGCAAGGTAACGGTCAAGGGCCTTCGCGTAGGCGGACCCGGCATCGCCGGGACCGCCGGAGGCCATGTCCTCGGCGGCGGACTGCAGGGCGCTCTCTGCCGCGCTGACGCCGGTCCGCCGTGCCACGTACCCGAGCACCGTCTCGCCGGGTCGCCGGTCGCGCTCTTGCGGCAGCAGGCCGACGGTGCCGGCCACCGTGATCTCGCCGCTGTCGGGCTGTTCCAGACCTGCCAGCAGCCGCAGCAGCGTCGACTTCCCGGCCCCGTTGGGGCCGACTAAAGCGGTCCTGTCCCCGGCGGCTACCGTTAGCTCCACGTCCGTCAGGACGGTCGCGGCGCCATAGCTGAACGAAACGCCGCGCGCGGCTAGCAAGGACACAGTTAAGCCTAGCCCGGGATAGGCTCTGCGCTCTGCGCTCCGCCGGGGGCCATCGGCCATGGCTCCTGGCCAGCGCGGCATATATCCGGGGTGGCGCAACTATCTGGGGTGGCGCAACCAGATGCGTGGTGAGAACGTCTAGCAAGCGAAGCTTTTTCATTGACGGCCTGTACGGGGCGGGGGCGGCGAGCCTGCCCGCCCGGGCGGCAGGCCCGGTTCGCCGAGGAGCACAGCATGAGGCAAACGTGGCGGTGGCTGTTGAGCGTCGGCGCGGTAACGGCGGTGGGTGCATCACTGCTCGGCCAGAGCGGCGTCGCCGTGGCCGGGACGGCCGCAGTGGCCAACGCCACCACGGGCGGCCAGGCCCGTGCCGTCGTGGCCCGTGGCCGCCCGGCCGTGGCGGCCTGGCATCCGGTCACGAAGACGCTCAAGCCGGGCATGACCGGCGCGGATGTCAAGAAGGTCCAGCAGCGGCTGCGGACGCTCAAGTACTACCCAGGCAGCGTCGACGGCCAGTTCGGGCCGGACACGCTGGAAGCAGTCTGGGCATTCAAGGAAGTACAGGGCCTGCGGACCCGCAAGAACCCCGACGACATCGGCGCCGCCATGGAGCGGCGGCTTGCGAACCCGCGGATGCCCAAGCCGCTGACGATCCATCACCAGAACAACCGGATCGACGTGAGCCTGCGGCACGAGTACCTGGTCCTCTACCGGCACGGCAAGGTGAAGTTGATCAGCCACGTGTCCACCGGCGGCGGTTACACGTTCTGCGAGCCCGGCCAGCCGCCGCCCTGCGACGAGGTCGCGATCACCCCGACCGGGAACTTCGAAACTCTCTCGTTCCTGCCCGGGTGGGTGCAGGTGCCGCTAGGCGAGATGTACAACCCGGTGTTCTTCATCGGCACTGCCTACGCGATGCACGGTGACACCGACGTCCCGCGGCAGCCCGTATCGCACGGCTGCGTGCGGATGCCGATGGACATCGCCGGGTTCTTCCACGAACTGGTCAAGATCCCGGACACCCCGGTCTACATCCGCCATCGCTAAACAGCCAGAGAATTGTTACTGAGGGCCAGTCCGCGTCCAGCGGGCCGGCCCTCAGTGCTGCGGGAACGGCAACCGCCGGCAGCAGCTGAAGCCGGAAGCGGACCTGTCGCAAGCTCCGCAAATCGGGCTACAGTCCTGGACAAGGCCCCCTCGCGAGATATGCGGAGCGTGATTGTGTCCAGGATCAGAAGGCTTTCCCGACTTCTTCCCGCCGCGGCCCTGCTCGCGCTGGGGCTCGGCCCGGCAGCTGCGCCGGCCCTGGCGGCTGCCCATCAGGCGCCGGCGGTGACCCACAAGACGGTGACCCACAAGACGGTGACCGCGGCCGGGGCAGAGACGCTGACCGGGACGCTGCCGGATGGCGCGACCTACTTGATCCAGGTCCCGGCGAACTGGAACGGCACGCTGTTCCTCTATAGTCACGGGTACGTCGTGCCCGGGTCACCGAACCCGGCTACGGACGTGGGCGACCCGATCACCGGCGCCGCCATGCTGGCCCAGGGCTTCGCGCTGGCAGGCTCCTCCTATGCGTCTACCGGATGGGCCATCCAGCAGGCACTGCCGGACCAGATCAGCACGCTCAACATCTTCGACAGCCAGGTCGGCCACCCGAAGCGGACGATCGCCTGGGGCCATTCGCTCGGCGGCATCATCACGGCGGGCCTGATCCAGAAATACCCGAGCCGGTTCGCCGGTGCCCTGCCGATGTGCGGGGTGCTGTCTGGCGGCGTCGCCACCTGGAACACGGCGCTCGACTCGGAGTTCGCCTTCCAGCAGCTGATCGACCCGTCCGTGCAGGTCGTCAACATCACGATCCCGCCCACTGACCCGACTGCCAACCTGACCGCGGCCGACACGGCCGCGGTCGCCGCGCAGGCGACCCCGCAAGGGCAGGCGCGGCTCGCGCTCGCCGCCGCGCTCGCCGACACGCCTGGCTGGTTCACCCCGCTGTCCCCCGAGCCCGCCGCGAACGACTATGCCGCCCAGGAAGCCAACCAGTTCGAATGGGAGACCCAGGTCGACTTCCCGTTCGCCTTCTTCCTGCGGGCCGAGCTCGAGGGCCGGGCGGGCGGCAACCCGTCCTGGAACACCGGCGTGAACTACTCCAGGGACTTGCGGAAGTCAGCCGACTTCCGTGAGGTCAAGGCGCTGTACAAGGCAGCCGGGCTGAGCCTGAACGCCGACCTTGAGACCCTCAACAATGCGGCGCGGGTCAGCGCCGACCCGGCCGCTGTCCGCTACCTTGAGCAGAACATCACCTTTAACGGCGAACTGTCGGTGCCGGTACTCACCATGCACACGACCGGTGATGGCCTCGTGGTCCCGGAGAACGAGCAGGCATATGCCAGCGTCGTGCGCCGCGCGGGCGACTCGTCCTTGCTGCGCCAGATCTTCGTGAGCCGAGCCGGGCACTGCGCATTCACCCCGGCAGAGACGGTCACCGCGGCCCACGTGCTGCTTCAGCGCCTCAACACCGGGCACTGGAGCGCAAGCGTGCTGCAGCCTTCGAACCTGAACGCGGCGGCGGCGGCGCTCGGGCCGAGCCTCAACGTGTTCGAGAGCGGGAGCACGCTGGTGCCGACGGCGCCGGCGTTCCTGACCTTCCATCCGACCCAGTATCTGCGGCCATTTGACCGAATGGTCCCTTAGCGGCAGGAGAGCAGCCGGCCGGGCCGGGGTCCCAGCGGACCTGGCCCGGCCGGCTGCCGTGCGGGACATATCAGCTCAGTCCAGCCCATAGGTAGCGGGCGCCGATGAGGAGGACGAGGACGCCGACGAGGCGGCGGATGAGGGCGTCGGGAAGGCGGGACTGGATCCGGGCGCCGGTGTAGGCGCCGGCCAGTCCGCCAAGGCCGAGCGCGACGCCGGTGGGCCAGTCGGGCGCGACTGGCCCGTGGTGGTGAACCGACAAGATGGTGAAGGTCACTACGCCCGCGACCGAGGTCACGAAGGTGGAACCCAGCGCGGCGGGCGCGACTTTTGACGGCGGCTGCCCGGCTCCGATCAGGATCGGGGCCAGGATCGATCCGCCGCCGATGCCGTAAATACCGCCGATGCAGCCCACCGCGGCAGCCATGCAGATCAGTACCAGCGGGGGGATGCGGACCGGCTGGGCGGCGGCTGGCCCGGGTCGGCCGCGACTGACGGCCAGCCACGCCCCGAGCGGAAGCAGGACCAGTCCCACGATGAGGTCGAAGACGTGCGGCCCGGGCAGCAGTTCAACCCGGATGACCGAGCCCGCGATGACGCCCGGCAAGGTCCCGGTGATGAGCACGACGGTGAGCCGGCCGCCGGTCTGCCCCTGCCGCCAGTAGCGGTAGAGCGCGCCAGGCGCGGCGACCACGTTGTAGAGCAGGTTGGTCGGAGTGACCGCCGGGCTCGGCGTGCCCAGCACGCTGACCTGGAAAGGCAGTAGCAGGACGGCACCGGAAATCCCGGCCGGCGTGGCTAGCACCGCGATCGCGAACGCCGCCGCCAGGGCCACCACCTCTACCCAGCCGCCGCCCAGCATCCGGCAACGTTAATGGCGGCGGCCAGGCGCAACAGCGGCCTTCCTTACATCTTGCGCCTAGCCACCAGCCATTGCCCCCACGATCAGCAATGGCTCGGTGCCCATGGCGACCGCGCTGGGCAGCGGGGCGTCGGGCTGCTCGTGGGACAGGTCCTGCTCGCAGGCGAAGAATCTCACGAACGCCCGGCGCTGCCCGGTGCGGTAGTCGCGGATTGTCCCGCGCAGCACCGGATAACGGGTCTCCAGCGCGTCCAGGACCGAGCGCTGCGTGGCGTCGCCGGTGACGTCGAGTTCTACCTCGCCGTCGACCTTTGCCAGCGTCCGCAGATGCGCGGGGAGCACCACCCGGATCATGACAGCGTCTGGACCTCGACGGAAAGCACGGCCGGCAGGTCCCGCACGATCGGCGCCCAGTTGTCCCCGGCGTCGGCCGATGCGTAGACCTGACCCCCGGTCGTGCCGAAGTAGACGCCGCACGAGTCGAGGGAGTCCACGGCCATCGCATCGCGCAGCACGTTGACGTAGCAATGGGCCTGCGGCAGCCCCCTGGTGAGCGGTTCCCACTCGTCGCCGCCGGTCCGGCTGCGGTACACCCGCAGTTTCCCCTCAGGCGGGAAATGCTCCGAGTCGCTCGTGATCGGGACCACGTAGATGGTGTCCGGCTCGTGCGCGTGCACGTCAATCGGGAACCCGAAATCGCTCGGCAGGTTGCCGCTCACCTCGTGCCACGAATCGCCGGCGTCATCACTGCGCATGACGTCCCAGTGCTTTTGCATGTACAGCACTTCCGGGCGCGAGGGGTGCATCGCGAGCCGGTGCACGCAGTGGCCGACCTCGGCGTCGCCGTCGGGGATCCCTTCGGACTGCAGGCCGCGGTTTACCGGCTGCCACGTTTCGCCTGCGTCGTCCGAACGGAACGCGCCTGCGGCCGAGATGGCGGCGAACATGCGCCCGGGCTCGCCCGGATCCAGCAGGATGGTGTGCAAGCACATGCCACCGGCGCCTGGCTGCCAGGACGGCCCGGAGCCGTGGCAACGCAGCCCGGGAAGCTCCTGCCACTCCTTCCCGCCGTCGGCCGATCGGAACAAGCCGGCGTCCTCGACCCCGGCGTAGACCATGTCCGGATCGTGCAGCGATGGCTCGAGATGCCAGACCCGCGCGAACTCCCATGGGTGCGGCGTGCCGTCGTACCACTGGTGCGTGCCGGGGACGCCCTGATAGCTGAACTGGTTGCCCACTGGCTCCCAGGTCGTGCCGCCGTCGTCGGAGCGCTGGATCAGCTGCCCGAACCAGCCGCTGGACTGCGACGCGTACAACCTCTCCGGGTCCGCAGGCGATCCCTTGACGTGATAGATCTCCCAGCCGCCGAAATGCGGCCCGCTGATATCCCACTGCTCGCGCTTGCCGTCCGATGTCAGGACGAACGCGCCCTTACGCGTGCCAACTAGTACCCGTACCCCGCTCATCGGCACTCCCTTCCCTTCATCGCGGACGCGGCAGCCGGCCTGTCCCGCCGGGCCACGAGCTGCTCGCGGCATGACCTCCGCTGCCATACTGCCAACTGCCACTGACAGCTCCCAGGTACTGTGACCTCCGCCAGGCGGCAAACTCATCGCCCGTCGCCCGTCGCCCGTCGCCCAGCTAGGCGGAACCAGCGCGGACGCCGAACAGCCTCAGCGCACGATCGTCGGCTGCGCAGCGACTGAGCTGAGTCGCTTGCGGGCGTTGTCATTTATCCGGTGGCACCCAGATATCCCGCTCGTGCATGAGCTGAACCTGCCGCGTGAATGGCCATTTCGGCGTCCAGCCGACGGGGCACTCGCGGTCACCCGGTCCGGCTTCCGCTCCCACTCGCCGGGCTGACTCGCCATCCATCCGGTGATATCCGCCGGCGATGCGGGCTATCTCCGGCGCCCCGGGCTCAGCTTGACCAGGCGCCACCACGCGATCAGCGTGAACACCAGCCCGAGCAGCAGCATGGCGGCCATGTCCGTCAGCCAGGTGCGCGCATTGCGTTTCCACAGCGGATCGGCCCCGCTGGCAGCAGCCGGAGTCGCTGTCTGGGTCGCAGGCCCCGGGGAGGTGTGTGCCTTCCCGGACGGGAGTGCCTTCCCGGACGGATGTGCCTTCCCCGAGGGGCGCGCCTTTCCCGAGGGGTGCGCCCCTGCCGGGCGGTGCGTCTTTGCCGATGCAGGCACCGTCGCCGTTCCGCGCGACGTGGCGGGTCGCGGAGCGTGCTTCGCCTTATGTTTCGAGCCCGGCTTGGGGGAGCTGCCCGCGGCCGGTTTCTTGACTGGGGGCACCTTCGGTATGGCCGGCAGCTGGATCACGTTGAGGTTCGATGTCGACGCCATCGCGGCGAAGCCCCAGCGGGACGGAGACAGCCATGCCACCTGCTCCAGCCCCGCCTTCCCGGCCAGCGAGAACACGCCGCCGGTCATGACCACCTGGAAGATCACGGCCACGATCAGCAGCGGCATCGTCTTTTCCGAAGTGTCGACCGATGCGGAGATGAGCAGTCCCAGGGTCATCGAGACGATCGCAAGCAGGCCCATCGCCAGCAGCAGTTCCACCAGCGGCAGATGCTTGAGGAAAGCGCCTTGCGATGGCAGCGGGCGGCCGACCAGCCCGACAGCGACCAGCACGACGGCCTGCAGCCCGCTGATCATCCCCAGGATTACCAGCTTGGAGATGAGGTAGGCCCCGGACGAGAGCCCGGCCGCTCGCTCCCTGCTGTAGATGGGCCGTTCCTTGACCAGTTCCCTGACCGCGTTCGCGGCTCCGGCAAAGCAGGCACAGATAACCAGGATCAGCAGCAGCGACTCGACGCCCTGGTTGTTCGGCCCAGAGAGGCCTAGCGGGGCAGGGATCACCTGTATCACCGCGCCGAGGACGATCGGCATCGCCGCCATGAAGGCGAGGTACACCCGGTCCGAGGCGATCACTGCCATGTACCGCCTGCACAGCGTGCTCAGCTGGGCAAAGCGGTTGCGCGTAGCGGGAGCCGGCGTGGCCGCCTGCACGGGCCCGCTCAGTGCGGGAGCCTGGCTGTTCATCTCCGCGGCCACGTACCGGTGGTAGTACCCCGAGTTGCGGTATTCTCCGGCCCAGTCCCGGCCCGGCTCGGCGTCGAAGGCCTGGAACACTTCTGCCCAGCCGGGCTTGCCGAAGTGCTTCAGGCCGTCCGCAGGCGGCCCGAAGTAGGCGATCTTGCCGCCGGGCACCAGGACAAGCAGACGGTCGCACAGGTTCAGGTTCGCGACGCTGTGCGTGACCACGATGACCGTGCGGCCGTCATGAGCCAGATCGGCCATCATCTCCATGACCGACTTGTCCAGCCCGGGATCCAGGCCGGACGTGGGCTCGTCCAGGAACAGCAGCGAGGGCTTGGTGAGCAGTTCAAGGGCGACGTTAACGCGCTTTTGCTGCCCGCCGGACAGGGCGTCGGTCCTGGTATCGGCGTGGGCCGTCAGGGACAGCTCCCCGAGCACCTCGGTGATCCGGCGCTGCCGCTCTGCCTTGCTCGTGTCGCGCGGGAACCGAAGTTCGGCCGCATAGCCGAGGGCCCGGCGCGCGGACAGCTGGGTGTGCAGGATGTTCTCCTGCGGGACCAGCCCGATCCGGTGCCGCAATTCCGCGTAATGCGTGTAGAGATCGCGCTGGTCGTACAGCACGCTTCCGTCGGTGGCCGGCCGCATCCCGGTCAGCGCCCCTAGCAGCGTGGACTTGCCCGCGCCGCTCGGGCCGATGACCCCGAGCAGGCAGCGCTCGCCGAGCGGGAAGCTGACGTGGTCGAGCAGCACCTTGCCGCCCGGCAGCCGGACGGTCAGGTCCCGCGCGGCCAGTGAGACGTCGCCGGTGTCGATGAACTGCTGCAGTTCCTCGCCGACCAGCCGGAAGGTGGCGGGCCCGATGCCGATGATGTCCAGCTCGGTCACCGGCGCGGCGGAGATCCGCTGGCCGTTGACGAAGGTGCCGTTGTGGCTGCCGAGGTCAACGATCTCGTAGCCGGCCCGCCCCCGCCGCAGCTCGGCATGGTAACGAGAGACACTGAGGTCGGAGACCACCACCTCGTTGTCGGTGCCACGCCCGATCCGCAGCACCTTGGCGGGCAGCTGCATGACCGCGCTCGGGCGGCGGCTGGACAGCGAGCCCGCATAGCTCAGGCCCGCGTCGGCAGGCAGCCCGGCGTCGCGGTATCCCGGCCGGGCGCCTGCGCCCTGATATCCCTGCGCGGGGGGCGGCGCGGCGGGCAGCTGAGCGGCCCCGGGCGCAGCGGGCGGCGAGGCGGCCAGGGGCTCGGCGGGCGGCGGCGAGACGGGCCGGGGTCCGGCGGGCGGCGGGGCGCCAGGGGGCGAGACGGGCGGCGGGGAGACGGGCCGGGCGGGGGCAGCCAGCGAGCATCTCACGGCCGGCCCGTCGTCGGGATGGCCGAGCCGGAACTCGCAGTCATCGCTGATCGTGCTCCTGGAGACGCGCTGCGGCCCCAGGAAGGTCCCGTTGGTGCTGCCCTCGTCCTGCAAGATCCAGGCATTCTGCTCACGCTGATCAAACCGGAGCACCGCGTGCTGCCAGGAGACCCGTGAGTCGTCGACCACGATGTCGGACTCCGGATCCCGCCCGATCTGGTACGAGGGGCCCGCCTGCAGGCTTCGGTCTGACCCCTGCGTTCGCACCACAAGGGCCGGAGTCGTGTGCGACGAGAGAACTCGGTCGGCCGTCATCTGCTAACTGTAGAGCGATTCAGCGGAAAAAGAATCCGTCTGGCCATGACCTGGTTATGACCTTGCTATGACCTCATCTTGACCAGATCGTGACCTTAACATGACCCGGCCGCGACTCGCCATGACCTCGGCGGGTGCCTTGTCCCTTATGTCTGGATCGCGAGGCACCATCCGGGCGGCTGCGGCCGCATTCCCGCGGCAGTGGCTGATATTCCCTGGCCTTCTTGCCGTTGCGGGCGCTGGTTTCAGATACGGTCGGGGTTGTCATCCCAAGATCAAACTAGGCATCGGCTGCCAAACTGCGCCAATCGCGCGGGTTGACAGCCGGCCGCCGACGACGCGGATACTGTGAGCACCCGGCAATCCTGCGATTGAACCAGGGCGGTCCTGGCGCCGGCCGTCGCTGCGGCGCAGGCCCGCGTGCGGGAACGGGACGGGCAGGCAACCGCTGGAGGCGCGGTGAGTGACGAGACCCCCTCGGCACCTGGCGGGTTCACTGCGGGCTCGCGGATAGCCGGCTACCGGCTCGAGGAGCAGATTGGCCGCGGCGGGATGGCTGTTGTCTTCCGCGCCCACGACCCCCGGCTGGAACGGCGGGTGGCGCTGAAGATCCTGGCGCCCGAGCTGGCCCGCGACGATGCGTTCCGGCAGCGGTTCATCCGTGAGTCGAGAGCGGCCGCGGCCGTCGACCACCCGCACATCATCCCGGTCTTCGAGGCCGGTGAGGCCGCCGGTGTCCTGTTCATCGCGATGCGTTACGTGCAGGGCGGGGACGTGCGGACGCTGCTGGACGCCCAGGGCACCCTCCCCCCGGCCAGGGTGGTCAGCATCATCACCCAGGTGGCCTCGGCGCTGGACGCGGCGCACTCCCACGGCCTGGTTCACCGGGACGTGAAGCCGGCCAACATGCTGCTCGACAGCACCGCGGGCAGCAGCCGTGCCGACCATGTCTACCTGTCCGACTTCGGGCTGAGCAAGCAGTCCCTGTCTTCGTCTGGCCTCACCGGCACCGGCCAGTTCCTCGGCACGCTGGATTATGTCGCACCGGAGCAGATAGAAGGCCGGCCGGTGGACGGCCGGGCCGACCTCTACGCGCTGGCCGGCGCCGCGTTCGAGATGCTCAGCGGGGCTCCGCCGTTTAAGCGCGATCAGGGCCTGGCCGTTCTCTGGGCGCAGATCTCCGAGCCCCCGCCACCCCTGACTGCGCGCCGTCCTGACCTTCCCCCCGCCGTTGACCAGGTGATGACGAGGGCGCTGGCCAAGGCCCCGGACGACCGCTACGCCAACTGCCTGGATTTCACCGCCGCGCTGCGGGAGGCCTGCAACCTGCGGCCCGATGACGCGTCGGACCCGGGCGGGCTGCCGCGGCTCGTGCCCGGCGCTGCCGGGCCGCCTGCCGCGCCGGGGCAGCCCGCGCCCGCTGGGCCTGCCGCACCGCCCCGGCAGCCGACGGAAGTAGCTATGCCGTCCAGCCTTGCGGCGGCATCCGCGCAGGACATGCCAGCCGGCCCGCCCCGCTCCGGCGGGCCGCCGACGGAGGCGGCACGTATCCCCGGAACCCCGGGGCCGACCACGCCGGGGCTGACGGAGCCGCCGTCGGCGGCGGGCGGCTACGGTCAGCAGCCAGGCCAGGCGGCCTACGGCCCGGCACCGGACTACGGCCAGCCGGGTTACGGTCCGCCCGCGGGCGGGCCGCCATCTCGGCCGTGGTGGCGGTCCCGCGGCGCCGCGGCTGCTGTCGCAGCGGCCGTGGTCCTGGTCCTCATCGGCGGCGGCTATGCCTTGCTCGGCGGTCGCGGCAGCGGCGGCGGCGGGGGCGGCGGGGGCGGCGGCGGCGGAACCACCGTAGCCGTCGTGCCGAAGATCCCCGGGTGCAGCTCGACGGCAGCGCCAGCCAAGCAGCTCAGCAAGGTCACGAGTTCCGCGGACAAGCTCGGCGGGAACCCCTTCTCCGCTACCGTGACGCCCGACGGCAGATTTACGTTCGTCACGCTCGGCAACTCACTCGCGGTGCTCAGCAACGGCCGCTCACTGGCCCCCGCCTTGGTCCACACGATCGCCCTGCCCGGCGCGGACAAGGGCGCGGCGATCACCCCGGACGGAAAGTACCTGCTGCTGGCGTCCGGCAGCGGCGCCAAGGTGATCAGCGTCGCGGACGCCGAGCAGGGCAGCGCCGTTGTGGTCGGCACGCTCGCCAGCCCGCATGGCCGAGGTGCTGTCCAGGTCGCCTTGACGCCGAAGGGCAAGTTCGCCTTCGTGACGCTGCAAAGCAGCGGCGGCATGGCGGTCTTCAACCTGAAGCAGGCCCTCGCCAGCAACTTCGCCCAGTCCGGTTTCATCGGGATCGTCCCGACCGGGGTTGAGCCGGTCGGTGTCACCGAGTCGCCCAGCGGCAACTGGCTCTACATGACCAGCATCGAGAAGGTCAAGACCTCCGTTCCCAGTGAGGGGCTGCTGAGCGTCGTCAGCGTGGCAAAGGCCGAGGCCAGGCCAGCCAAGGCGGTCGTCGCCCAGGTCATCGCTGGATGCAGCCCGGTCCGCGTGATCACGTCCAGCGACGGCAGCGTGGTGTGGGTCACGGCCAGGGAGAGCGACGCCCTGCTCGGCTTCTCGGCGGCAAAGCTGCGCAGCGGCCAGGGGCATGCGCTGATCGCCAGGGTCGACGTGGGCGTAGGGCCGATCGGGCTGGCCTTTGCCGCGGACGGAAAGCGGATCGTGGTAGCAAATTCCGACCTGAAAAGCATCCCGGGCGCGGTGCCGAGTCTCAGCGTGGTCAGCACCTCCAGTGCCCTGGCGGGCAAGCCGGCGCTACTCGGGCTGATCAAGTCCGGCGTACTGCCGCGCCAGCTCACCACAGAAGGAAAGGCCCTGCTCGTGACCGACTACGGCTCAGGCCAGCTGCAGGCCATTAACCTTGCCGACCTGCCATGACCGGCTACCAGTCCCCCAGCGGGCCGGGCGGCTCCCAGACCTCCGGCTACCAGCCTCCCGCCGGGCAGCGGCGGCGCTCCGGCCACGGGCTCAGGAACACGATCATCATCGTGATCGCGCTGCTCGTCGTCCTCGTCGGCGTCGACCGCCTTGCGGCGTTCTACGTGCAGGGCAGGATCGCCTCGGAGATCCAGGATCAGGGCTTCCCCAGCAAGCCCGACGTGTCGATCAAGGGCTTCCCGTTCCTGACCCAGGTGATCAGCCGCCATTTCCAGGACGTCCAGATCAGCTCAAAGCCGGTGAAAGAGGGCCCGGTCGTGATCCAGGGCATCAACGCCGATCTCAGCGACGTCCGCCTGAACTCCGGCTTCAGCGGCGGCACGGTCGGCCACCTCTCCGGCGCAGGAGTGATCACCTTCGCCAGCATGTCGAACGCGCTCGGATCGCTGGTGGGCGGGCCGCTGAGCTCGCTCGTCGGCTCGGCTGGCCTGACCCTCAAGCCGGTGAGCAGTGATGAGGTGAAGGCATCCATCAACCTGGTGGTCACCAGCGGCTCGGCGATCTGGCGAGTCACCAGGGTCAGCGGCACCAAGATCAGGGTTCACCTGGTGTCGAGCCAGGGTCTCCCGTCCCAGCTGCTCGGCTCGGTGCGCAACATTAAGGTGCCGGTGCCTCAGCTGCCGCTCGGGATGAAGATTCAGAGCCTGACCGTCACGTCGGCCGGCATCAGCATCCGGGTGACTGGCAGTCACGTCGCCTTCGGCGGGTAAGCCAGCCGGTTATCCGCCGGGGGCGAGCCCGCGGAGGGCGGCTGACAAGTCCCCGTACGGGCCGATCAGGGCGATGACCGGGACCGTGACGCCGCCGCGGGCGTACCGCCTGATGTGGTCGCGGCAGGCGGCCGGCGAGCCGTGCACGATCAGCTGGTCGACGAGGGCATCGGGAATCGCGTCCAGGGCAGCCCTGCGGTCCCCGGCCTGCCACGCGTCCCACATGCCGACCAGCACCGGCCCCCGCCCGAGCCAGCGGTGAAACTCCGCGTAGACGGTCACGTTCAGGTAGGCGGCGATCGCCCTGCGGCCGATGGCGCGGACCGCCGCGGCGTCCTCGCTCGGGCAGACGAAGATCCGGGCGACCACGGTCTTCTGGCCGGCCTGCGCGCCAGCGGCGGCCGTCATCTCGCTGACCACGGTCGGGACGTCGTCGGCGGCGAGCCAGTTCAGGATCACTCCGTCCGCCTCGCGCCCGGCCAGCCGCAGCATGCCCGGGCGGAGCGCGGCCAGGTAGAGCGGCGGAGGATCGGGGACCGGCCGGGACAGCCGGAAGCCGCGCACGGCGAAGCTGCCGTAGTCGCGGTCGACCCGCTGGCCGGCCAGGGCGTCCCTGAGGAACCGCAGCGTGTCGCGGGCACGACGGTACGGCTCGGTGAAGCCGATGTCGTTCCACTTGCCGACGATGACGTCGGAGGAGGTGCCGATGCCGAGGGCGAACCGGCCCGGCGCCGCCTCGGCGAGCGCCGCGGCGCTCTGCGCGATGACCGCCGGACCCCGGGTGTAGACCGGGATGACGGCGCTGCCGAGGCGGAGCGAGGAGGTCCATCCAGCGGCCAGCAGCAGCGGTGAGAAGCCGTCAAGGCCGTCCGCCTCGCCGGACCAGACATCGGTGTAGCCGAGCTCCTCTAGTAGCTCGAACCACCGGCGGTGATCATGCAGCGGAGCGTCGAACGGAACCGTGATGCCCCACCTGGCGCCGGAGGCGACGTCGCTCATGGCGCCTAGTGTCGCAGGTGCCCGGCCAGTCCCCGTCAGCGAGCACTGCCGGCCAGCGCCGTCAGCCGGCCCCGAGCACGAGCCGTCCGCCGGCGTAGTCGAAGATCACCGAGCCGAACCTGCTCATCTGATCAGCGCCGAGCAGGCCTGCCACGCCGGTCGTGCTGACCAGCCTGGTGAGCCCGACGGCCTGGGGCGGCAGCGGATGGCCGGCCACCGACCACGGGCCCGTCCTGTCCTCGGGGAACACCGCAACCGTGCAGACAGTGCCCTGCCGCACCCGGGCATTCGCGCTGGCCAGGCCGGCCCGCCGGGCGATGCCCGGGTCCACCGCCGACTGCGATGCGCCGGTGTCAGGCGTGAAGTTCACCGGATTGCTCGTTCCCAGCCGGACTTTGACCGTTATCCCGGTGAAGCCGGGCTCGCTGGTGACCGTCATCGGCGCGACGATCGCCGGCTTGCCGCGCAGCAGGGCGGCGGGAACCGGCGTCGCCGACGGCCCGGAGATCGTGGTCTTGCGGGCAGGCCCGGGCTGCTCGGGACCAGGGACCGTGACGCTCTGGCGGGCGAAATCCAGCCGCATCGCGCCGAACCGGCTCCAGACATCTGATCCGAGCAGGCCGTCCGGCTGGCCGCGCCCGCCGAAGAGCGGGATCTTGAGGTAGATCACGGCCTGCGGCTGCAGCGCCAGCCCGGCCACGTCCCAGCTGGTGATCCTGGATTCCTGGGCCGTGGCCGTGCATCCGGCGCCGCCGATGGGCACCGGCGGCCCGATCTTCGTAAGGCCGAGCTTCACGGCGAGTGAGGACGCCAGCACTGATCCCTGCGCGCCGGTGTCGATAACAAACGGGAACGGGCCTTTCCCGTCGATGCACACGTTGGCCAGTGCAGCGACCTGCGAGTGCCGGGTACTGACGGTGACCGGGAATCTCGCGGCGCCGCCCGCGAGCAGTTTCGCGCCAGTGCAGCCCTGGCCCGCCGGGGGCAGCGCGAACCGCACGATGCCAGTCGTCTTGGTGTGGCTGCTGTTTCCGGTGGTGCTTTGGCTAGAACTCCGGGGGCTGCTGGCGCCAGCGCCATTGCCCGTGGCGCCGTTGCCGTCGCAGGAAGCCAGTACCGTCCCGGCAAGGACGGCGCAGCATGCCGCCAGCCAGCGGGCGGGCTGCCGCCGGTGCGAGGTCATCGGCTCCCCAGCGGGTCAGGCCAGCATCGGGACCGGCATGCTGGCGTCGTTAATCCTCGGTTGTTCTCAGCGGTGACGAATTGGCCGGCTGGAACCGGCGAAATCGTCACCGCTGTCAGCGTATAGACCCGTCCCGGCGGGGATCCGGCCCCGGTGGCGGCTCGCCCGGGTGGCGGCTCTTCGGGCGGCTGAGCCATGCGCCGATCCCGAGTACGCAGATGACGATGGCCATCGGCAGGTCGGTGTGCGGGCCGGCCACGCCGACCAGCGGCGCGGCGGCTGCGCCGATGGCGAACTGGGCGAGGCCCAGCACGGCGGACGCGCTCCCCGCGTCGCGTGCATGGCCGGCGAGGGCGAGTGCCGTGGCGTTCGGCAGGATGAGGCCGACGCTGGAGACGACGATGAACAGCGCGGGGAGAATCATCGGCAGGCCGATCCCGGCCGCGGCAGCGATCAGCAGCGCCGCGCCGCCCGCCGCTGACCCGGTAAGCCCGGCGGCGAGCAGTGCCCGCGGCGGCACCCGGCCGATGAGGCGGCGGGAAATCTGGCCGGCCGCGATGATGCCGAGGCCATTGATCGCGAAAATCACGCTGAACAGCTGCGGCGAGACGCCGAACATGGCCTGCAGCACGAACGGCGATCCGGAGATGTAGGCGAACATCGCGCCGAACGCGAGGCCGCTGGCCAGTGCGTACCCGCAGAACTCCCGGTCGGCGAGCAGCCGGCGTCCGTCGCGGGCGATCGCCCTGGCGCCGCCCGATCGGCGCCGGCCTGGCGGCAGGGTCTCCGGCAGCCCTATCGCGGTCGCGACGAGCATCGCGACGCCGATGACCGCGAGCACCGCGAACACCCCGCGCCAGGTCGTGAAATGCAGTAGCTGGGCGCCCGCGATCGGGGCGACGATCGGCGCGGTGCCGTTGACCATGAGCAGCAGAGCGAAGAATCGCGCCAGCTCGTCCCCGTCGTACAGGTCGCGGACGATGGCGCGGGCGATGACGATGCCGGCCGCGCCGGCGAAGCCCTGGACCAGGCGGAGCGCGAGCAATGCCCAGATGCTGGGCGCGGCGATGCACAGCGCGGACGCCACCGCGTAACTGGCGACGCCGGTCAGCAGCGGCCGCCGCCGGCCCCGGGCGTCGCTGAGCGGGCCGGCCAGCAACTGGCCGGTGGCGAGCCCGATCAGGCAGGCGGTCAGGCTGAGCTGCGCCACCGCCGCTGACGTGTGCAGGTCGCGGGCCATGGCGGGCAGCGCGGGCAGGTACATGTCGATCGACAGCGGCCCGAACGAGCTCAGCGAGCCGAGGATCAGGACCAGCCGGACGTGCCCGGTGTTCCTGCCCGGCGCGGGACTGGCGCCGGCCGCGGCCTCCTGCCCTGCGGCCATCCGTGACCTCCCTTTACCGCCCGCCGGCCAAGTCCGGGCGCGCCGATGGTATTCCCGCCGGAATTACTGCGCGGCCGGGGGTGATGTCCGGCATCTGCATACGGAACGGGTGATTCGGGAAGCTTCTCGTGCGACGATGCGGTGATCAGTAGCCCCGGTGATCAGCGGCCCGGTGATCAGCGGCCCGGTGATCAGCGGCCCAAAGGAGAAATGATATGCAGCGCCCAGGCATATCTTCGATGGCAGTAAGGGCGGCGATCCTTGCGACCGCGCTGGCGACTGCCTCGTGCGGCGCTGGCAGCACGGCAGCAGGCTCAGCTCCGTCAAGTCAGCGATCGTCGCCCACGTCGCCCTCGTTGCCGTCTGCGCCCGTGCCGGCGAAGTCACCGGGCGCGCCCGCATCGCCGGGCACGCCCGCGTCATCAGCCACGGCCACTTCACCAGCCGCGTCTGCTTCACCGGGCATCACCGTTCCCCCGGCCGCGAAATCCTCGCCGGGCCCGTCGCTCTCGCTCCCGCCAGATCCTCCGGCCGGCTGCGACGACCAGCCGTGGCGGACCACGCCGGTCTACCGCAGCCGTCATTTCGCCGTACCGCCGGTGCCTGTCATCACGGCGATCAGGACCGGGACCCATCCCGGCTGCGGCTACGACCGCATCGTGTTCAACATCCGCGGGCCGGTGCCGGGTTATGACATCAGGTACGTCTCGAAAGCGGCCGCAGGCGCGGCAGGCACCGGCAGCGCGGTTCCGGGGAGGTGGTATCTGCTGATCACGATTCACCCCGCGCAGGGCCACTCCGGTTCCGGCGCGAGCACGATCGCGCGGCTGGCGGCGGCCACCGGCTATCCGATGCTCAGGGGCTACGCGGTCACCGGCGACTTCGACGGCGTCATCAGCGTCGCGGTCGGCCTGGCGAAGGCCACGGCCTTCCGGGTCGGGCAGCTGCCCGATCGCCTGTACGTGGACGTGGCGGGCTGACGGCCTGGTCAGGTCTGCAGGGGCATCAGCTCGCGGGCGACGTCGTCGGCGAAGCTGCCTGCGGGCAGGGCTGCTGCGCCCGGCATTCCCCGGGATGATGCGTCCGGCATGGCCCGGGTTGCCGCGGCCGGGCGGATGACGAATTTGCTGATCCCCGCGGCGATGTACTCCTCGACCATGCGGCGGGCATCCGGCCAGCTCACCGCGACCAGGCTGGCCGGGTCGGTATCCGGCCTCCGCTGCCGGATGGCCGCGGCAAGCCCGGCCGGGATCCCGTCGGTCGCCACTGGCAGGCTGATGCCGAAATGCTCCGGGTCGACCTCACGGCCGGCCGCCGCCGCCGCTGCCTGGATGGCCCGCCGTCCCGTGCGGGCCTCGGCGGGCGTGACGAGGCTGGCCAGCCACCCGTCGCCGAGCCGGCCGACCCGCCGCAGCCCGCCGGGAGCGCTGCCGCCCAGCCAGATGTCGAGCGGCTTGCGGGGCAGCGGGCCGATGCTCGCCGCGTCGACGGTGAAGAACCTGCCGTCGAACGACACCGTCTCCTGCCGCAGCATCATCCTGAGCAGCTCAAGGGACTCGTCGAACACCGCGCCGCGCTGCCCCGGCGGGACAGGAAACAGCGCCCGCTCGTCCCTGCGCGCGGGCTGCAGGCCGAAAACCGGCAGTGCCCGTCCCGGCGCCAGCGCGGCGAGCGACGCGAGCTGCTTGGCGACCAGCACAGGATGGCGTCCTGGCAGCACCGCCACTCCGGTGCCGACCTTCAGCCTGGCTGTCCTGGCGAGGGCATACGTCATGCCGGTGAACGGCTCCACCAGCGGCCCGTACACCATCTCCGAGAGCCACAGCGAGTCGATGCCGAGTTCCTCCAGGTGACTGACCTCGGCAGCGAAACTGTCCGGGCTGGCGGCCGCGCCCAGTCCTATCCCGATCCGGATCTTCATCCCTCTATCCGACCATGGCGCGGATGCTGAGGAAAGCGCTGGGCGCAGGCGAGCACGCCGCTGCTACGCAAGTCCCTCGTCAGAGCCGAGCGCGAGCAAGCCATCGCGAACGCGCCGCAGCAGTTCCGGATCAGTCATAATCTCTAATGGCCGCACTTGACGGCTGCCACGGCTGCGCTGCGGCAGCGAACTGAGCATAACCTTCACGTCGTTGGCAGATACCTTGCGTGCAATGTCTAATTCGCACCACACGACTTTGTCGCCGCTGCTGAGGCGGAAGTAATCCCAGCGCGCACTCATTGATGCTACGAGGAACAAGCCGCGGCCCTCTTCGGAATCAGGGCTCTGCTCCCGGAGTACCGGCGGATCTTCCGAGCAATCCCGTACTTCGATAGCCACGCTGCGCGGAACCAGGCGTAATCGCAGGATAATAGATCTTCTATGATCGTGGACTTCGCTGCAGGACGAACGCAGCTTCATGACGCTGGTCGTCTTGATTGCATTCGTCACCAGCTCAGACACCAGGAGTTCGGCCGCTGCGATCCGATCGGGAGCGATCTGCCGTTCTTGGAGCACGCGGCGGGCGAACCGCCGTGCCCGGCCCACTTCGGTGAACGAAGGGACAAGCCCCAGCTCATGTTCGCACGCAGGACGGTGGACATCGTTCATGGCAAGCCGGGCCGCCCCTTCCAGTGCATCATCAAGCCGGTCCGCCGGGGACCCGGGCATATGGTCCGCACGCCGGTCTTGCGGGCCAGAGTGCTATTCCATTGCCAGCCGGGAGGCCAAGTCAAGAGGTACGCGCTGCCGGCCGCCCGCCTCGGGCTGTCATCTGCGCAGGCGCCCCCGGCCGGCCGGAACCATTGCGGAATTAATACATTACTGGTGTATTTATGACGTATTGGGTTGGACGGCCCGCACAGGCACTTCTGTGCCCGGAGTCAGCGAGAGTGGCAGAAGATGAGCGTGGCAGTCCCTCTGGATGCCCGTCAGCCCTGCCAGGCGGCGCGGCGCCCGCCGCGTTCCCCGGGGGATATTCTGCTGGTCCGTCCAGAGGGGGCTGTCGATGAATGCCCAGGCTGACCTGCCCGAGCCGCAACTCCGTGCGCCCCGGCCCTGGCGCGGGCGGCGTACCGTCTGGCGGTTCATGGCGTCCGCCGTGACCGGCGCGACCACCGCGGCGCTGATGACCGTGCTCGGCAACTGGCGCTACGCGCCAGCGGCCGGCTGGGACGCCACGGCGATTGTCTTCTGCGGCTCGGTCTGGCTGGCCGTCTGGCCCATGTCCGACGGGGCAACGGCGGAGCGGGCAACCGAGGAAGATCCCAGCCGCGCGATGACCGACATCATCACGCTGGCCGCTAGCATCGCCAGTCTCGCGGCCGTCGGTATCGTCCTGGTCCGTGCCCATGCGGTACATGGCACTGCTCAGGGACTGCTGGCCGGCTTCGGGCTGCTCAGCGTCGCCGCTTCGTGGGCGACCGTGCATACGGTCTTCATGCTGCGCTACGCGCTGCTGTACTACGCCTATCCCGAGGGCGGCATCGACTTCAACCAGCAGGAGCGGCCAAGCTATCGTGACTTCGCCTATCTCGCGCTGACGGTCGGCATGACGTTCCAGGTCTCTGACACCGACCTGCAGACGTCGCAGATACGCGCCACGACTCTGCGGCATGCGCTGCTGTCCTTCCTGTTCGGCGCCGTCATCCTGGCGTCCGCCATCAACCTCATCGCCGGCCTGGGCAGTGGCGGCTGACCGCTGCACGGCCGGCCTTCCCCGCCTTGACACGTGGCGGGCGCCACGTAACCGTGGTGGCACCTGGCCGTGGTGAGCCACGGGAACCAGCGGGAGGAAGTGAGCAATGAAGTTTAAATTAGGGCATTATCTGGCTCTCCTGCCCAAACGCCCCGGATATCTCTTCGGCATGGGTGTCGTCTTGCTGGTGGCCGTGACCGGCGAGGTGCTGGCGCACACCACGTGGGCCTGGGGTTCGCCAGCCGCGACCGGGCGCCAGCTCGCGGGAGGCTTCGGGGATGCTTTCGTCATCGCCTTCGTCGTTGCGCTTCTCGTCGATCCGGCGGCACAGCACGAGTTCGCGACGAAGTGGGGCCGGGATATTTTCTGGGCGATATTCAGCCCGGACTCACCTGCGCCATTCCGGGATACGCTGCTGAAACTGGCCGAGCCGCCGGGCTACGTTATGCAATGTATTTACGAGCTAGAATTCAGCCAGCCAGATCCGGCTAGTGAGTTCGTGCAAATTGAGTGGCACATATCGCTTTCTGGCGTTTCGCTTGAGCAGCAAGGATTCCGCCCCACCGAACCGGTCTTTGTCGTTTGCGGCCATGACGGGGAGCCATCGAATTACATTTACTGGAGTTTCAAAGGCGCGAACACCGAGCGCGCACGCTATAACGAGAAGGAAATGAACGCGATGGGCGCGCTCTCGGTGGACAAGAGCGGCCGCACGGTACTGGACCAGTCGAAGCTCCGATTCGACAAGACCCGCGTTCCCTTCAGGGGCTCGTACGAGGCCGAGCGGCGCCTCACCACCACGCGGTGGAGGTCGGACTTCCTGCCCCTCTTCCAGCCTCAGCTTGTCCTGGAGCACTCTGTCATCATCAGGGGACCGGCCATCGCCGACCTGGAATTCTCCGCCGTACAGCTCGGCCGCGGGCCACTGGATGCCCAGCGCGAGAAGCGGCCCGGCGATGATGTGGAATTTCACTATAAGTCCAGTCACGTCGCCTTTCCGGGCCAAGCCACCTTGCTATCCTGGCGTCGCAAGAAGGCCATCGAGGCCGATGACTGACTGGCGCCATAATCGCCGTATAGCGGAAATGAGGTCCACCAGCCTGCCCGCAGCGATGAGCCGTCGATGAGGAACGACGAGCCGTCGACGAGTGAGCGCGGCGGGCATCTCCGCCTGGTCACTGTCGCGGCAATTACCGGGCAGCTGATGGTGATGCTTGACATTGCCGTCGTGAACGTAGCGGTCCCCACGATCCGCCTGAACCTCGGCTTTTCTGCTCCCGGTGTGCAGTGGGTCGCCAGCGTCTACACGATTGCCTTCGCAGGTTTCCTGATCGTCGGGGGGCGAGCCGCTGACCTGCTCGGCCGGCGGCGGGTCTTCACGCTCGGGCTGGTGATCTTCACGGCCTCGAGCCTGGCGGCCGGCCTGTCCATCGCTCCCGCGATGCTCATCGCGTCGCGGGCGGTGCAAGGCATCGGCGCGGCCCTGCTGTCCCCGGCGACGCTGACTATCCTGCTCACCGATCTGCAGGGCAGGCGGCAGAGCAGGGCGGTTGGCGCCTGGGCGTCCATGAGCGGCGTCGGCGGCGGCCTCGGCGTACTGCTCGGCGGGTTGCTGACGCAGGAGCTGTCCTGGCGCTGGATCTTCTTCATCAATGTGCCGGTGGGGGCAATCACTGGCGTTCTTGCCTGGGTGGTACTCGGCAGCGACGCCGCCGCCGCGTCACGGCGAGATCTCGATCTGCCAGGGGCTGTATCGCTCACCGCGGGAATGCTTGCCCTCGTGTTCGCGCTCATTCACGCCAGCACCTCGTCGTGGATCTCACCAGTCACGGTCGCGACGATCGGCCTCACGGCGGCGCTGTTCGCTGCTTTCTGGCTGATCGAATCACGGTTTGCCGGCCAGCCGCTGGTGCCGCTGCGGCAACTGCGGGGATCAGCCTCGATCTGGGCGAACCTGGTCGTCCTGCTGCTGTACTGCGTGGTGATCTCGCCGTGGTTCCTGTTCTCGTATTACATGCAGACGGTGCTGGGCTTCGGGCCGCTGCGGACCGGGCTCGCCTTCCTGCCGCAGGCGGTGGTGATCGCGGCTGCGTCCAACGCCTGCTCGCGGCTGGCGAGCCGCCGCGGCCCGCGGGAACTCCTGGTAATCGGCCCGCTGCTGGCCGTCGCCGGCCTGCTGCTGATGTGGTGGGAGGCCGTCAGCACCGCGCACGCGGGATATCTGCCGGCGATCCTCGGCCCCCTGATATTGCTGGGCCTCGCGCTCGGGTGCACCCTTCCGTCAGCGACCCTGGTGGCAACGTCCGGTGTGGCGCCCGGCGAGTCAGGGCTCGCGTCGGGACTGCTGAACTCAAGCCGGCAGTTCGGCGGCGCGCTCGGCCTGGCCATCCTCTTCACGATCGGCACGCGGCGAGGCGGCGGCTTCCACGTCCTCCCGCCTGGTTACCCGACGGCGGCCCTGGTCGGGGTCGGCATCGCGGTCCTGGCCGCTCTCGTCGCCGTACGCGCCGTGCGGCACCCGGTTACCGGCTGCGGAGGAACCGGGTGATCGCCGCCTCGAGCGCGCCGGCTATCCGCCGCTGGAAGCGGTCAGCGGTCAGCAGCCGGGCGTCGGCGGAGTTGCGCATGTTGCCGCACTCGATCAGCACCTCGGGAACGCGGGTGAGGTTGAGCCCGGCGAGGTTGTCGCGGTGCTTGATTCCGTGCACGCCGTCATAGGTACTCTCCGGCATCGACGTCCCGGCCAGGAGCGCGCGCCGCACGTCGCGGCCGAAGCGCTCAGATGACCTGATCACCTTGTCGTTCGGGCCGTCGCTGACGGGCTCGAGGACCGCGAACCCGCGGCCCGACGCAGGGCCGCCATCCGCGTGAATGTCGATCGCCACGTCCGGGTGCGCCCGGTTGATGATCGCGGCGCGCCGGTTCACGCACGGCCCGACGCCGTGATTGTTCTTCCGCGTCATGACCACCCGCGCGCCGTCCCGGCGAAGATCGGCACGCAGGAACAGCGCGACCCGGAAGTTGAACCTGGCCTCGGTGTAGCCGCTGTCCGTCTCCGTGCCGGTCGTATTGCAGGTCTCCCACTCCCGGCCGTTCCAGATCAGGTGATCGATGTAGGCCGGGTCGGTGTAGTTAAGCCCGTTGTGCCCGGGATCGATGCCGATGATCTTCCCGGCGAGCGGCTTGGCAACCGCGCCGGGGGTGCTGCCGGCGGGTCCTTTCGAGGGGGCAGCCCGCGGCTGCCGCGTGCTCGCCGAAGGGCTCGCCCCGACGGACGCCGGATGCGGCCCGGCGGTGCCGGCCGGCCCCGCGCCGGCCCCGCAGGCCGACGTCACCAGGCCAGCGGCGATCCCGGCAACTGCCAGGGCTGTCCGGGCATGAGGGATTTTCAAGAACCGACGATGATCGGTCACGAGTAGCTCCTCTGTCGCTCCGCGGCACTAGCTCCTCTGTCGCTCCGCGGCACTGGGGCTTCGCCGGCCAGCGAGGATGCCCGTGCCACCCAGCTGAAGTCCAACGTTAGCCGGACCAGCTCCGCTCAGCGGAGCGAGAGGGCGGCGAGGGCGGCGTTGACGATGGACCCGGCGTCGAGGTCGTGCGCGCGGTACAGGTCGCTGATCGCGCCGGACTGGCCGAACGCGTCGACGCCGAGGCTGACGGCGGGCACGCCGAGAGCCGATCCGAGCCAGCTCAGCGTGTGCGAGGCCGCGTCGTGCACCGTCACGATCGGCGCCCGGTCGGGGAACACCGTGCGCAGAGGTCCCGGGATTGACGGCGCCGTGGCGCTGCGTACCGCATGCCGCAGGGTCCGCTGCCAGGCACGGTAAAGCCGGTCGGCGGACGTGATGTCGACGACGTGCGCGGCGATGCCCTCGTCGCCGAGCTCGGCGGCCGCGGCGAGCACCTCGGGCAGCACCGCGCCGCAGCCGGCCAGGTAGACCAGGGGCGCCCCGCCGGCGGCGGCCTCGGACGCGTCAGCCAGCCGGTAGGCGCCGGCCAGCACCTGGCGGCGCAAGATGGCGTCGCCGAGCCGGTCCCGCGCTTCGCCGAACGGCTGCTGGTCGATGCTGCGGGTGGTGAGCCGGAAGTAGTAGGAGCCGTCCTCCGCGACGGCGGTCCCCGGCACCGAGGCGTTCGCCGCCGCGACCGACTGCAGCGCCCCACACAGCAGCCAGTCAAGGGCCGCGGCGTACGCGGGCTCGATGAACGTCACGTTCGGCAGTTCCAGGCCGACCGACGCGGTGATGGTCGACTGGTGCGCGCCGCCTTCCGGCGCCAGCGAGACCCCCGACGGCGTGCCGGCCACCACGAACCGCGCGCCGGAGTAGACCGAGTAGATGAAAGCGTCGAGCCCGCGCAGCACGAACGGGTCGTACACGGTACCGACGGGCAGCAGCGGCTGGCCGGACAAATCCCACGCCAACCCGAGCTGCCCGAGCAGCAGGAACAGGTTCATCTCGCTGATGCCCAGCTCGATGTGCTGCCCGTCCGGGCCCTCGGACCATTTCAGTACGGCGTCCTCGCTCCACGAGCGCCGCGCCGCCGGGCTGAACACGCCCTTCCGGTTGATGAACCCGGCCAGGTTGGTGGAGGTGGCGACATCCGGCGCGGTGGTCACCAGGTACGGCGCCACGGCGTCGTCACGGGACAGCCCGACCAGGATCCGGCCGAACGCCTCCTGGGTGGAGACCGGCCTGCCCGCGCGCAGGCCGGTGGAGTCGGGCACGGCGACCGCGGGCTGGCCAGGCCGCGGCGCGCGGGCCAGCTGCTCGCGCCGGGCCGCCACCCACTGCCCCGTCCTGGTCATCGGGTCGAGCCGGTCCCATTCGGTGGCCGCGGTCAGGCCCAGCCGCTCGCGCATCTGGTCGATCTGCGTAGTGGTCAGCAGCGCGGAGTGGTTACGCGGGTTGCCGGCCATCGGCAGTCCCCAGCCCTTGACGGTGTACGCGAACACCACGCTCGGCCGGGCGGACTCGGCGTCGCACGCGCCGAACGCGTCGAGCAGCGCGCCGATGTCGTGCCCGGCAAGATCGGTGACCAGGCCGGCCAGCTCGCCGGCACCGGCGAGACTGGCGCAGAACTGCCGGACATCAGCGGGCGCACCGTCAAGAAACCGGGCTTGAACGGAGTCATCGGGCAACCCGAACAGCGACTGGTAATGCTCGTTGGGCATCTCGTCGATCCATCCGCGCAGTGCCTCCCCGCCCGGACGCGCGAAGGCAGCCTGCAGCCGGTGCCCGTACTTCGCCTCGACCACATGCCAGCCCGCGGCGCGGAACTGCTGCTCCCACTGGGCGATCCGGATCCCCGGGATGACCCGGTCCAGCGACTGGCGGTTCACGTCCACGATCCACATCACGTTGCCCAGGCCGTCGGTTGCCGGGTCGGCGACGGCCTCCCAGATGTTGCCCTCGTCCAGCTCGGCGTCGCCGATCAGCGCGATGAACCTGCTGCGCGGCCGGGCGCCGAAGTGGGCGTCGACGTACCGGCGGGCCGCCGCGGCGAACAGCGGCGCCGCGGCGCCGAGCCCTACCGACCCGGTGGAGAAATCGACGATGTCGGGGTCCTTGGTGCGGCTGGGATAGGACTGCAGGCCGCCGAACGCGCGCAGCATCGGCAGGTAGCCGCGGTCCAGGTTGCCGAGCAGGTACTGGATGGCGTGGAAGACCGGGGAGGCGTGCGGCTTCACGCTGACCTTGTCCTGGGCATCGAGATGCGCGAAGTACAGGGCGGTCATGGCGGTGACCAGGCTGGCACTGGATGCCTGGTGGCCGCCGACCTTGACCCCGTCGCCGGTGTCGCGGTCGTGGTTGGCGGCGTCCACGATGCGGGTCGCCAGCCACAGCACGCGCTGCTGGATCTCCTCGAGCACGGCCAGGTCGGTTCCGGCGCTGCTGCGCCCGGCCTCGGTGACTGTCATCCAGCGCTCCTTGCGTGGGGTGCTGAAATGACGTTACCCAGCTACGGTGCGCTCAGGCTCGCGGCGCGATACCGGCGAGGTTCTTGCGGACCGCCGGGACGACCTGCTCGGCGAAGAGGCGGGACTGCCGCTCGCGGTCGCCGGAGGGCCAGAACACGAAGGCGTTCATCCGGGACTGCGTGACCGCGGTGGTGAGAGTCTCGGCCCAGCGTTCGACGGGTCCGTGGAAGGCATCGCGGTCCTCGGGCGTGATCAGGCCCATGACGTTGTACAGGCGGGTGATCGCGCCGGGGTCGCGGCCGGCTTCGCGGGCGGCATCGGTGATGATCTCGTTGAGTTCCGGCAGCCTGGCCGGCGGCACGTAGGGCGCGGACACCGACCAGCCGTCCGCCTTGGCGCCGACGAGCCGGGCCGCCCTGGGGCCGATGACGCCGAGCCACAGCCCGATGTCGTGGGCGGGACGGGGACCCGGCCGGACGTCAGGGGCCTGGTAATACTCGCCCCGGTAGCCGTAGGGCTCACCGGCCCAGCTGGCCCGGATGATGTCGATGGCCTCGCTGAGCGCGCCGCGCGCCTGCCCGGCGCCGCGGCGCGGGCCGCCCATTCCGGCGATCCCGTCAGCGAAGGCCCCGGCGCCGAGGCCGAGTTCCAGCCGGCCGCCGCTGAGCACGTCGATCGTGGCGGCCTGCTTGGCGAGCATGGCCGGGGGACGCAGCGGCAGGTTGGCCACATTGGGGAAGAAGTGCACGTTCCTGGTCCTGGCCGCCAGCCAGGCGATGATGGTGAAGGTGTCGGCGAAGTCGGCGTTGTAGGGATGGTCCTGGATGCCGACGAGTTCCAGGCCGCTGTCGTCAGCGATCGCGGCGATCCGCTCGGCGATGGGCAGGCCGCCGGTGTTGGGATCGACGTTGAGCCCGAATTTCACTGGCTGTGGCATGGCGTTGCTCCTGTTCGCGTTGCTCCTGTTCGCCGGGCTCCTGGCCGCCGGTTTCGCATCCGGGTCAGTTCCCGGCGATGCGGGTAAGCGCGCGGGCCAGCAGGTCCTGCTCGTCTTCGGTGAGCGGGTCAAGCAGGGACTGGCGGATTATCTGCGCGTGGATTGGCGCGGCCGCGTGGAGCACGTCCTTTCCGGCCGGGGTGGTGGCGACGACCACGCCGCGCCGGTCATCGGTGGTGCCGGCGCGCCGCAGCCAGCCGCGGCGCTCAAGCCGGGCGACGGCGCGGCTGAGGGACGGCTGGGTCAGCCGCACCGCCTGGCTCAGCCCGCCGAGGCGCAGGCCAGGCGGCGGCACCTGATCTACCCGGAGCAGGATTTCGAAGTCGTTGATGCTCAGGCCGCAGGCCTCGCCCAGGGCAGCGCTCAGCTGCTCGGTGATCCGGGCGTGCACCGCGGTCAGCGCCGCCCAGGCGCGCGCGCAGGAGTATTCGCCACCGTGTCCGCTCGCGGCGGAAACGGCCTGCTCAGGGCGCGCCGCGGCCACCTCCGTTACCAGCCCGGCCAGCCATGGAGGGTCCGGAGCGTGCCGGCGATGTTCTCCTCCTCGTACTGCAGGTGCGCGAGCAGGTCCACGCTCAGTTTCCGCAGTGCCCCGGTGAGCCGCTCCCGCACGCCGGGATCCTCCCCGCTGCTGAGCTCCCGCGCCGCCGCTCCGACCTCATCGAGGAGGCCCGAGACGCTGAGGTGGTCGGCCTCCAGCTTGTCGACCACGGGGTTCAGTGCGGGGTTAGCCCGCCGCAGCCCCGGAAACAGCATGATCGACTCGGCGTTGTGATGAGAGTGCACGAAGCGGCAGTACTGCAGGCAGTTGATCTTCAGCTGCCAGAGCGGCCCGCCCGCGGCCAGCGAGGAGATCCGGGCCTGGATCTCCGCGGCCGGAAGGCCGGCGGTCACGTCCGCTGCCATCTGCCGGACCGTTCGCAGGTCCCGCCGGATCATGTCGTGCACCCACTTCAGCTCCGCCACCATTGCCTCGCCCCGCGGATTCCCCGGTCTCGGCAGCCCGGTCTCAGCGACTGCCATGGGCGGATTCCGGTTCGTCAGGCAGGACATCTAGATGCATGTGCATGTATATAAGCTACGCGAGAAGCATGCCCGCGGCAAACCGGCTGCGCACGGCTCGGGACCGGTGGCTCCGGGACACCAGGAGCGTGACGTCCGGAGTGGTGGTCGGCGCGGCGCCAGGTTACCGGGCTTGCGCGTCAGCGCGGCGCTGCCATCCAGGTGATGACGATGGTGTAGGACGTGGATTTATCGCTCCACGTTGTCGGGCCGGTGAGCTCGATGCCTTCTGTCCGGGTCTGCATTCTTGCCGCTGAGCAGCCACTGCTCGCGTCGAAGGTGACGTCGCATACGAGATTTGTCGTCAGCCAGGTGGGGCTTACCTCCCCCGGTGAGTCAGTCCTCGCCTCGTACTGGTTGGCCCCCGGCTCCTGGTTCGGCCCACGACAGGTGACGTCACCGTTGGCCGCGCAGAGCTGCAATTGCTGGCCGTTGTCAGCAGGCACCGCGTTCGATGCGCTGACCTCGATTTTTGAGGAGATACCGGTGTTCTCGACCGTCACGGGAAATGTGCCCTTGGTGCCAAGAGTTCCGATCGAGCATTTGGCGTTCGGGTAGCCGAGCTGGGTCGGCGTGGAACGGTTGGGGGGACTCCCTCCGTGGCAGTCACTGAACGTCGTCGTGCCTGGTGACACGGTGACCGAGAGCGTGGTGGGAAGGACGTTCAGGGTTGCGCTTGTGCTTGCCGTCGTGCCTGAGTGCGGGCCTGCGATCGCAGCTAGCGAATGTATCCTGAATCCTGCGATCCCGATGAGTGCGAGGATAGCGAGTATTCCCACCAGGAAAACGTGCCACAGGTCACGTATCAAAATAGCCTCCTCGACCGTCAATGACGCTGCCGCTGACGGGCTTCCGGACGACCCTGACCTGGAGGCCGGACCCGCGGAACGCGAAGGCGGCCGCGGCCACCAGGAACAGCCCGCCTAGGGTCCACGGCGCCCATGGCGGAAAGGCCAGCCCCTGTCCTGATGCCCGGCCGACGGTGAATTCGAGCTTGGTCGCCGCCGCGACGGCAAGGTTGGCCTTGCCGACCACTATCCCCGCGGAGCCGGCCACCACGACGTCACTCAGGTACTTGCCTGGCCTGGCGCCGGCCGGCACGACGAGCTGGAGCGGGATCCGGGCCGACCTGCGGGCAGCCAGGCGCATGCCGCTGCCGGTGAAATGGATCCACGATGGCGGGACGGCCCGGCCCGGCCCATGGGAGAGCCGCTCGACGCGCATGCTGATCGACTCGTCCTGAGTCCCGGTATTGACGACGTACACCGGCGCGAGCGAGTAACTATCGCCCTGCTGAGCAACGCTGCCAAGGCGTACCGGAGTGCTCTGCACGCCCACCCCGATGCTCGCCTGCGAAATTCCGGGCAACGCGACGAGCAGCGCTAGCCCTGCGGGTGCCGCCAGTAGCGCTGTCAGCAGCCGCCATGCGCCGCGGTGCCGGGTTCCCGCCATGCGCTGGCCGCCGGTGGCGGATAAGGCCGGAGCCACGGCAAGTCCGCTCGCGTCGTCACCGCTGCAGAACATGTCAGGTGTTCCTTCGCGCCTCGGATAGTTCCGCCCGGCGTGGGCGTAACTGCCACTGGCTATCACGATAGATCAACATCCCGGTGACAGCTACCGGTGCAGAACCAGCATGACTACGCCGCCAGCTCCGCGCGGCCGGCCGGAACACCGGCCGGCCTGCCGGGGGCGTCTGTCAGCGGACGCGCCAGGACATCCCTGGATCCGCGGTGCTGCAGCTGATGGCTTCCAGCCGGGTGCCATTCGCGGTGGCGTCACCGGGGTCGGCCAGGCATAGCCCGGACGCCCGGTTCAGCAGGCTGACGCCGGCCCGGTCGGCGATGATGTGCCACTGCTGCGCTCGTGCGCCACTGCACGTGCGCAGGTCGACCCGGGTGCCGCTGCCGCCGCCCGAGCGGGACAGGGCGAGGCATTTGCGGTGGATCCGCAGCGTGCCGCCGGGTCGCGCCCGCCAGGTCTGAGCTGCGCCGCCGTTGCATGCCGACAGTTCGACCGGGGTGCCGCTGGTCCGCCCGTTCTTGCTGTCATCAAGGCATTTGCCCGGTAGCTGCGACTCCACCGGCCCGGCCGGCAGCGCCCACTTCTGGTTCGCCTTCCCGGTGCACGACCTGATCTGCACCTGCTTTCCGTTCCTTGTGCTGCCCGCAGGATCGGCCAGGCATTTGCCCGACGCCGGATTGACCAGCCGGTCGCCGGTGCCCACCCGCCATTGCTGCGCTCCGCTGCCATCGCAGGAATGCAGGACGACCGGCGTGCCGCCGGCCGTGCCCGAGTGATCGACGGCCATGCACATGCGGTGGATCCGCACCGTGTCGTCTCTGGCCACCGTCCACCGCTGCGCGGCCCTGCCCTTGCATTTCCAGATGTTCACCGCGGTGCCGCCCGCCGCCGCGTTGCCCGCGTCGTGCAGGCACCTGCCGCCCTTGCGCAGGTGCACGAGCCCGGTCGGGCCGGTGTCCGGGGCCGGCCGCACCGCCCAGGTGAACGATAGTGACCCGGAGGCACCCTGGCTGTCCGTCGCGGTCACGCGCACCGGGTACGTTCCCGGACTATCAGGCCAGCCGGTGACAAGCCCGCTGGCGCTGACCGAGATCCCGGCAGGCAGGCCCCGCGCCGCGAATGACGGCGCCTGGCCCTGCACCGGGGCGGCCTGCTTGAGCCGCCAGTCGACCGGGTGGCCGGCGAAGTCCTTCTGCTTGCCGGGGTCCAGCAGGCCGATCACGCCAGGGTTGAGCTGATCGAGGTCGGTGTGCCCGGCGTCGTGGATCCCCTGCACGGTGCCGACGCTGGTGTACTGCCAGATGAACCAGTCGGCCCACCCGGCGGGCATTCCCGGGCTGGGGGCAGTCGTGTAGTCGGGCACCCACAGCGGGAGCTGGCTGAACCCGGTGCTGCCGCCGGTGCAGGAACTCCACCACGACGGAGGGGTGTAGATGATCGGAAGCTGGCCGGTCTTGCGGTGGATCACCGCGTCGAACGCGGAAATCCAGGACACCATGGCTGCCGGGCGGAGCCCGTAGCACTCGTTGGTGCCGTCGGTATTGACGTAAGGGTCGTACTCGATGTCCAGCATGATCGGCACGGTGCTGCTGTCGGCTCCCAGGTAACTTAAGAGGTAGTCCGCCTGAGCGACGGGACTGCTGCGGCCGCCGTTGCCATTCGGGATCGCGAAGGCGTACGCGCCCACCGCCAGCCCGGCGGCCTTCGCCTCCGCCAGGTCGGTGAGCGCATACGGGTTCTTGTAGTAGGTGCCCTCAGTGACCTTGACCGCGGCGAACCGGATCCCGGCCGCGGCGGCATCCGCCCAGTTAATCGCTGCCCCGCCTGGATGCTGGTAGGACGCGACGTCCACGCCCTGCGCCGCGCCGGCCAGAGCCCCGGTCACGGCGTGCCCGCCGCGGCCAGCCGGACCGGCAAGCTGGCGCAGCAACTGGGGCGAGTGCGTCGCCCCGACGTTGGCGCGGTCCGCCCGCCGCGGCTGCCCCGCCGCCGTGACGACGGGCGCCTTGGCGACGACGGGCGCCTTGCCGGAGTCCGCGGTGGCCGGCAACGCGGTCAGCCCTAGCACGGCCAGGCTCGCAACCGCGGCCAGCCCTCCCGTCCGCCACAGCGGCGCAGCTGCGCGCATCGGTACTCCTCAGTCCCCGGCCCGGCTCCCCCTGGCGATGGCAGAGGGCAAGCCATGCATAAGGGGAAGCAGTACATAAGGCGGGCATGATTCGCGCTCCGCCATGGCCGAGAGCGTATCGGCGCACATGCTGCTACCGGGTGATCTCAGTTACATTTCACCGCTAGCGCGCCGATCCGGGCAGGAACTGGCTTGGGTCAGCCGGGACGCCAGCCAGCCAGATATCCGGCCGGCCAGTGTCGTGAGTTCTCCCGGGGGCCACCAGCAGACTGCGGCTAATCCGCAGGCCAGAAAGCTTGATACGCATGCCAGGCGCCCAGTGGACTAGCATGCACGAAGTCTCCCGCCGGTGTAGCTCAG
>Ga0302178_10000421_pt1 | contig 39012 bp, 37 predicted proteins | sample I_Palsa_E1_3_FD_198790 | JGI IMG/M metagenome (GOLD analysis project Ga0302178, IMG submission 198790) | Peat permafrost microbial communities from Stordalen Mire near Abisko, Sweden - I_Palsa_E1_3 | ecosystem: Environmental > Terrestrial > Soil > Palsa > Peat permafrost | place: Sweden... | reverse complement strand
TGACCTGTCGCCTTTAAATAATTTCAAGATCGGCGCGCAACGCACCCGCCGCTTTCATCGATTGCAAAATCGAGATCAAATCCGCCGGCGTCGCCCCGAGGGCATTCAACGCCTTGACCACGTCCGCAAGGGTCGCGCTGGCTGCCACCTGCTTCAGCGCGCCCGTGTCCTGCTTCAACTGGATACTTGACTGTTTCGACGCCACGGTCTGACCGTTGGAGAACGCGCCCGGCTGGCTGACGGCGGTCGTCGTGTTGATCACCACCGACAAATTGCCATGCGCGACCGCGCAGTTCTGCAGCGTGACCATCTGGTTCATCACGATAGAACCGGTGCGCGCATTGACGATCACCTTTGCCGCGGCCTGCGCCGGCCTGACATCGATATTCTCCAGCTGCGCCATGAACGACACCACTTGCGACGGGTCGCTCGGCGCGCGCAACTGGATCGTGCGGCCGTCGAGCGCGATCGCCGTGCCCATGCCGAAGTCGTTGTTCACCGCCGCCACGATCTTCTGCGTGGTGTCGAAGTCGAGCGTGTTCAGTTCCATCGTCATCACGCCGCCGGCTTGCGTCACCGCGGCGGGCACGGCGCGTTCGACCAGCGCTCCGCCCGGAATGCGGCCGACCGCAAGCTGGTTGACCTGGACCTTGCTGCCGTTGGCGCTTGCGCCCGCGCCGCCGACCGCGAGATTGCCCTGCGCCATCGCGTACACCTGGCCGTCGGCGCCTTTGAGCGGCGCCATCAGCAGCGTGCCGCCGCGCAGGCTCTTGGCATTGCCGAGCGACGACACCGTCACGTCAATCGCTTCGCCCGGCCGCGAGAACGGCGGCAGAACGGCCGTCACCATCACGGCGGCGACGTTCTTCAACTGCATGTTCTGCGTGGTCGCCGCATTCAGCGTAATGCCGAGGTTGCCGAGCATGTTCACCAGGCTTTGCGTGGTGAACGGCGTCTGGGTAGTCTGGTCGCCGGTGCCGTCGAGCCCGACCACGAGGCCGTAGCCGATCAGCGGATTGTCACGCACGCCCTGGAACGAAACCAGGTCCTTGAGGCGCTCCGCTTGAGCTGCCTGCGGGAGTGCGGCAGCAAGCGCCAGCGCAATGAAAACGAATCGAAGAAAGAGTTTCATGGTCAGAAGGGCGCCACGTTGAGAAAGAAGCGCTGGAGCCAGCCCATCTGCTGCGATTCATCGATATAACCCTTCGCCGAATATTCGATCTTCGCGTCCGCCACCTGGGTGGAAAAGACCGTGTTGGTGCCGGAGATGGTCGTCGGATTGACGACACCGGAGAAGCGCACGAATTCGTTGCCCTGGTTGATGAGCATCTGCTTCTCGCCGCTCACTTCCAGGTTGCCGTTGGGCAGGACGCCCGTGACGGTGACCGTCAGTGTGCCGTTGAAGGTATTGGCCGCGCTCGCGCCACCTGCGCCGTTGAATCCGTTCGAGCCGCTGGCGGACAGGTTGGTGTTGTGGAACAGTCCGCCGAAGATACCCGGCGTGACCGGCACGGCGAACGCCTCGCTGGCGTTGCGCGCCGCGTTCGCTGCCGACGATTTCGTCGCGTTGACGTTTTCCGCGATCACGATGGTGATGATGTCGCCGGTATTGCGCGGGCGCTGGTCTTCGAACAGCGGCCGTCCCGCGTAGCCCGCGTTGTAGATCGCGCCGGGCGATGCTGAATTGAGCGGCGGCGCCGGTGGCCGCGCGGTCATCGGCTGCTGGGTGATCGGCTCTTTGGGCACGAGGGCGCAGGCCGCCAAGGCGACCAGCGCCAGCACCGATATGCTGCGGAAACGTGAAAATTGTGATGACATCTTCGTGGTCCTTCGGAATGACGCTGCTGATGCGGTTGATGCCGGTTGGTGCAACTCAAACCTGCATCTGGCTCAGCGTCTGCAGCATCTGGTCCGACGTGGTCACGGCCTTGCTGTTGATTTCATAGGCGCGCTGGGTCTGGATCATGTTCACCAGTTCCTGGACCACGTTCACATTCGACGCTTCCACATACCCCTGCTGCAACTGTCCCGCGCCGTTCAGGCCCGGCGTGACGACGTTCGCGGTACCGGACGAAGCCGTCTCGGCAAACAGGTTTTCACCGCGTGCGTCGAGGCCGGCCGGATTGACAAAGGTCGCGAGCTGCAACTGCCCGACCGTCGTGTTGGCCGAGTTGCCTTGCTGCGTGATCGTGACCGTGCCGTCCGAGCCGATGGTGATGCCGGTCGCGGTCGAGGGGATCGTGATTGCCGGGGTGACCTGATAGCCGCTCGACGTGACGAGCTGGCCCTGCGCGTTGGTCTGGAACGAGCCGTCGCGCGTGTAGGCGGTCGTGCCGTCGGGCATCGTCACCTGGAAAAAGCCGTTGCCGTTGATGGCGACGTCCTTCGAGTTGCCGGTCTGCGACAGGTTGCCCTGCGTATAGAGACGTTCGGTCGCGACTTGCTGCACGCCGGTGCCGATCTGGCTGCCCGACGCCAGTTCGGTCTGTTGCGTCGAGTTCGCGCCTGGCTGCCGGACGGTCTGGTACAGCAAGTCCTCGAACACCGCGCGCGAGCCCTTGAAGCCGTTCGTGCTGACGTTGGCGAGATTGTTCGAAATCACGTCCATCTGCGACTGCTGAGCGTTCATGCCGGTTGCGGCGATGTAGAGAGAGCGGTTCATGGTTTTTATCCTGGTACTGCGGATTAACTGAAGTCGAGCAGCTTGTTAGCCGACTGATCGTTCGAGTTGGCTGAATCGAGCAACTTGGTCTGCATCTGAAACTGGCGGGCGTTGGTGATCATGTCGACCATCGCGGACACCGCATTCACGTTGCTGCCTTCCAGCGACGCGGGCGCCACCGTCACCGTCGGGTCGGCGTCGGCGGGCTGGTTGTCGGCGGTGCGGAACAGGCCGTCGTCACCGCGCGTCAGGGTTCCCGCGTCGGGGTTGACGAGCTTCAACTGGTCGACCGTCGCAATCGAGGTCGGCGGGTCGCCCGGCATCAGCGCAGTCACCGTTCCGTCCTTGCCGATGGTGACCTCCGCGCCCGGCGGAATCGACATCGGACCGCTGTTGCCGAGCACCGGCAGGTTATTTGCCGTGACCAACTGGCCGTTGGCATCGACGTGAAGATTGCCGGCGCGCGTGTACGCCTCCCCGCCGTCTTGCGTCTGCACGGAAAGCCAGCCCGGACCCTGGACCGCGACATCGAGAGGATTGCCGGTCTGCTGGATCGGACCCGGTGTGTAGTCGGCGCTCGGCGTGGACGACAGCACGAAAGTGCGCGTGGTCGCGTCGCCGGACGCGCCGTTCTCGAAGTTCATCGGCACCTGACGAAACGCGGAAAGCTGCGCACGAAACCCCGTCGTCGACGCGTTCGCGAGGTTGTTCGCCGTGACGCTCTGCTGCTCGAGCGCCTGCGCGGCGCCGCTCATCGCGGTATAGATCAGACGGTCCATTTATGACTCTCTCGTGCCCGGCCTGGCGGCAACGCTTACAGGTTGATGAGCGTCTGGTCGACGGTTTGCTGCGTCTTGATCGTCTGCGCGTTCGCCTGGTAATTGCGCTGCGCCGTGATCAGGTCCACCAGCGAGCTGGTCAGGTCGACGTTCGAGTTTTCCACCGCACCGCCTTGCAGCGAACCGTGGTTGGTCGAACCCGGCACCGACACCTGAGCGAGGCCCGATGCCGCGGTCTGCTGGAAGTTGTTGCCGCCAAGGTCCTGCAAGCCGTTCTGGTTGGCAAACGTTGCCAGCGCGATCTGACCGAGCGCTTGCGTCTTGCCGTTCGTGTACGTGCCCGTCAGCGTGCCGTCCGTGCCGACCGAAAAGCCCGCCAGTTCGCTCGATGAATAGCCGTCCTGGGTGCTGCTCACGAGGCCGGTCGTTGCGCCGTACTGGGTCGTGCCTGTGAAGGACATCGACATGGTTTGCAAGGCGGTGGTGGAGTTGGACGCACCATTCGGAATCGAAAAGGAGAACGGAGCGATGGCGGTGGCGGGCGGCGTCGGGATCATGTTGCCCGACTGGTCGAACGTGACCGTGCCGAGATCGCCGGTTGTGTCAGTCGCCGAACCCGTCGTGACAGGCGTGTTGGCCGTGCCGGTGGTCGCATACGCTTCCCACGAACCCGTCGACTGCTTGACGAAAAACACGTTCACCGCATGGGTGCCGCCGAGCGAGTCGTTGACGTTGATCTGGCTGGTGGCGCTATAGGTGTTCGCGTTGGTCGGATCGAATGGCGTCTGGGTCGGCAGCGCTTGCTGCGAATTCAGGTTGAACTGAAAACTCACATTCTTGGTCGCCGACGGCGGCAGGTTCGAGTTCGGCACGACGAGCGGCACGGTCGACGAGCTGTTGATCACGCCCTGCGCATTGGCCGCATAGCCCATCAACGTCTGGCCGGCGGCGTTGACGATCGTACCGTTGGCCGCGAGGTTGAACACGCCGTTGCGCGAGTACACGTTCGCGCCATTGCTCGACATCTGGAAGAAGCCGTTGCCGTTGATCGCGACATCCAGTGCCTGGCTGGTCGTGGTGATCGTGCCCTGGCCGAACTGCTGCTGCACTTCCGACATCTGCGAGCCGATGCCGATCTGGTTGTTCACGGCGGTGGCCACCGAGTTCGCGTACATATCGGCGAATTGCGCCTGGCCTTGCTTGAAGCCGACGGTGTTCGCGTTGGCAATGTTGTTGCCGATCACATCGAGATCGTTCGACGCGCCCGACAAACCAGATAAACCTTGTTGGTAACCCATGACGGTCTCCGCTTCTAGAAGAATGCGCTAATGAATAAGGGCTTAGAGAATCGACGCGATGCTGGTCAACGGCACCGTCTTGCCGGTCGTCAGCATGACGCCCGTCGTTCCGTCGGCCTGCTGCACCACGCTCTGTACTTGCGAGGAGGACAGCGCGGTCGCGGTCGCGGCAGCGCCGTTGATCGTGCCTGCCGCCGTGATGGTGTACGTACCGTCCGGCAACGTCGCGCCGGTCTTGTCCGTCGGCGTCCAGCCAGTGATCGGCACGGTGCCTGCAGCCTGCGGCCCGAGGTCGATCGTGTTCACCACCTGGCCGGCGCTGTTCGTCACGCTCACCGTCATGTCGCCGAGCGCGTTCGCCGTCTGCGCGCCGAAAGCGCTGGCCTTGCCGCCGGACACTGTCATCGTGCTTCCAGGGGCAAGCACGGTCGCGCCGATCAGCGACGCAGCCTGTGCCGACTGCCCTGCCGACAACTGCGTGGCAAGCGAGCTGAGCGACGTGTTCAACTGGCCGATGCCCGACACCGTGCTGATCTGCGCGAGTTGCGAGGTCATCTGCGAGCTGTCGGTCGGGTTCGTCGGGTCCTGGTTCTGGAGCTGCGTGACGAGCAGCGTCAGGAAGGTGTTCTGCAGGTCCGCCGGCGACTGCGTGCCGGTCGTGCTTGCGCTCGAGCTGGCCGACGAAGTACCCGACGTGCTGGATGTGCTCGTGCCGTTCATGGTGTTCAGCAGCGTCTGCGACATCGTCGTGCCGGTGTTGCCGATCGTGGTGTTGGTTGTCACGGGATTGTCCTCAGGTTCCGATCGTCAGGGTCTTAAGCATCAGCTGCTTGGCGGTATTGAGCGTTTCCACATTCGCCTGATACGAACGAGACGCCGAAATCATGTTGACCATTTCCTGCACGGGATCGACGTTCGGCAAGGTCACGTAGCCGTCCGGATTGGCTGCGGGATTGGTCGGGTCGTAGCTGGTTTTCATCGGCGTCGGGTCGTCGATCACGCCCGTCACCTGCACGCCGCCCACTTGCTGGCCGGACGCCGTGCGCGCGCCGCCGAGCGGATCGACGGCGAATACCACCTGCTTCGCCTTGTACGGCTGGCCGTCCGGGCCCGTCGTGCTGTCCGCGTTCGCCAGGTTCGAGGCGGTCACGTTCAGGCGCTGCGCCTGCGCGGACATCGCCGAACCGGCAACGTTGAAGATGTTCATCAAAGAGGGCATTGCTTCTCCTCGCTTTTTCGTTAGTGCGCTGTTTAGTTCGACGTGATCGCCGAGAGCATCGTCTTGATCTGCGACGACACCACCGTCATGCCGGCTTCGAAATGCAGCGCGTTGTCCGCGAACTGGACGCGCTCTGAATCCATGTCGACGGTGTTGCCGTCGAGTGCCGGCTGGCTCGGGATCCGGTACGCGAGACGGCCGTAGTCGTCGGTGCTGCCACCGCTGGCGGTGAGCGTCGTCGTGCCGGACATATGTCCCGCCGAGGTTGTCGCGAGCGCTGCGCTGCTCGACACGCTCACCGGCTGCGCCATCTGCAACGGCGCGGTGGCGGAAGCCGTCGTGTCCGCCGGCGTGCCGGTCTTCTTCAGTGCGCCTGCGAGGGCGCTGGAGAAATCGACGTCACGCGCCTTGTAGCCCGGGGTATCGGCGTTCGCAATATTCGACGACAACAGTTCCTGCCGGTACGCGCGCACATCCAGCGCTTCGCGGCCAAACGCAAATTCCTGGTCGAGCTTGTCCAACATGGCGGTCCTCCTTCAGCTTCGGATCGTGTCTGCAGTGCTTTTCGTGCTTTTGCGTGTCTTGCGATCGATGACGCCGGCAATCGAACCCGCGCCGGGTTGTCATCGACCATGGGCTATCGAAGACTTTTGCATGAGACGAATCTTAGGAGCGAGACGCAAGATGCAATCAGACGAATAACAGGGAAAGCCGGCCTCTATTCGACGCTTGCCTTTAGCCGCCGAAATCTAGAATTCGTCTCGTGGGTTGATCTTTTAAGGAATTCACCGACTTTGGATGAGGGGTTTTTCGTTGTTGGTTTGCCGGATTCGCTGGATTTGTTTGGGAGAAACACAATGCACAGCTTCACTGCGCCTGCTCGCAAGCCGGCGGTTCATCGCCTGGCCGTGAACGGCCAGGTGAAAGCCCGCGCTCACCTGGCTCGCCGTGTTGCGCCGGGTGGTCCGGCGGCGCTCTGCGTGCTTGCATTGGCTCTCATGACCGTCGGCGTGACGACGGCGCGCGCGCAAGATACGAGCGGCGGCAGCGGGACGATCATGATTGCCGGTCCCGCCGAGACCAATCCGGCGGCCGTCGTGACGATGGCGAAAGACGCGGGCATGACGGTGGACGGTACCGGGGGCCAATCGGCGAGCCCTGTTCAGCCGGTGCGCACCTCGCATCCCGCCGGTTATGCCGCGGCGACTCATGCAGCCGATGCCGCCATGCGCGCCGCCGCGCAAGCACTCGATGCCCACGCCGACGCCGCCGATGCATCCTCTTCTTCCGCCGATACCAGCGGTTTCATCGTGATTCCGGGACCGGGCGAAGCGAATGCGGCGAAGCCGATGGCCGCAGCGCCCAGGCTGGCGATGTCGCCGAGCCGGACGGCTGCTGTATCGAACGATGCCCCCGATGCCGGTGGAATGATCGAGATCCCTGGTAATGGCGAGCCGAAAGCGCCTACTAGTATTAGTAACGCCCGAGCCCCAGCCGTCGACACCCTTCCCCGCGTCACCACATCCTCACGCGACGTGATGCCCGTGGTCGTCGCGACGGACGGCAGCACATCGGTCCAGGGCACCCCACGCATTGCCTCGCGGGGCTTCCAGGCGAGGCCGATCTCAGCTGCCCCCGCCACGCTGGTCGCCGGCATGATGACCGTTTCGATGCGCACCCCGGCGCCCATCCGCGCCCCGCTCCAGCCTGCGCCCGCCATGGCCGGCGCGCCCAGCCAGCAGACGCAGGACGGCGACTCGGTGCGCGCCGCCGCGCTCGTCTTCCTGACACAGCAGGCGGCAGGTTTGCCGGGCAAGGCCGACATTACCGTTACGCCCGTCTTCCCCCGTGGCCTCGCAGCTTGTTCGACACTCGAGCCGTTCCTGCCGGCGGGTTCGCGTCTCTGGGGCCGTACCACGGTCGGCGTGCGTTGCTCCGGCGACCGGCCGTGGACGCTCTACCTGCAAGCACGCGTCTCGGTGATGGCTACCTATTACCTGGCCGCCCGCGCGGTTGCGCCCGGCGAAGTGCTCACCGCCGCCGACCTGATTCCCCGCGACGGCGATCTCACCGCCATGCCGCAGGCTATCGTGACCGACCCGTCACAAGCGGTAGGCGCGGTCACGTTGTCGCGGCTCGCGGCGGGCCTGCCGCTGCGCACCGACATGCTGCGTGGCGCCGGCGCCGTCGTCATCGGCCAGAGCGTACGCGTGGTGACCAACGGGTCGGGTTTTTCGATATCGGCGGAAGGCAGCGCCATGAATAACGCTGCGCCCGGTCAGCAAGTTCGCGTTAAAACGGCCGGGGGACAGATCATTTCCGGCATCGTGAAGGACGGCTCGACGGTGGAGATCCAGCTTTGAAGAATGGTCCGGAGGTGCCCTATGTGGGTTATCCCTCACTTGTTTCAAATTGTTGCAATTCCTTATCGGGCTTATCCGGCAAGGCTGAGCGGGAGATAGGGCTGACTGGCGCGTGGTCTGGGCGGCGGGAAGGTTAAAGTTTTTACGTGGGTCCGCCGATAAAGGGATCACATCGTCAGGGAAGACCATCGTGAAAATCGATTCCAGCAACACCAGCCAGATCGCAGCTTTGCAGGAAGCTGCACAACAACGTGCGACGCAAGCCGACGCGCAAGCCACCAGCACGACTGGCGGCACGACCAGCAGCACCGGCGGCTCGAATTCGACGGTGAGCTTGTCGGCACTGTCGACGGATTTGCGCACGTCGGGCAGCGCCGACATCGATACGGCGAAAGTCGCATCGATCAAGGCGGCGCTCAACGACGGCAGCTACAAGGTCGATTCGGGCAAGATCGCCGACGGCATGCTCAGCAGCGCACGTGAACTGATGCAAACGAACACCCCGCCGGCCGGCGGCTGAGCATAGCGGCCATGTGTTGCAGGCGACGCGCAGAGCGAGCCCGCGGCACAGGGACGATAGGTTTCAGATAAACGCATCGTTTCCACGATGCAGCGCCGGGCGGCTTTTTTTGACCTTGGCACCGCTATGAATGCGGGCCGGAGTTTTTAGCGAGTCGCCCATGAAAGACGCCCTGCTTGCCACTGTTATCGACGAAACCGCTGCCGTCCAGGCGTTCGAGTCGCTGCTGGTCCACGAAGAGAAAGCGCTCATTGCGGCCTCGCCGCTCGATACGCTGCCTTCGATCATCGAACAAAAAACTGCGTTGACCGAGCAGCTCGCCGCACTGGAACGCCAGCGCGACGAGCAACTTGACGCGCTTGGGCTGCCGAAGGGCTTTATCGGCATGGAACAAGCCGTTACCGGCGACGAAGCGCTGGCTTCGCACTGGCAGGAATTGCTCGCGGCGGCGGGACGTGCACGGCGCGGCAATAACTCAATCGGCGTGCTGATCCGCTCGCGCATGGAATACAACCGCAATGCGCTCGCCGCGTTGACCATGGCTCCGCCCAAGTCGTCGTTCTACGGTCCCGATGGCCGCGTGCCCGGGATCTACGGGGTGTAAAACCGGTTCTGTCCCACCGATTCAAACATTGCACTGCGCGCCGTGTCCCCACCCCGGGACCGGCGCGTTTTTCATTTCGCCTGGGCGTCCATGCCTGGGCGCTCGTGCTTCGCGCCCATTCCATCGCCCGAATTACCCCCGTTTCTCCGCCCTGATCAGGCAATGGTTGCTGGCTGCTTTTCGCAATAATCGCTTCACTGGATCAATGCGTCAGTGGCTTCGTTGAGGCCCCGCAAGACTGGAGCACAGCGAAGTGGCAGAAGACAGCGACGTCGAAAAGACCGAATCAGCCACTCCCAAGCGCCTTGAAAAGGCGCGGGAGGAAGGTCAGGTCGCGCGTTCGCGGGAACTTACGTCGTTCGCTTTGCTGGCGGCGGGATTTGGCGGCGTCTGGGGCTTCTCCGGTCCCGTCAGCCAGCATATGCAGGCCATCTTGCGCGGCGCGTTCACGTTCAATCACGACACCGTCCTCGATACCAACCAGATGCTGATTGGCGCATCCGCCGCCGGCCGGGAAGGTTTCATGGCGTTGCTGCCGGTGCTCGCGCTGACGGGTCTCGCCGCAGTCGGCGCGCCCATGGCGCTCGGCGGCTGGCTGCTCAGTACCCAGGTCATGGCGCCGAAGTTCAGCCGGCTGAACCCCATCAGCGGGCTCGGCAAGATCTTCTCGGTGCAAGGGCCGATTGCGCTCGGCATGTCGATCCTGAAGACCCTGGTGGTCGGTGGGCTGGCCGGCTGGGCGATGTGGACCCGCAAGGACGAAGTGCTGGGACTCGTCGCGAAACCGCTGAACCTCGCACTCGCCGACACCATGCATCTGCTGGTGGTGTGCTGCGGCTCGGCCATAGCCGGACTGTTCCTTGTAGCCGCACTCGATGTCCCCTACCAGCTCTGGACGCACGCGAAGAAGCTGCGCATGAGCAAAGAGGAAGTGAAGCGCGAGCATCGTGAAAGCGACGGCGATCCGGCGGTCAAGGCGCGCATTCGTGCGCAGCAACGCGCCGCTGCCCGCCGCCGGATGATGACCGCGGTGCCCACCGCCGACGTGATCGTCACCAACCCGACCCACTTCGCCGTCGCGCTGAAATATGCCGATGGCGAAATGCGCGCGCCGAAGGTCGTCGCGAAGGGCGTGAACCTCGTGGCCACGCGCATTCGCGAACTGGCGCTTGAACACAACGTGCCGCTGCTCGAAGCGCCGCCGCTTGCCCGGGCGCTGTATCACAACGTCGAGATCGACCGCGAGATTCCAGGCGCGCTGTACGGCGCCGTCGCGCAGGTGCTGGCGTGGGTGTACCAGTTGCGCAAGTTCAAGAAAGATGGCGGCAGCCGACCGGACGAACCCGAGAATCTCGAGGTTCCTCCCGAACTCGATAAAGGCAGCGTCCCCGAATCAGAAGCCGACCAGGAAGCCGCCGAAGCGCTGGCTCCTGACTCCGCCGGCAATGATGGAAATGACCCGATGAAAGGAAGCACAGCATGAACGCGCGCGCCGGATTTTTCTCGAAGCGCCCTGACGCATTGGGATCGCAGAACTTGCGGGCCCTCGCCGGGCCGGTGCTGATCTGCATGATCCTCGGCATGATGATCTTGCCGTTGCCGGCCTTTCTGCTCGACTTGCTGTTCACGTTCAACATCGCGTTGTCGGTGATGGTGCTGCTGGTCAGCATGTACACGCAGAAGCCGCTTGACTTCGCCGCGTTCCCCAGCGTGTTGCTGTTCTCCACGCTGCTGCGTTTGTCGCTGAACGTGGCGTCCACGCGGATCGTCTTGCTCGAAGGCCATACCGGTCCCGACGCTGCCGGCCAGGTGATCGAATCGTTCGGCCACTTCCTGGTGGGCGGGAATTTCGCGGTCGGTATCGTGGTGTTCGTGATCCTGATGATCATCAACTTCATGGTGATTACCAAGGGCGCGGGGCGGATTGCCGAAGTGGGCGCCCGCTTCACCCTCGACGCCATGCCGGGCAAGCAGATGGCTATCGATGCCGACCTGAACGCCGGTCTGATCAACGAAGACCAGGCGCGCAAGCGCCGCTTGCAGGTCGCGCAGGAAGCCGAGTTCTACGGCTCCATGGACGGTGCAAGCAAGTTCGTGCGCGGCGACGCGATCGCGGGCTTGATGATCATGATCATCAACATCGTGGGCGGCTTGATTGTCGGGATGCTTCAGCACGACATGGACTTCGCGCACGCGGCCACGAACTACACGCTGCTGACTATCGGCGATGGCCTCGTCGCGCAGATCCCCTCGCTGATCATTTCGACGGCAGCGGGTGTGATCGTGTCACGGGTGGCAACCGAAGAGGATATCGGCACGCAGTTGACGGGGCAGCTATTCAACAACCCGCGCGTGTTGATGATTACCGGCGTGATCATCGGCATCATGGGCCTGATTCCCGGCATGCCGCATTTCGCGTTCTTGCTGCTGGGCGGCGGTTTGATATACGCCGCACGTTCGATGAACCTGCGCATCCAGGCGAAGAAGAAGGCGTCGCTGGTTACCGACGTTGTGCCTGCCGCTGCGGCGCCGCTCGAAAATACAGAAGCGAGTTGGGATGACGTCGCGATGATCGATCCCCTCGGGCTCGAGGTGGGGTATCGGCTGATACCGCTGGTCGACCGGAACGCGGATGGCGAGTTGTTGAAGCGGATCAAGGGAATTCGCAAGAAGTTTGCGCAGGAAATTGGCTTCCTGCCGCCGGTGATCCATATCCGCGACAATCTTGAGTTGCGTCCGAACGGTTATCGGATTGCGCTGAAGGGTGTGGAAGTGGGCGTAGGCGAAGCGTTCCCGGGCCAATGGCTTGCGATCAATCCGGGGCAGGTCTCGGCAACGCTGCCGGGAAATCCGACGCAGGATCCGGCGTTTGGTTTGCCGGCGGTGTGGATCGATACGAGCTTGCGTGAACAGGCACAGGTGTACGGCTATACCGTGGTTGATGCCAGCACGGTCGTGGCCACCCACCTGAATCATCTGGTGGTCACGCACGCCGCCGAATTGCTGGGCCGCCAGGAAGTGCAGGCGTTGCTGGAGCGCATTGGCAAGGACACGCCTTCGCTGACCGACGATCTGGTGCCGAAGACGCTCGCGCTGACCACCTTGCAGAAGGTGCTGCAGAACTTGCTGGAGGAAGGCGTTCCTATCCGCGATATGCGCACGATCCTGGATGCATTGCAGGAGCATGCACCGAAGATATCGGATCCTTATGAGCTGACGGCGGCAGTGCGTTTGGCGTTGGGCCGCGCGATCACGCAGCAGTGGTATCCGGGCAGCGGCGAGTTGCAGGTGATGGGACTGGACCCGGCGCTGGAGCGGGTGTTGTCGCAGGCGTTGGCGACGGGCGCGAATCCCGGACTGGAGCCGGGCTTGGCGCAGACGCTGTTGAACTCGACGCAAAACGCGATTCTGCGTCAGCAGAACATGGGATTGCCGCCGGTCCTGCTGGTGCAGCATTCGTTGCGCGCCATGCTCGCGCGTTTCCTGCGGCGGAGCTTGCCGCAGTTGAAGGTGCTGTCGTATGCAGAAGTGCCGGATACGCGGAATATCAAGGTGATGAACCTGATTGGGGCGCAGGGATAAGAAGGGGGGCCGCTGGCGCTCGGGTCAGGGGTTGATGCAGGGTTGCTAGGTTCTGGGGTTAGCGGTTTGAGTCATTGCCGGGTTGCTACTTTCAGGGTTAGTGGTCTGCGAGAGTCGGATTTTCTCTTTATCACTGTTAGCCACTGTGCGTGGCGGCACGTCATTTCTTTGTCCAAAGCGACAAAGAAACGAAGCAAAGAAAACGCTTTTAACCGCACTACCCTAAGTGTCCACAGCGTGCAGTTTCTATTCATGGGTGCCCCAAAAGCACGGTGCTCGCCAGAGCCACGGATGTGTGAAACCCTCCTTCTCCGAACACAGGTTCTGACTCGCTTCGCCACCAGTGATTGAACCTGCCCACGGTTCACCCCGCGCTATCCGCGGACAACCTCTCTCCGAATTTGTACGCACGCCGAACCATCCCGCCAACCTACCTCGAAACGAGGCCGCCGGATGCGTGAGGCCGTACCAGACGCGAATGTCCATGCAACTCACCAGCGGACTCATCAGTCGACTCACCAATCATTGAAGCAGTAAATACACATCGGCCTGTGATTGGCGAGGTTGGCCTCGCGGCCCCTGCGCAGAGCACTCAACCAAGCTACCAAGAAACGGGGCCTCGAAAGCGCGTGGGGCGGTGCGGGTTCCTTGGAAAATAGTGCTTGCCCGAGAGCACTGGTGGCGAAGCGTGTCTATGTCAGGATTCGCGAGAAGGAGGGGTTCAAACATCCTTCGCTCTGGCGAGTACCGTGCTTTTGGGGCACCTATGAATGGGAACTGCACGCTGTGGACACTTAGGGTAGCGTGGTTGAAAGCGTTTTCTTTGCTTCGTTTCTTTGTCGCTTTGGACAAAGAAATGACGTGCCGCCACGCACAGTGGCTAATAGTGATAAAGAGAAAATCCGACTCTCGCAGACCACTAACAATGAAAGCAGCAACCCGGCACTGACTCCGACCACTAGCGCTAGAACCTAGCAACCCGGCATTGACCCCGACCGCTAACCCCAGAACCTAGCAACCCAGCACTGACCGCCCACTAACACAGAAGCAACACTCAAACATTAGCCCCTAACCACCAAGCGCCAGCGCCCCCCATCCCCCGACTGCGAACCAAAACCAAGACCAATCCCGTTCAGAGCCGCGAGGCGACACCGCGCACGCGCCCGACCCGGCTGAAAATCGCGTAACACGCACACGCGACAATAATCGAATCGAGCGAAGGGATGCTCGTGAAAGAAAACACGCCCTTCACCGTCATGAACCCGACCAGCGACCCGATGATCCATGCAACGAAGGTCAGCACCTTCACCTGCGGATCCGAAACAAGCAGTCGCTCGTCATACCCACCTCGCCGATAAAGCAAAAAGTCTGCAATATAAATCCCGGCCACAGGCGGCGTCGCGATGCCCAGAAACAGCAGAAACGGGATGAACCACGCCATGATGTCCATGCTGCCGACAATCACCGCCAGCACGCCCAGCGCGACGGTAATCTGCCATTTCGGAAACCGCGTGAACAAGGTTGAAACGACCAGCGTGCCTTGAAACATATTCCCGGCATTCCCCGTCACGGTCGCGAAAATGAGCAGTAAAGCGGCCGGCAGCACGGCCCCGAACACGGCCATTGCGCCGAGTAAGGACCCTTTCCCTGATATCCCGCTCGGTGTTGCGCCCGCCCAATACAACAACGGATACGCGATCAGGAACGTCAGCACCGCGCCGATCAACGCATGCTTGCGATCGTGAACGAAGCTGCCGAAATCAGGCAGCGTAGCCACCAGCACAATAATCGTTCCGACCACAGTGGAAACGGCCACGCCGGTATTCATATCGGTGAACCCGGATGGCACCGGGATCATTCCGTGAGCCGCAACATAAACGCAATAACAGAGCATCAACGCGATGACGGGTATGGCGAACTGAGCCACTTTCCCAAGCAGTTCGAAACCAAACGCCGTAGCGGCCACAAAGATCACGCAACCTACAGCAACGAGCACAGGCACCGGTATTTCCAAGCCCTGTTGCGCGAGCAGATCGTGAACCGAATGACCGAACATGTTGGCAGTCACGGCAATCCACCCGAACAAACTGATCGCGAGCAGGATGTTGATGGCGATCGCCCCTTTTTCGCCGAACGGATATTTGACGATGCCGTACGTTGGTAGCCGCGCCTTCTCGCCGACACAAATGGTGATCGCGGAAAGGATGGTCAGGATGATCCCGCCGATGACCACCACTTTGACCAACGCCAGACTCGATAACTGGCTCCCGAGGCTGGAGGACGAGAGCAAAACCGGCGTAATGGCAATGCCCAATAAAATCATGGCAATGCGATACCCGGGCGCCGTATTCGGGCGTTCGTCAGTGTCGCGCATACAAATGTTCCTTGGAGTGTCGCGCAGTCACGCGGAATAAAAATGGCCGGTATAGGCGCGCCAGCTTCCGTGCGCCGTGATGTCCTTCTGGTTTTCAACCAGCCAGGGTTCGGCCAGCACGCCCAACACCTGGCTACCATCGCCAAGCGTCACCTTGCCGATCGCCAGACCAGCCGGTTCGCTCAACAACAAAGCGGCGAACGACGCGAGCGGCAATTCCCAGATCTCGAGCGCGACAGACGTTCCGCCTGCTGCCACGCGGATCATTCCCGGATGGCGATCGCCAATGCTCCAGAGCCTGTAATGGGGATCGGTGTGATCTTCACGCATGAACACGCCACCCGCCGCGGTCATGTTGCCGTTCAGTTCAAGCCCGCGCATGAGCGTGCCGTTGACGGCCAGCAACGTAGTTTTGTTCATCGGTCTGCCTTCGTTCTTCAATAAAATTTGTATTGCTAAATAAAATCCACTCAACACGAGCCACTATTGCGTGATCCACGTCCCGGTCTTGCGATCGAGCGCACGCTTGATCGCTTCCGGACTGGTAATCAAGCCTTTGCCGTGTCCGCCATGCGACCGGCTATGGGTAACGAATCGCATGATGGCTTCCACTTTGGGCAGCATGCTTCCCGCGCCGAACTGATTTTGCGAGATCAGTTCCTGCGCTTCGGCCAGGCTTAACGTGTCGAGCCAGCGCTGATCCGGCTTGCCGAAATTGATCGCCACCTGTTCAACGCCCGTAGGAATCAGCAGGAGATCGGCGCCCAGTTGTTCGGCGAGAAGCGCCGACGCCAGGTCCTTGTCGATGACCGCTTCCACGCCGAAAATCTGCTGGTGTTCATCGACCAGAACCGGAATGCCGCCGCCGCCGCATGCAATCACCACACACCCTTGTGCGAGCAGCGTCGCGATCACTTCCCGCTCCATGATTTCCAGCGGCTGAGGCGATGCCACGGTCCGGCGCCAGCCCCGCCCGGCGTCTTCCATCAGCGTCCATCCGAGCGAGCTTTCACGCTGCCGCGCGGTGGCTTCATCGAAGAAAGCGCCTATCGGTTTGCCTGGCTTTAGGAACGCAGGATCGTCGCGACTGACACGCGTCTGGGTCACAACGGTGACCACGTGCCGATGAATTCCGCGGCGACGCAGCGCGTTGCTCAACGCCTTTTGAAACATATAGCCGATAGCGCCCTGCGTATCGCCGACGGCGTAGTCCAGCGGCACCGGCCGGACTTCATCGGCGGCAAGTTCCGAGCGGCGCAGGATAAAACCGACTTGCGGTCCGTTGCCGTGCGTCAGCACCAGATCCCATCCGGCCTCGATCATGTCGGCAATGTGCCGCGCACTTTCTACGACGGCGTCGTATTGATCAGGAATGCTATCGTGTTGATCGTCGCGGATCAGCGCGTTGCCGCCGACCGCGACAATTGCCAGAGGCTTGGTCATGATGCTTGGTCCCGTGTGGTTTAAACGTATTCGGCGAGCGCGCGAATCGCTTCGATGAAACCTGGCATTGGCGCCGTGGTAATACCCGCGCCAATCTGCCCGACCCCAGCCTCCTTGTGCGCAATCCCGGTATTGATGATCGGCAGGATGCCGCGATCAACCACCTTGCGGGCATCAATGCCCGCGGCGGTCGGTGCGAAATTCAGTGCGGGAAGCGTGAACGCGGGATTACCGCCCAGCGTGATGGCCTGCATGCGACGGCTGTTGCTGGTGGCGTCCGCCGGCGTGCCGCCCACGAACTTCACAATAGCCGGCGACGACGCCATGGCGAAGCCGCCCACACCCGCCGTCTCGGTGATCGCGCTGTCGCCGAGATCGGCCGCGGCGTCTTCCACGCCATAGCCCGGGAAGAACAAACCTTCCACCGGATTCGCTGGCGCCTGGAACCATCGGTCGCCCGTGCCCGACATGCGGATGCCGAAATTCACGCCGTTGCGCGCCATGACCGTGATCATCGAACTGAAGGGCACGTTGTGGGCCGCATCGGTCATCGCCTTGCACGCGGCCATCGAAAGATTCAGGAAGAAGTGATCGTTGCCAACAATGAATTCCGTCACACGCTGAATCCGCTCGATCGGCAATCCAGTCGATAGCAACGCGGGAATCAGGCGCTTGATCAGGAGGCCGGTCGCGGCCGCGTTGCGGTTGTGGACTTCGTCGCCCATGTGCAACGCCTGCGCCATCAGCGGCTTCAACTCGACTTCGCCCAGCACCTTTAGTGCAGCCTTTAATGCCGGCGCGAGTTCTTGCGTCATCCAGTGCAGGCGTTCCAGCACTTCGCGGTTATTGGCCCCAAAACGCAGCACCTTGCCGAGCCCTTCGTTGAAGTTGCTGAAAGCCCGCCGCCCGTTTGTTTTGTTCTCAATCACCCATAGCGGCATGGATGGGCTGATGATGCCCGCCATGGGGCCGACCGCCTGATAGTGGTGACACGGCTCGAAGTCAATCGCGCCGTCCGCCGCCAGCCGCTCGGCGGCTTCGTGGGTCGTCGCCCATCCTTCGAACAGGATCGCGCCGACAATCGCACCCTTCACCGGCCCGCACATATCGGTCCATTCAATGGGCGGACCCGCGTGCAGGATCAGCTTGCGATGCGCCATTGCGCTGATTGCGTGCGATGCGCTCATGACATCGACGAGCACGGGCTGGGCCGCGAGATACTGCTGGAACGCCTGGCCGTTGGCGTGCTCGACCAGCGGATGGCGAATCAGCGATGCCAGCGCCAGTCCCGCGTCTACATTGCCGAGAGCGGGCGGCTGCCACTGTAGATGGGTGACGTCGCCGCCGGCCAGCGCGAGGTTATCGGCAAAACTGCTCAAGCCTGCATTCACCACGTTCAGTGGCTGGTTAAATAGCGTGTTCATCATGGTCCCGTTATTTTTGCGCCTGAAGGTGGGCGACGTGGCTCGCCCAGAGCGCCGCCTGCGCGTTGCAACCGGCGACGAGCACGCCGGCTTCGCGCAAGGTATCGACCTGACGGCTTCTGACTTGTGGATCGGCTTCTGTGCCGCAGACGTGGGAGATCAGGACCGGCAGATCTCGGCCAGCCGCCTGAAGGCGCGCGTGTTCGATCAGCGCTAACAACTCGCGGGCGGGTTCTGTCGATGCGCCGTAACCCAGCACGAGGTCGAACAACACGACGGCGGTTTGCGGGTCGTTCAGTTCCGCAAGGATTCGCTGGTTGCGCAGCGTGGGATCGATCATGGGATGCGGACGGCCGCGCGTGAAATCGTCATCGCCCATGTCGACGAGCGTGTGGCCGGTGCTGCGCCAGATATCCTCGAGCTTGCTATTGGATGCAACCGGCGTATTCGACGACGCAGCGAAGCCGCGTTGCCGCAATAACAACTGGCTCTCGTAGCAAAAGGTGCCACCCGCGAACACCCCGCGGATGAAGCGCCGCATGGGCCGCAAGGTACGGCTGTAATCGTGGAGACGGCCCGCGTCCGGCGTGCTGACCTCGGCCACTGAATGCGGTAGCTCAGCACCCGATAACAACGCGACGGCGAAGCCGGCGGCATCGGCCAGGGTGAACGCCGGGGTAATCCCCGGCACGTCCATGTCTTCCGCCCGCGCACCCAGGAAGTTGACAACGACCGGCTTGCCCGCCGCGCGTGCCCGCGCCAGGATTTTTTCCGCGACTGCCGGAGCGGGCGGTTTGGAGATCAGCACGATCACGTGAGTGTCGGGATCTGCGCTCAGCGCTTCGAGGCCGTACAACATGGAGATCCCGCCGATCGATTCGTGCAGGTCATGGCCGCCCGTGCCGAGCGCCTGCGAAATCCCGGCGCCCAACTGGTCGATGCGGCATGTCACTTCCTGCAAGCCGGTGCCCGATGCCGCCACGACGCCAATCGCCCCGCGTTTCACCACATTGGCGAAACCCAGCGGCATCCCATTGATAATGGCCGTCCCGCAATCGGGGCCCATCACCAGCAGGTTTTTTTCGCGTGCGAGTGTCTTGATGGCGCGCTCGTGGGCGAGGCTGACGTTATCGCTGAAAAGCATGACGGACAGCCCCAAACGCAGCGCCTTGATCGCCTCGGCGGCGGCGTAATCGCCGGGGACCGAGATCAGGGCGAGATTCGATGCCGCCTGCTGTTCCACCGCCATCTCGAGGCTGGCAAGCGGAGGCGGACGCACCCCGTCGCCGCTTGACTCCTCCGGCTTGCTATTCAAACGCTCTTCCGCAATAACGAGCGCGCCGTCGCACGCGGCGATCTCGCCACGTACCGCGATCACGAGATCGTTCGGACCGGCTGTGCAGCCGTCGTCCAGCGCCGCATCCCGCAGTTGCGCGAGATTGGTGCTCGTTCCCATCACCACCGAGGCCTGCTCGATGCCGGCGAGCTTGGAGATGTGCGCGGATATCTGCATCAAGGAGACGGAGTCCTGATACATGTTCTTGAAGACCTTGGTTCTTATGCTCATTTCAGCTTCCGGTAATCGTTACACTTGCCTGCTCCAGATTCGGCCGAGTGCCCGCCTGGCGAACCCGGCGTTGCACGCGTTGGGTGCCATCAATCTGATTAACTCGATAATGGTTTTCAGCTAATCCGTATAAAGGATCAGTTCATTTCTATCTGCTCCATCTTTCCAAGCGCTCTCACTCCGTGCAGGAAACCTCCGAGACAATCCGCGCCAGATGAGGAGCCGAATTTCATGACATTGATTGCCGAAAGTTTCGCCTCCGCCGGCGAACTCCCGTGAATGAGGACGGTCTTCAAATGATCCATTGACTGTGAATAGTGCCCCTGCAGCGCAAGCTCGAGATAATGCCGGCTGATACTGGTCGTCCTGTGAAGCTGACTCTTTATTGCCGGACGCAACAGTTTCAAATGGGCGGATATGATCCCAAGACGTTGCCACGGCCATAACGACGCCAGATAACCCAGCAGGTAGTCGTCGCCGTCCGGCGTCAGCCCTGCGCCATACCCAATTAGTTCCGAGACACCGCTTTCCAACTCCGCCTTTGCGTCGCCAAGGTTCAGGCGGGGTATGCGCCCACCCGGCGGCCAGCCCGGCAGCAATTGCAGGCTGCTGCGCACCTCGCGCTCCATGCAGTACTCCAGCAACTGGCTGGCGAGCAACGGATAAGCGGCCAGCAGCGCGTCCGGCGAATGGCCACCCGGCACCCGATCCCCTCCCGGCCGCCAGCACGGCGCCTGGCTCAGGTTCGCGCGCCAGAGCGTGCCGCGCAGCTCGTTGTTCTCGAGCGTGACGGGCTGCCGGGAATGCGCCTGATGGCGCCAATCCCAGCCAGGCGGCGTCGAGAGCCTGATAGCCGTGGGCAGGTTCTGATAGCGTGGACTCAGCAAGGTCAGCAACTCGCCACTCGCCGACGACAAGTTCATCGCGTGCTGAAAGCAGCTATGAACCCAGAACCGCTGCGTCTCGTGCGATCCGTGCTCGGCCATATAGCCAACCGAGCACACAGGAAATGTGAGGAGGCGTGCCATGGCTGCCTGGCCGTCTTCAGCCGCGCAAGCTGTCGACAATGGCCGCGGCGTCGCTGACCCAGCCGAAGATTGCGCCCTGCGCCTTGATCATCTCCAGGGCCGATTTCTGGAATTCGGGGAAATACGACCCGACGCAATCCGCCGGAATAATGCACTCGTAGCCGCGGTCATTGGCTTCGCGAACGGTCGTTGTCACGCAGACCTCCGTTGTCACCCCGCACACGATAAGCGTCTTGATCCCGTGGTTTTGCAGGATCAGCTGCAGGTCGGTTTCATAGAACGCGCCCTTGCCGGGTTTGTCGATGATGGGTTCGCCAAACGCCGGATACAGCTCGGGAATGATGTCGTGACCTGCCTCGCCGCGAACCAGGATGCGGCCCATGGGGCCGTCGGTGCCAATGAACGTCTTGCCGCCGCGCGTCAGTTTCGCCGGCGGGCAATCGGCCAGGTCAGCGCGATGGCCCTCACGCGTATGGATGACCAGCAGCTTTGCGTCACGCGCCGCCTTCAACACTTTCCCGCACGGGACTATCGCGCTACGCACCAGGGACACGTCATTTCCCAATGCTTCGCCAAAGCCTCCCGGCTCAACAAAATCACGCTGCATGTCGATTACGACCAATGCAGTTGTTTGTGAATCGAACGAGAGCGGGAATGGTTGTGCGCGAAATAGTTTTTGAGGCATTTGGATATTCCTTGATTAATGTCAGGACGTGAAATGCTTGCTCTGTTATTGCAATTTATTTAAATTGTCCTTCGATTTATTATAGATATGTTGGCCTTAAGGCACGATAGAAATTTCATCGAGTTAACCATTGTTCATTGATTTTTAGACTTGATTGAAGTCGTTTCAAAAAATTAATAAAATCATTATCACGATCCGCCCGGTACTGTGTTGCGCAATAATAAAGCGCGATACGAAATAATCGTCACGACCCTGCTGCGGAATAACACGACGGGTAATGAAACAATTCGTGAGGCCTTTCGTCGCCGTCGCTACAAACATCAAGATAATTGTCTGATGTTTGATTCGACCCGCATTTCCCCGATGCGGCCCGTGCGCCGCCCCCGTCATCGATCTCCCGAATTACCCCGCTTTCCCGGCTCTTATCAGCCGATGGCCCGCTAGCCACCCTTGCAATAATTCATTCACAGGAAAACGGTAGGTCGCTCAAAACGCGGCAACCGGTCAACCGCAACAGATCAGCGTGAGCGCGAGCTCATCGGGGGGTAAATGAACATCCGCAAATTCATCGGTGCCACAAGTCGCGACGCGTTTCGGCTCGTCCGTGAGGCACTGGGCCCCGATGCGGTCGTGTTGTCGAACCGGACAACCGAAGACGGCAGCGTCGAGATCGTCGCGGTTGCGGACGGCGATCTCGCGAAGATCTCTCCGAAAGCGGCCGCAGAACATCGCGAGATGAAGCTGAAGGCGTCCATCGGAAACCAGTCACACCCGCAGTCACTTTCGCAGTCTCACTCGAATTCAAATTCGAACGCGGGTTCGAACCCGTACGCCAGCGGTGATGTGTTTTCGTCGGTGTTCGGCGCTAATCCCGAACCGCTGGATGACCTGGAGCCCGAAGCGCAAGCAGATGACACATCGCGCACGATGGCCGAATCGAATCCCTGGCTGATCGAGCATGCGCGCCGGGTCGCGCAATCGGCGCAGTCGGCACATTCGGCGGCTGAAAGTGCGCCGCAACGCACGCTGAGCGCATCGGCAGCCATCGCGAAGGGATTGGGCAGTCCAGTGACCGTCACGCCGCAGGAATCCGCGCAAGCCCACGGATGGACACGCGAAGCGGCGCAACTCGCTGCTCGCCGCGCGGAACAAAAAACGGCGCAACTGCACGCAGCAACCCAAACCCCGGCGGCCCAAACCGCCAGTTCGATGCAGGAAGGCGCTTTCGCGGGCCTGCCGGCATCGGCGGCCGCCGCCGTTACCGAAGCCATCCGCACCCGCGTGGAGCAAGTCATGAACGACACCGTCATGCATGAACTTTCTTCGATGCGCGGCATGATGGAAGAGCACTTCGCCGGCTTGCTGTGGGGTGATCGCCAACGTCGCAGCCCGAATCACGCCGAGCTGACCAAGCGCCTGTTCGCCGCCGGTTTCTCGGCTCAACTGGTGCGCCTGGTGATCGACAACATGCCGGAGATCGAACAAGCCGAAGCGTCGATGCAATGGGTTCAGCAAGTGCTCGAGAACAACCTGCCCGTCATGGACAGCGAAGAGTCGATGATGAACCGCGGCGGCGTTTTCGCGCTGATGGGTCCGACTGGCGTGGGCAAGACCACCACCACCGCGAAGCTCGCCGCGCGCTGCGTGATGCGCTTCGGCGCCAGCAAGGTCGCGCTGCTCACCACCGACAGCTACCGGATCGGCGCACACGAACAACTGCGTATTTTCGGCAAGATCCTCGGGGTATCGGTGCATGCAGTGAAAGACGCGGACGACCTGCAACTCGCGCTCTCCGAACTGCGTAACAAGCACATCGTGCTGATCGACACGATCGGCATGAGCCAGCGTGACCGTACTGTCTCCGATCACATCGCCATGTTGTGCGGCGCCGGCCATCCGGTGCAGCGCCTGCTGCTGCTGAACGCAACCAGCCACGGCGATACGTTGAACGAAGTCGTACAGGCCTACCAGAGCACGCCGGACCAGCCGCCGCTCGCAGGCTGCATCCTGACCAAGCTCGACGAAGCCACGAACCTGGGCGGCGTACTCGACACCGTGATCCGCTACAAGCTGCCCGTGCATTACGTATCGACGGGTCAGAAGGTGCCGGAAAACCTGTACGTCGCGACCAAGCGCTTCCTGATTAAAAGCGCGTTCTGCATCCCGCGTGACGGCTCGCCGTTCGTGCCGCAAGACGACGACGTGCCGCCGCTCCTGTCCGCGCTCTCCGCGCGCGCTTCCACTGAACTGCATGAGGTTCATTTTGGATAAGTTCGTGTCCGATCAGGCTGAAGGCCTTCGCCGGCTGCTGACGCACAACGGCTCTCGGGTCGTGGCAGTGTGCGGCGCCCCGGCAGGTGGGTTGGGGGGGGCCGGCAATACCTCGACGGTCGTCAACCTGGCCTCCGCTCTCGCCGCGCAAGGCAAGGATGTGCTGGTGATCGACGAGCGCCAGAACGCGTTGTCGGTGAGCCGGTTGGCGAAGGTGCCGGACAACGGTGCACTGGGCGCGGTCTTGTCCGGCAAGCGTTTCTTGCAGGATGCCGTCACGCGCACGCCGTTCGGCTTTTCAGTGATCGCCGCGCCTCGCGACGAACGCATCAGCCAGGACGCCGCGCATTGCCGGGTGCTGCTCGACGGACCCGCCGATATCGTCCTGATCGATACCCAGCTTGATCGCAGCGGCGCGCTGTCGAACCTGGCCGTGCAAGCGCACGACTTCGTGATCGTGACCCGTGTTGCACCGGCCGCGATCACCGAGGCGTACGCATGCATCAAGCGTCTGCACTACGCGCACGCCATTGGGCGGTTCCGGGTCGTCGTGAATCACGTGAAGAACGGCGCCGATGCACAAATCGCCTTCGATAACCTCGCGGGCGTCGCCAGCCGCTACCTCGCGGTGCAACTCATGCCGGCGGGTTGCGTTGCCGAAGATCCACGGGTGGCGCGGGCGCACGAGCTGTCGCGTTGCGCAGTGGAAGCTTTTCCGGCGACGGCCGCCGCCCGGGATTATCGGCAGATTGCCGCCGAATTGCAGTACTGGCCGATGCCGAAAGCGTCGCAGTTTGAATGGCCCGTGCAGCCCTCGCGAGCGGAAACGCAGCATGGGTTGGAGCGCTCGATCAACTCCGGCGCGGTACGCCGCACCGAAACGCCATTGATGCAGCTTGCGATGAGCAGCCCCGCGTCCGTGTGATGCCGCAAGAAGAAGGAACAAGGTGAATGCGATGTATAACGCCCAAGGAAAACTGTCACAGGCCGAAGTCCTGACCCGCTACGCACCGCTGGTGCGCCGGCTCGGCCTGCAGCTCGTGGCAAAAATGCCGGCTAGCGTCGATCTGGACGACCTGATTCAGGCCGGCATGATCGGCTTGCTCGATGCCGCCGGCCGCTATAAGGAAGATCAGGGCGCTCAGTTCGAGACCTACGCCAGCCAGCGGATTCGCGGCGCGATGCTCGACGAGTTGCGCGCCAACGACTGGCTGCCACGCAGCATGCGCAAGACTTCACGCGAAGTGGAGTCGGCCGTGCACAAGGTTGAGCAGCATCTCGGCCGGTCGGCGAGCGAACAGGAAGTGGCCGAGCATCTGAACATGCCGCTCGTTGAATACCAGGCCATGCTGCAGGATCTGCATGGCAGCCAGTTGATCTATTACGAAGACTTCGACCGGTCTTCCGATGACGAGCCGTTTCTCGACCGTTATTGCGTCGATAAAGCCGACCCGCTCTCCGCGTTGCTCGACGGCAGCTTGCGCTCGGCGCTGGTCGATGCCATCGATAAATTGCCTGAGCGCGAAAAGCTGCTGATGAGCCTGTATTACGAGAAGGGGCTGAATCTGCGTGAGATTGGCGCTGTGATGGAAGTCAGCGAATCGCGTGTGTGCCAGTTGCACAGTCAGGCCGTCGCACGGCTGCGGGCGAAGTTGCGGGAACAGGCGTGGTCGGGCGTGGAGGCTTGACGTCCGCCGGTCGTGAGTTCTTAAACGCAGATCAGGTTTCGAAATCCGCTCCCTGCGCGAACTCCGTCTGGCCTTTGCCCAACCCCTTGGCGCGATACATCGCGCGATCCGCTGCACGCATCAGCACGGCAATATCCCTGTAACCAGGGCTCAGGTCCGGCGAAATCAGGCAGGCACCAATACTCGCCGATACATTCACCACCCGGTCTTGCACCGACGTCATCTCCGCCAACACCGCGTGCACGCCGTTTGCCACCGTCTGCACCGCGTGACTGCCGGTCACGTGCCGCGCCAGCACGACGAATTCATCGCCGCCGAGCCGCGCGACTGTGTCGGTGATTCTTACCCTTCCTGCCAGCAGCGCCGCGAAAGTCTGCAGCACGACGTCGCCGACTTCGTGGCCGTAGGTATCGTTGACTTCCTTGAAGCCGTCGAGATCGATCAGCAGCAGCGCGGTCGCGCCTTCCTGTCCCGTCGATATCGCCGTCACCGCCCGGCCGATGGTCTGCTCCAGCATGTAGCGGTTGCTCAACCCCGTGAGCGGGTCAGTGCCGGCCTTGAGCGCGAGGTCGCGGTTCGCACTGCCGAGACGGCCGACCAGCACCGCGAGATAAACCGATGCCCCGAGCACACTCAAGCCAATCCCGAGCGCCGCGGAACGGTTGATCATCCACCAGGGCTGCAAGATGGACAACGCGACGATTCCCACCAGCGCCGTTCCACACGACAACGCCAGCGCGCGCTTGCCGTAACGCCCGCCCGCGCCGATCAGAAAGAGGAAGACGGCCCACAGCATGGGCAGTGTGAGCGCTCCGCCGACGCCGAGAACCACGGCGAGCAGTGCCTGATCGGCGACAGTCGTGAATGCGAGGCGCAGATTCGATTGCCGCTGCATTCTGCTGATGATCAGGCAGGACGCCACGCCGTAGATCAGATAGAGGGCGAGCGCATGGAAACTGGCAATGGCGGCGGGCGTTGGGGCGGACCATGCCAACGCGCCATATACGGCTGTTGCAAGGCCACCCAGTATGATTCGTAACGTCGCCTGCTCTTTTTCCGGATCGAAATGGGGCAACCACACGTAACCGCGCTGCCGGTGCAAGGGGTCATTCGCTTGCCCCATTCTGAGTCTCCCTGATGACGATTCCCGAAGTGCCGATCGAAGCCGCGTTTTCTGCAGTGACTGCGTAGTGCAGAATCGCAATCGTACTGCGTCATTCAAAAGTGGCTGAAAACTGCACGATTCGGCTAGATTCGTGGCGGATTAATGCTGACTTGGTGCGATCGATTTCGAATGGAGTATTGAGCATTCAGCGCGCCAGAGTGTTTTAGCGGCTTGCGTTTCCGTCCGGCTTGTTTTCGAATCGCTGATTGAATCTCTGTTTGAACTGTTATTTACTACGTAGGTTTTTCGACGCCCGATGCAATCCTTCGAATCCGCTTCTTCCACTGACAGCATGAATGCTGCCGATGACGCCCGCGCCGCACCCGATGCCGCGTTGCTAGGCGAATGGCTGCCTGTATGTAATAGCGCCGATGTGCCCGCCGGGCAATCGCGCGGGTTTGTGGTGGCGGGCGAACGGCTGGTGGTCTGGCGCAACGCGTCGGAGGATCAAGATTCGGCCGCGCAGCCCGATATTTCCACCGATGTCCACGTCTGGCGCGATCACTGTCCCCATCGTGGAGCGCAGTTGTCGTTGGGCTCGGTGACGGGCGGCTTGATTGCGTGCCCGTATCACGGCTGGCGCTACGACGCCGATGGCCAATGCATCCACATTCCCGCCAATCCTTCGATACGCCCCGCGAAGCGCGCTTGCGCGCGGACGTATCGTGTGGAGGAGAAATACGGCGTGGTGTGGACGTGTCTCGGCGAGCCCTCGCGTCCACTTGATTTCTTTCCGGAGTACGCGGAGTACGACATGCCCGGTGCGCGCCGGATCAATCTCGCGGCGCAGACAGTGCGTTCATCGGCGCCGCGCGTGGTCGAGAATTTCCTCGATATGGCGCACTTCCCGTTCGTGCATACCGGCATTCTCGGCGATGCATCGCACGCAGAAGTGCAGGATTACGAAGTAATTGAAACGGAGGACGGGCTGGAGGCGCGGCAGTGTCGCTTCTGGCAACCAGCAGGGTTACCGGGACAGGAGGGCGTGGATATTGAATATGTGTATCGCGTGAAACGGCCGCTGGTGGCGAGTTTATCGAAGGTCGCGCAGCACGGTGCGGGCGCATTGCATCTGTTGCTGGTGGCGTCGCCGGTGAGTGAAACGGAGACGCGGGCGTGGCTGGTGTCGGTGTTCGAGGACGAGTCCGCGCACTCGGATCAGGCGTTGTATGACTTCAATATGCAGATACTGATGCAGGACACGCCGATCGTGGAATCGCAATGGCCGAAGCGGCTGCCGCTCGATCCGCAGGCTGAGTTGCATCAGGTGTGTGATCGGTTGTCGGTGGGGTATAGAGGGTATTTGAGGGAGCGCGGGTGGGGGTATGGGACGGAGTTGGGTGGGGGGTAGGGGCGGTGCTTTTCCGTTCTACTCGAACATCTCTTGGGCAATGAACATCGCTTGGGATGAGTGCCATTTCGCCTTACTAAGCGTCAGAAATATCGTGTAATAAGCGCCCGAGCGAATTTGCGAAAGATCTCTAATACAAGGCCGTTAACGACGGTAGCGACTACTACATTCGTCAGTCATTTCAGCAAGAATCCACGCTAACCACTCGGAGCAATGCATGTCTATTTCAGCACTGACAGGATCGGCTGCTAGCGCCGAGCCGTGGGCGGTTAACCGCACGCGCGCAAACCAACAAACCGGGACTAGCGCGGATTCTTCGTCAGCCACATCGACAAGCAGTGGCGACGGCACAAACCCGCTGCTGCAGGCTATTTCAGCAGCGTTGTCTACGCTTGGTTTCACGTCATCGAGCGATACCGCTTCGACCGGTTCGAGCACGAGTTCGACCCCCGCGACCGATTCAACCTCCACCGCTTCGGCGCCGTCGGCGACTTCGGTAGCCGCAGCTCTGCAGCAATTTCTCGGCTCGCTGTTCCAGGCCGCTGGGGGGCAGGGAAGCTCGGACCCGACATCGACGAGCACCAGCGACACTGACACTAGCGCTATTTCGGCAACTAGCGCAACCACTGCCGGTTCAACCTCAAACGCTGCGACCAGCACAGCCGCGTCAACCGATCCCACTACAGCCGCTGGCGCAGCGCCGGCTCATTCGCACGGGCATCACAGGCACGGAGGTGGCGGCGGTGGTGATCTTGCGTCCCAAATCTCCGCGCTGGCTGATTCGTTGACGTCCAGTTCAAGCAGCACTACGCCGACCACCGGCACGACCAGTTCATCGACGGATTCAAGCAGCGTCAGTGGTCTGACATCGGATTTTCAGAATCTGCTTTCGTCCCTGGGCTCAACGTCCGGCTCCTCATCGAGCGGCACGAATACTCAGTTGCAGACGTTCCTGCAAAGTCTCGCGAGCAACCTTCAGCAACAAGGTGTATCCGGCGCCACAGGGATGTTCGTCAATACAGCGGCTTGAGGCAGAGGCGGGGCGAGGTGGTTATCGTCCGGTCGTAGTTAGAGTGCATCGTTACAAAGCACCCTCATCCGCTGGACCATTGTGCTCGAACCGTTGAGTTCCATTTCATCGGTGAAGAGTGCCTGCACGCTTGACAGGCGAACCGCGACTCCGGCCTCGAGCAAGTCTTTACTGGCAATCTTGAGCGCAAGTTGGCCCATTCGGACCCGCTCGAGCCAGTGCATCTTCAGCTGGTTCTTCTTCAGCCACCGACGGCAACATTCAACGACATGGTCCACGCGCCATTCCTGATTCAGGGCGTACGACGCCGCCGCAATCGCGACGAGGAAACACAGCAATTCGGCACGCGCGCGGTCGTGCTCGGTAGATTCGTCTTTGGTCATGCTCATCGGCCTGCTTTCGATCGTTTATCAACATCACCACATGTGGGCGTGTGCACGAGAATCAACGTCCGTGCGGATGCGACGGTTCAGGTTATCGAACCCTGCCCCCGTTGGAAACCCCCGCTTCCCAACTCTGGGAAATATCCAGCTTGGATGGGCGAACCAAACACGAAAGATAGACGTTGATCGAGACAAGTTCGTAGAGCGGCGCGAGCACTAGACCGGCACTGTTCATGAAGAATGAGAGGTTCTTGCCGTGGGCATCGCTATTACCGATGAGCAACTGCAGCAGTGCCCAGCGGACCATGAAGGTGCGCATCGACGAAACTGTTTCGGCAACACGAAAATATTGATTGAGAACAGGGTCCGCGGCCGATAGTTCCTATATTTCAGGAACAATGCAGGCAAATGCTCAAATTATCGCGATTTTTCCTGAAATACCAGAACAACTCATTCCCGTTTCTGACTGGACCGAATTGTTCAAACCTCCCAGGCACGGCCGGCGGTGTGGCTCCGTCGGGGCTTGCCTCGACCGACGTACCTGCTTTCACTTAGCCTTCGTTGATATAAACATTTTTGCTTATACTTGACCTTGCGCAACGAACTGGGAAGCCACTGAAGCAGAGCGAACTCAAACGAAGGCTGTTCACACAAGGTGCGACTGTCACCGACGGCACCCGACACATAAAAGCCTACTTAAACGGACGTCAAACCACGCCGCTAATGCACCCGAGACCCGAGCCAAGAAATATCGGAACCGCTCCGGAAGGCGATTCTTGCACAGCTAGGCATCAAATGCCCGCAAGGTGATTGCGCCCTGCGACGAAACAGGAAAACACAATGTTCCGCTACCCTGCCAGACTCAAGGCCGACGAAGTTGGTTTTACGGTTACGTTCCGCGATATTCCCGAAGCCATCACTGCCGGCGAGACTCGCGAGGAAGCTATCGAGATGGCTATCGATGCGCTGGCTACCGCAATGGATTTTTATTTCGAAGATAAACGCCCGGTCCCGCTGCCGTCCGACCCAAAGCGCGGCGAAACCTTAATCGAACTACGCACCAGCGTCACGGCGAAGGTGCTGCTGCTTAATGCGATGCTCGCGCAGCAAGTCACACCCGCCGAGTTGGCCCGCCGGATGCACACGCGACCGCAGGAAGTGAACCGCGTAATTGACCTTGGACACGCAACGAAAATCGACACGATCGCATCGGCGCTGGCCGCGCTCGGCATGCGCTTAGAGTTGAACGTGATCCCCGCATAAGTGTGAATCCGGAGATTGGCGCCCATATCCGAATCAGAGGACCATGCAGCGACGTAACCTCACGCTCCCGTCATCTCGGCATGCCACGGAAAACAGGTGTATTCTTACCAAATTCATATCGATCAATAGAAGGTAAGGCAATGCCCGCCACCGCTACGCTATCCAGCAAATTTCAGATCTCCATTCCCAAAGCGGTTCGTGAAGAACAGCATTGGGAGGCCGGACAAGACTTCGTGTTCATTCCAAAGGGCAAAGGCGTGCTACTCATGCCCGTACCCGAATTGGAGCAATTGGCTGGCATCGCGAAGGGTGCCAGGAAAGACGACTATCGTGACCGCGAGGACCGGTACTAATGGCGACATCAATGCGCGTGATTGATACGTCGGCCTGGATCGAGTGGTTGGTCGGCAGTGCGCTAGGCAAGAAGCTGAGCAAGGAATTTCCGGACAAGTCTCGCTGTATCGTGCCGACGATCGTACAGCTCGAATTGTCGAAATGGCTGGTGCGCGAGGTCGGCGAAGAACAAGCCGACCAAGTCATTGCCTACACGCAGAAATGTACGGTTGTACCGTTGGACACGGCCATCGCGTTGCTGGCGGCCGAATTGCATCGGGAACACAAACTGGCGACGGCCGATGCGATCGTCTATGCAACAGCAAGGCAGCAGGGTGCGGATTTGCTTACGTGTGACGCACATTTCAACGGTCTGCCGGACACCGTGTTTTTCCCAAAGCCGGCCCGCTCGTGAGAACGTGCGCGGGCGCCGACATGTCCGATCCCGTTTTTTGCAACGTGTTTAGCTGGAGTCCCCACGTGCACGGTCCTTGAAAGTCCGAGGAACGGAGCAAGCGTTGGGGACCTAGATCGGTACGGAGATTGGTGCGCCCGGCTGGGATCGAACCAGCAACCCCTGCCTTCGGAGGGCAGTACTCTATCCATTGAGCTACGGGCGCGTATGACCGAGGGCACCGCGTTCCATATGCAAAACAATGGAGGCAGGGCCGCTGCGAGTCCGAAACAATACCTGTTTTCGGCCGATCCGTCCACCGCAAGGACCAGGCCAACTGATAACCATCCGCTGAAACACGTTCGCCTAAAGAACCGAAATTCGGGTTAACACGCGCTGCGACAGGCCTTTCCGGGCGCGCCGCCACGTAAACGTTCCGTCTATAATCGACCGTGCTAGTGAAAACGATCACGAACACTCCAGAAAGTCGTTGTTGCTGTCACGCTGTTTGCAGAACCGACTCACAAATAAAAGGGAGACGAGACGAGCATGAGTGAAGCACCCCACGGAGTCCCGATCAAAACGCCTGGCCAACTCATTGCGGCAATAGTCGCCGGGTTCGCCGTTCCAATCGTCGTGATCGTCCTGCTGGCCGTCTACGTCAATAACACGACGCGCACCGGCGCCGGCACCGATGGCCTCTCCGAAACAGCCGTGGCCGCGCGCATCGCCCCGGTTGCGCAGGTCGACATACGGGACGCCAACGCCCCCCGCGTGTACAAAACCGGCGAAGAAGTCTTCAAGGCCGTCTGCACGACCTGCCACACGGCCGGCGTAGCGGGCGCACCCAAGTTCGGCAATGCCGGCGACTGGGCGCCCCGCATCGCGGAAGGCTACGACACCCTGCTCCACAACGCGCTCAACGGCAAAGGCGGCATGCCCGCACGCGGCGGCACCAGCCCCGACGACTATAGCGACTTCGAAATTTCCCGCGCAGTCGTCTATATGGCTAACGACGCGGGTGCAAAATTCGCCGAGCCCGCGCAGCCGGCGCCAGGCGCGGCAGCGGGCGCATCGGCTGCAGCACCGGCGAGCGGCGCAGCAGCAGGCGCGGCATCGACCGACAACGCCCAGGCCGCGGCCGCAGTCGCTGCGCTGGCGAACGTACCGCAAGCAAGCTCAGGCGCGGCGGCAGGCACCGAAAGCGCGGATGCATCGCAGGCTGGTAAGACGCTCTACACGCAGGTCTGCCAGGCTTGTCACGCGGCCGGCGTGCTCAATGCGCCGAAATATGGCGACAAGGACGCCTGGGCGCCCCGCCTGAAGGAACCGATCGACACCGTCTACAACTACGCGCTGCACGGCAAGGGCCAGATGCCGGCGAAGGGCGGATCGACTGCATCCGATGCCGACGTGAAAGCCGCCGTCGATTACATGGTCGCAGCGGTCAAATAGCCGCCCTCCATCAGGCGGCACAAACGAAAAACCCTGCGCAAGCGCAGGGTTTTTTTTGCAGCCGAAGCCGATCAAACCAATCAAGCCGGCTTCTGCAGCAACTCTTTGAGCCGCGCCATCCGGTCCTTCGGTGACATCGGCGCTTCTTCCTCCGTCGGCGGAGGGGCATCGTCGAGAAGCATTTCCGGGATAAACCGCGACGCCTCGCACACCACCGTCTCGCGCGCCCGCTTGCGCTTCTTGCACCAGTTCACATGAAGGCTGCGCTGCGCCCGAGTAATCGCGACATACATCAGCCGCCGCTCTTCCTCGATCCGGCCAGTGTCGACCGGAGCGTCCGCGTCAGCATCAGGATTACCTCGATGCGGCATGATCCCCTCCTCCACGCCCACCAAAAACACGTGCGGATACTCCAGCCCCTTCGACGCATGCACCGTCGTCAGCCGCACGGCATCGGGGTTTTCGTCCTTGCCTTCCAGCATGGACATCAGCGCGACGGTCTGGATCAGACCGAGAAGGTTTTTGCCTTCATCGCCGAAACCATCGGCGTTGTCATAACCCGTGGCCTCGGAATCTTCGGACGGCGCAGCCTCCGGCTTCGTGCCCTTTTTCTTCAGCCACTCGCAGAATTCAAGCACGTTCTGCCACTTCGATTGCGCCTGACGTTCGTCGTGGGCATCGTAGAGATACGCCTCGTAATGGATCGCCTCCATCATGTCGTCGAGCACCTCGGTAGCCGGATCGCGCCCCGCCCGATCGGCCAAACGCTGCATCCATTCGCAAAAAGCGCGCAACGGCTCGACCTGCCGCGCCGACAACCGCGCTTCAATGCCGCCCATGAACACGGCTTCGAATAGCGACACTTTCGCCTGCCCCGCAAACGAGCCCAGCGCCTCGAGCGTGGTATTCCCGACACCCCGCCGCGGCGTGGTGATCGCGCGGATAAACGCAGGATCATCGTCGGGATTCGCGATTAGCCGCAAATATGAAACGATGTCCTTGATCTCGGCTTTATCGAAGAAAGACTGGCCGCCGGATAACACGTAGGGAATCCGCTCCCGCCGCAATACCTGCTCGAAGATTCGCGCCTGAAAATTCCCACGATACAAAATGGCGTAGTCGCGAAACGCCGCGCGCCGCTCGAACTTATGCGCCGACAGCCGAAACACCACCGATTCCGCTTCGTGCTCTTCGTCGTTGCAAGCGGTCACGGTAATGGAGTCGCCCATACCGTGCTCCGACCACAGCTTCTTTTCGAAGAGCTTCGGGTTGTTCGCAATCACGTTGTTGGCGGCCGTCAGGATGCGCACCGTCGACCGGTAGTTCTGCTCGAGCTTCACCACGTGCAGCTTCGGAAAGTCCTTGCCCAATTGCGCCAGATTCTCCAGCGTCGCGCCGCGCCAGCCGTAGATGGCCTGGTCGTCATCGCCCACGGCCGTGAACGCCGCACGCGGACCGGCCAGCAGTTTCAGCAGCTCGTACTGGCAGGTATTCGTGTCCTGATATTCGTCGATGAGCAGATAACGCAGCCGGTTCTGCCACTTTTCGCGAACCTGCTCGTTCTCGGCGAAGAGTTGCGCAGGCTTCAGGATCAGATCATCGAAATCAAGCGCCTGGTAAGCGTGCAACGTTGCCACGTAGCTTCGGAACACAATGGCCGCCTGCATCTCGTCTTCGTTCGACGCGCTCGCCGACGCCTGATCCGGCGACATCATGCCGTTTTTCCACAGCGAGATAATCGACTGGACCTTGCGGATCAGGCCTTTATCCGTAGTTCCGAGCTGTTCCTGGACGAGGCCGAAACAATCGCTGGAATCCATGATCGAGAACTGCGGTTTCAGGCCAACGTGCTCGGCCTCCTGCCGCATGATCTGGACGCCAAGCGAGTGAAACGTGGAGATGGTCAACTGGTTCACCGGCACCCGGCGGCCTTCCTTGCCGGGCGTGGTGAGCGTCTTCCCTTCGAGCAGCTTAGCCGTGCGCTCGCGCATTTCGAGCGCGGCCTTGTTCGTAAAGGTCAGCGCGGCAATGTGCTTCGGCTCGAAGCCCTTGCCTTCGATCAGATGGGCAATCTTCTGGGTGATCACGCGTGTCTTGCCGCTGCCGGCGCCGGCTAGCACAAGACATGGGCCATCGAGATAGCGCACCGCTTCGGATTGCGCGGCGTTCATACCTGCTGCGGACATCGTTCGGACACTTTGAGATGCGTAAATCAGGCGGACGTTTCGGCTGCCGGACGTACGCGTTGGTGAGCAAGATGGTGAGCAAAATTGCGCCAATCCCACGCAGGCGCAATTTCGAGAGCGCGATGTTAACACGGACGAAACCATCTTTCGAAAGCGATGGTTCTGGCCCTTTCCCGAGCGCAGATCAAAACGCCTGGCGAAGTTTCAACCCCAAACCGCCCCCTCGGCCCATGCCACAATACTGGCATCGCCAACCAACAGGATGCCCGCATGACAGCACTTCTAAAAGTAGGCCTGATGGGCTATGGCTTCGCCGGCGAAACGTTTCACGCGCCCGTAATAGAACATTGCGGCCGCGCGACGGTGTCCGCCATTGCCACTGGCAAACCCGAGCGGGCGCAGGCTGATTATCCGAACGCGACGGTCGTCGAAGATTTCGATGCACTGCTCGCCCTCGATGAACTTGATTGCATCGTCATAGCAACGCCCAACGACACCCATTTCGATCTCGCCAGGAAAGCCCTGGAAGCGGGCCGGAACGTGGTGGTCGACAAGCCAGTCACTTTGTCCGGCGCTGATGCAAAAACCCTCACCGAACTGGCCAAAACACGAGGCCTGCTGTTCGCGCCGTTCCACAACCGTCGCTGGGATGGCGATTTCATGACGGTGCGCGCGTTGATCGAAAGCGGCCGGCTTGGGCGCGTGACGCACTACGAATCGCATTTCGATCGCTTTCGGCCGAAAGTGCCGCAACGCTGGCGCGAAGAAGCGTCGCGTGGCGGCGGCTTGTTGTTCGATCTCGGGCCGCATCTCATCGATCAGGCGTTGACGCTGTTCGGTCGGCCACAGACCATTTTCGCCAGCGTACAGGCGCACCGCGATCACGCGAGCGCGCCGGATTACGTTCATCTGCTGCTGGGCTACGAAGACAAGGAGATCGTGCTGCACGCCACCGCGCTGGCCGCACTCGAACCACCGCGCTTCGCCATTCATGGCACACGCGGCAGTTATGTGAAAACGGGGCTCGATGTACAGGAAGACCAGCTCAAAGCCGGTTTGCGTCCGGGGAACCCCAACTTCGGCCACAATCCGCCCGGTCTGCTTCGCGAAGTCGATGGCGACCACGACTTGCGCCAGGAATTCGCCACCCGCGACGGTGCTTACGCGGAGTTTTATCGAGCGCTGGCGGCGTCGGTGCTCGAGGGCAAGCCGTTCCCGGTCACGTCACAAGATGCCGTCGATGTCATGACCATCATCGACATCGCCATTCGCAGCAATGCCGAAGGGCGTCGGCTGGATTTCGCGCCGTTGTAATAACAAACGGCCCACGCAAGACTTTCAAACACACAGCGTTACATTTCAACACGGTGCCGGCGTCAGCCGGCATCGTGCGTGGGCCGTTCTTCTCCAGTCGTCTTATCTCAAAAACCTTACAAACCGAACGAGGAGAATTTCAATGCTGACGCTTAAAGCAGGTTTTGCCCGCGCGCTGATTGGCGTGGCGCTCGCGGGATCGCTGGCAGCGTGTGTCGTCCAGCCGACGCGCCAGGTCGATGTCGTCCAGGAAGCACCCGCGCGTCCCGATCCGCATATGGAAGCAGTGCATAGGATGGATCAGGTCAACGGGCGAATCAACTCGCTTTGGCATCACGTCGATCAGCGCGTGAGTCAGGGCTTCTACCCGCCGCCACAAGGCGATGCGTTCCATCATCGGCTGGATGTAGTGCGTCAGGAAGCGCGTGACATGGCTTCGCAGCACGGCGGCGGTCTGTCGGGTGAAGAACAGCACACGCTGAACGGCGAGCTGGACGGTTTGCAGCGCGCGATTCAGTAAGCACTTTTATGCGCCGAACGACTCGCCCGTCGTTCGGCTCAGCCTGCTCTCATTCTTACTAAATCCCCGCGCTGAGCTGAAAACCCAACACCATCTCCGCTACTTCCACGACCTCCTCCAGCGCAGCCTCGCCAGCCTCGACCGAAGGTTCCAGCAGCAGGTCATCGGCATAACCCATGGCCAGCGCGAAGATTTGCCGGGCAGCACGTTCCGGCGATGCACAGCGGAACACCTTCGCCTCCACGCCCTCTTCGATAATTCCCCGAAGCAAACCTTGCCAGCGACCGATCTCGCTTAAATAAGCCCGCGCGAGTTCTGCGTCGTGCATGGCCTCGTCCCAGGCATCCAGCCACAGCCCCCAACCGTCATCCTTGCTTGCTGGCAAGCAGTCGCGGATAAAACCGAGCAACGCTTCGACCGGCGGTTTATCGGCCAGACGCGCACCGGCTTCTTCGAGTTGCTCGTCGGCAAAGTGCACGAACGCCTCGCGGCGCAACTCATTCCAGTCGCCGAAGTAGTGATAGATGTGACTACGCGACAACCCGGCGTGCTCGGCGAGATCGCGCGTGGAAACGTCGGCGAAGCCTTTCTGGCGAAACAATTCAAGGGCGGCCGCAATGATCTGACCTTTGCGTTCGGGGGACGACCGCGACATGTTCGATTCCTTTTTCAAGCGTGAACGGATGGGTTGAACTTGCACTTTGAGCGACTGCTCAATTATAATTTGAGCGGTCGCTCAAATTATAGCGCCGATTTTACCCAAGGTACGGTCATGTCATTCGTCACACCCGAAATCCGGATGGTTGAAAGCGAAAAGCCCGCTCAGCGGTCCGCCACGTCCACGCTCAAAGCCATTGCCCGGGCCTATCCGGGCAAGCTGTTTTGCACTTTGTCGCTCGTCGCGCTGGAGAACGCGCTGTTGCTCGCGTATCCGCTGTTCGCCGGATTCGCCGTCGATTCGATCATTCGCGGCGACGCCCGCAACGCGTTGTTCTACGCGGTAATCGTATTGGCGTTCTGGGCGGTCGGCGCCGCGCGCCGGGCCGTGGATACACGCACTTTCACGCGGATTTACGCCGACCTGGCGGTGCCGGTGATCCTTAATCAGCGGCTGCAGAACCAAAGTACGTCGACGGCTGCGGCGCGCGTGGTATTGGCCCGGGAGTTTGTCGATTTCTTCGAAAAACATGTGCCGACGATGGTCACCGCGTTGGTATCCATAGTCGGCGCCGTGGCGATGTTATTGGTGATCGAGCCGTGGATCGGCATCGCCAGCCTAGGCGGGTTGCTGCTGTGCATGGCCTTGTTGCCACGCTTCGCACGGCGCAACCAGGGCTTGCATCAGCGTCTGAATGACCGGCTGGAGAAGGAAATCGGCCTGGTCGCGAAGGTTGGAACGGTCACCTTGAAACGGCACTACCACGTCCTTTCCAAGCTCCGGATTCACCTCTCGAACCGTGAAGCCGCGGCGTTTCTCTTCGTCGGTTCCGTGGCGGCGGTGCTGTTTGTCATCGCTATCAGCCAGTTGGCGTTGGCGCCGGCGGTCAAGGCCGGGCACGTCTATGCCGTGATGACGTATCTCTGGACCTTTGTCAGCAGCCTCGACGAAGCGCCGTCGATGGTCGATCAACTCGCGCGCTTGCGCGACATCGGCAGGCGCGTGGATCCAGGGCTCAGGAAGGATTAGGAGCCGCTGCGCCCGCCCTCGCCGTTTGACAAGCTGAATTCGGTCGCGTAAATTCGCCGCACGCGTCGGGAGAGAGCGCTGGCTTTGGCTGTTCGTATCGAGAACGGCTTAAAACAAAGCAAGCGCCGCCGAAGGGGCACACCCACAAACTCTCAGGCAAAAGGACCGGCCGCGTCGAAGTTCCGTTCAAGCAGTGCGCCTTTTACCGGGCGCCGGTGGACGGAAAGTCGAACTCTGGAGAGCGGCATCGGCTGATCAGGAAGCACCAGCCAGATGCCCACCGAAGGGGCGCGCGTTGAACGTCGAATCATCGGCGCACAGCGTGCAATCTCTCAGGTACCGAGGACAGAGGGGTCATGTACCGAATCGCTACGCGGTTTGGGCTTTATACGTTGCATTGGTTTTATCCATGCAACCCAAAAGC
>Ga0302178_10000414_pt1 | contig 39347 bp, 38 predicted proteins | sample I_Palsa_E1_3_FD_198790 | JGI IMG/M metagenome (GOLD analysis project Ga0302178, IMG submission 198790) | Peat permafrost microbial communities from Stordalen Mire near Abisko, Sweden - I_Palsa_E1_3 | ecosystem: Environmental > Terrestrial > Soil > Palsa > Peat permafrost | place: Sweden... | reverse complement strand
ACTTCGCGCCGCCACCGAAGCACACATGACCGTGATCGGTAGCGAACCCGAGCGCGTCAAAGCCTACTTCCGCGATCCTCGCGTCAAGTATGCCGCTTGATACTTTTTAAGGGCCGAATCAATAGGCGGTAGCGAACCGTCACGCGCGAGCCGGTAGCGGTGGGCGTGGCATCCAAAACACCATTATTGCCGGCACAGATGTCGGGCAACGACACTGTGTCGCCACAGACCAAAGCGTTTTCGGTGCCCAAAGTGAACATTGCATGGCGTTTCACATGAGGCGATGAAGCCGGCGCGCTGGATCCGGATATACATTCGATTGTTAGCCGGACCCCGCACAGATAAGCTCTATACAGATCAGCGCGTTGCGCTAAGGCTACCGAACGTGATTAGGGATGTTGTAGCCAGACCCACGGGTCCTTATATCAGGCCGTTAGCCATCATGAATGAGTCGCTTGAACTTCACGATTCGACAGTCAGCATGGTCCGTGCTGTCGGAGGTGATCTCATCGTCAGCTTTTCAGACGCGTACGTGCATCGCTCGTTTGGTGAGCCCGGCGTGAGTGCAGGCGAAGGGTTCGTCCAGCCTGCAGACTTGGTCTTTTTGCTCGCGTCTTGGTCTGGCGAACTCGGGGATGCTCACGGCAATATTTCAGACGGTCACGTCTCTATTGGCGAGCAGCGGCTGTCCTTGCTGCCCTTGCCGTTCACGAGTCCATCTGCGGTAACAGCAGAGCTAGTCTTTGCATCCGGTGCTTCGCTAAAGGTTTCGGCTTCGTCAGCCATGTGCACGGCAACTGGCGCAGCGCGCTTTGTCGAGAGCTATAGTGGCTAACAAGTCAGCCAAGGCGGACGCCTCCGGCAGCGATTAACTCCAGCGTTAGACCTGCAGGAAGAAAAATGCTCGGTTGGTACGTACTTGTTCTTCGAGGTGAAGCTGTGATGCCAGATGATTTGGTTGCACGCTGGGAAACTTCTGTCTTTGGTCTTAAGTGGCTCGAAGAACTTGTCAAAGATGGACGGGCCAAAGATCTTGGTGGCAACGGGTACCCATGCAGGTATTCAGCGACTGTCAGCATACTGCTTCCCATCATCACGTCTGGCCTACCCGCCAACGACAGCCCCTTAGTCATCGGAGATGATTACGCTCTACCCGAGCGTTGGAGTGGCAACATTGTCTGGAACCGCGAAGTCGTACTCGCCTGCCAACCGGACGAAATGCTCACCATCGAGGCATGGGACCAAAGCTGATGGGCTGCAGGTTTGACGATTCATTCAAGCAGATGTCGCTTCGCGGCACAGCTTAATTCTGGCGTTAGCCATAGCGATGTGGCTCTATGAAAGCATTCGTCGTTAGACCTAATCCTGATACGCGAAAAGGTACGGCCACACTACGAACATTGAATTTCGAGTGACCACTCACTTACTCAGAACCTCGCAGATAAGCAGAGTTTGGACCCTCGTACGACTGATCTCAGCGGGGCGCCTTCTCTACAGATCGATGTGATGACCCTGCCACGGTAAGTACCGTGTCGAATCGTCGGGCGAACGCAGAGAGGCTTGTGCCGCAGGCTTGGCACCACTCGTGAACCTGCAGGATATCGAGGCGCCGAATTCCAAGCTCGCAGTCCGATACGTAAGTCTGAGGGCGGCCAAGGCTCAACCCCAACGCCGCCTGAGTAAGCCCAGCCCGGGAGCGAACGGCCTTCAACAATTCAAGCACGGCGGCAAACTCGGGCTTATGGATAGATTTTTTTGCTCGGGGCATGGCTGTGCGCTTGATAACTACGCGCCAACCTATGTCGCACTTTCAAATATCCGATGCTCAGGTGTAACGTATCTGACGACTCACGTGTCCGTGGAAGCTGGCAGCGGAAGGAGCACGTGCTTGGAAATCGAGACGTACTGGCCAGCACTGCAAGGCACCTCGTGGTACTACAGCCAGATAGTGCGGATCCTTGAAGACAAGAAAAGTCCCATTGCGATCCCGCTTCGCGAAGCTATGGGTGCATTCGACAATGATGTGGTCACGTGAATGTTGTACACGAGGAAGCGACAGCAAGATGCGCCAATCCGTCGTAGATGACGGCCTCCACCGCGTAAGTGAATGCCACAGGGGCGACAGGTCCATGTTTCTTCGATATCGTTTTGTGTTTCCGCTGTTGATTGCTGCGGTGGTCACAGCCTGCTCCAACACTGGTACGCCTCCGAAGGCTGATATTCACCCGGCGAAGAATTCCCCAGTGGCGTCGGTCTCGCCGCTGGCAGAAATGGTGCGTGAAGCGCAGGTGGGAAATGCCAGGGCACAACACACCCTTGCCGGCAAGTATCAGCGGGGCGAAGGTGTCCCAAAAGACTTGGCTAAGAGCGTGGCATGGGATCAGAAATCTGCCGCACAAGGGTATACGGAAGCTCAGGCAGCCCTTGCCCATGATTACTTTAGCGGAACAGGTGTCACTCAGGATTTGAAAGAAGCAGTTAACTTGGCAGACAAGGCAGCCGCTCAAGGAAATGCCTATGCGCAATCCGAGTTGGGCTGGTGTTATCGCATGGGCAGCGGGTGCCCGATAGATGCAGCCAAATCATCTGAGTGGTTCCAGAAATCTGCAGCGCAGGGATATGGTGATGCGCAGTACGCGCTAGCCATATGTTACGAATTCGGCAACGGTTGTCCCGAGGATCCAAGCAAAGCAGGTGAATGGGGTAGCAAGGCCGTAGAGACGCTTCGAAAGGCCGCGGCCCAAGGGGATGCCCACGCGCAGGCCGACCTAGCATTTTTATATGGCCGTGGCATTGGCATTCCGATCGATTCAATCCAATCAGCCGAGTGGGATCAGAAGGCCGCAGCGCAAGGAATTGACACTGCACAAATCAATTTGGCGTTCGACTATCTAAGAGGCAACGGAGTGGTCAAGGATGAAGCCAAAGCTCTCGAATGGTTTCAGAAGGCAGCCGCTCAAGGAAACGCCTATGCGCAATCCGAGTTGGGCTGGTGTTATCGCATGGGCAGCGGGTGCCCGATAGATGCAGCCAAATCATCTGAGTGGTTCCAGAAATCTGCAGCGCAGGGATATGGTGATGCGCAGTACGCGCTAGCCATATGTTACGAATTCGGCAACGGTTGTCCCGAGGATCCAAGCAAAGCAGGTGAATGGGGTAGCAAGGCCGTAGAGACGCTTCGAAAGGCCGCGGCCCAAGGGGATGCCCACGCGCAGGCCGACCTAGCATTTTTATATGGCCGTGGCATTGGCATTCCGATCGATTCAATCCAATCAGCCGAGTGGGATCAGAAGGCCGCAGCGCAAGGAATTGACACTGCACAAATCAATTTGGCGTTCGACTATCTAAGAGGCAACGGAGTGGTCAAGGATGAAGCCAAAGCTCTCGAATGGTTTCAGAAGGCAGCGGTGCAGGGAAATCAAAGCGCACAATTCATTCTCGCCAAGGAATACGCCGAGGGAACCGCTGTCGAGATCAATCTTGTGTCCGCCTACGCTTGGGCCAATTTGGCAGCGAGCAACGTGAATGAGATGAACCAATCAACCGATAGAAAGGACGCGGCTCATTTTAGAGATCAACTGGAAGATCAAATGACGCGGGCCCAGGTTGCTGAGGCACAACGGCTCTCGGCTAACTGGAAGATCGGATCTGACTTCCCCCAAGAGCAAAGCCAACAGAGCCCCACGGGTCTTCCGAAAACGGTTGGACATCCAACAAAGCAGGGGACAGGCACGATGTTTGTTGTGACCCCGACCGGTCTGGCGGTGACTAACGATCACGTACTGAAGGGTTGTCTGGAGTTGCGGCTCAAAGGACAAGATAGCGCCTTGAAGGTAGTCGCGGAAGACGCTGCAAACGACTTGGCCCTGCTTCAACTGCCCAGCCCCGCTGCCGCAGTGGCCACGATCGCCGAATCGGACAAGCTGCGGCAAGGCGATGACATTGCAGTATTTGGCTTTCCGCTCAATGGCGTACTGGCCTCGGGCGGTAACCTGACGACCGGGGTGATCAGTGGGCTGACTGGCCCGCGCAACAACACGGCCCAGTTTCAGATCACCGCAGCCATCCAACCCGGCTCCAGTGGTAGCCCAGTCATCAACGATGATGGCGATGTCATCGGTGCGGTGTCTTCGAAACTTTCGGACGAAGTAATGGCAAGGGCCACTGGCTCGGTTGGAGAGAGCGTTAACTTCGCGATCAGCGCGCAGGAGTTGAAGGCGTTTCTGGAAGCGAATCGCGTGACCTATGCGACTGGTGACGGTCACTGGTATGCACGCAAGCAGGCTCCCGCAGACATTGCCGACGCGGCGCGGAAATGGACGTTCATGGTTGAGTGTTGGAAGTAGCCCGCCCGCGGTCAACCTTGCGGACATGCAAAACGCCAACAAGCTGGCAATCTGCACGGACACTTTTGAGCAGCCTCACGGGCGCTCGTCATCGCACAATGAAGGCAACAAGGATAGAAGGGATTTGGTTTGCTCTTGCTGTGCTCTTATTAGTTCACCCAGTAAATGCGCGAAAGTTTGTCGATGCATGCCCTTGGGGCGGCGATAGCCATCGCGCGTGGTGATCCTTGCGAGCTTAAGATCAACTTTCTCCCTCCTTCGCCACGCCCTCATTACCGCGCTCTCGGATTGTGATGGATAGCGCAGCTTGAGACACCGCTGACACCCGGGAGTGTCGGCCATGTAAATCACCGCCGCTCGCTGTTCGCAACGCGGACAGGCGAACCAATAGCGATAGCCGCCGTAGTGGCAGGGTGTTCGGGACAGCGAAATACAGTACGTCACCGATACGCCTTGCCAGTCATAGCTGAGTGTCACGTCCAAAGCGTCGCCCGGCGTTTCCAGATCGGACACGCGGCAGGAGGGATACGCAGTCGTCTTGTCGTGCCGCACTGGTCTTCCCGCTCCGTTTCGGTGACCTCCCTTCATGTGGTGCCTCGTACTGATTTCGAAAGCTTTAAGAAAGCGCAGGTGTTCTTGCGGGAAGTATTCGGCAAGTATGTTCCGCAGTGTGAGAACGAGAGTTCTCGGCATGCAGGAAGACGAAGAGTGTCGCTATGTGGGAAATATGTTGCATCTCGCGGTGCAACCTCACTCGGTTAGCCGTCTGACGCACGTGGCACGTACTCAGGGCACGTTTCATGAACTGGCGGCAGGATTGGTAATAGATCGATCTTGTTATCGCGCAATACATCCAACAGTTGCAGTGGTATTGCCCCCTTGCGCGCCTCAAGGTGCAAGCAGTCACCGTCCCGACTGAGAACCCCGCCAGCCGCCCATACGAGTAGGAGGGTTTGTAGCGGATTCATAGGTTGAAGACTTCTCGTTCTGCGCGATCATTCACGCCAAAATCCCCATTGGCGCCATCAATGCTTGTTGGCGCCAATGGCGCAAGTGGCGCAAGTGGCGCAAGTGGCGCGACTATGCCCGGATCGCGCAATGACCACGTTGCTGGCATGCTAAAACCGCCGCGTCTGGAATCGACGCCGACTGACCGCATAGCACGTTGCAGTGTGCGCCACGCAATACCTTCATCCGCACCCAGTCGCCTTACGTCTTTCACTTGAACCGGACCCGCGGATAGCAACTCCCGTAACCATTCGGCAGCGTTCCGACCTTCATGTCGTTCATCGTCGCATCGTTCCGCCTCGGCCAGTAGCTCGCGGGCAGTACCTCGCACCGGATGACCCCATCGCACAGACGATGCCATAACACCCGGGTAACCTTGCAGCTCCCCCTGTTCGAGGTCATAGGCAAATCCGCCGCCATCCTGACTGATGTTCGACTTCGCACGCAGGAGGAATCGCCGTTCCGGTTGGTCGCCCTCCGGTTCCTGCTTAACTGTCACCATGACAACACGCGGAAGTGCACTGAAGGCGATCGATCCGATTATGCGTTCCAACGGGTTGGACCCGCTCGTTCCCTTACTGAAGTGCGTCACACCAAGCACCGCGCACCCAAGCTCTAGGGCCAGATCAACCAAAGGTTGCAGCCCGCGCCGTACTTCTGCGTTCTTGTGTGAATCACCGGTGATTGCTGAGACTATGGGATCAATCACAATCAGACGAACGTGAGGTCGCCGCAGCAACGCCTCGCGAAGGGCCTCCATATGGTGAGCAGGATCGAATGGGCGACGTTCACAGCCTTCATGCACACCTTCGACTACGAATACGCGGGAGGTATCCGCGCCAGCAGCTCGAAGGCGGGGATTAAGCGTGTCTACGTTGTCATCCTCCCCCGACCAAATAGCAACGTCTCCCACTAATGCCCGCGAACCGTCGGGCCAGAGTCCACCACTGCTAATGATCGCGGCCAAACTGATAGCGATGGTCGTTTTACCAGTGCTTGGCGCACCACCAATTAGATGCAGCTTGCCGGCGGCTAGCCAGCCATCCCATACCCAATCCACAGCTTTGGTTGCACATCACTACTGCGCTTCAGAATGACGCGAGGAATTTCTTTGGCGTTCGACGAGGAACCACTGCCCATCTGAAGCAGTGTAACGTCTCGATGATCGCCCGACGATGTAGTGCTGTCTTCATTCTCTTCGACGGGAAAGTGGTTCATACGGCCGCCCTCCGGGAAAGGGCAACGCGTTCCCTCAGCCATTCCTCCACTTCCTGAGCGACCCATGCCGTAGTTCGCTGGCTGAGACTGATTCGGCGGGGAAATTTCCCTTCCGCTTCCATGCGATAGATTTGGGAACGCGACAGGTGGGTGATGTTGAGGACATCTGGAAGGCGCAGCACCCGGGGCGATGGTGTCTCATTGCTAAGGATTGGCATGTCCAACGTCCGATGAGTTCTATTAAACACATTGGAACCCCATGGGACGAGCACGTCTTCCTAATTAATTCACTATTTATCGGAAAAGGTGGCCGCTCCCACCTCCATCGCCTCTATGGCTTTCATCAGGTCAACGAACTTACGCGATGTGTACCAAGCAAGCTCCACAGCTTCGACTGACGCATGAAATTTGACTGCCACAGTTGAAATTGCGGACTTCCCTTTCCCTGTATCCGTAAGCGGTAGCCCATCTGCAAGAAGTTTGTCGACTTCAATTGCCATCAGAAGATGGCGGCCGTCATCTTGTGTCTTTGGTCTTCCGCGTTCACGTTTGAGGCTAAACGCCTCCCCCGCTTTGGCTGGGTTTTGAATGGCCTTTTCAAGAGCATCTGCAAGCCACAAAGCTGTTGCCGGTTCAATCGATTGACCGCGTAGCGAATGGATCGCGTAAGTAAGTCTTATGGGTGCGATGAGTTTTTCGGGCAACGTTGGCAGAGACATTGGCTTTCCTCCGACCGTAATCTCAAAATTTTTGAAATGCTTTGAACCAGCCGATGAGGTGCCACTCGTGGGTGGCCGAGGGCGGCTGCCATCGGCCCCTTTACTGGTTTTGCCACGCGCCTTTCCCATTGATTCGCCCCCTTTGCGATTCGCGCCATCAATTCTGTCGTATCGAGAGGTCACACTTACGGCGAACGCGCAGCGCATCCACGTAGTCAGCCAATACTTGCGTCATCTTCCGATGCTTCGGCAAATGCTGAGCAGCGGGTCAGCCTGCGTTGCTCTTGAACGCAACCACCTTGCCGCCCGCGCGCAGACCATCCAGATAGTCCGCCCATGCCCGCAACATGCGGGCGCGTTCATCCAGATACTGCGCACGGTTGTAGGCAGCACGCACTTTGTTCTTTTCGGTATGTGCTAGTTGGCGCTCAATCACGTCCGGTGCCCAGCCCATTTCGTTCAAGCGCGTTGAAGCCATCGCGCGGAAGCCGTGCCCAGTCATGGTGTCTTTGTCGAAGCCCATGCGTCGCAGGGCCGCGTTCACTGCACCGTCCGACATGGGGCGCCTAGTGGAGTGTAACGTTTAAAAAGGAAGTATTATTGTATCCATGGAGGGTGCAATGAACTTGACCGAAACCGAAATCACGGAACTGCAGCGGCGAGCCAGTGCGCGGACCGTCCGGGCAGAGACAGCACGTCAGGCGCGGCTGATCTTGCTGCTTGCAGAGGGACTGACTTGGTCCGAGATCAGAGCCAAGCTCGATTGCAGTGACAGCTACATTGATCGCTGGAGCAAGCGCTTTGCCGCGGATCGTTTGGCGGGTCTGTTCGCTCGGTACGCCGGGCGCGAGCGCTACAAGGTGACCGATCGCCTCGAAGCACGCGTGCTTGCGCGTACGACCCAACGCACACCTGCCGACGGTTCGACGCACTGGTCTTCGCGCAAGCTCGCTGCCGAACTCGGTGGCGACATCTCGCACATGACCGTGGCGCGCATTTGGGCCAAGCACGGCATCAAGCCCCATCGGCTGGAAGGGTATCTCGCTTCCAACGATCCGGACTTTGAAGCCAAGGCAGCCGACGTGATTGGGTTGTATCTCAACCCACCGCAGCATGCGGCCGTGTTCAGCGTCGATGAGAAGACGGCGATTCAGGCGCTCGACCGCAAAGACCCGGTGCTGCCGCTGTCGCCGGGGCGCGCTGAGCGTCATGGTTTTGAATACTTCAGGCACGGCACGCTCTCGCTGTATGCCGCCTTCAATACCCAAACGGGCGAAGTACTCGGCAAGACTGCCGCACGTCACACCTCCGCTGAGTTCGTGGCCTTCCTGGCTGACATCGTGGCTCATCAACCCCGCGGCAAGGAAATTCATGTCATTGCCGACAACCTCTCCGCGCACAAAACCAAACAGGTTGAGGGGTTCCTCCGCGAGCATCCGCAGGTCCATATGCACTTCACCCCGACCTATTCGTCCTGGCTCAATCAGGTGGAGTTGTGGTTCGCCAAGATCGAGCGTGATGTGATCGCACGCGGGGTCTTCACCTCGCTGCCCGATCTCAAGCGAAAGCTCATGCGCTACATCCGCAAATACAACGAGCAACCCAAGCCAGTGAAGTGGAAGTACTTCGACCCCACACGTCGAATTACTCCCGATTCAATCGTTACAGGCCACTAGTACTGCGCTCGCCGGGGAAGACGTATTGTCCGTGTCCAGTCAGCGGGTACAGTTCGCGCAGAATTGCCACGGCTTGGACGGGCAGGTGCACAAGGTGCTCTCCGCGCATCTTCATCTTGTGGGCAGGGACGCGCCATTGCGAGCCGTCTAGGTCGAACTCCGACCATTCCGCCTTGCGCAGCTCGCCCGGGCGCATGAATAAAAGTGGCGCCAGCTTCAGGGCGGAACGCACCACCAGCCCACCGGTGTAGCCGTCGATCGCGCGTAGCAGTTCACCGATCTTGACCGGATCCGTGATGGCGGCGCGGGACTTGGATATCACGGGCGCCAGTGCACCCCGTAGATCCGCCGTTGGGTCATGCTTGGCCCGTCCGGTGGCGATGGCATAGCGGAAGATCTGGCCGCAACGCTGCTTCGTGCGATGAGCTGTTTCGTGTGCGCCGCGCTCCTCGATCCGGCGCAACAGCTTCAACATCTCCGGCGCGTCGATCTCGGCCACCGGGCGTGAACCAATCCATGGGTTAACTAGATCGTCCAGCGTCCAGCGCGCTTTCTCGAGCGTGGCCGCCGCCATGCGCGGCTTCTGCTGTTTCAGCCACTCTGCGGCTACAGCGCCGAAGGTGTTGGCGGCCGATTGTTTGTCGGCCACCTTGCGCTCGCGCTTTATGGCGCCGGGATCGTCACCGCCGCGGAGCAGGGTGCGGGCCGCGTCGCGACGCTTGCGTGCTTCGCTCAAGCTGACTTCCGGATAGACACCGAACGCAAGCAATTTCTCCTTGCCCGCGTGTCGATATTTCATGCGCCAATAGCGCCCGGCCGCCGTGACATGCAGAAAAAGGCCGCCACCATCGAAGTGTTTGCCCGGTCCTGCGGCCTTGATCGCTAGTGCGGTTAGCTTGCCGGTATCACTCGCCATGCCACGTACCCCCGCGATAGATACCCCCAACGGGGCTTTATACCCCCGAAGATACCCCCACGTTGGACGGGCTGCAATGGGTGGCCATGGGACGGTAAGGCACAAAAAAACCCGCTTTTATGCGGGTTTCGGTGCATTCTTGGGTCTGGATGGGACCACATGAAATGGGCAACTGGTGCCGGAAATAGGAATCGAACCTACGACCTACGCATTACGAATGCGCCGCTCTACCAACTGAGCTATTCCGGCAAACAGCCGTAGATTTTACGGTGCGGCAGGCGATGGTGCAAGCGACGTTGTTGTGTCCATCCCTGCGAGAGGGTCTGCATTCTGCGCGAATCCGCAAAAGGCGGCCGCAACGAGTATGCATTCGTGCTCAAGGGAGTTGCCGGTCAGATGTTCGCCGAGGTGTTGCCACCGGCCATGCGCAGCTCCTTGGGCAAGGCGAAGGTCACGTTCTCCGGTTCGCCGTCCAGCTCGCGCACCTCGCCGGCACCCCATGATTGCAGGCGGGCGATGACGTCGCGTACGAGCTTCTCGGGGGCCGAGGCGCCAGCGGTGAGACCGATGTGCGTCACGCCATCCAGCCAGCTGCGCTCGATGTGTTCGGCGCCGTCGATCAGGAATGAGCGCACGCCCTGCTTCTCGGCCAGCTCGCGCAAGCGGTTGGAATTGGAGCTGTTGACGGAACCGACCACCAACATCAGGTCGACCGCGTCGGCAAGCCGGCGCACAGCATCCTGGCGGTTCTGCGTGGCGTAACAGATGTCGTCCTTGCGCGGGCCCTCGATGTCGGGGAACTTCACACGCAATGCTTCGATGATCGCCTTGGTGTCGTCCACCGACAGCGTGGTCTGTGTGACGTAGGAGAGTTGGTGCGGAAACTTCGGCGCCAGTGTGGTGACGCAGTCGATGGATTCAACCAGCAGGATTTCACCGGCGTTGGCTGGATTCCACTGCCCCATGGTGCCTTCGACTTCCGGATGGCCAGCGTGTCCGATCAACACGACGCTGCGGCCGATACGGCCGAGCCGGGCGACCTCCATGTGCACTTTGGTGACCAGTGGGCAGGTGGCGTCGAATACTTTCAGGTGGCGCTGCTCGGCCTCCTCGCGCACCGCCTGCGACACACCATGGGCGCTGAAGATAACGGTGGCACCGTCGGGTACCTCATGCAGCTCCTCGACGAACACTGCACCATCGGCACGCAGCTTGTCGACCACGTAGCGGTTGTGCACGACCTCGTGCCGCACGTAGATCGGTGCGCCCCACGATTCCAGCGCACGCTCGACGATCGCAATGGCGCGATCGACGCCGGCGCAAAAGCCACGGGGGTTGGCGAGCAGGATATCCACAACGAACCTCGACGGAATCTCGGATAAGAACTGTCACTCCAGCGAAGGCAGGGCCAGTGACTCGGTCAGCGGCGACTCAACCAGCTTCGCGTTTGAAAAGCGCCTCCGATCTACACCGGAATGACTATAGAACTGAATTATCGCACGCTGCCCGCATGCTTGCCGGTGGGCTTGCCCGTGAACATGCCGAACGCGATCAGCATCACGGCCCCGACGGTAATGCCGCAGTCGGCAAGATTGAATACCGGGTAGCTCCATTGCTGGAAATACACCTGGATGAAATCGGTGACCTGGGCCGCATGCAGCCGGTCGATCAGATTGCCGATGGCGCCGCCAACGATCATCGCCAGCGGTATGCCGGTGCGCCAGTCACGCCGCGGCGTGCGGGCGAGCCATACCACCAGCATGGCGCTGATCACCAGCGCCAGCGCCACGAAAAGCCAGCGTTGCCAGCCGGCGGCATCGGTCAGAAAACTGAATGCGGCGCCTCTGTTGAACGTCAGCGTCCAGTTCAGAAAGCCAGGTATCACCGGATGCGGCAAACCGACAGGTAGCGCGCTTAGCACCCACATCTTGCTTAGCTGGTCGAGCACGATGACGACAGCAGATAGCCACAGCCAGATGAGTGCGTTGGGTTTGGGGGTCATTGGCGCGAGGACTCGGTGAGGGGCTTACGTTGAGGCTTGGTGATGAGGCTGTCTATGGTTTGAGGATCGAAGGCATCTGATTTGTTCCTTCGCCTGCTTGCCCCGACCTTCAGTCGTGGCGGGAGGTTTGGAGGGGCTTTGCACTTTGAGATCAAGAGCGACCCCACCCCAACCCTCCCCTGCTTGCAGGGGAGGGAGCACTCGCTCAGAACCAGCGGCGATCTTCGCCGGGGCCTTCGATATTGCTGATGCAGCGGTCGCACAGCTCGGGATGTTCCGCATGGCTGCCGACGTCGGCGCGACGATGCCAGCAACGCACGCATTTGATGGCCGTGCTGACGCTGGCGGATACCCATATTTCGGCGCCGTCCAGTTCCACTTTCACGGCGTCGTCCGGGCGCTCGGTCAGTGGCGCAAAGTGTAGATCCGAGACGATGAAGAAGAAGCGCAGTTCACTGGCCGCCTCGGCGAAACGCGCCTGCGTCGCATCGTCGGCATGGATCACCAGCTTCGCTTCCAGCGCCGCACCGATCTGCTCGGTCTTGCGCATACCTTCAAGTACGCGTGAGGCGGTATCGCGAATGGCCAGCAGCTCAGCCCAATAACGGCGCTGCTCCGGCGATGCCTGCGCGGGACTCAAGCCGTCGTACCAGGTTTCGAACAGCACGCTGTCGCCGCGTTCACCCGGCAACTGCTGCCAGATTTCCTCAGCAGTGAAGCTGAGCACCGGCGCCAGCCAGCGCACCAGCGCTTCGGCAATGCGATACATCGCGCTTTGCGCGCTGCGCCGGCCATGACTGTCGGTCGGCATCGTGTACAGCCGATCCTTGGTGATATCCAGATACAACGCACCCAGCTCGTTGGTGCAGAAGTTCTGTACGCGCGCCACGATCTCCGGAAAATCGTATCGCTCGTACGCGGCCAGCACCGCCTGCTGCACGTCATACGCCTGTTGGATGACCCACTGATCCAGCAACAGACTCTCCGCCACCGGCAGCAGATGTTTGGCGGGGTCGAAGCCGTCCAGGTTGCCCAGCAGGAAACGCGCGGTGTTGCGGATGCGCCGGTAACTATCGGAAACGCGCTTGAGGATCTCGTCGGAGACGGTCATCTCGTTGCGGTAGTCGGCCGAGGCCACCCACAGACGCAAGATGTCGGCGCCCAGGGTATCCATCACTTTCTGCGGCGCGACCACGTTACCGAGCGACTTGGACATCTTGCGGCCGTTCGCGTCGACGGCGAAGCCATGGGTGAGTACGTCGTTGTAAGGTGCCCGGCCGTGGATCGCCGACGAGGTCAGCAAGGATGACTGGAACCAGCCGCGATGCTGATCCGAACCTTCCAGATACATCACCTTGTAATGCCCGGCGGTGCCCTGCCGCAGCTCCGGCCGGCGACCGATGACCGCGTAATGCGTCACGCCCGAATCGAACCAGACGTCCAGCACATCGGTGACTTTTTCATAGTCCTTCGCCTGATCGCCAAGCAGCTCGGCCGCATCCAGCGCGAACCACGCATCGACACCACCCTGCTCCACTTTCTTGGCGACCTGCTCCAGCAGCATCACCGAATCCGGGTGCGGCTCCTGCGTGGCCTTGTGCACAAACAACGCGATCGGCACGCCCCAGGTGCGCTGGCGCGAGATGCACCAATCTGGTCGTCCGGCGACCATGCCGGCAATGCGTTCCTCGCCCCAGCCCGGCACCCAGCGCACACTCTTGATCGAAGTGAGTGCGGTCGAGCGCAGACTGGCCTGCTCCATGCTGATAAACCACTGCGGCGTGGTGCGATAGATCACCGGTGTCTTGTGGCGCCAGCAATGGGGGTAACTGTGCTCGATCTTCGCGAACGCGAGCAGCACGCCGCGACCGCGCAGCAGTTCGACGATGGCGTCGTTCGCTTTCCATACGTGCATGCCGGCCAGTTCGACACCATTCGCTACCGGCGTGTCGACGCGGAAGGTGCCGCGCGACTCGATGTAGTTGAGGATGTCGATGCCGTGCTGGCGCGCGACCACAAAATCCTCGACACCATGGTCAGGCGAGGTGTGTACCGCACCGGTACCGTCCTCGGCCGAGACGTGCTCGCCAAGCAGGACCGGCACTACACGCGGATAGAACGGATGCTGCAATTTCGTGCCATCCAGCGTATGTCCAAGCGCGTGACCGAGCACCGTTGCACGCTCAAGGCCATAGCGCTGCGCGGCCTTGTCGGCCAAGGCGCTGGCAATGACCAGCAAGACACGCCGGCCATCGCGTGTTGGCCCTTCGATCAACGCGTATTCGAGGTCTGCACCAAGCGACACTGCCTGGCTCTCCGGCAGCGTCCACGGAGTGGTTGTCCAGATCGGCACCGCGACGATCGCATCGCCCGCATCCACGCCGAACTTTGCAGCCAACGCACCGGCATCGATGGCGTCATAGGCGACATCGACCGCAGGCGAAACCTTGTCGGCGTATTCGATCTCCGCCTCGGCCAACGCCGAGCCGCAATCGAAGCACCAGAACACCGGCTTCGCGCCGCGCACCACGTGACCATTCTCGACGATGCGCGCCAGCGCGCGCAGCATGTCGGCCTCGTAGCTGAAATCCATCGTGCGGTACGGCCGCTGCCAGTCACCCAGCACGCCCAGCCGCTTGAAGTCGTTGCGCTGGGCATCGACCTGCTCGGCCGCGTACTCGCGGCATTTCTGCCGGAACTCGGCGGCATCGAGCTTGTCGCCCGGCTTGCCGAATTTCTTCTCCACCGCGATCTCGATCGGCAGGCCGTGGCAATCCCAGCCCGGCACGTACGGCGCGCGATGTCCGGACAGCAGCTTCGATTTGACCGTGATGTCCTTGAGGATCTTGTTGACCGCGTGACCGATATGAATTGAGCCGTTCGCATACGGCGGACCGTCGTGCAGCACGAACACCTTGTCCCGCCCCGCCGTCAGCAGCTGGATCTGCGCATAGCGATCGACCCGCTCCCACTCGGCCAGCCAGTTCGGCTCACGCTTGGGCAGGTCGCCGCGCATCGGAAATTCCGTCTGCGGCAGGTTGATCGTGCTCTTGTAGTCGTGGGTCATTGCGTAGGTGTCATCGAGTTATACGTGGATGGCATCGCCGGTAGGCGGTACCACATCAGGCTTGCATGCCTTCATCCGGTGCGGAGTGAAAGCGCTGGGGCCAACGGGTAGTCAGACAAAGTAGCTGATCAGGACGGCGCAATAAATGGGTTACATATCTGCAGCTGCCCTTCCAGCAACAGCCCATGCTGCATGTCTTCGGAATAAAACCGATCGCAACCAGCCAGCATGGCCGCCGACACGATCATGGCGTCATACACCGACAACCCATAACGCTGCGCCAGATGTCGACCGGTGTCGTGCGTCTGTGTGGTGAGCGGCTCAACGGTGCACGCTGCACGCAATCCGGCCAGCACCTCATCGGTCTCGGCCCATGTCATGCCCAATTTGCGCCGCATCACGCTCATCACTTCATTCAATACTTGAACGCTGACGACGCCACCAGCCGCCATCACCGCCTCGGCGCGATCAGCTTTGGTCGCATCGGCAGACAACAGATAAAGCACGATGTTGCTGTCGATGAACGGCTTAGCTTCGCTCATGGGCCGCATCGCGCTCGAAGACAAAATCGGCGGGAAGGCGCCCACGGAACTTGCGCAACCGCTGCAGCAACTCCTGCCGTCCGGGATTCTTCTTCACCGCGAACACGCGGGCGTCAGCAATCTGCACCTCGATGTCGTCGCCGTCACGCAACTCGAGCGCTTCAACCACGGCAGCCGGCAGTCTGATCGCAAGGCTATTGCCCCATTTGCAAACTTGCATGACTCACCCTCGCGAGGATATACATTTATAGATGTATATCCTAAGCAGCGACCACCCTGAAGTCAATGCAGGCCCTGCCTGACTCACGCCTCGACCAGGCGCGAGTTCATCCCCAGCAGTTCACGCGCCATGCGGGCATCCAGATGCATCTGCGCCTTGAGCGGCTCCAGCCCGTCGAACTTCAACTCGTCACGCAGTTTGGCTACAAACTGGACCGCCATGCGCTGGCCGTACAGATCGCCTTCGAAGTCGAACAAGTGGACTTCCAGCAGCGGTTCGCTGACCTCGTTCACGGTCGGTCGCACGCCCAGGCTGGCGACGCCCGGCCAGCTGCACTCGCCTTCGCCCAGCCCCACGCGCACCGCAAACACACCATGCACCGGGCTGACCCGCTGCTGCAGATGGATGTTGGCGGTGGGGAAACCCAGCGTGCGACCGAGCTGCGCGCCGTATTCCACCTTGCCGTCGATCACGAACGGCCGGCCAAGCAGCGGCTCGACACCGGAAAATTCGCCGGCGGCCAGCAGCATTCGCGCACGACTGGCCGAGACGCGGGCGCCATCGAGCTGTACCGGCGGCATCGTGCAGGAAGTAAAGCCGAGCTGCGCGCCCATCTGCTCCAGCAAGGCGACGTCGCCGGTGCGCTTGTGGCCGAAACGGAAATCATTGCCCACCCAGACTTCGCGCGTCGCCAACCGCTCCACCAGCACGCGCTGCACGAAGTCTTCGGCCGACATCGCGGTCAGCGCCGCATTGAAGCGCAGCAACAAGGTCCGTTGCATGCCGGCGGCGGCAAAACCCCTGAGTTTTTCACGGACGCTGGATAACCGTGGTACCGGCGTGGCGGAAAAAAATGCCCGCGGCAGCGGCTCGAAGCTGACCACGATCGGGACACAGCCGAGCGCATGCGCCCGCTCGCGCACCTGCAGCAGCAAGGCCTGATGCCCGCGATGCAGGCCATCGAACGCGCCAACGGCGATCACGCTGCCACCGGGGGCCAGACAAGGGCCCGCGAGATCCCTGGAAAGTCTCATCATGAGGTGAGTATAACGGGCGCCGCGGCCGCGCCGAATGCGTTCGGGCGATGCCTGGACAACATCAGACCGCCCGCAAGTCGAGCAGACGAAAGCCAGCGGCAAACAACCCGCCCACATAGGCCAGCGAGCCCGCGAGCACCAGCGCGGACAGATGCCAGACCCGGGTGAACACCGGCAGGCCCACCCAGACCGGCCACAGCCAGCGACCCAACAGCAGCACGGCCACCATCACCGCGCAGGCCAGCGCCAGGCGTAGCCAATGCCTGGCCCATCCGGGCTCGCGCTGGTACACGCCAGCGCGCTTCAACCAGCGCCACAGCAGCACGAAATTGAGATAGCTCGACAGCGTACTGGCGATTGCCAACCCCACATGCAGGCCCGGCACCTTGGAGATGCCGTCCAGCAGGCTGCCCTGTTTCAATGCGGGCGACGCCCACAGTTCAAACAGCAGCACGATGAAGATGGCGTTGAACACCATGTTCGCCACCAGCGCCGCCACGCCCGCGCGCACCGGCGTGCGGGTGTCCTGGCGCGAATAGAACGCCGGCAGCACGACCTTGACCAGCGCGAATGCCGGCAAGCCGCAACTGAGCGCGATGATCGACAACGTCGACATATGTGCGTCGAATGCCGTGTAGTGCCCGTTCTGGAACAAGGTGTCCACCAGCGGACCGGCCAGCAGCAGCAGCGCAAACATTGCCGGCAGCGCGATCAGCAGGGTCAGACGCAGGCCCCAGTCCAGCGCCCGGGAGAATCCGGCCCGATCCGTTCCCACATGGTGCCGCGACAGTGCCGGCAGGATCACCGTACCCAGCGCCACGCCGAATACGCCCAGCGGCAGCTCGAGAAAGCGGGTCGACTGCCACAGCCAGGTCTGTGAGCCAGTGACCAGCAGCGAAATCACCACCGTATCCAGCAGCAGATTCAGCTGCGCCACCGAGGAGCCGAACAGGGTCGGCACCATCAACTTCATGATCCGGCGCACCTGCGGGTGGTTCCAGCCCCAGCGCGGCATGCTGAGCAGATCCAGCTCACGTAATGCCGGCAACAGGAACAACAATTGCAGCACACCGGCCAGCAGCACCGCCCAGCCCATCGCCATGATCGGCGTATGCAGCCGCGGCGCCAGCCACAACGCGCCCACCACCATGCAGATATTGAGGATCACCGGCGCCAGCGCCGGCAGCGCGAAACGGTGGAAGCTGTTCAACGCGCCGCCCGCCAGCGCGGTCAGCGAAACAAACAGGATGAACGGAAAAGTCAGCCGCACCAGGTCGGTGGTGAGGTCGAACTTGTGCGGCTGATCCAGCGCGCCCGGCGCAAACGTACCGGCCACCTGCGGCGCAAAGATCAGGCCCAACGCGGTCACTACCAGCAGCACGCCGCCGAGGGTACCGGCGACGCGCGCCAGCAGCTGCTTCAGCTCCTCATGCGTGCCGGTTTCCTTCACTTCGGTGAAGACCGGCACAAATGCCGTCGAAAACGAGCCTTCGGCGAACAGCCGACGCATGAAATTGGGGATGCGGAACGCGATGACGAACGCGTCGGTGGCCGCATTGGCACCGAACACGTGGCTCATCGATATGTCCCGCAACAGCCCGAGCACGCGCGAAATCATCGTCATGCTGCTGAACGAAAGCAGCCCGCGGAACATACTGGGAGACTTCATGCGTCTGTAATACCTGACATTGCAGTGCCCCGAACCCGTTGGGGCGCAACGAGTTTGAGAAATTAGGGAGTTCTGCCTGAGTCTTGGTGGTGCGCCAGGGATTCACTCATTGATCCCTGCGCCCCAGGCACCTTTTCAAGGCTCACCGCCTATTGTGAAGCAAAACGCCCTCCAGACGGAGGGCGTGAGGTGTTGCTTAAAGGGCAATACGGGGTCAGCTTCGGGGCGTGTTCAACCACGAGCGGATCAGGCCGGGCTCCTGCTCAGGAGCCGGCTCCGTGAGCTGCAAGCCGAAAGAAACCCCGCCACTCCCAAGCAGTTTGTTCAGGCGCATGAGCTGCCGACCGCCATTGCGGCAGCTCATACCTGGGGTTCCCGTTTCTATGGCTTCTACAAAAACAGGGTGAACTTGAGCATGGCCTGACCTGCCCTGTAGCCATCGCCCCACTGGTAGTCGTAATCGCCATTGAGTGACCATTTCTTGCCGCTGGCCAGTACCAGACCCGCGCCGACGTCATAGATGTCGCGCGCCGGCTTCACACCCAGCGCGGTGAACGTCGGCCCGCCTGTGGCGAAAGCCGCCGTATTGCTCATCGTGTCATTGCCAAACGAATGCAGCCAGTTCACATGCAGTTCGGGACTCAGGACCTGCATGTCAGAGAGCGTGAAGTCACGCGCAATCTTTACACCGAGGCCGGACTGGACGAGATCGTAGCTCTGCCCACTGATATTGAGGTTGACCAGGTTGCCGCCGGTTTCCGCGTAATTGTCGACGTCCAGACGCGTGTACTGCAGCGTGGCGAGCGGCGTGATGACCGTCTTCCCGTCACCGACGTAGAAGTGGTAACCCGTACTTCCAAACGCCGTGACCTGATGGCCGCTGTAATCGGATTGAGCGGTATTGTCGACACCCGCAAAGTCGACCTGACGCGTGCCCATGTAGTCGTCCACTCCGTACACCAACGCTATGTTGGCGAACCAGGGACCCGGCGCATAACCAAGATAGGCCGTTGCCTGGTAGGAGTTGATATTGGCCTGGCTGTCCGACGCATTGCCGTCGAGATTCGACCGCGCGTATCTCACCCCAACACCCGCCGTGGTCGTTGTATTGAGCGGGATGTCGTAATCGAGCATCGCTCCGTAACCGGACGAATTGTATCCTTCGTAGCCGTTGGCGTTGCTTTGCGAATTTGAATAGCCGAATGCCGCACCCCAAAAATGCGGGCGCGTATTGGCGGGTTGGCAGGTGGTGTCATCCTCCGGCCGCAGTGCACTGCGATTACTGGTCTGATCGTCCGTGCCGTTCTCGCCGCACGCTGCTTCGGCCTCTTCCATATGCGAGGCCCAAACCTGCTGAAACTGTTGGGTAGCGCGGTAACTTGTCTGCGGCGAAGCGAGATTGGCTGCGCCCGGCTGGAGCTGTGCAAGCGCGCTGGCAACCTGCTGCGCCGATGGCAACAGCGTGATGGCGGTCAGCAGCGGCGCCGTTGCGGGCGTCACCGGCAGCGCATCGATGACCGGCGCAACGATAGGTGCCACCGGATTCCCCACCGGGCCCACCACCACCGCCAGTGGTACCTGCGTGGCCGTGATTTTCACGATGCCGTTGGCGGTGGGCGCTGCCGAGAAAAGATATCGCGTGGTGTTGCTTGTCGCGGTGACTGTGCTGCCATTCGTGCCACTGGTGGCATCGACAATATTGAAACTGCTGCCATTGGCGATCGGCCCGGTGACGGTCACGTTGACCAGCAGCGCGTTGCCGATGGTGGCAGCGCCGACCGGCACGATGTGCCCGTAAAGCGATTGGCTGAAGATGGTCGTGTCGATGGTTCCAGCCACCGGAATGGCAAAGGCGCCAGCCACGTTCAGGGTATTGGTGCCCAGCGAGTAGTTTTCAGCTTTCACCTGGCCGGTGATCAGCGCATTGCCGCCGACGACATTGATCTGCTTCAGGCCGCTCGCCGCGCCGACAGCGCCGTCGAGGACGCTGTTGTTGTTGAGCGTCAGCGTGCCGGTATCCGCACCCGCCGTGTTGGTTATGGCGGCCTTGACGGTTTGGCCGGCGCCGACATTGATAAAGCCGTCTCCGGCAAAGTCCATGGTTGAGCCGGTATTGCTGGTGAAACCACCGTTGAAATTGACGGTACCGGTGCCGGCAACCGAGAACGTTGTCGAGAAAACCGGGCCGCTAAAGGTCACCGTATTTCCCGCCGTGCCAGCGGAAATATTGAGGAAGGTCGCTCCGGTCGTGCCGACGAATCCAGTGACCAGGGAGCTGCCGCTGAAGGCGACACTCGCGGTATTGGCAGCACTGGTCGTGATGGCGCCACCGGGATCGTTGCCCGTATTGATGTTTTGGCTGCCGACAGCCAGGGTGCCGGGACCCTGTGTATCGACGCCACTGGCGACGCCCACCGGACCGACTACGCCGGGCAGCACCACGACTTCACGCGCAATCGTCAGCGGTAACCAAGCCACCATGGCTGAACCGAGGAGGGGAACAAGAAGTATTTTTTTCATGGGGTGTTCTGCGGGCTCTGTGAGCAATGCGGTGGTGGCACTTACCCCGCTGGGTTGGCGGGTGTCGAGATGCTCGTCCACCTCCGCTGGTCTCTCACCCCGGAGATACACAAGTTGCTGTGGCGCTGAGGCACTGGCTGCGATGTCTCTGCCAGCGCCTTTTGAGTTGCCCGGCTGCGGGCAGAACTCGCTGATTTTGGCCAACCAGACGGATACCCCAGCGCTCTGCTGCGGGCATGCGATATGGTTACCAAGGGACCCTCTATCGATCTGCTGCATCGTAAGAAATATGCTCAGGAGCATGTCGCGCAGCGGGCAATCGCCAGGGATTCTTCGGGGGAATCCTTAACGATGCTTGATCATCATGTTCACGCAGGCGTGAGACGAATGTGATGCAGGCGGTCTCGTGACCGGACGCAGAATCGTCAGCACCTCCAAGCCCGCGCAGGATCATTGATTGCGATGGGCAAGGCTTGCCAGAAGTGTTGTCGTCGCGCTTCATACGTCTGCCATTACTTGCAGACCAGCTGGGTTTCGCGCCCCGCACTGCGCGGGAACAGGCTGCTGACCGCCAGATGGCGGCCAAACGTGGCAAAATGCAGGCCTTGCAACTAGCTTGAATGCCCACCTACCGTGCACGAACCGGCAGCGGCCACGCTAAACGATTGACGCAACGGCAAATCCACCGCATAATTGGCGTCTTTTTCCAACCCTGTATCCCGGAGTTCTACCTTGGCCAACATCAAGTCCGCGAAGAAGCGCGCGCGCCAGTCCGAGCAGCGCCGCCTGCGCAACATCAGCGCCCGCTCCATGGTCCGTACCGCCCTGAAGAAGGTCGTCAAGGCCATTGAGGCCAAGGACAAGGCCGGCGCCATCGCCGCCTTTACTGTCGCCCAGCCGGTGATGGATCGTTACGCCGCGCGCGGCCTGATCCACAAGAACAAGGCCGCTCGCCACAAGAGCCGCCTCAACGCGAAGATCCGCGAACTGGCATAAGCCAGCTGCGCGACTCGAGTTGACTGGAAAAGCCGGCGCAAGCCGGCTTTTTCTTTTTGGGAACCGCAAACCACTTTCATGTGAGGCGTCAACCGCATCTCGGTCTTTCACGTTTGTACAGGTCGTCGATCGCGGGGATCCGGCTCACCCAGGCACTCAACGGAAGTTTTGGCCGGAGCAACTATCGCGGCATAGCGATATCGACACACATCAATCACGTTGTGCCGCATTCACCGCAAGCGTAGCGTTGGTTAAACTCATCGTCACCGTCAAAGGTAGTGTTTGCCATGACCCTCCGCTTGCGCGTTTCGACCCAGCTACTTTTGTCCCTGTCCGTACTTGCCCTTCCCGCAATCGGAATGGCACAGGACAACACGACAGCTGCCGGCAATCCTGCCGCTGCGCAAAGCAACAACGTGGCGCCAATCTACGACTCGGCCGACAACGCGAACAGGATGAGCTCGACGCGCTTCACTTCGGCCGAAGATAACGCCAGGCCAGGTGAATACTTTTTCGGCCTCGCCGCCCACGCCTTCAGGCAAAAGGACTACCCCTTTGCCGTGCGCATGTATCAGGTCTCGGCGTCCTGGGCCTACAAGCCGGCCGAATACAATCTCGCCGTGATGTACGCGCTCGGCCAAGGAGTGCCCATGGATCTGCCTCGTGCCCTGGCCTGGATGACGCTGGCGGCAGAGCGTGGCGAGAAACAATACGTCGACGCTCGCGAGCTGATCAATGCGAAGCTGAGTAATGCTGAATTTACTCAGGCCGATGCGATCTACGGTGAACTCTACCCAACTTTCGGCGATGCATCGGCCTTGCGCCGCGCAAAGGATCGCTGGGCACAGGTTCGCTCTTCGATGACCGGCTCGAGGGTAGGCTCCGTCGCTGGCGAGCTCAAGATTGGCGTGGCCGCGGCAGGCCCCTCCTCCATGGGCGCCGCCGCGGGCACCCCCGGTGCATCGCTTAATCACGTCGGCACAGGTGCGTCCGACATCCTCAGCGGCGAGCAAGATGATGGGTCGATTGCCTACAAGCAATTGCTGGAAAGCGATAACCCCTACGATCCGAAATTCGAATGGCGCCCTGGCTCAACCGGAAAAGTCACCGTCGAGCCCATGACCCCGGTGAAGAAGAGTGACGTGCCGCCTACTTCAGCCAATCCCCCGCCAGCGAACAACTCCAATCCTTAAGGGTGATGCTGCGCAGTAAATCTGCGTAGTGCCGAGAGCCTGCCGATTCATTCCGTCTGATGGCGGAATGCGCTGTATGAACGATCAACGATCGACCGCCACTACTTGGCGCGGGGGCGAAACTCCAGCGGCATCGATTCCGTCCGCGCCGAGGCTGGAGGCTTCGTCCCGCAGGCGCCGCAGGTGCTGCAGCCATCGCTGCAATCGCCGGTGGCCTGCTTCGGCTGCAGTCGTTGCCCAATCGCGCGCAGCCAGGCGGCATGTCCGGGCTGGCTGAAGCGGATCGATGCTGCCGCCATCCAGCGGTTGGTGAGCTGTGGCGCAAACTTGCGGAATACGGCCAGCACGCTAACCAGCACGATCAGGCCGATCACCACGTATTGCGCCAGCAGACCGGTGCTCATGTCAGCAGCCTGGTGATCTGATATGTCAGTAACGACGCCACGTAAGCCACCGCGAACATGTAGCTGAAGGAGATCACCACGTTGCGCCAGGAGTTGGTCTCGCGGCGGATCACTGCCAGCGTCGACATGCACTGTGGCGCAAACGCAAACCACACCAGCAACGACAGCGCACTGGCCAGCGAGAAGTTGGTTGCCAGCGCATGTGCCAGGCCACCGGTATTCGCATCACCGCCCACCGCGTAGACGGTAGCGAGCGCTGCCACCGCAGTCTCGCGCGCCGCGAATGCCGGAATCAGCGAAAGGCTGATCTGCCAGTTGAACCCCAGCGGCGCGAAAATGAATTGCAAGCCGTGACCGATATAACCGGCAAAGCTGTAGTCGATGGCCGGCCCGGTAGCACCCGCTGGCGGCGACGGAAACGTAGAGATAAACCACATCAGCACCGTCAGCGCGAGGATCACGCCGGTCAGCCGCTTGATGAAGATCGCGCTGCGCTCCCACAGGCCAATCGCGATGTCACGCGGCTTGGGCATGCGATAGGACGGCAGCTCCATCAGCAGCGCATGCTCGCTCTTGTCGCGATGGATGCGCTTGATCACCCAGCCCACCGCCATCGCACCGAGGATGCCGGCCGCGTAGAGCGCGAACAGCACCAGACCCTGCAGGTTGAAGATGCCCAGCACGTGGTGCATCGGGATGAACGCGCCGATCAGCAATGCGTACACCGGCAACCGCGCCGAGCAGGTCATCAGCGGCGCGACCAGGATGGTGGCGAGCCGGTCGCGCGGGTCCTGGATGCTGCGGGTACCCATGATGCCGGGGATCGCGCAGGCAAAGCTCGACAGCAGCGGAATGAACGAGCGCCCAGTCAGTCCGACCGACATCATCAGGCGATCGAGCAGGAACGCCGCGCGCGGCAGATAGCCCGATTCCTCCAACACCAGGATAAAGAAGAACAGCACCAGGATTTCCGGCAGGAAACCAATCACCGTGCCCAGTCCACCGAACAGTCCATCGACAACCAGGCTCTGCAGCGGCCCGGCCGGCAGCAGCGCGGCGACGTGCGTGCCCATCCAGCCGAAGATATCGCCGATCAGGTCGGTCATCGGCTTGCCGGCGGAGTAAACCGCCTGGAACACCAGAAACATCACCACCGCGAGTATCGCCAGCCCGAATACCGGGTGCAGCGCCCAGCGGTCGAGTGCGTCGTCCATTACGGCGGTCTGGCGCGGCATCGTCACCGTTGCGCTCAGCAGTTCACGCACTTGCGCGTGCAGGTCGGCACGGCTGTCGGCATCGTCGGCCATCGCGGGTGCGGCGACCGGCACCTCGCCATCCACGCGTTCGATCAGCGCCAGCGCGCCGCCGCGCTTCACGGCGATGGTTTCCACCACCGGCAGGCCGAGCCGGCGCTGCAACTCGGGCACGTCGATCTCGATACCGCGTCGTTGCGCGGCATCCATCATGTTCAGCGCCAGCACCACTGGCCGACCGAGGCGTTTGACCTCAAGCACGAAACGCAGGTGCAGTCGCAGGTTGGTCGCATCGGCGACGCAGACGATCAGGTCCGGCGCTGCCTCGCCCGGATAGTTGCCTTCCAGCACGTCGCGGGTGATCTGCTCATCTGGACTGTTCGCATCGAAGCTATAGGTGCCCGGCAGATCGAGAATCTGCAGCAGTCGCCCGGACGGTGCCGTGAAGCGGCCTTCCTTGCGCTCGATGGTAACGCCAGCGTAGTTCGCCACTTTCTGCCGACCGCCGGTCAGCAGATTGAACAGCGCCGTTTTGCCGCAGTTCGGGTTGCCGACCAGCGCGATCCGCAAGGTCGAGGCGCTCATGCCGCTTCCTGCCGCACGGTGACCCGGTGCGCCTCGCTGCGACGCAGCGCGAAACGGGTCGAACCAATCTGGATCAACAGCGGATCCGCGCCCAATGGCCCGATCGCGACCACTCGCACGGGCTCACCGTCCACAAAGCCAAGATCGCGCAAACGTTGCGCAATCGGATCCGCCGCGTGCGCGTCATGCACGCGATCGACCACCGCGGGAGCACCTTTGGGCAAGTCCGACAAACGCACGGGCGCTACTCAAATAAGAATTGTTCGCATTGTAACCCTTAATACATGTCCCTGCACTTCGCCCGCGTCCCCGGGATGGGCTGCGTTTATGATGGTTCTCTTTGTGGGGTTGACCGATGACCGATTCCGTCCTGTACGAACGCCGCGGCAGCAGTGCCTGGATCACCTTGAACCGCCCGCAGGTGCATAACGCGTTCGACGACGGCCTGATTGCCGCGCTCACGGCCGCGTTCGAACGGGCAGACGCCGATCCAGACGTGCGCGCCGTGGTGCTGACCGGCAACGGCAGCTGCTTCTCTGCCGGTGCCGACCTGAACTGGATGCGCAGCATGGCCGGTGCCAGTGAGCAGGAAAACCGCGACGACTCGCTGCGGCTGGCGCGCCTGATGCGCACCCTGCAGTTTCTGCCCAAACCCACGATCGCGCGTGTCAACGGCGCCGCCTACGGTGGTGGCGTCGGCCTGGTGGCATGCTGCGATATCGCGGTCGGCATCGACACCGCGAAATTCGCGCTATCGGAAGTAAAACTGGGGCTGGTGCCGGCGGTCATCTCGCCCTACGTCATCGCGGCCATCGGTTTGCGCGAGGCACGCCGGCTGTTCATCACCGGCGAAGTGTTCGAGGCGGCCACCGCCGCGCGCATCGGCCTGCTGCATATGGCCGTAGCGGCTACCGAACTGGACGAAACGATCGAGCGCCAGCTGTACCTGCTGGCGAAGGCTGGCCCGAATGCCCAGCGCGAAGCCAAGCAACTGGCGCTGCGCATCGGCGACACCGATGCGGCGCAAGCCGAGCACATCGACGCGGCGAACGCCCAGCTGATCTCTCGCTTGCGGGCATCGGAAGAGGGTCAACACGGCCTGAGCGCATTTCTCGACAAGCGTGCGCCGCGCTGGGTCGGCACCCCATAAAGAGCGCAGCAAACCTTCCACCGGCGAGGAGTACCACCATGCTCGACCACATTGGCCTGAAAGTCGGCGACTACGAGCGCAGCAAGCTTTTCTACCAGAAGGTGCTGGCAACGCTGGGCGGCACTCTGGTGATGGAAATCACCGCCGAACAAACCGGTGATCGAGCCCACGCCGGCTTCGGCATGGACGGCAAGCCCTGCTTCTGGATCTCCACGGATCCGGCGTCAGGGGCCGGACGCGCGCATGTCGCGTTCACTGCAGCCGATCATCGCAGCGTCGATGCATTCCATGCGGCCGCGCTGGCCGCCGGTGCACGCGACAACGGCGCTCCTGGCCCACGGCTGCATTACCACCCGAACTACTACGGCGCGTTCGTGCTGGATCCAGACGGTCACAATATCGAAGCGGTTTGCCACCAGCCCTCCGCCTGAGTGCGGATGACGATGCATGCTACGCACGGGCACCCCACCGCCGTCGAAATATGCTGCGATGCGCATCGGCGATAGCCTGGCAATCTGTTAGCTTTAGTGGCTTTGTTATAGATACGAACGGCCCAAGGATTCTGCATGTTCGAACGCGTACTGATTGCCAACCGTGGTGAGATCGCCTGCCGCGTGATCCGCACCTGCCGCCGCCTGGGCATCCACACCATCGCGGTGTATTCAGAGGCCGACCGCGATGCGCAGCACGTGCGGCTGGCGGACGAGGCATGGCCGATCGGCGGCCCGCGTCCGGCTGACTCGTATCTGCGCGGCGATGTCATTCTGCAGGTGGCGCAGAAGTCCGGCGCGCAGGCGATCCACCCCGGCTACGGCTTTCTTTCGGAAAACACCCATTTCGCCCGCGCCTGTGCCGACGCCGGCATCGCGTTCATCGGCCCGCGGCCTTCGAGCATCGACGCGATGGGTTCCAAGGCCGCCGCCAAGGCGCTGATGGAAAAACATGCCGTGCCGCTGGTGCCCGGCTATCACGGTGAGAACCAGGATGGCGACTTCCTCGCCGAGCAGGCGCGCAAGACCGGCTTCCCGCTGATGATCAAGGCGACCGCTGGCGGCGGCGGCAAGGGCATGCGCATCGTGCGCAGCGAGCCGGAATTCGCCGATGCGCTCGCTTCGGCACAGCGCGAGTCCGCCAGTTCGTTCGGCGATACGCGAGTGATTCTGGAACGCTATGTGGAGCATCCGCGGCATATCGAATTCCAGGTATTCGGCGACACCCACGGTCAGGTCATCCATCTCAACGAGCGCGAATGCTCGGCCCAGCGGCGCTACCAGAAAGTGCTGGAGGAAACGCCCTCACCGTTCCTCGATGCCGCGCGCCGCAAGGCGATGGGCGAAGCAGCGGTGGCGGCGGCGAAAGCCGTCGATTACGTCGGTGCCGGCACGGTGGAATTCATCGTGGCGCAGAGCGGCGAATTCTTTTTCATGGAAATGAACACGCGACTGCAGGTCGAGCATCCGGTGACCGAGATGACACTCGGACTGGACCTGGTCGAATGGCAGCTGCGCATTGCCGCTGGCGAGCCGCTTCCACTGCAGCAGGACCAGGTGCACGCACACGGCCACGCGATCGAAGTGCGTCTGTACGCCGAGGACCCGGACCAGAACTTCCTGCCCGGCTCCGGCAAGCTGCTGACGCTGCGCCTGCCCGCACCTTCAAGGCACGTACGCCTCGATGGCGGCGTGATCGAGGGCGACACGGTCACGATCTTTTACGACCCGATGATCGCCAAACTGATCGTATTCGACGATGGCCGCACACAGGCCTTGCAGCGACTGCGCGATGCACTGGCGGCGTGCGAAATCATCGGACCGAAGTCGAACATTGGATTCCTGGAGCGGCTGGCGCGGCATCCCGCCGTCGTCGAGGGACGCATCGATACGGGCTATCTCGATCGGCATCTGGAGGAATTTCTTACTGGCGACGTTGCGCCCGCCGACTCCGTCCTGTTCGCCGCCGCCACCGCCGCGCTGCTGCACAACGAACGCGCGGTAAACGCGACCGCCAGCGATCCGTATTCGCCCTGGGCCAAAAGCGATGCGTGGCGCATCGGTCACGCCGGCAAGCGCATCATCGCGCTTACCTTGCGCGAGCAGCGTTATGACATCGAGGCACACGGCCACGACGGCAGCTATCAATTGCGTCATGGTGCGGCCGCCTGCGAAGTACAAGGCGCGCGTTGGGGCGATGAAACCCTGAGTGCCCGCTTCGACGGCGAATCCTTGCGCGTGCCGTTACGTGTGGATGCCGCGCATGTGTTGCTGCACGATGCGAACGGCCAGCGCTACAACTTCACGCGCGCCGAGGCGTTCGCGTGGGAGGCGAAGGACGCCACCGGCGGCAACCAGATCATCGCGCCGATGCCGGGCCGCATCGTGCTGGTCAAGGCCAAAGCTGGCGATACGGTCGAACAGGGCCAGGAACTGCTGGTGATGGAAGCGATGAAGATGGAGCTGGCCTTGAAGGCGCCGCGCGCCGGCACCATCGAGAGCATCAACGCGACGCAGGGCGAGTTTGTCGAGGCGGATGCGGTGCTGGTGCGTTTCAGCGCGTGATGCAGTACCCCCTCGCCCGGCACTCAGCGGCGTAGGTTGGAATGCACGTCAGCGGGAGTGTTGGGGTTTGCCAACGCTTACCCCAACCTGCGCCAGCCACCCCGGTCGCAGGGGAAGACGGGGTTGCGCTTTGCCCGATGAGCTACATACAGAGTCGTAAACCCCTATCCACCCTTTCGGGGCACCTTCTCCCGATGGGGGAAAGAAACATACGGAGCACACCATGAGTCGACCCAACCACGTCCGCATCGTTGAAGTCGGTGCACGCGATGGCCTGCAGAACGAGAAGACGCTGCTGCCGGCAGACGTGAAGATTGCACTGATCGATCGGCTCTCCTCCACCGGCCTGACCACGATCGAGGCGACCAGTTTCGTCGGCCCGAAATGGGTGCCACAACTGGCCGATGCGGACGAAGTATTTCGTGGCATCCGCAAGGTGCCGGGGGTGAGCTATCCGGTGCTGGTACCGAACGAGCAGGGCTATGCACGGGCACGCGAAGTAGGCGTGACCGAGATCGCGATCTTTACTGCCGCCTCCGAGGAGTTCAACCGCAAGAACATCAACGCGTCGATCGAAGAATCAATCGAGCGCTTCGTGCCGGTGATCGAACTGGCACAAACCGACGAGGTGAAAGTACGCGGCTATGTCTCCACCGTGCTCGGCTGCCCGTATCAGGGCAACGTGCCGATCAGCGACGTGGTGCGCGTGGCGCGTCGGCTGTATCAACTAGGCTGCTACGAGATTTCGCTGGGTGACACGATCGGCGTTGGCACGCCGGCGAAGGCACGCGCGATGCTGCACGCAGTCGCGCAGGAGGTGCCTATCGAGGCACTCTCCGTGCATTTTCACGACACCTACGGCCAGGCGCTGGCGAATATCCTAGCGTGCCTGGAGGAAGGTGTACGTGTGGTCGACAGCTCGGTATCCGGCACTGGTGGCTGCCCCTATGCGAAAGGTGCCACCGGCAACGTGGCGAGCGAGGATGTGGTGTACATGCTGCACGGGATGGGCATGACGACCGGCGTCGACCTGGACCTGCTGATCGCCACCGGTGCCTGGCTGTCAGCGCAGCTGCACAAGGAAACTTCCAGCCGAGTCACCCGCGCACGTACGGCAGGCTGAGGCCTGTTCAATAAGCTTCCGACCATGGCAGCACCAGTCTGGGCAAGCCCGTTCGCCAGCTGGCTGCAGGCCATGCCGAGGCGATGATCCGCCGCTGGCTTGACTGCTGCAATTCACGAATCTTGTGAAAGATTCACTATCTTTTTCAGAACATTCTTATGGATGCTCCTTCTTGCGATGGGTGCTAATACGCGGCGCCCACGATTCCGTGGAGCCAAGATTTTTATTAGCCAAGGAATGCTCCATTGAAGAAGACACTGATCGCTCTGGCACTTGTCGCCATCACTGCCCCCATCGCCGTCCAGGCTACCCAGAGCAATGGCATCGGATACACCTATGTGCAGCTGGACTACGTCAATGTGTCCCAATCGGGTCACGGCGCGGTGTCCAACGGCGCCATGCTGAGTGGCTCGTACGGCTTTGCTGACAATTTCCAGGTGTTCGGCAGCTATGCCGACCAGAGCTTCAACAGAAGCTTCCTCGATGTCGATAGCAACATCTACGGTGCAAGTGCCAAAGTGCAGCCTTGGACGCTCGGTTTCGGCTATGCCGCTTCCATCGGCAGTCGCGCCGACTGGGTCACCCAGCTATCTGATACGTATAGCCGCTATAGCTTCCACGGCTGCACGAATGGTTATGGTTGCGAAAGTTTTCGCGATAGCAACAACACCTGGGCGATCAACACCGGTGTCATGGGTCGCGTGACCGACAGTCTGACGGCCAATGCCTATGTCGGCTATGGCAATGGTGGCAAGAACATCAATGGCAACATCTTCGCCGACTTCGGCCTGGTCTACAGCATCAACCCGATGTGGGCCATCCACGGCGGTGTGAACGTTAATAACGACAGCAGCGAGACGTTCAGCCTGGGTGTCCGCGCCAGCTTCTAAGCGTTTTCTTGCAGGCAACCCCAAAGAAAGCCCGGTTCTTGCCGGGCTTTCTTTTTCATGGCCTATTGACCCAAGCTCACGACATGGCCTGTTACCCAAGCCTGCCCCCGGCGAGTTTGCTGCAACCAGCGCAGGCAGCGGTTTCGATGCGTTCGGCTACAGGCTCGCGCGAAGTACTCGACGCGGCGACAATCGGTGGAATAATCGGATATCGCTATGCGGAGCTCCCATGAGCCTATCGTCCCCGATCCACCCTGTAGAAATTCGACCGCTCAACATCCGTCCGATCGAACCCCGTGACGATGCCGCCATCGCGGGAGTCATCCGCGCCGTGATGCCCGAGTTCGGTGCGGACGGTCCCGGCTTCGCGATCCACGACGCCGAGGTAGATCACATGTGCGAAGCGTACGCGAAACCGCGCCGCGCCTACTTCGTGATCGAGCGCGACGGCGTGGTACTGGGAGGCGGCGGCATCGCGCCACTGGAGAACGCCGAACCGGATGTGTGTGAGCTGCGCAAGATGTATTTCCTGCCTGCAGCCCGCGGTATCGGCGCCGGCAAGGCGGTGATGCAACGCTGCCTCGACGCAGCACGCACGCTCGGTTTCAGCCGCTGTTATCTGGAAACGCTCACCGGCATGGATGCGGCGCAGGCGCTGTATCAGCGCAGCGGCTTCACGCCTCTGCCCGCGCCAATGGGTGGCACGGGGCACTTCAGCTGCGATCGCTTTTTCATCCGCGACCTGTGAGTGATGCCGTGGCGAGCCATGACCCTCGAATCGACGCCTATATCGCGAAATCAGCGGAATTCGCGCGGCCGATCCTGGAACATCTCCGCGCCGCAGTGCACGCTGCTTGCCCCGACGTCGAGGAAACCATGAAATGGAGTTTTCCGCACTTCGATTACATGGGCGCGATGATGTGTTCGATGGCTGCGTTCAAGCAGCACTGCGGTTTTGGCTTCTGGCAATATGGAAAGGTCGTCGGCGGTGACGCAGAAGATGGCATGGGCCAGTTCGGCAAGCTCACTTCGATAAAGGATCTGCCGACGAAGAAGGAACTCACGACTTACATCAAGAAGGCGATGGCGCTGAACGTGGCAGGCGTGAAGCAGCAGCGCCCGAAGGCTGCGCCGAAACCGCCGCCGCAGTTGCCACAAGATCTCGCCGCATTGCTGGCGCAGAAGAAGCATGCGGCGGCACGCAAAACCTACGACGGCTTCAGCCCAGCCGCAAAACGCGAATACGTGGAATGGATCATCGAGGCAAAGACGGACGCCACCCGCCAGAAGCGCCTCGCCGCCACGCTGGAATGGCTGGCTGAAGGCAAACACCGCCATTGGAAATACATGAAATGCTGAAGGCTACCCAGCGATGATCCGGATTGCCCGCGACGAAGATGCCGCCGCTATCCACACCATTTACGCGCCCTCGATCATCGACGGCGTCGCCACCTTCGAGACCGTATTGCCCGGCGTCGAAACGATGCGCGAGCGCATCCAAACTCGCCTGCAGCATTACCCGTGGCTGGTGTGGGACGAAGGCGGCGAGGTGCTGGCTTACGCCTATGCCGGTCGTTTCCGCGAACGCGCCGCCTACGACTGGATCGCCGAAACCTCGATCTATGTGCGGGCCGATGCTCACCGTCGCGGCATCGCACGCCGACTCTACGGCACGCTGCTGGACGTGATGCGGTTGCAAGGCATCAACCAGGCTGTGGGTGTGATCACCCTGCCTGGCGAGGTCAGCGTTGTGCTCCACGAAAGCATGGGTTTCAGCCCGGCCGGTGTCTGGCGAAACGCTGGCTACAAGCTTGAGCGCTGGTGGGATGTAGGTGTGTGGCAAAAGGAATTGCAGGCGGTGATGTGCCCGCCGCACCCGGTAACGCCGTTTATCGACATGACCGGATCGGCGTCACTGCATCGCTTGCTTGCCGACCAGGCACCTGTAACTTGACCAATAAAAAGAAAGGCCCGCCGAGAGCGGGCCTTTCCTCCGCGCGCGCCATATCGGCGCTCGCACGTCATGCATTATTGATGCGCGAGGATACTCGCGATCACGCCGGTCGTGATGGCCACCAGGATGAAATCGCCATTGTCGCTGCGCACCCACTGATAGCCATGTGGTGGCTCGCGCAGGTGCTCGTCATGCCAGTTGCTCACCACATAGGAACCGCCGCGGTACTCCGGCGGCAGCTTGCCGCCCTTCTTGTACCAGCCTTCGCTATGGCCGCGCTGGGACATGCTGGCATGGCTCTGGTCGGCATGATCCTGGCCCAGGGGCTGAGCCACCACCACCGCCGAAGAGGACATCAGCAACGCACCGCAGATCAACCACGTACTCATCTGTTTTTTCATTACCCACTCCTGTTTGATGGTAGATGAACTTAGCAACCGCGATTCTCCTGGGACGTTGCAGGCTGTCTAGTGCAGCCATCCATTGCAGACGGGGACCCAGAAGTACCGTCGAGCTGGACCCAACATCCCTGTTCATCACCTAAGGTCGCGTGAATGTTTCAGTGCAGCGATCTTCACATTTGGCGGCTCGCCACTTCGTCGCCAGCGTGCCACTGGGCTACCATTAATGCTTTAGACATAGGCAGAGGCCTCACATGCAGCTCAATCAGGTCAAGGCGATCATCACCGGCGGCGCCTCCGGTCTCGGCCATGCCGTGGCGCAACACTTCGCGGCTAACGGCGGCAAGGTCGCACTGTTCGACGTCAACGAGGACAAGGGCCAGACCGCCGCGAAGGAACTTGGCGACGCAGCACGATTCTTCCGCACCGACGTCACCTCCGAAGATGGCGTGGCCACGAACGTGGCCGCAGCGCGCGAAGCCTTGGGCGGCCTGAACGTGCTGGTCAACTGCGCCGGCATCCTCGGCGCTGGCCGCGTGCTGGGCAAGGAAGGCGCGATGCCGCTGGCGAACTTCGCCAGCACCGTGATGGTGAACCTGGTTGGCAGCTTCAACGTAGCCAAGGCCGCTGCAGCGCTGATGCAGGGCAACGAGGCCGGTGAAGATGGCGAACGCGGTGTGATCATCAATACCGCCTCGGTGGCCGCCTATGAAGGTCAGATCGGCCAGGCCGCCTACTCCGCGTCAAAGGGTGGCGTGGTCGGCATGACCTTGCCGATGGCGCGCGAACTGGCCCGCTTCGGCATCCGCGTGGTGACGATTGCACCGGGCATCTTCTGGACGCCGATGGTCGACGGCATGCCGCCGCAGGTGCAGGAATCGCTCAGTGCCTCGATCCCGTTCCCGTCGCGGCTCGGACAACCGAACGAATACGCCAGCACCGTCGCGTTCATCCTGGGCAATCGCTACATCAACGGCGAGACCATCCGCCTCGATGGCGCGGTGCGTCTGCAGCCGAAATAGATCAGAGACGAGGGACGAGTCGCGAGAAACATTGCCACGCTTCTCGACTCATCCCACGCTCATCTCCGCGCGCCCGGCAGGGCGCCCTCGCTACTCATTCCTAACCCCTGGCTCTTAAGATGAAAGCTTCCGACGTCAAGAAAGGCAACGTGGTCGAACACGAAGGCACCGTTTATCAAGTGCGCGACATCGAGCGCAGCTCGCCGAGCGCGCGTGGCGGCAACGTCACGTTCCGTTTCACCCTGTACACGATTCCCGGCGGTCGCAAGTACGACCTCAGCCTGCGTGCCGAGGACGAGCTGCAGGAAATGGATCTGGTTCGCCGTGCGGCGAATTTCTCGTACATGGACGATGGTGCGTTTGTGTTCATGGACGCCGAGGACTACACCCAGTACCTGTTGTCGCCAACGTTGGTCGGTGACAGCGCTGGTTACATCGTCGAGGGTGTGGAAGGCTATTACGTGCAGTTGATCGACGATGCTCCGGTAGGCCTGCAGGTGCCCAGCAGCGTGATACTGACGGTCATCGATACGGCGCCAGAGATGAAAGGCTCCAGCGCGACCAAGCGCAACAAGCCGGCCAAGCTCAACACCGGCATCGAAGTGCAGGTGCCCGAATACATCAGCAACGATGAAAAGGTGTGGGTGAACACGCTGACCGGCGAGTTCGCTGGGCGCGCCTGATAGACCACCCTGCAAACTTGAAGAACAGCGCCGCTGGCCCGGCGCTGTTCTTTCGCTGTTGCCCCTTGGAAACTGCCATTGATCGCGGGAGCGACTTCAGTCGCCATGCTCTACAGCCCTGCGTAAAAACAATCCGCACTGAAATCCCGCAGCGAAACCGATAGCCTGATGGGCAGCAGATTCTGCCGCCATACTGCAGAATCATCGAACCCGGCGATACCAGCGAAACATTCATGTCCTCCAGCGGTTATTCACTACGTGCCCATGCCCTCGAGAGCCTGACCGATATCAAGCGGCCTGATGTGCCGCTGCGCGTGGTGCTGCGCAATACCGCAGCGGTCGTGCTGCCGCTGGGCATCGGGCTGGCCACGGGATATACGGAAGTCGGGCTGGCCATTGGCGCCGGCGCGCTGGATACGATGTTCTCCGATCAGCCGGGGCCTTACCGCCAGCGTATGCGGCAGCTATTGCTGGCCTCGCTCGCGGCAGGGCTGGCTTCGCTATGCGGTTTCCTGATTGGCGGCCAGCTGCTGCTGATGCTGGCAGCGACTGCTGCATTCGGTTTTCTTGGTGGATTGCTGGTGGTGTTCGGCACCGACACGGCCCGGGTCGGCATGACCAGCATGATCCTGCTGGTGATCACGGCATCGACGCCAACCTCGCTCACCGGAGCGCTCAGCGGCGCCGCGCTGATCTTCTCTGGCGGCCTGCTACTCACACTTTTCTCGCTGGCGGCATGGCCGTGGCAACGCTACTTGCCGGAGCGCCACGCACTGGCCACGGTGTATGTCGGCCTGGCTGCGCTGGCCAGGCAGCAAACCCACGATGATGCCGATGTGCCGGCGCTGACCGACGCGATGACCACGCTGCAACAGACGCTGCTTGGACAACATCGCGCGCACGGCCGCGCCATGGAAGCGTTTGGCGTACTGCTGGAACTGGCCGAACGCATCCGGCTGGAACTCACCGCAATGACCGAGCTGCACGACAATCCATCGATCCACGCCATGTTCCGCGACGACGCCGCACGCGTGCTGACCGCGATCGCCGGTGCGCTGGAACAGGGCGAGTCGCCCGAGCGGGCCGCGCGCGCGCTGCGAACCCTGCAGGCCAGCGAGAACGCACTGCTCGATGGCAGCAGCCACACCGGTGGCCTGAATGCGCATATCCATGCCTTGTCCGGCCAGCTGGCTGCTGCCGTGCGCAACGCCGACTGGGCCGGCAGCCGCGGCGAGCTGCGTGCCAGCGCCGAAGAAACCCGTCTGCCCAAAGCGCTGCGCAGCAGTTCCGCCTGGGCGACATTGCGCGCCAACCTCACGCCACGTTCGGTGGCGTTCCGGCACGCGGTACGCACGGCGGCCTGCCTCAGCGCTGCGCTCTTTGTCTCGCGCAAGCTGCAACTACCGCACGGCTACTGGTTGCCGATGACGGCAGCGATCGTGCTGCGACCGGACTTCGCCGCCACTTTCAATTTTGGCCTGCTGCGCGTGCTGGGTACCGTACTCGGACTAGTGCTGACCACCGTGTTGCTGCACATCACACCCAACGAGCCATGGGCGCATCTGGCGCTGATGGCCGTGCTGTGCATGGCGTTCCGATATCTGGCCACCGCGCACTACGGGGTCGCGGTGGCAGCACTTACCGGCACGGTGGTGATTTTGCTTTCCTTCGAGGGGGTCCACTCCGGCGCAGCCGTGATGGATCGGGTAATCAACACCGCGCTGGGCTGCGGCATGGCTTTGCTCGCTTATGTCGCCTGGCCCACCTGGGAGCGCGGCCGCGCACGCGCCGCACTGGCCGTGATGCTGGATGCCTACGCCAACTACCTGGGCGCATTGGCACGGCCTGCTCAGCGTAATGCACACAGTGAAATGCGCAGTGAGGCACGCACAGCCCGCACCAACGCGCAGGCCTCGATCGACCGCATGCGCACGGAACCCGCCACACCACCGAAACTGCTGGCGCTGGCGCGAGCCCTGTTCGCGAACGGCAACCGTCTGGCGCGTACCGCGATGACGCTGGAAGCCTCACTCGACGAACTCGCCACGCTGCCCGCGCAGGCTGAAATCCACGGTTTCATCGAACTGGCGGTGAGTGACTTGCAGATGCTCGCCACCGCGCTGCGCGAGCAGCGCCCGATCGACGGATTGCCCGATCTGCGCACCCGCCAACGCATCCTGGTCGCGCTGATGCAGGGCGCCGAAAATTCTGCCGCGGCTGAACTGCTGAAGCGGATCAGTGACCGTCTGGTCGACAATGTGGATACCCTGGCGTACGTGGTGGGGCGTAGTCAGCAGCCACTCGCTACGGTTGCTGCGACGCAGGGCTGAGCAGGGCCGTGGCGATCAAACCGGCTCTCTGAGGAAGCCATTTGCTCTGAGCCTTAGGGGCGATACGCCCAGAGCGACACAGTCGCCCCCTGCGCTGGGGGTCGCAGCCCATTCAGCCACCTACCGCAGATCGATCCCCGCGGCCGACTGCCACCTCAGAGGCATTGGCGGATAACCCGGCTGCCGTGCAAAAATCCGCCGCCAGGCCCGCTGATTCTGCTATCGCCGCAAGGAGTGATGGAATGGTGGCTGCCATTCGCCAAACGATCGCATGGACTGCTGGGACCAGTTTTTCTTCTGGTTTTACGCACTACCCCGTGAGAGCCGCCTTTACCACCCGGTACGCGGCACCATCGTCATACAGGGGACGCATCATGCACAGCCGCATTCATTTCATTTCGGGTCTACCCAGGTCCGGCTCCACCTTGCTCGCTGCCCTGCTGCGGCAGAACCCGCGATTCCACGCAGGCATGAGCGGCCCCGTGGCCGGCTTGTTCAACGCCCTGCTGAGTGCGATGGGTGGTGGCAATGAATTTGCCGTGTTCATCGACGATGACCAGCGCCAGCAGCTCCTGCGCGGACTGTTCGAGAACTACTACTCCAGCTGCGCGGCCGAGGTGGTGTTCGACACCAATCGTGCCTGGTGCGCTCGTTTGCCGGCGCTCAGCCAACTGTTTCCTGCAGCGAAGGTCATCGCCTGCGTACGCCACGTGCCGTGGATCGTCGACAGCATCGAGCGACTGATCCGCAAGAACGCGTTCAGCCCATCGGCGATCTTCAACTACACCCCGGGTGGGACCGTCTATACCCGCGCCAACGGCATCGCCGGTGCCGACGGCATGCTCGGCTACGCCTACGACGCGCTGAAGGAAGCGTTCTATGGCGAACACGCTGACCGTCTGCTGCTGGTCCAGTACGAAACCCTTACGGAAGACCCAGCCAAGGCACTGGCGGCGATCTACGATTTCCTCGGCGAGACTCCCTATGCGCACGACTTCGCGAACGTCTGCTATGACGCCACCGAGTTCGATCAGAAGGCTGGCACGCCCGGCCTGCATACCGTGCGCACTGAAGTGAAGGCGATCCCCCGCAACACCGTCCTGCCGCCGGATCTGTTCCAGCGCTTTACCCACGACGCGTTCTGGGATGACCCCCAACGCAATCCCGCTGGCGTGCGCATCGTCTAAGAGAATGTCTAAAGTCCCTCTGACGTCGAATCTCAGCGATCACTTTGACCTTGGCACATCTGAGGCAAGAGCTTTACCTCTCCCCCAACCCTTCCAGGCGGGGAGTCAAAAGGCCAGCCTCCTGCCGCTCGGGTTTACCAACACCGTTCGTACTGAGCGTAGCGCCGAAGGCGCGAAGTCGAAGCTTCGCGCGAGGCCGGGGCTTCTTCGACTTCGCCGCTACGCGGCTACACTCAGGGCGAACGGCGAACGGCGAACGGTGGATGGTGGATGTGTGGATGTGGATGCCAACGGTCGAGTGAACGGCCGGTGCTGGAGCGCGTAGGTTGGGGTGAGCATGGCGAACCCCAACATTGCCGCACCTTTGTGTTGGGGTTCGCCGGCGCTCACCCCAACCTACGCATTGGCGGGGCATGGCTCCTCCCCCTGTTTGCAGGGGGAGGCTGGGAGGGGGAGACGCCGTTCGCGGGGTCGCGGCAGGGCTCGACGGTAGCGCCCGGAGCCTGCCTTTGCGTCAAAAAACGCACCGTGGATACGGCGGGGACTCCGCTCAGCCCGCCGCGTCAGAATAGTTGTCGCCTCCATAGAACCCCTATCCTGAAGGCGGCGATGGAGAATTTGAGTGGCTCGCTACGGACAACGATTCAAGGAAAGAGCTGTGGCACGACTGCTACCGCCAGA